>Ga0070684_100002331_pt1 | contig 14001 bp, 13 predicted proteins | sample KBSC723LmetaG_FD_65653 | JGI IMG/M metagenome (GOLD analysis project Ga0070684, IMG submission 65653) | Corn rhizosphere microbial communities from Kellogg Biological Station, Michigan, USA - KBS C7.2-3L metaG | ecosystem: Host-associated > Plants > Roots > Rhizosphere ...
CAGAAAAGCAATGGTCTCACTGCCATTTTGCAGGCCACAGCCCGCAAGGAGCGTCACGGCAAGGCAAACGATAAGCACCGCCGCACTGGCAGCCATGTTCTGTTTGCGACGTCGGCGTCGTGTATCTGAATTGGAATCGGTTTCTTTCATCGCGCCGCAATTGTAGCTGGAATCAACCACTGCTGGCAAGATATCTCATCTTTTGGCGCACCCGTCACCATGCTGGCGAAGGCGCTACAGACGAAGGTGCTACAATTGCGGGGCAGAACCTCACCCCGGCTGGCGCGCTACTAAGACTGAAAAATCAAAGGAGCACACGTGTGGCAACTTCCACCAATCTTCCGCACTGGGATATGACGGTCATCTATCCATCGCTGGAGTCTCCAGAATTTGAAGCCGGATTCCAGGTCGTCAGCGAGGATATCGCGGCGCTTGGAACACTCTTCGACCAGGAAGACGTTGGCAAGCAAGACCGTCGACCACTGGACGACGCTGCCGTGCGCGCGTTCGAGCGCGTCATCGAACGCTACAACGCCGTGCTCGCGGCATATCGCACGCTCAGCGCGTATATACACGCCTTCGTCTCGACCGACTCGCGCGAAAACGTGGCTCAGGCGAAATACAGCGAGTTGCAGGCGCACAGCGTCAAGCTCTACCAGCTTGGCACCCGCTTCACCGCCTGGATTGGCTCGCTGGATGTCGAAGGGTTAATCGGCCAATCCGCCATCGCCGCCGACCATGCCTACGCGCTACGCCAGGCGAAGACCGAGGCGGAACATCTGATGTCGCCCGATGAGGAGGCGCTGGCCGCCGAGCTGAATATCACTGGAGGCAGCGCCTGGGCTAAGCTGCATGGCAACGTCACCTCGCAGTTGAGCGTGCCGATAGAGATTGATGGCACGGTTGAATCGCTGCCGATGAGCGTCATCCGCAACATGGCCGCCGACGCCGATCGCGAGACACGCCACCGCGCCTACAAAGCGGAGTTGGCGGCATGGGAGCGAGTCGCCGTCCCTCTGGCCGCGGCGATGAACAGCATCAAGGGCGAGGTCAATACGCTGAGCGGCCGTCGCGGCTGGGCCACACCGCTAGATGAGGCGATCTTCGGGGCGAGCATTGACCGTCAGACGCTCGACGCGATGTTCACCGCCGCCCGCGAGTCGTTCCCCGACTTCCGCCGCTATCTACGCGCCAAGGCCCGCGCGCTCGGCCTGCCTGTGCTGGCGTGGTATGACCTGATTGCTCCCGTCGGCGTCTCCGGCCGTGTCTGGAGTTTTGAGGCATCGGAGCAGTTCATTGTCACTCAATTCGGCAGCTACTCACAGCGGCTCAGCGACTACGCCGCACGCGCCTTCCGCAAGCGCTGGATCGATGCGGAGCCGCGCCCCGGTAAGCGTGACGGCGCGTTCTGCATGCCCTTGCGGGGCGATGAGTCGCGCGTCTTCGCCAATTTCAAGACGACCTACGACGGCATGAGCACCCTCGCCCACGAACTGGGTCACGGCTACCACAACATGAACCTGGCACAGCGCACGATGCTCCAGCGCACCACGCCGATGACACTGGCGGAGACGGCTAGCATCTTCTGCGAGACTATCGTGCGCGAGGCGGCGCTGAAGGACGCGAACGCGCAGGAGCGCATCGAGATTCTGGAGGCGTCACTGGTTGGATCCTGTCAGGTGGTGGTGGATATCACCAGCCGCTTCCTCCTGGAGCAAGGCGTCTTCGAGACACGGCGCAAACGCGAGCTCTCGGTTGACGAGCTGAACGAACTGATGCTACAGGCCCAGCGCGAGACGTACGGCGACGGCCTCGACCCGAAGCAACTGCACCCCTACATGTGGGCGATGAAGCCGCACTATTACAGCACCGGACGCTCCTTCTACAACTTCCCATACATGTTCGGCCTGCTGTTTGGGTTGGGTCTCTATGCCCGCTATCGCACCGACCCCGAGGCATTCCGCGCCCAATACGACGACCTTCTTTCTTCGACCGGATTGGCCGATGCGGCCACCCTGGCTGCGCGCTTCGGAATAGACACACGGACGCCCGACTTCTGGCGCGCCAGCCTGGATACGATCCGCCGTGAGGTAGAGCAGTTCGAGGACGCAGTGCGGGCATAATAGCCAAGCCAACGTATCGCTGCTCGGCTGAATGAGAGAAACGCTCGTTGGTCGAATAATGGGCCGGGGTCTATATAGTTCCGGCCCGTTAGTTTGCCAGAACCTCACCAACATCTCAGCAAGATGGGAGAAGCGAAGCCCGTCGGAGACGTATACGCTAGGAGCCAGGAAATATTCAGTCACGCGCTGGAGGCATTATGGGAAACGTAATTGTTGGCGCGACGATGTCGCTGGACGGGTTCATGAGTGACCGGAATGGCGATGTAAGCCGCCTGTATCCAGACTTTGAAGCGTTACATGGAACCGATATGCTGCGGGAAGAGATACAGATGACGGGCGCTGTGGTAATGGGCCGACATGCTTACGATATGGCAAAAGGAGATCTCACAGGCTACGAATACCAGACGCCAATCTTCGTGCTGACGCATCACATTCCAGAACAGCCGGTTAAAGGAGTGAACGACCGTTTGACCGTCACGTTCGTCACCGATGGCATCGAAAGCGCAATTGCGAAAGCAAAAGCAGCCGCCAACGGCAAACAGGTGATGGTCGTCGGCGGCGCGCAAACCGCTCAGCAATGCATGCGCGCGGGGCTGGTTGACGAAATCCACATCGGCATCGTCCCCATTTTGCTAGGTGAGGGCCTTCGCTTTTTCGAGCCGCTGGCCAATGAGAGGCTGAACTTGATACAAACGCGGGTCTTCAAGTCCCCGACCAGAACCGATCTCTGGTACGCCGTGGTCAGGTAGAGAGAGAATTCACTTACGCTGCTATTGCCGCTTGCTTCTATATTCATAGGCGTAATAGATAACGGCGGCAAAGGCATTTAGAAAGATGAATGCCACTGTCCAGGTCGATTTGGCGGTGTCGGACAGGTTTTTGTTGTTCAGCATATCCCGGAACATCCAGACCCAGAATATGATTACCGGAATGATCAATAGCAACGGAAGCCACTGCATCGGCGTGGATGCTGGCACTGGCGGCGTTGCCACCATCAGAACGGGCGAAGTCATAGTGCTGCCTCCCTGTCGCAATCCACAGCTACTCCTCCTCTTCAGGCGCCGTCATCCGCTCGACACGTCGCCGTGTCTGGAGGACCGCGCCCGCGCGCCCGTCCCACTCCGCGCGCGAAACCGGTGTCACCAGCGCGGATGCCTGTGATCGCTCGATGGTGGTAAAAAGTTGCGTCTCGGCAAAGTCATCGGGCGCCTCTGGCGCCGTGGCTAGCATTGCAATCCGGTCGCCGAGCAAGAAGTGATACTCCACCAGCACCCTGCCCGGCCCGTTGTGCATGCCAACTTCGTCGAGCGCCGCCAGCAGTGATTCATACTCCGCCAGCGCCGCCTGATGCTCGGCCATAGCAATATCGAGCGGATGCGTTTCACTCGCTGCCTGCGGGTGTCGCTGGACGACGACATCGTCTTCATGCAGCGATTGCTGACGCCGCTCCAGCAGAAGCATACCCATCGCTTCGTTCTCCAGCATCCGCTTGCGCGCGAGCCATGCCCGCACGCCACGCACGCGTAGCGCATCGGGCGCGCCCAGTGGCAGCGTGAGCGTCTCGGCTGCCCATTGCGACTGCGCCTCACGCCGGAGGTCGCTGGCGATATCGTCTGGTGTGCCTTCCGGCTCCTCCCAGTGCAACACGCCGCCCTGCGAGACCCACTCACCCACGCTTGCCGTCTCGTCCTCGCCCGCGTCAGGCATGTCACCAGCCTCGCTCTGGCCGCTGTGAGTCGTTCCGTCGCTCACCGTCTCCCAATCGAAGCTGTCCCAACCAGCCGCATCTTCTGGTTTATTCTGTTCGTCGCCGTCGCCTGTCACTGTGCGGGCCTTTCTACGAACATCGAGAACCGCGCGGATGATCCGTCGTTATCACTCCCACTCGATGGTCGCGGGTGGTTTGCTGGTTATATCATAGACGACCCGATTGACGCCAGGCACCTCATTGACGATGCGGTTGGCGACGCGCGCCAGGATTTCGTGCGGGATGCGTGCCCAGTCAGCCGTCATGAAATCGTCGGTGGTGACGGCGCGCAGGGCGACCATGCTGGAATAGGTGCGAAAATCACCCATCACGCCAACACTCTGCACTGGCGTCAGCACGGCAAATGCCTGGCCAATCTGCCGGTATAGCCCCGCCAGCCGAATCTCCTCGATGAAAATCATGTCGGCATGGCGCAGGGTATCCAGGCGTTCGGGCGTTACCTCACCAATCACGCGGACAGCCAGGCCGGGGCCAGGGAATGGATGACGCCAGACCCAGTCTTCTGGCAGCCCCAACTCCCGCCCGACCTCACGCACCTCATCCTTGAAGAGATAGCGCAATGGCTCGACCAGTGAGAACGGCATCTGCTCTGGCAGTCCGCCAACATTGTGGTGCGTCTTGATCCGCTGGGCGGCGGCGGCATCGGAGGCACTCGTGCTTTCGATCACGTCGGGGTAGAGCGTTCCCTGCGCGAGAAAGCGATAGTCGCCCGCCTCACGCAGCTTCTGTTGCTCCGTCTCGAAGACCCGCACGAACTCTTCGCCAATAATCTTGCGTTTCTGCTCTGGGTCGGTCACACCCGCCAGCCGCGCGAGGAAGCGTTCGCTTGCGTCCACAGCCACAAGCGGGATACCCAGATGCGTCTGGAAGGTCGCGACCACCTGCTCGGCCTCGCCCGCACGCATACAGCCGGTATCTACGAAAATGCAGGTCAGACGGTCGCCAATCGCGCGATGGACCAGCAGCGCCGCGACCGCTGAATCTACGCCGCCCGACAGACCGCAGATGACACTTCCATCGTAGCCCACCCGTTCGCGGATGCGCCCAACTGCCTCATCGATGAACGCGCCGGGTGTCCAGTTGGGGGCGCAGCCGCAGACGTTGAATAGGAAGTTTTGGAGCAGCTCGCCACCCTGCGGTGTGTGGCGCACCTCAGGATGGAACTGGATACCGATGTGGCCTCCGCCGTCGGCCATCGCCGCTAGCGTCCCCGATGTCGAGCGCGCGATTGGCACAAATCCCGGCGGAACCTCGCCCACGCTGTCACCGTGGCTCATCCAGACGGGTATGCTTGTTTGCTCGTCTGTCAGGACACCCGTAAAGAGCGCGCCTACACCCTGCGGCGCACCGCTTTCCTGCGGGAGCAGGTGAATTTCGGCTGGGCCGTATTCGCGCCGCCCCGTATGCGGCTCAACTTTCCCACCGAGCTGATGGGCCAGCAGTTGCATGCCATAGCAGATGCCCAGTACGGGTAATCCACTGCCGAGAATCTCCTGGTCAACATGACGCGCGTTCTCATCGTAAACGCTATCCGGCCCGCCAGAGAGTATCACGCCTTTCGCGCCAAGCCGCTGGAGGTCGGACAGAGTCGTGGTTGCGGGCAGCAGCTCGCAATAGACCCGGCACTCGCGGACGCGACGGGCAATCAGCCGACTATACTGCGAACCGAAATCGAGAATGGCAATCATCTCGCGGCCCGGTTGATCGCCAACGGTCCAAGTCGGCCGGGATGCGGGCTGCTGAAGACCGGAAGTCATGGCAGGCAGGCTCCATCTATTCGTGCTTGGCCCCAGCGCGGCACAGTAACGCATGACTGGCGCAACGCCAAAGCAACAGGATGCTCATAGTCTATTATCCGCTACACAACCGCGATGAAGCAAGCACCAGCACCGTTAGCCCGGTGATGCGCCATACAAATAATTGACCCTTTGCTGTTGGTCGCGTGATAGGCAGAAAGGTGACGTAACAATATCGGCGGCGTGCTATACTATGTTGTGGGAAGTATCAGGCATGGTGTACGATCATGCCCCTTCCTGACGAGTATCTGGTCGAGTTTTTCCTAATCGTATCGAATCCAAGGAGTGCGCGCTGATATGCCCACTTACCAGTATCTTTGTGAATCGTGTGGTCATCGTTTTGACATCTTCCAGCACTTTGCTGATGCGCCACTGACCACCTGCCCCAATTGTTCCGGTCAAATCCATCGCGTGCTTTTCCCCGCGGGGATCGTCTTCAAAGGCTCTGGCTTTTACAAGACTGATAGCCGTGGCACATCATCCGCCACAGATGTTGTCCCGTCAGCCGAGGAGAATGGCCACGCCAGTGCGGCTTCCTCGAATGGCGCAGAGAAAGCGGCGACCAACACGACCAAGACAGAAGCCGCGACTGAGTCGGGTTCATCCGCCAAGGCTGAGACCGCGCCCGCCAGCGGTACGTCGGCGGACCACTGACCCTATGCGTGCCGTCATACAGCGGGCAACGCGCGGGCGTGTCCTCGTCGCGGGGGAAACAGTCGGGGTGCTCGATCCACTACCAGGGCTGGTCGTGCTCATCGGCGTCGGCCCGGACGACACCGAAGCGCAGGCGACGCTGCTTGCCGACAAAATCGCCGGGCTGCGCATCTTCGCCGACGACGATGGGAAGACCAACCGCTCGCTCGTAGATATCGGCGGTGGGGCACTCGTCATCTCACAATTCACGCTGTTTGCCGACCTACGACGCGGCAGGCGGCCCGGCTTTACAACCGCCGCCTCACCAGACGTCGCCGAGCCGCTCGTCGAACGGGTCATGGAGGCGTTGCGTGCGCTCGGCGTGCCGGTGCAGGGTGGGCGATTCGGCGCCGATATGCAGGTTGAGCTGGTGAACGATGGCCCATTCACCATTTTGCTCGATACCGAGCTATGGTCGAGCTGAGGGAAGCTTTCACCGTGGGTACGTTGTATCTGGTCGCCACGCCTCTGGGCAACCTGGAAGATATCACTCTACGCGCCCTGCGTATCCTGCGTGAGGCGCGCGTTATCGCCGCAGAAGATACACGACACACGCGCAAACTACTCAACCACTTCGCGATTGCCACGCCAACAATCAGCTACCATGAGCATAGCGGGCCAGTGGGCATTGCTGCGGTGCTGGCGGCGCTGGCCGAAGGCGACGTCGCGCTTGTCTCTGATGCCGGGACGCCCGCCATCTCAGACCCCGGCGCTGATCTGATAGGGGCCGCGCTTACAGCGGGTTATCCAGTCGTGCCAATACCTGGCCCGTCTGCCGTCGTCACCGCGCTTATTGCGTCTGGCTTGCCAACCAGCGAGTTCACATTTCTCGGTTTCCTCCCACGTCGGTCACAGGAGCGCCGGGCGGTCTTATTGAGCATCAGCCACGAGCCGCGCACGCTGGTCATCTATGAAGCGCCCCACCGGCTGCGCGCCAGCCTGGATGATCTGCTCGCCGTGCTGGGTGATCGTGAGGTCTGCCTCGCTCGCGAATTGACCAAGGTCCACGAGCAGTGGCTACGCGGCACGCTTTCCGCGCTCAAAGCCCGTTATGATGGCCAGGACGAGCCGCGCGGAGAGTACACGCTGGTTATTGCGGGCGCTTCTCAAGTGCCCCAATCGCAGACCGAGGAAGAGCCGGAGGCGCTGGCCATTCGCGCGCGCGATCGGCTGCGAGAGCTACTTGCCGCTGGAAACGGCACCCGCGATGCGGCGGCGGTTGTGGCACGCGAGTTCGGCCTGCCACGGCGCGAGATGTATCGAGTGGCGCTCGAGCTCGCCGTAAGCTAGCGGGTACGCGCCATTACTTCAAATTTCACAGTATTTGACACATAGAATGCGCGACTCCTATACTTTGTGTGGCCGCTACGCGGCTCAGACAACGTTACAGGTTCGCACGGAAGACTCTTTCAAGAGTGTAGACGAGGGCCGCTCTTTGTGCTGATAGATACCCATTGTCACGTGCAGATGCGGCAGTTTGCCGCCGACCGCGAGAACGTGATTGCCGCCGCTTTTTCCAGCGGTATAGGGCGGTTGATCGTGCCGGGCGTCGATGTTGAAACGAGCAAGGCAGCGATTGACCTTGCCCAACAGCATGCCGGGCGCATTTTCGCGGGCGTCGGCACGCATCCCCACGATGCCAGCACCCTGACACCCGAAGCGCTTGCCGAGCAGCAAACGCTGGCGCGCCAGCCTGGCGTCGTCGCCATCGGCGAGATTGGGCTGGACTTCTACCGCAACCTCTCGCCGCGAGACGTGCAACGCAATGCGCTGGTGGCGCAAATAACACTTGCGAGCGAGCTGGATTTGCCGGTGATTCTGCATAATCGCGAATCACACGAGGAAATGATCTCACTGCTGCGCGCACATGCTGCTGGCGTGCGTGGCGTCTTCCATTGCTTCATAGGTGGCCGCGCCATGGCGACTGATGCGCTTGATCTGGGGTTCTATCTCTCGTTCGCCGGGCCGCTGACATATCAGCGCAACGAAGAGCTACGCGATGTCGCCGCATGGGCTCCCGCGGATCGCATCCTGGTCGAGACCGATAGCCCGTATCTCTCACCGCAGCCGCTGCGTGGCAAGCGCAATGAGCCACAACATGTGGCGCTGGTCGCTCGCACACTGGCCCAGGCGCGTGGCATCTCCGAGGAGGAGGTCGCCACACTGACCACACGCAACGCATCCGCACTATTTCACCTGCCTGAACCGACACCAGAGACGGGGGTCTGAGCGCTACATGGAACTCTTCAATACCCTGACACAACGTATCGAACCGCTTCATCCGCATGGCAACGAAGTCACGCTGTATGTTTGCGGTGTCACGCCGTACGACACAACGCATCTTGGACATGCCGCCATCAATGTCTATTACGATACCTTGATCCGCTTCCTTCGCTCGGAAGGGCAGGCGGTCAACTATGTGCAAAACGTCACCGACATCGATGACGATATCATCCGCAAGGCACGCGAACAAAATACGCCGTGGGACGAGCTGGGCCGCCGCGAAACCATGCGCTACCTAGCCGACCTGCGCGACCTGAATGTCTTGCCGCCCACGCACTACGTCTGGGCAACGAACGAGATTCCGCGCATGGTGTGCGTGATCGAGAAGCTCATTGAGCGCGGAAACGCCTACGTGCGTGACGGCTGGGTCTACTTCTCTGTTGCCAGCGATCCGACCTTTGGCACGCTGGCTGAGGCTGGCGGCTACCATGGGTACGCCACATGGCTGGCGACGGCGAATGAGCGCGGCAACACGCCAGACGATCCGCGCAAGATTGACCCGCTGGACTTTGTGCTATGGCAGGCCCACCAGGAAGGCGAGCCATCCTGGGAGAGTCCATGGGGAATGGGAAGGCCGGGCTGGCATATCGAGTGTAGCGCGATGGCGATGGGCTATCTCGGCAGCAGGATTGATATTCATGGCGGCGGCGCTGACCTGATCTTTCCGCACCATACCTGCGAGATTGCCCAGAGCGAGAACGCCAGCGGTGAGCGGCCTTTCGTGCAGATATGGATGCACTGCGGTATGGTCTATCTGGGCGAGGAAAAGATGAGCAAGTCACTCGGCAACCTGGTGCTGGTGCGGAATCTGCTCGAAACACATACGGCCGCCGCTGTACGGGTGCTGCTGCTCTCGCACCACTACCGCGAGCCCTGGCAATTCACGGACGATGATATGCGCCAGAACGCCGCCCGCGCCGCGCGTTTTGCCGAAGCGGTGGCCCAGATGAGGAGCAGCGCGCCCGCCACCAGCGACGGCGATAGTGCCACGGACTCAGCGCGTCAGCAGTTTGCCGATGCCCTACGCCATGATCTGGATACGCCCGCCGCGCTTCGTATTCTCGACAGGCTCGCCGATGGAACAACCGTAGCAGAATTGCAGGCGCTCAAGGACCTGGGAGACATTCTCGGCCTCCAGCTGGCTGCATCGGCGGATGGCGAAAGCGCTCAGGCGAGCTGACAACGCACAAGCCACACAATCACCAAAGCAAGAGCCCCTGGCCATATCTGGCATCAGGGGCTTACTTGTTTTCTTCTTCGATGGTGGCAGTCAGGTTTATTAACGCTCGATGGCCGACTCGCTGCTACTTCGGCTCACCAGACCCACGAGGAAATTCGCTACCAACGCGCCCAGCATGACGCCAACGGACGCGGCGAAGAAGACGCCAAAGAAGTACGAAAGGCCATCGATGCCCATATTGGTCGCATTCACCCAGAAGAGGATCGTCGCAGCAACCACAACCCCGCCGATAAGTCCTCCAAAGAGCGCCGCCCATTTCGCCCGCGCCATGCTCGAAAATCCGGCGACAAACAACCCGCCAGGCAGCGCAAGTATCACACCAATGATGCTAAGTATGATGTCTGTAGTCACAACGTCCTCCTGAAAAGAAGCGGCGCGAGGCCAGTCTCTGCGAAACACTGCCGCGCAATCCGCCTGCATCGTCATCCGCATGAGCATCACGTCTATTGTACTCCTGCTTTGCCACTTACGCTACCACCTCCAATACGAGCGCCCGCCTTGCGCGCAGATTCGCACGCCGTGTGGCGTCCGCTTGTCTTGAACCGTTTTGACGTAAGGGTCTTGCAGCACGACAAGTGCTTCAGTATGATATGCTGGAATGACTGCGTGCAGGACAGTTCATGCCGCCGGAAACAGGCGGTGGTCTCCTGAAATCAGGCGGTGGAGGTCGGTGTGGCGATTCGTGGAACAGGCGAGGGTGCATTCAATTCCGGTGATATGGATGGCGAAGCCGGTACGGTACGCGAAATCTTCCGTTTCGGCCAGAAGATCCGCGGCGAGAACGTACCCTCGGTTCCTGCTCGCTATCGGGGCGGCCCCGGTGGGCCAACAGGGCGTGTCGTTGCCGCCTTGTTGCGACCCGCGTCAGGTGAGATCTGGCTGCGAATCCGCACCAGCGATGCCCCCTGGCAACGGCAAGTACGCACCATCCCACTGAACACAGACCAACCGCCAACGCCGACGCCTGAGAGCGTGGAGCTGCGCGGAGGTATCCGCGTATACTGCCACGATGGCTACGCGGGAAGATTGGAAGGCGTCGCGCTCGACACATACGCGGGACTCGCGCAGTATATCGTCGTGCGCGTACGCAATAATGTGCTCGTCGACGTGGACAATCCCGCTGATCCGCTGTTCAAGCTGGTAGAGGTCGGCGGCCAGCAGATTATGCTCCCACCAGCCTGGGTCGTTTCCTCAACTCATGAAAGCAGCGGATTTCCCTTCGGCAGCGGTAGCTCACGGCTCATGCTGGATGCCAGCGCCGAACAGATCGCCGCGGGCCTGATGCTACGCTCCGATGGAGCGTTGGCCGCCGCTATCTGGGAAATCCTGGACATCAATCCGGCGATTGCTCCGTTCACGCCACGGGTGCAGGTGCTCGTGCACGATGGTGACGTAACTCTCCGCGGAATGCTGCCGTCACCGCGCCACCGCGCCTCTGCCGAGCAGGATGTCTGGCACGTTCCCGGCGTCCTCGCGGTACACAACGAAATCGCTATTGGTGAATGACGCCAGGCGAGAAACCTTGTTAGGCGCGCCCATAGACAGGAATGGATGCGCCGCTGATCAGGCCAGCGTCATCTGAGGCGAGGAAGAGCACCACCCTGGCAACTTGCTCCGCTGTGGGCCAACGGCTGGTATCGGCAGCGGGCATCGCCGTACGGTTGGCGGGTGTATCGATAATGCTGGGCAAGATCGCGTTGACCGTCACCCCGACATCGCGAAGCTCATCGGCCTGGGCTTCCGTCAGCGTAACAACGGCACTCTTCGCGGTAGCATAAGCGGCGGCGTTCTTACGACCACTACGCGCCGCCCGCGACGAGAGGTTGATGATTCGGCCCCAGTTCTGGTCAGCCATGGCGCGGGCAGCATACTTGGAAAAGAGGAATGTAGGCCGCAGGTTCAGGGCAAGCATATGCTCCCACGTTTCCAGTGGCGTCTGTGTGACTGGTTCACCGCCATGGAACCCGCCGATGCCATTAACGAGGAGATCAAGGTGGCCCTGCGCTGCCCGTGTATCGGCGACCACCTGCGCAACACTCGCCTCATTTGTCGCATCCAGCGCCACCAGGCTCAATCGAGTATTGCCGGTGCTGTCAAGGAGTGAGCGAATGGCCCCCTCTCGCTCCGCGTCCATGCGCGAACTGATACCAACGACCACAGCGCCAGCCTCGATGAACGCATGAACCACGGCTGGGCCGAGACCACCAGTGGCGCCTGTAACCAGCGCCACCCGGCCCGAAAAATCGTATGCGGTCGGGTGCATGCTCACTGGCGCTCTCCTTTAGCTTCCGTTGCTTTCGTCTTCATCGCCGCCTTCCTCATCCAGAGCGCCCGACGCACGCAAGATGGCATCAATCTGTTCGGGCGTGAATTCGGTGGCAGGGTCATCGCGCTGTGCCTCCACGAAGACGACGACGGCTGTGCTGTTATCGTGTCCGCCTGACGCATTGGCCAGACGCACCAGATGGTTGGCGCATTCGGCGGGGTCATCGGTGCTGGTGAGGCAACGCTGAATCGTCGCGTCGTCAAGTTCGTCCCACAGGCCATCGCTGCAAATCAACAGGCGGTCGCCTGGAGCAATGGGAAACTCCATCATGTCCGGCGGCGCTTCATCCTCCTGGCCAAGCGAACGATAGAGGTAATTGCGTGGCATGCCGAACGATGGATCGTTCAGCAATGGATGATCGAGCTCCATAAGCCGTGCCAGCAGCGAGTGGTCCTTAGTTAGCTGCACCAGCGTGCCAGCGCGTAGCAGATAGGCGCGGCTATCCCCCAAATGGGCAAGAACAGCCCGATGTCCCGCCACGACAACGGCTGTCAGCGTCGTTCCGGTAGACTCTTGTAGCGTGGTGGCCAGTGCGCGCACTTGCCGATTGGCGGCGTCAACCGCTACCGCAAGCGCCTGGGCCAGCGTCGCGACGCTTGTCGCGCCCGTGGTGAATTCGGGGGAGAATGGATCGAGCGCGGGCATAGCGACCGTCGGCGCGAGCAACTGCCGCATCAGCTCCGCCGTCGCTATACGCGCACCGATGCGACTGGCAATTTCCCCGGCAGCCTCACCTCCCATGCCGTCGGCGACGAGGAAAATACCAAGTGGCTGATCTCTGCCAATGTCGTCACGTATCTCCAGAACCGTGCAACCGAGGGCGTCCTGGTTCTGCGTGCGGAGCAACCCAACTGTGGTGGCCGTTCCGCAATGAAACACCAAAGCATGAGTCGCAGACTCATCCGCTTCTGGCAACGCTAGAGCAGGCTCCTGAAGCGCCGCCCCACACTCCTGCGCCAATTCTTCAGCAGTTGCGTATCCAGCGGCATCCGCACGAGCCACGATCGCCCGAAGCGCCTGCGCGGGGGCGGTCTCATCGTCGGGAGCCTCGTCGGGTAGTCCCGCGAGCAGCGCAAGCGCGCGGCCCAGCGCGTTCACATCCGCCGCAAAGCGGGCCACGCCCGTTGCGTCGGTTGTTTCGACGAGCGCGCACCGTTCGACGCCACTGAGGTAGGCGCGACCATCATGAATCAGGACCGCCATCGGCCCGACGTTCTCATGCGCGACACCATTGGTGTGAAGATAGGAGAGCGCGTTGGCAAGACCGACCCCTGCCTTGAGCGCGCTCCGCACCTCCAATCGCCCCCCATCGCCAACCGCCTCAAAAGACGCTTCATAGTTGGCGGGCGCTTCGACGACCAGCCAGTGGGTATCCCCTTCACGCTGAACGACCGCTCGCGGTGCCAGGAGGCGCGCATGGTAGAGGTGATAATCGGTCATGCGCCTGGCAGATTCGACATCGAGTGCAGTCCTCTCCAGCAGCACGACCGGTGGCTCCTGGCCAGATGATGCCTGTGCATCGCCGCGCCACGCCAGCAGTATGCGGCCCCAGGCATCCCGGCCGAGTTCGCGAATCGTCGAAAATTCCGGCGTGTTCCGTTTCGTTGCGATACTGATCGCGGGCAGCGGCACTGTATCATCTGATTCAGCATCCGTTGCTTCCTCGCCCGCCACATCCGCCACATCCGCCGCATCTGCCGCGTCTGCGCCATCGGCGGAGCGCGCCTCATCTGTCGGGGGTTGCTGCGCCGGGGATGCGTCTTCATGCGCCT
>Ga0070684_100002333_pt1 | contig 13997 bp, 34 predicted proteins | sample KBSC723LmetaG_FD_65653 | JGI IMG/M metagenome (GOLD analysis project Ga0070684, IMG submission 65653) | Corn rhizosphere microbial communities from Kellogg Biological Station, Michigan, USA - KBS C7.2-3L metaG | ecosystem: Host-associated > Plants > Roots > Rhizosphere ...
GGACCTCTGAGACGCCGGCGGCCTTTTCGCATTTCTCCGAGCAGTATTTCCCGCTCCAGATGGGGGCGCCGCACCAGTTGCAGAAATTGGATTGCTTCTTCTCCGACTGATCTGGATTGTCAGGAATTGGTGGGCCGGATTGTGAGGGGCCTTTTCTCATGTCGCTCCGTTCAGAGAGCGTAGAAGGCTCGACCGCTCTGAACGGGCAACCTTTTGAGAAGGTATGCCAACGGACGAGCCTTCAAACTTGGTGATAGAGTACCACGCTTGCGCGGAAATGCAAGGCCTTGATAAAATCGGAGCCAAGTGTACTCAACTTCGGGGGGCGTCCAAAAGGCGAACAGAAAAGCCGGCCGCCCCTCAATCCTTTCAGACACTCACATTAGTCCCGATGGTACCCCAGTAGCAAGCCGGTCGATTTTTGTTCGGTAAACCATCAGACAACGGTGAAAATTGGCGAGTGTATCGGGACGTCTCGTCAGAGGCTGTCCGAGGCCGGGTGGGATTGGGAAAAGCTACGGCCGTTTTGTGGCGCGAGTCCGAATCGCGGCCGCAGCCAGCATGGTAGCCAGCAGAGCAAAACTGTTGGGTTCGGGGACGGGGGCGGGGGAAACTGAGAACGTGCCGGTTTCGATCACCGTCTCCGTGGCATTGGCGCTATAGGAGCCGTTAACTCCATCCCAGAACAAGCTGATGCGGTTGCCTACGTCATAACCATTCAACGAGAACGCTCCTGTTGACCGGTTGTACGTGGCGCCCCCGCCCTGTTCCAGATCGGGATAGAAGAGGAACGGATTATTGAGATCCAGCCAGGGATGCGTTCCATTCATGACCAGGGCTCCGAGGATTCCGCTCGAAACGACGGTGCCGCCGGCCACTTGCGAGATCTCGCAGATGGTACAGAGGCCATCCGTCATAAAGCTGCCGCTCAACGGCATCGTAAAATTGTTTGGCGCTGGTAACAACAAACCAGATTGCGGGAAGGAATCGAATTCCGGTACGAAGTTCATTTGAAACGTGTCGGCTCGAGCCATGCATGACAGCAGGCTCATCGCGAGAACTAAAGTAAGACGCATGGGGCTTCAGTATGCGAGCGGGTCGCGGGGTTTGCAAGGGCGTCCTAGTACTAAAATGGTCTACCCGCTCTGTTTGTAATTACGAGTTGTACGACTTGTAATTACGAGTCAGCAACCTCAATCACTGCGTTCTGGCCTTCGTGATCGTGTGGAGCAATATCCCAAACTCCCACGCCTTCATTGCTGCCTGGCGCTTGGTGAGTCCTGGGGGATCGTTTTCCGTGGAACCCGGCACGGAGCAACTGCACCTCTTCTGGAAATGCGCCAGCGATCCCATTACCGCGCGATAGGCGCACTCGCGATGCATCCGCAGATGGGATTCGATGAGTCGGTCACCTTCGGAGATCGGCTCTTCACACCACTCCCAGTTCACCGGGCGCTCGATGTTTCAGGCTTCAGGTGAATCGCGATTGTGGCATCGCACCACAGCAGCGTGGCTTGGAGCGAGGCCAAGGCTCGGGCTTTCTCCGGAGACTCTGGAATCGCGGTTTGGATGAAGAGTGCGAATCGACGTGCCTCCTGAAACAAATCTCGACACATCGATCGTTGCGCCTCATCCAAGGTCGCGTAGGTGAACGTCCTTTCGAGCTCTGGTGTCCAGTTCATTAGGGCCCCTTTCAAGAGATATACTCGCTGCGGATCACAGCAGCGCCTTTCGTTCCGCAGCCACGCGATCCGCGTTGACCGCCTTGAGCGCGTCGAACATCATCTCGCCTTGCAGGATCGCAGCGATTTCGCGCAGCATCAAGTCCCATCCGATTCGCGAAAGTGCTAGTTCCGCGAGCGCAAGTAGCACCGCCTGACGCTGGCATTCATCGATTTCGAAGGTCATACCTGGATGCAGACCTCCGGTTGTGCCTCGGTGCCGCCGATTTCCAGGAACAAACAGGATTCGCGGCCCTTCAGCCTCGCGCCGCGGCCGGCCTGTTTCTCGCGCATCACGGCATCCTTCACTTCTGCGAGGCGTTCGGGGGAGCGCCACTGCAGCGCCCGCACCATAGCCGCCGGAAGGTCACGTTTGGCTTCGTCCTCGACCATACCGACGATCTCCTGCGCCAACTCCGCCTTGAGCTCCATGACGTCTTCGTCGGCCGCCGGGAGCACTACCTTGTCGATCCACGTCTCATAAGCCCGCCACACCAGGTAAGGTACGGCGGGGTCGGCCTTGAGCGAATCGCGCAGGCGCACCGCGAATTCCCGCACCTGCTTCACGGGGGCCTTAAGCAGCGGCGTGAGGCAGTCATCGATGGCCGCTTCATAACGGTCGGCCTCGTCCTTGTCGTGTGCGGTGGCGAGTCCCACTACCAGCCGCTTCCAGTTCTCTACCAGCGGTTCGACATCGACCGGCATACGTTTAGTCCTCGGTACGTTCAGCGGACACTCCTTTGGGTCGAAATAACACCACATCCAGCAGCCCACTTCGTTCGCCCAGCGCACCGGCGAAAGGGTGTGGCGATTCTCGGGTGGCTCATAACCATGTGCGAAGAAATGTCGCCCTAGATCGTAGCTGAACAACAGCAGGCTGCGCACGCCGAACGGCGGTAGGTCGCGCTCCTCGGGAATCGGTGCATCGTATCCCGGCTGCGGTTCGTTGCGCAGTACGCAGACGACGGCGCTCACAGTTTCCCTTCCTCCCAATCCGATTTAGCTGCGTCCCACCATTGAAGGATCATGCCCCAGCAATAGCGCCAAACTGCCGAGGGCTGCAATGCCTCCCGTGCAATCCGCGCGTGTTGTTCCTCAGCCTCTGACCAAGTGGAACAGCGCTCCTGAACATCCGAATCGCCGCCATCCCAGAATGTCATCGTCTCGAACAAGAGCGGAGGGCCAGCGCCGAATCGATGATCGAAGCCGAGGAAAACCGTTGCGACGAGAACCAAATCCAATAGCCTTTCCTGTTTGACGATGCTATTCGAGTGCTCTTCGAACCATGCCGCCCAGATCATTAGATCCGGTTCGGGCACCGGGGTTTGACCCAAGAGCACGTACCGGTCGGTCACAGTTTCCTCGACGCTTCCTTCCACGTCTCGAACAGCTTGGGATCTGTCGCCACGCGCGTCTGGATCAGGATGAGCACCGAGGCGCTATAGTTCCCCAGGCCGGCATGCGCCCCCAACAGTTCTGCGAACAGCGGGCTGTCGAGATATTCTTCCGCGTGGGCCAACAGCCGCCCGTTGATCTCTGCGCAGCGGCAATAGATCTCGTGCAGCTCGCGGTATTCGGGGGAGATTTCGTTTCCACTCATTGCCTTTGGTTCCTTCGTAATCCCATACAGCAACAGTAGCCCCGTTAGGAGCATCCCTATCCAACCTAGCAGCGCTACCGGGGAATATTGAGCGATCTCGAGGACCGACAGCGCGATCCCGGACCAGAGGATGCAGGCCGCTGCGATGGCCCCGCCTGCAAATCTCAACAACTTCGAAACAACTGGTTTCATCATGGTGGACGCGCTTTTTGTTCTTTCGCTTCGTGTTCTGCCTGTAAGTTCTCAAGCATGGTGATGGCTTCGAGAATGATTTGGGCGCGGCGCCGTAGATCGGCGATCACCGCCCGATAGCTTTCCGAAAGTGGGGCTGGTTGGCTCAAGTCCCGGACCTTCCCGGCAGCCGGCGAACCGAGTAGAAATAGCGCTGATCTGGATCCGGACCGTCCGGTGCAGCTCGATCGCTTCCCGGCTCGGCGATTCCCCGGTCAGCCGTCACCATGAAACTGCCGTCGCCGGGCTTCTCCCCAAACTGCTCGCCGATCGCCTGTTCGTCCTTCATTCGGTTTGCGCGATTCGCAGCAATACGCCGGCGGAACTCCGGCTCGGTAAGCTGCTGAGCCACCATGAATCGGAATCCTGCAACCACTACGACTTCGCCCATCTGCATCGGTCGATCCGACGCGATGGTCATGCCCGGGGGCGCGACTTGGTGCTGGTCTGCAAACTCGCGCAGGCGTTCGATTGGTTTTGACTTCATCTATTTCACCCTCTGCAATCGGTGGACGCGCGCCGGACTGCCCAGTTCCCGATCCGCTTCCTCCGCCGGTACTCGCGCCAAGAACGCCCGGTGCTGCCGCCGGAACCGCTTGGCAGTCTCCTGGTCATCCACGGAAGCGGCGGCCGCCTCTGCTGGCGTAATCGATGGATGGTGGACCTGGCGGTTCTTGGCCACTGTTTTGACCCACCACTGCACAAAAAAAGTGCGGCTCATGTTGAACCTACTTCAGCTTCTCCTTCCACGAGCGGTGGCCTTTGTGTTGCCTCCACCGGGAAATGCACAGCCAGAGCAGCCATATAGCTACAACGGCGGCGAGCTGTCCCCAGGGGAAGCCTTCGGGCGGTGCCGGTTCAATCCAAAGCATCACAACGAACCTCCACCCACAGCCTCGGACGGCCTCTCGCGAGACGTCCCGATGAAATCACCAGCACGAGCCGGTGTCTCCTGGTTTAACATCTTGGATTGGATTTCCCAGTGGCAAGGGAACTCCCTCTGACATTGAAAGCAGGTGTACTTGCCATGGATCGGGTTCATCGGCTTGTTGTGGAACTGCTTGCACCAGAGATTCAGTAGCCAGTTCATTGGTGAGCCTGCTTTGCAATCTCAGCCTTACGTTCGGTCAGGGACTGCTGCTGGAGTTCAAACAGTGTTTCCATCAGGTCCAAAGCCGTGGAGAGCCTTATCAGCCCAGAGTCCACCGCAACCGTCAGGTAAGCGCTGATGCCGGAAAGGACGTCAGCCTCCCGCGAGAACAATGTGGACTCCTTATCGACCGCCGTTAATCGACCGCATTGCGAGGCAAGATCCATCGCGCGAACGGAGAGCCGTTCCTGTTTCTCGTCGATTGCTTCATCGAGGTTGGTAATCCGGATTGATTCCCGTTCCTCGGTTGTGGGCGTGATGCGCTCGATGTAGCGTTGTGCATCCGCTTCCTTCCAGTCCGAGGGGCAGGTGAGTTTGACTTGTATTTGGTAGTGGGTCATGGTCAGACCTTCTCTCCCACGGCCCGCAGGCAGGCCAGAACGATAGCGCGGCCAAAGTCAGCCTCATGCGCATGGTAAGCGGTTTGGGCCTTGGACTTCCCTATGACGACGAAGGTCTTTCCGCCTGCGATCTCAATGCGGAATTCATACCCCAGCTCCGTCATCCGGTCTATCAGCATCCGGCAGTCCGAGGCGGAGGCGAATGGGTTCCAGCCGCAACCACGTCCTCCACCGCCAGAGCAATTAGGCCAGTAGTGCTCGATAGCGGAGTCCGGTCGATAGAAGTCAAGCATTCCTTCTGTACCGACACCCCGGTGGCCGTCTTCAACCCTCCACCCCATCGCCTTTTCAGCCACGAGACGGACCAGTGAGACAGAATCGGATGACCTCTCCCGAGACGCATCCCCGGAAGTTCCAGCTTTCACCGGCTGCTCGGGGTTTAACGCGCTCGTTGTTTTCTTCAAGATTTCCTCCTCGTGCTCAACCATATACCCAAACACCCGATAAGCAAATAGACTCCACCGAACATAATGCCTGCCCACCAGGGGCCAGGAACGAAGGCCATAAACATCGCTATTTGGCCTCCAAAACTTCCGTGAGATGTTCATCCCACAGCACCCGGAGATCATCCAGTTCGGATCGATCCTCCGTTTCGAATCCGCAGGTACAGGTAATCGTCCAGGCCTGCCGGTCAGAGTGCCAGAAGACTTTGCGGACGCGGTGTTTCATAAGCGAACCAGGAACAACACCAGCACGATGACGATGCCGATGACCGCATAGCATATCCGGTTTACCGGGGAGTGGGGCCATTCGCCCGTCCGAGTGGTAGAATTTGGTTGAAGCGGTCTGTCCATGGCCGCCGGTCTCGAAGGATGACGGCTGGGCGCCGAGTCTTTAAGGGGGATGAGGCGCCCTTCCGATTGATCGAAGCTGCTCATTGGAATCCTCCAGGCATCACAAAGCCATGGCCAGCCATTCTGCTGGCTTCCTCCCCGGTGAATCCTACCGTTTCGGGGATAATCACCTGCCAGAGCCCAACCAGACCACCGAGCCCGATCAGCAGCAAAGCGAGCTGTTGATCCCCAATCTCTCCCCCGATCTCGATGTAGGAGGGACCAGCCTGCAGGCGTTCGAAATTCGGATAGCCGCGCTCCAGGAGTGCGCGCAGCTCTTCCTTCGTGGGTTCGCCGACTGCCGAGACCCAGAAGAAATGCACGTTAACAGAGTGCTTCGGCGCCGGCCGATCTGGACCCTTATCGGCGCAGCGGCCGCATTGGCATTCGCCACGCGACGTGTGCTTCCGGATGTACTGGATCAGTTCGTCCATTTCAGTTGTTCCCTCCTGCAGTAGTCATCCACCACCTGCGAATGTGCGCGACCGTGAAGCCATCCACACTCGGCTCCATGTTTACGTGTGCGCAAAACTTCAGGTTGACCGAGCCATCCAGCTTCGCCGGCCAGCCGATCTTGATCGTGCAAATCTTCGGAACGGGCAGCAAGCCCTCGTGCCGAAACAGGATCTTCGAACTGGAGATGCTCGACGTCGTCGCACTGACGCTGTAGTTCTTCCCTTCCGCATCGACGTAGGACATGGGGAGAGCCAGAGGAAAGGTGTGTTGCGGAAACCGGCCCCGTTGGACGAGTCTCGATTTGTCGGACATTCAGCCGACCTCCCCTTTTGCCCGAACACGGGAAAGCAAGTAGCAGCCGGAAATCCCATCGAGAAAAATCACAGCGGTATGGCCAGGATTGTTCTTGGAGGGTTCAGCACCCAGCATCTGGGCTGCGGATCGCGTGGTGGTGGCGCGGATCTCCCCGCTGTCCAGCTCGACCGTAACCTCCGTTCCCACCGGGTGCTTTTCGTTCCAGGCGGCAACTGCGGCGAGTTGCGCGTTGATCAGCTTCTGTTTGATGGACATCTAAACGTGCCCTCCTTTCGAGACGTTGATGAAGGAACTCAAAAGCAGCGTGCGCACCACTGCCGGCGGTACGCCTTTCTCGGAGGCAAACGCGCAGGCCTCAGCGTAAACGGAGATCAGTTCCTTGGTTTGTGCCAACAGGAACACCGGCCAACTGAGGGGTTTGGTAGAATCGCCGGTGCGTATAGCTGCTTGCTGCGCCGTAGCTGGCGCCGCGGATACACGTCCTGGGGCGGTTTTGGTACGTATGGGGGCCGCTCCAGGACCTTTTCGGTTAGGCTCGAATTCGCTCCAGTTGGGAGCCTGCGGGGCGCGCACGGGACTAGGCATCTAAACCACCTCCTTCGCCGCTTGCTCCTTCTCGTTGAGTGCTTGAGCGCGGTTCGCGAGGGTTGCCAGCAGGCGGATCGCGGTGGACTCGCGCAAACAAATCTCGCGCAGCCAGCCGTTGATCGAATTGAGGGTTTGGATGAACCACCTCCAGAAGCAGACGTTCAGGATGAAAACCCCCACGATGAAAAAGAAGGCGATGAATTCACCCACTTACGCCACCTCCTTCGCCGCTCGCGCTAACCTCAACAAATAGGGCAGTGAATACGAGCGCGCATAGCATCGGCAGTCTGAATTCTTGAGTCGCGGATTAGGGGTAACCCAGACTTCCATTTCGCATCCGATGAAGAAGCCGATTCGCTCGCCGCCGATATAGACGGCTGACAGTTGCATGCGTGGCCCTCGGGCGAGGATGGCCTCGGCCGTCATCTTTCCCGTATTGCCGGCCATTTACGCCACCTCCCAATCGTTCAAGAGATCACGGACCGACTCCACCAGACGGACAGCCTCGCAGGGCAGGGGCTGAACTTCGAGCAGGTTCATCTGGATGAAATGCTGGCAGCCGCAATCCGAGTGCAGACACTCTGCCCTTTCGGTTGTCGGCCGCTTGACGCGATGTTCCACCTGATCGTGGGCGCAATCGCAATAGGTGTCCCGCAGAAACGCGGCGTCCTCCCGTTGCGTTTGCCGTTCGCCTTCGGGATCGTGGCCGCGGCTCAATTCGTTCTCACGCCAATTGTCCCGGGCGGTTTGAAAACTGTCGTGCCTCATTTGGTTAACCTCCGATCAATTCCAGCTCCACCCTCCGGCAGCCAGGACAGGTCCGTATCCGGCAACTCGCGGAGCAGATCCTGCGGGTGCATCAGCCGCAGGCGGCCGTAGGGGTTACCGAGATCCTTGGTGAAACGCTCAACAGTGGTGGGCCTGACCTCCGAGTAGCCCATCACGTCGAAGTTCTTGAGAACGCGGCGCACGTGCGTCCAGGAGTCGCCTGTTACTTCGAAGAACTGAACCGGACCCTTGGCGATGCCATGTTGGTCGCGATCGCGGCCGACAAACGCCTGACGCTTGCTGGTGCGGCAGCGTTGCAGTTTTACGATTGCCTTGATGATCATAAGGTCCCCCAGGTGCGGACGGCAGTACCGGCGGCGGCATATCGGTCACACAATTGATTGCGGGCCCGGACTCCCTCGTATTCCGGGATCACGAAGGGTCCTTCCAGTAAGGCTCCCCCGCGAGGCCTCTTCTTCGATTCACGGCGAACGCTGATGCGGTAGGAGAGTAAGCCGGAACGTTTGCCAGTCCCGGCCAATTTGTCGGTACGAATCACAACGGCGGCTTCCACGGGCGGCAGTTTTACGATTGCCTTGATGATCATAAAATTAGTATATTGTGATATACCAATTGAGTCAAGAGAAAAATTGGTATATCATGTTCGTGGATGACGATTCCTGCGAGCATGCGTTGCACGTGTCGGCGGTGCAAACACACGTGGATCAAGAGAATTGACGGTAGGCCATCGCAATGTCCAAAGTGTAAAGAGGAGAATTGGGACGTGCCGGTGGGTAAGCTGAAGCGTGGTCGTCCGCCCAAGACGTAGGATATTTAGCGGGTAATTCGAAGGAGGCTTTTATTAATGACGCAGAAATGGATCAAATGCCCGATATGCGGCAAGAAGGTAAAGGGAGGTACAGGCCTCGCACAGCACCGGCGATTCAGCCATGGACCCGTCCAGGAGGCAAAAACCACGCCTGCTATCGAGGTCGTTGAAGCAGTCGAGGTTCGGGAATGGCCAGAGCTACCAGCAGAGCTACGAACATCACCAGAACCGCCGGCACCGCCAGCTTTCAACTACGAGACCTTTACCAGCGATTTGACACGCTTCCGGGAGGCTATTCCCAACGCCCTGGCCGAGCTGCGGAAGCTCCGCGAGGAAGCGTTGGCCCACGTTCAGACCATCGAAGGCCAGATTGCCGAGGTCGAGCGGTTGGCTTCGGTGGGCAGCGCTCAACGATCCGCGGCGGGGTGATTTGACGGATGCCCTATCTGGCGTTCGAGACGGAAGAGGAGTTGCGGGCTTGGATCGAGCACTACGTGAAGGCGCTCACGGGCCCGCTGAACGGTTTCAGCCGTGAACGTGTCTTGCAGAATTCCTACGGAGTGAAGGATTTCTGCAATCAGGTTGTCCAGTGGAAGAGCATGGGAGTTAAGAAGCCGTGATCGGCAATCCGGGACGCATGGCGGAGCTGGACGCAGTCCTCTACCGAACGGAAAGGGGCCTCGAAATTATGGTCGTTCAGCAGCTTTTCAACGTTGCGATTCGACGGGGTGAAATTGGGGATGACGGCTGGAGGGACCAGTGGTGATATCCAACTCTCAGGGCTGCGGTCGCGGCTTACGTGGAGTGGGATACGGGGAAGGCCGAGCCGGATGGCTGGATTCGACACGTTCCCTCCTGGCGCCGGCGTATCTACATCTGGGAAGGTGAGAGGCGGGTAGGGAAGTTTGAGTGGGTGGCGGGATGATAGCCAAAATCGCAGCGACGGCACACCAGCTTCAGGATCTTTTGGATGCCACCGAGGACCGGGACGCGCTTGTGTGGGCGCATGGCTTTCTTGTGGGGCTGTCGGAGAGGATCGGGAAGAGGATCTTTGCCGGGGGAACGAACTGGAGCACTTCGAGCGGCACAATTCCCTCAACAGATGAGGTAGTGGCGCGCAACCTGAACTCATGGACCGATGACGACTATGAGAGGCGCGAACTGGTCCAAAAGTGCCGGAACCTCGGATTAGCGGATCCGCAATTTGGCACGTATACCCTGGGGTTCGATGGCACAAAACCGCATCCGTTTCGGACTTCGACCGGCAACGAGGGCCGTTGCGAATTGTGCGGAGACCTGGCTGCCGGGCAATTGCACAAAGCGGTTCGAGGAAGCCTGAGGGGAATTTGAAATTCTCGTGCTCTCCGCCGTCCTCGCCGCGGATGAAGGATGCCTACGGCACGACAATCCACGCGGAGCTGTCAGAACTCGTGGGATCGAGAAGGGTAACCCTGCAGCAACTCTACACCACGCTCTGCCGGTTAGAAGAGAAGGGTCTGCTGCGGTCGAAAATAGGCATGCCGACGCCAGTGCGAGGGGGACGAGCCAAGAAGTTCTACCGGATCAGCCCCGCCGGCATGCGTGCTTTAGCGCTCTCTATGGAATCGATGGAGAAATCTCTCCAGGTCTGGGTTTGGTGGAATACCCCGCCCCATCGAGGTATCTATTGGCTTCGAACCCCCAAATCGAAACCGCCGCATCCTGTGAATAAGTAGCCCCTTGGCAGCCCCTGCCTCGAACGGCATCTCCGAGACGTCCCGAGGAACCCACAAATCGAAACCGCCGCATCCTGGTTAAACAATCCGATTCGTTCAACTCATAAATACAAGTTGGCTTTACAAGTCATACAAGTTGTACACTTTCGGGAAGAGGTACATTCGATGGCGAGAAAACGCAAAGCGACGATCACGGGCACGCAAGTACGTCCGACGAACGCAACTCTCCTGTTGGGCACGTTGCAAATTCAAGGCACACCTCCAGAGGTGTACGCGATACTGGGGAATTTTTTGGGTACAGCAGGTGGGACTATTACCACTGGGACCGGAACACCGGCTCCAATAGCTATAGCGCAAACGGGGGCAAAAAGGGGACGTAAAAAGATGTCGGCCGCCCAACGTCAAAACCTGGCGGCAGCGCAAAAGGCTCGCTGGGCCAAAATCAGAGCTGCGAAAAACAAGGGCAAGACCATGGCGGCAACCGCCTAGGCCGAAAGCCTCAAGATCCGCCGCACATCCGGCGCGTCTTCAAACCACCACACCATCGTCGTCGCGGTCTGCTTCCGTGTGAAGGTACGGGAGCCCAGAACGTCTACAGCCTGCGAGCTCAGGAACAGAGATTCCAGGTATGGCTTCGCGACCTTGATCAAGCCGGCCGCGACTTCTGGTTGCTCAATCCGTGGGGTGGGAAGGGGTGCGGCCGTCATGAACCCAATTCTACGCCGTTGCAGCCGGAGGCGGCGCCGTAATTTGCTTTGCATTGGGAATGGAAAGGAGGAACCGAGCAATGTGGGGTTGGATCATGAGCATCATCGGCGGAACAAATCCCTAGATCCTGTTTAACCAGGGGACAGCGGTGGAAATTGGGGATCGCCTCTGGACGTCTCGCAGAGGTCATTCGAGGCAGGATCTGCAATCCGGCGCGCCGGGTTGTAGACTGCCTGTAGTGATCGAAGGTATCAAGATCGAGATGTCGACAGCCGAGCTGCGAGACCACGTCCAGGCTCGCGCTGACTTCCATGAGGCCAAGGCCAAATGGTATCGGGACCATGCCGCATCGCTGCGGGAAGGCCGGGATCCTGAGCTGAATCTCTCGAACGATCCGGTCTCTTCGCTGGAGCGATCGCGCGAATCGCACGAGCAGAAAGCCGCCTACTTCAAAATCATCGCGAAGTATCTGATCGCGAGCGAAACCTACCGCCTGGCGGAAACCGACCTGGCCCGGCTGGAATTCTCCAGCGCCTATTTCTGAGGCTCCATGCCGGCGCTGGCACAATTCCTGGTTGAACAGCAGTGCAAGGAACGGTGGCCACCCGGCCCGGAACCGGAATGGCCCAGTTGTCTGCCAATATGCTTGTGGGTGGAATTGGAGGGCTGTAGGTTACATTGCGGTGGCCGATCCTTCCGCGTGGTGACCCGCCTCGAGGCGGTAAATGGGAATGGCGAGAGATTCGTGGTTTCTGCCCTCACCGATCCGGCAAGCGGCAGAATCACCTCTCCGCATGTCTGCGAGCATATGGGGCATCTGATCGAATGAGTGGCCGGCTTATTCAAGAAAAAACGCCGCGAGCAGGCCGCAATCACGGTGGACGCACCCCACCCACTTCCGATTTCGTTCTCGACGATGAGGTTTCGCGTATACGTCGCCGGCGCGCTGGCGCCGCTCACCTGCTGGCGCGCGCAGGGGACTGGCTGGAAAGGCGAGGTCAATCTCTCGTTCCAGTGGTTCCGGCTGACGGTCGGGTGGCAGCGCCTTGCCTATAAAACGCCGGTTAAATGCCGGTAAGATGCCGGGGCGATTCAACGCACGCCCTTGGCACGATAACGACACATATCGTGCACGCAAATGTTGCTCATTTTGCGCACCTGGGCAGTAACGATAAGGATGTGGTGAGGCGTCTATTCCGTCCCGCATTTCGTTTAGGATCACACAGTTAGTCAGAAGGGGGTGGGGTCATAGAGGCCATACCGGGTCGGCTGCTTCCTGGCCGCCATTGCCGCCGTTGCCGTAGTTGCCGCTGCCGCTTCAATGAGCGGTGGCGAAGCTGCGCTGCCCGCCGGCCGCCGCCGGCGCCGCATACTCCAGCGCGCCCGCCGCGGCGGGTGATGGCCGCGTCGCATTCAAAATGTCCACCGTGGGACTGCCGGACTGCGAATTGAACGCGCTCCATGGCGAGCTCGCCGTGGGCATCCCAAACGGCCTGCTCACGCTGCTCCAGAGCCGCTCCTGCCCCAGGTAAAACAACGGAGCGATCGACCCGTCGGTCACCGTGTGCGTGCCGTTCGTCCACGACCCATTTCCGACGGCCCGCGGCGTTGGAGAGTAGATGATGTTATAGTCCTCGAGAAAGACGGGCGTACCGGTGTGGGAACACCAGTTGCAGGCAAGCGCTGTCGTGTCGTACCCCTGGATGATCACGGAGCCATAGACCTTGGTCGGGAAGCTGGTCGATCCGAAATCGCTCATGGAAACCGCTCTTTTGTGGCCCATAAAGAAGCAATCGTATACGGACAGCCCGCCTCCGCCCCAGTCCGTGTTGGTTACGAGAATGATGTAGGCACTGCTGGCGCCGTTGACACCATCCCCCATGAAGGTGGAATTTTTCACGAGGATGTCGGCATCGTGTTCTGATCCATCGTTGCTGCTTAGCGTGATGCCGATCGCGGCATTTCCATTGAAGGAGAGAAAACGGCAGGCATCGATTACCCAGTGCAGGGCGGTTGTGACGGGTGTCGAAATATCGATTTGATTTCCAGTGGTGGTCTGCTGGTTGATAAAAACACACCGGCGGAATGTGATGTTCGTCGACGTGGCGTTCGAGGCATCGACAATTGTCCCCGCGCCACTCCCGCCCACCGCGCCGCCGACGAAGACCAAATCCTGAAAGGTCAAAAAATCCTTGGCATTCAGCGTAAGGATCACAGTCGTTGCGGCAATCGTGGTGTCATTTGTAGCGTATGCAGTGATCTGGCACTCGCCTGGGGCGCCGCTGGTGTGGGTGCCAGTAACGTCGCAGTTCACCTGCACCTCGGAAGATGGAGATATCGCAACGCTGATACTCGTTTCGCGGTACACCCCCGGAGCGATCCACACCGTATCGCCACTTGTGACGGGCGAGCCCGTGTTCAGGACCTTTCCAACCGTCAACCAGGCGGCGCCGTAACTGGTCCCTGCCGAACTGTTGTTGCCGCCGTTTTTGACGTAGTAGGTAGTGGCCCCGAGCGGACCGGTCAGGAGGATCCAAAGCAGAAGTGTTTTCATATTTATCGCCACCAGATTTGGACCGTCGCCGAGAGGCAGGTGCTGTTGCTCGCCACACTGGCGGTAAAGTAATCATCCACCGATACCGGCTTGGTCCAGCCGGTCAGAACGATATCTTCGGACTGAAT
>Ga0070684_100002335_pt1 | contig 13978 bp, 14 predicted proteins | sample KBSC723LmetaG_FD_65653 | JGI IMG/M metagenome (GOLD analysis project Ga0070684, IMG submission 65653) | Corn rhizosphere microbial communities from Kellogg Biological Station, Michigan, USA - KBS C7.2-3L metaG | ecosystem: Host-associated > Plants > Roots > Rhizosphere ...
GCCGGCGTCAAGGGCGTCGCGATAGGCGGCGTCGACGCCCGGTGTGCTCACGGCCGGGCTCAGGCCCTGCTTCAGCCGCCAGTGCCGGTCGAGCAGCCGGCCGATCTCGGTCAGGTTCCCCGAGCCCAACGCGTCGAGCATCGGTTCGGTGAGGGACTTGATGTCGTGGAGGCGGTCCATCACGTCGCGATCGCCGTTGCGCACGGCCTGATGCTGACCGGCGAGCACCTTGCCGGCGTCCCGAGTGGTGCCGGTGAAGAAGAGCAGAAGCTCTTCGTCGAGCCGGTGGCGAACCTCCGGCGAAACGGCGACGGCTTCCGTGTGGACGGCGCCGTCACGATCAAAGCGCAGCGTGTGGAAACCGCCCAGCGCGGACAGGAAGTGGTCCTGCTTGCCCACGGGGCGGCCGAGGGCGACGGTCTCGATCGCGCTCGCGCGTTCCGCGACGCCACGCGGGTCGCGGTCCTCGCCGGCCAGGGCCGCCACCAGGGCGACGCAGAACGCCGCTGAGCTGCCGGCGCCGGTGCCCGGCACCACGTCGCCGAAGGAGGCGAGGTGCACCGGCTCGCCATCCCAGTGCCGCAGCAGCGCCGCCCGGGCAAACGGGTTCGTGACCGCCGAGGGGTCGTCGGTGTGGTCGCAGTGGTCGAGGCAGGCACGAATGCGCGGTCCGGCCGGCGGGCGGTGCCGTACGACCGTCACCGCGAGATCAGTCGCGGCGCCCACGACTGCGCCACCGTGCCGGCTCGCGTACTGGATGAGGTCGGTGCCACCGCCGGCGAGGGAAATTCGCAGGGGAGCGGTGCTGACAAGCATCGGGCCTACCGTCCTTCGCCGCGCAGGGCGGCCGCCGCCCGTTCCGGGGACATCTCGTTGACGTACATCCCGGCCCCCAGCTCACCGGCCGCCGGGTGCTTGCGGTCGGCCGGTGAGCGCATCGGCGAGACGATCTCGGCGTACACGTGGGCGGCCGGTCGCGCCGGCCGGGCCGCGGCCTGGATCCAGCTCAGCACGTAGGCGGCGGGCCGCTGGAACAACCCGTCGAACTGGCCGAGCACCCGGCGCAGGACGTGCGCGAGATCGGCCCGCTCCCACGGGTCGACGGCCGCCAGGTCGGGCACGTGGCGGTGGGGAACGACCCGCACCTCGTACGGCCAGTGCGCGGCGTACGGCACGAAAGCCGTCCACGCCTCACCCGTCACGACGACCCGGCTCGGGTCCTCGTGCTCGCGGCCCACGGTCACGCAAGCGACACATTCTCGGTGCGCGTCCCAGCGCGCATCGGCGACCTCGGCCAGCCGCCGCAGGCGCGCCGGCACAAACGGGTAGGCGTAGATCTGGCCATGCGGATGGGCGAGGGTGGCACCGACCACGGCACCGCGGTTCTCGAAACAGAAGACTTGGGCCACGTCGGGCCGTTCGTTGAGCGCCGCGGTGCGATCCGCCCACGCGGTCACCACGGTCTCCACCCGGGACAGCGGCAAGCCCGACAGCGCCACCTCGTGATCGTCGGTGTAGCTGACGACCTCGCAGTGACCACCGGCGGGACCGGGATCCCCGGTGACCGCCGGCAGGGCGGGATAGCGGTTGTCGAAGACGACGACCTCGTAGGACGCGCCGGGTATCTCACCCAGGGACGGACACAGTGGACAGACGTCCGATCGTGCCGTGCGCCGCTGCCGGTGGGTCGCGACGACCACCCACTCGTCGAGCCAAGCGTCCCAGCGCAGCTGCGACGCGGGTGGTGTCGTGGCCGGGCCGGGCGGGGCGAGCTCGCGGCGCGGCGACGCCGGGTCCGCGTCGTAGAAGTGGATCGCCCGGCCGTCCGGGAGGCGCCCGCTTGTCCTAACGATCGGCATCGGCGCTCACCTCGCCGGCGATCGTCCACAGTGCCTGCGCGGTGGTGACGGCGTGTCCGGGCGGTCCGATGAGCATGGTCCGGCAACCGGCGCGGCGGCCCGCCTCGACGTCGCTCGGCTGGTCGCCGACCATCCACGACCGGGCCAGGTCGATGCCGTGCTCGGCGGCGGCCCGCAGGAGCAGGCCGGGTGCCGGTTTGCGGCACCCGCACCGCACGGCCAGTGACGCGACGACGCCGTCGGGATGGTGCGGGCAGTGGTAGACCCCGTCGAAGTGGACGCCCACCCGGGCGAGTTCTCGTTCGAACGACGACTGGGCCGCCGTGAACCCGGCGTCGGTGAGGTACCCGCGGGCCAGCGCGGACTGGTTGGTGACGACGACCAGGGCCACGCCGGACCGGGCCAGCCGGCGCAACGGCTCGGCGATGCCGTCGCTCGGCACGAGGTGCTCGGGCCGGGTCGGGTAGTGGTACGGGCGGGTCAATGTGCCGTCGCGGTCCAGGAAGACCCCGATCCTGTGCGCCAGCCCCATGTGGAGCTCCCCTTCCGACGTCGGTTCGCGCCACCTATGGGGTGTTCCAACCCGTGCCACTCGCGGTGCGTCCAGTATCTGAGACAGCAACGCTGCAATGTCTTTGCAATCGAGGCGGACAGACTCGTCGATGTGCGGAACGAGGAACTCGGCAGACGGGTTTTCGGCCAGTACGTCGTGTCCCGCGATCCGGGAGCCGTGGTCGACGAGGCGACCATGCGGCGCGCGCGGGCGGCCCACGACGCCGTGGACGCCGTCCTCGCCGAGATTGCTCGTCACGAGCCGGCGGTCGGTGAGCAGGTGCACATCTTGTCGCGGGAGCCGGGCTCGGTAGCGGCCTTCCGCACGGGTGCGCGGTTGCTGGCGCGGTGGCTCGACCGGCATCCGGCCAGCGTCCCCCACGTCGCGCAGGCCGCGGACGACGCCGAGTACAGCACTCTCGTGACCTACCACGTCGGTGAGCTGGCGGGCACCGGACCGCGGTCCGCCGGGGTGCCGGCGGACCGGCTGGCCGGGCTGCCGGCACCCGGGCTGAACCCGGCGAAGGACCGGGCGGAACTCGCCGTCGTCGTGCCCGTCGGCTTCCCGGAGGGCCAGCCCCACCGGCAGCGCAACTGCCTGGCGGTACTGCACGCACTGAACCGTCAGCGCCTCGACCGTTCCCGCTACCGCGTGGTCGTCGTCGAGCAGGGCCCGCGGCCACGCGCCGACGAGGTGATCGCCCGGCTGGTGGACGACTACGTGTTCGCGCCGAACCCCGGCGACTTCAACAAGAGCTGGGCGTTTCAGATCGCCGTCAACCTGGTCGACAGCGCGACGTTTCTGTGCCTGCTGGACGCAGACGCGTTGCCGGATGCGAACTACCTCGGCAACGCCTTGCGGCACCTGCGGGCCGGGGAGTCCGCGTTGCTGCCGTTCACGGATGTCCTGCACCTCGACGAGGCGTGCACCGCGGTGGCCCTGCACCAGGTGCTGCCGCTGGGTCCCGGCGGCGGTGGATTGGTGGATGACCGGTGGCTTCGCGGCTTCAGGATGACCGGGCCCGTGGGTTTCAGCGTCTGGGTTTCGCGGGAGCGGTACCTGTCGGTCGGCGGGCATGACGAGCGCTGCCGCGGCTGGGGATACGAGGACATCGAGTTTCACGACCGGCTGGTGGCCTCCGGCGGGGTGCGTCGCCTACCGGGGATGCTGCCGCACCTTTGGCATCCGCGACCACTCATGACGGTGGACGGCGTGACCGGCGCCAACACCCACCTGCGCCGGCTACCCCGGCCGGCCGGCGGCCAGGCCGACGGCAGCCGGCCCGGTGATCCGGACCGGTACCGGTCCGAATTCGAGCGGAGCGAGCATGCGCATCGCTGAACAGTCAAACCGGAGGGCCAACGTTGGTAGCCGAGCGCGGCAAGATTTTCGCAGTGGGTCTCAGCCGCACCGGAACAAGCAGCTTGAATGAGGCCCTTCGCGTGCTGGGCCATCGAGCTGTGCACTTTCCCGACGACGCCGCGACGCAGACCGAAATCACGACCTTCCTGGCTCGACGCCCGCCCGAGCTGCGACTTTCGCTGCTCGGGAGCGTCGACGCGCTGACCGACACACCCGTCAGCGCGACGTACCAGGCGTTGGACCGCGCCTATCCCGGCAGCCGGTTCATCCTCACGGTACGCGATAAAAAATCGTGGCTGGAATCGTGCCACAAGTACTGGCGCGGTCCGCTGTTGCGATACCTGGACGGGCCGACAGCTGACTACATCCGCCGCATCAACGCGGCGGTGTACGGGGCGGAAACCTACGACCGGGTCCGGTTTTCGGCGGTGTACGACGCACACATCACCGGCGTGCTCGACTATTTCAGCGCGCGGCCCGACGATCTGCTGGTCATGCGAATCTGCAACGGCGACGGGTGGGAGCCACTGTGCAAATTTCTGGCGGCGCCCCCGCCCCGATCGGCCTTCCCCCGGCTCAACGGCTGAGCGGATATCGCTGCAATGTCTTTGCAATTGGAGCGGACACACTCGTTGGTGTGAGGAAGTCGCCTGATGCCGTTGCGCGCGGTTGATCCCAACGGCTTCGCCGTGCTTGGTGCCGGCGAAGTCGACGCGACGCAGGTGGCGGCCGACTACCTCAACCAGATCGCCGAGATGGCCCGCCGGATCGACGTGACCGCGGTGGGGCGGCTCGCGAGGACCGTCGCGGACACCATCCTCGCCCGCCGGACCCTGCTCGTCGCCGGCAACGGGGGCAGCGCCAGCACCGCGGGGCACGTCGTGTGCGACCTGATCGGCACCTGCGTGTCGGCCGGGCGACCGGCCCGCGTCGTCGGACTCAGCGACAACGCCGCGGCGGTGACGGCCCTGGCCAACGACATCGGGTTCGAGGACGTGTTCTCCACGCAGGTGCGGCTGTTCGGCGTCCCCGGCGACCTGCTGCTGCTGTTCAGCGTGAGCGGTGAGTCGCCGAACCTGCTCAACGCGGCACGGGAGGCCCAGACCTGCGGGCTGCAGGTGGCCGTCGCGGTCGGTCGGGCCGACGCCAGCCTGCTCAAGTACGCCGACACGGCGGTCTGTCTGGACACGACCGACTACGGGCTGGCCGAGGATTTCCATCTCACCCTCAACCACATCGTCATCCGGCTGCTCAACGGCGGTCAGCCGCGGATGTGCCGGGACTGGTAGGCGGCCTCGTGAGCGACCCCGAGATCGAGTTGGCCGGCGGCGGCACCACCGTGGTGGTGCGGGTGGGCGCGACGGTACGCAAGCCCGTGCGGCCGTGGAGCCCAGCGATGCGGGCACTGCTGCGACAGTTGCGCGCAGCGGGCGTCGCCGGGGTGCCGGGCTGGCACGGCGTCGACGAGAAGAACCGCGACATCTTCGACTACCTGCCCGGCGAGGCCGGCAACTACCCGCTGTCGCAGCAGGTCCGCGGCGATACCGCGCTGGCCTCAGCGGCCCGGCTGCTTCGGTCGTTGCACGACGCTTCCGTCCCGCTGATCGGCGAACGCGATCTGCCGTGGCAGCTGCCGCCGGTGGAGCCGGTCGAGGTCGTCTGCCACGGCGACTTCGCCACCTACAACTGCGTGTTCGAGGCCGGCGAAGCCGTCGGTGTGATCGACTTCGACGGGGCGCGGCTGGGGCCCCGACGGTGGGACCTGGCCTACGGCATCTACCGGTTCGCGCCACTCACCGATCCCGCGAACGGCGACGGCTTCGGCGGGCCCGCCGAACAGGCACGGCGGGCCCGCCTGTTCCTGGACGCCTACGGCTGCACGCGCCAGCAGCGGCGTGACGCAGTGGACACGATCGGTCCGCGGATGATGCAGACGATCACCTTCATGCGCGACGCGGCGGCCGCCGGCGACCCGTTCTTCGCCCGGCACCTTGCCAACGGTCACGCCGAGAACTATCTGCGCGACATCCGGTACGTCGAGGCGCGGCCCGACCTGTGGACGGCGCTCGTCGTCGAGGACGGCGAAGGGTGAGCCGGGTCGTGGTGACCGGCGGCGGCGGGTTCATCGGCTCGCACGTCGTCGACCGGCTGCTCGGCGACGGCCACGACGTCCTCGTCGTGGACGACTTCAGCACCGGGAACCGGGCGAACCTCGCCGAACACCCGTCCCTCGTCGTCCACGAGGCGGACGTCGTCGACGCCGGCACCGCGGCGCTCGCCGAGGCGTTCGAGCCGGACGCGATGCTGCTCCTGGCGGCCCAATTCAGCGTCAAGGTGTCGATGCGCGACCCGCTGTTCGACGCCCGGGTGAACGTGCTGGGGCTGGTGCAGATGCTGGAGGCCGCCCGGCGCAGCGGGTGCCGCAAGGTCGTCTTCGCCTCCAGCGGTGGCACGATTTACGGGGTCGCCAGCCAGGAACTGCTGCCGACCCCGGAGACCTGTCCACGGGTGCCGACCTCGTACTACGGCCTGACCAAGTCGGCCGCCGTCGACTACCTGCGGCTCTACCACGAGATCCACGGCCTCGACTACGTGGCGATCGCCCTGGGCAACGTCTACGGACCTCGGCAGAACCCCTTCGGGGAGGCCGGCGTGGTTGCGATCTTCGCAAGGCAGATGCTTGCCGGGCAGCCCTGCACGATCAACGGGGACGGCCTGACGACCCGTGACTACGTCCACGTCAGCGACGTCGCGGACGCCTTCGTCCGGGCGGTCGACCGCGGCCACGGGCTGATCAACGTGGCGTCGGCGCAGGAGCGCACCGTGCTGGAGATCCACGACGCGGTACGCGCGCAGGTCGGCGGCCCGTTGGCCGCTCCGCGGCATGGCGCGGCCCTGCCCGGCGAGGTGCGCCGGGTCTGCCTCGACATCAGCCGGGCCGCGAAACATCTGGACTGGCGGCCGCGCGTCGGGTTGGAGGAGGGCGTCGGCACGGTCGTGACCTGGCTGGCCCGGGAGATGCGGAGCGCCGACGCGTGCGGATCCTGATGCTCACCTCCACCTACGAGCCGGTCACCGGTGGCGCCGAGACCTACCTGCGGCTGTTGGGCGAGGGCCTGGTCGCACGCGGCCACGAGGTGGTCGTCGCGACCGACGGCTCCTGGGTGCCGGACCTACCGCGTGACCGCGTCGAGCCGGGGGGCCGGGTGGTGCGGCCCCGCGAGTTCGACGGGTGGCTCGACGACCGGACCAAGCCGAAATGGCGCCAGCTCCAGTACGCGGTGCTGGAGGAACTCGGTGAGTTGCTCAAGGGCGAGACGTTCGACGTCGTGCACGCCAACAGCCACGACACGCTGGTGCTGGCGAGCATCATTGCGCTGGATCTCGGCGCGGCACTGGTCTGCACGCTGCAGGAGATGACCCCGCACCTGGAGGCGTTCGGGTCGGGCCGGTGCCGCCTGTCCTACCAGGCCCTGCCGGTGGACCTCTACCTGGCGCCGAGCCGGTTCTACGCCGAACGGGCGGTCGGCTACGGCGTGCCGGCCGACCGGCTGCGGTTGGTCTACTACGGGGTCCGTGAGGAGCCGGGCGACCGGCTCGCCGCGCGCGCCGAACTGGGTATCACGGACGCGCACCGGCTCATCCTGTGCCCGGCGCGGCTCTACGCCCGCAAGGCCCAGCTCGACCTCGCGGCGGCGTTGCCGGCTGTCGCCGCGCGCCACCCCGGGGTGCGGGTCCTGCTGGCCGGCCGCGTCTCGGACGTCGGCTACGAACAGCGCCTGTGGCAGGCGCTGGACGAGCTCGGGGTCGCCCACCTGGTGACCCACCGGGACGACCTGTACGCGGGCGACATGCCGTCGGTGTACGCGGCGGCCGACCTGGTGGTGCTGCCGTCGCTGGAGGAAGGGCTCGGCCTGGCGGCGGTCGAGGCGATGTACGCCGGTCGGCCGCTCGTCGTCACCGACGTGACCGGCCTCAACGAGGTGGTGACCCACGAGCAGGACGGGCTGCTCGTCCCGCCGTCGGCCCCCGACCGGCTGGCCGCGGCGCTGCTGCGGCTCCTCGATGACTCACCACTCGCACAACGCCTCGCCACGTGCGGACGGGTCACCGCCCACGAGCGGTTCGGCCTCGACCGGATGGTCGACGAGACATTGACCGGGTACGAGGACGCGCGAGCGCGTCGCGCGACGGCGGCTCCGTGACCGTGCGTCCCTGGCCGGCCGGTGCCCAGGTGCTGCTGCGGGAGGTCCGGGACGGCCGGACCTGGTGCGCTCGGCCGGTGACGGTGCTGGACGACGGCCGGCGCCACGCGGTGCTGCGCATCCACGTCGGCACCGCGTGGCTCGCGGCGTACCGGCCGAACGGCCGCCGGGCGCACACCTGGCACCGCCGGTGGGCGCTGGGCCGGGCGGTGTGGCACGGGCACGAGGCGACGTACGTGATTCCGTGGCACCGGTGGTACGGCGTCGCGGCCTTCGTCGACCCGGGCACCGCCGACGTGGCGAAGTGGTACGTGAACTGCCAGCTCCCGCTGCGCCGCACCGCCTGGGGGTTCGACACGCTCGACCGGGAGCTCGACGTCGTGCTCCCGGCGCCGGGCACCGGACGGCCCGAGTGGAAGGACCGGCCGCAGCTGGCGAGGTTGGTCGGTGCGGGCGGCCTCGCCGCGTACCAGAGGAACCGGATGCTGGTGCACGCCCGGCTGGCCATACGGCAGGTGACTGACCCCGGTTTCCGCGCCTGGATGGGTCGCTGGCTCGGGCCGGCCGGCCCGCCGCCGGACCTGGACCGCCTGCTGGTCGAGCTGCCGGTGCCCGAGGATCTGCGCGCCCCCGCGGGTCTGTCGACACGGACAGGAACGGGATCGTCATGACCAGAGCTGTGGTGTTCGACCTCGCGGGAACGCTGACGGTGCCCATGCCGCCGATGGACCCGGGCGAGCCGTGGCGCCGGTACGCGGCGGCCGCCGCGCCGGCCGACCCGGCCGAGCTGTTGGCACGGCTGATCGCCGGCGAACGCGACGCGTTCCTCGCCTGCCGCGACGGCGGGCTCTCGTTCACCTTCGGCCGGATTCTCGACCAGGCCGGGGTGAGCCCCTTGCCGGCCGCGGTAGCCGCGTACCGTGCCTGCTGGGAGCCGTACACCCGGTGCGTCGCCGACGCGGCGGCGGTGCTGAGCGCCCTGCGGGACCGGGGCCTCGCGATCGGCCTGCTGTCCAACACGCTGTGGCCGGTGCGGTGGCACCACGAGTTCCTCGCCCGGGACGGGTTGCTGGACCTCTTCGACGCGATGGTGTTCAGCAGCGAACTGCCGGTGGCGAAGCCGCATCCGGACGCGTTCAGGGCCGTGCTCGACCGGCTCGGCGGGCGGGCGCCGGCGGACTGCCTGTTCGTCGGCGACCGGATGTTCGAGGACATCTCGGGTGCCGACGGCGTGGGCATGCAGACGGTCGCCCTGCCCGACCTCACGGTTGCCGACGAGCACCGGGTGCTGGTCGACGTCGAGCCGACCTACCGGATCAGCCGGCTGTCCGAGGTGCTGGACGTGGTTGACCGCTGGTTGGCCCGGTCTCCTTCGTGAACACGACGAACATCCGATTCGTGTACGTGAACAACGTCGGGTCCGTGGGCACCCGCAGCATGCGGGCGATCACCGGGTACGGCCCGATCCATTGGAACTCCGCCCGCGTGTACCCGAGCCGTCGTTGCTCGGCCATCGAGCGCCGGACCAGCACGGTCCCCAGACCCGACCGCTGGGCATCCGGGCGTACGCCGCACGGGCCCGAGTAGTTGGGACGGCTGACGCCGTACATGTTGAACCCGAGGCACTCACCGTCGCGGACGGCGATGATGAGCGTGGCGTCGTCCTTGTGCAGCGCCGCCTCGACCTCGGCCAGCCACGAGGGCTTCCACCAGGCCGCGAGGTCCGCCAGCAGCCACGCCGCGTCGCCCGGGCCGGCGTGGCGGACGTCGATGCCCTGCTCGGCCAGCCGTCGCTCGTCGTCGCCGGGGTCGAACGGAGCGGTCTCGAGGTCCACGCTCATGTTGACCTCGCACCGGCCGCGCCGGTAGCCGGCCGACTCGAATAAGCAGACGGCGCGGTCGTACCGGACGTCCACCCCCGGCCACGCGTAGTGCGGCGGGTTGCCGGTGGCGCGGACCGTTGCGGACCCGAGCTGCACCTCGGCCGCGGCCAGCAGCCGGCCGCCGATGCCCTTTCCCTGGTACGCGGGAGCGACGGCGATGAGGTCGACGTAGCCCACGAGTGGGTCATCGCCGGCCGACGTCAAGCACACACCGACGAGTTCGGTGCCGGCGAGCGCGACAACGCCGTGCGGCGACTGGCGCATCAACGCCCGCGGCAGCAGGTCGGCGTGCTCGTCGAGGAACAGCGCCTCGGTACACAACCGGCCCGCGGCCTCCACGTCGCCCGGAGCGACCCGGCGAACGGTGATGTCCGTCATGAGGCCGCGCGGTCAAGCCAGACGTCGAGCACCGGCCGGCCGGTGCTCAGCGCTTGCGACAGGGAGCCGCACACCAGACCCTTCGCCGCACACAGTTCGATGATCGACCTCGCCAACTTGTCGCGCTGGACCGGTGGTGGGGGGCCGTCATCGACGCCGTCCCGGCCGTCGGCGAACCCGTCGTGGGTCAGCACGATGGCGCCGGCCTGCGCCTCACGCACCCCGTTGAGCCGGTCATCGTCCGGCAGGTCCAGCCAGTCCAGGCATCTCGCGTTCCACATGACCGGCGTGAGGCCGGTCTCGTCGATGGCGCGCCAGGTCGCCGCCGACTGGGCGCCGTAGGGCGGCCGGAACCACCGCACCGGCCGGCCGACGAGATCTTCCAACTCGTGCCTGGCCGCGCGGGTCCGGGGCGCGACGGTCGCCGGGTCGACCTGCGTGAGGCGCCGGTGGTCGGGCCCGTGCAGGGCGATCTCGTGGCCGGCCGCGACGGTGTCGCGCAGAAGTGCCGGATGGCGGCGGACCCGCGACAGCAGCACGAAGAACGTGGCGGTCACCCCGGCGTCGGCCAGGACGGTCAAGACGGCGTCGGTGCCCCCCGGCTCGGGACCGTCGTCGTAGGTGAGGACGACGCTGGACGGCCCGCCGGCAGTGTCGACGGCGACGATCGACGAGCCGGGGGACGCCCCTTGTGCCCGGTTCAAGCGGACCTCCTTCGGGCGGTCGGACCGAGCGTGTCACGGCGCATTGCAGGGCCGTTGCAATCAGAAAGCCATGGCAAAGCATGTCGGTTAGGGTTCGTGGGGTCCCGACGAGCCTGGAGGCCATCATGGGCCGGTCAACGGTCGTCGAACGACCGCTCACCGTCCAGCAGCGGGCGATGCTCGACTTCATCGGCACCCGGACCGACAGCTACTACCTCAACGTCGAGGTGTTCCTGGTGTCCGGGCCGCTCGACCTGGCGGCTCTGCGGCAGGCGGTGTCCGCGGTCGTCGGTCGGCACGAGACGATCCGGTCGACTTTTCCGCACGACGGCGCGGTCTATCGGGTGCTGCCGGCATCGGACGCGCTGGTCGACCGCGTGTGGTGCGTCGATGACGGCGTCACGTCGGTGGCTGAGGCGGTGGTCGAGGGCACCCGGTGGGCCGGCGCGCCACTGCACCTCGACCGGCAACTGCCGCTGCGCTTCTGGGTCGGCCGCGTCGACGCCGCCACCACAGTGCTCGTCATCGGCGGCCACTACCTCGTGTTCGACGCCTGGTCGCTGATGCTGCTCTACGAGGAGATCGCGGCCGGGTACCGGGCGACGGAAGCCCGTGGACCGGCACCGCAGTACCACGACGTCGTCGGAGCGCCCGCGGAGCCGGCGCTGGACGGATGGTCCGACCTGTTCGACCGGCCCTGCACGGGGGCCCGCGAGCTGTACCACCGGGCGACGACCCCACTGGGGCCGTGCGAGACCCTGCGGTGCGACAGCCGGTCGGTCGGCACGGCCGTGACGGTGGCCGCGAAGGCGCACCGGGTGACGCCGTATGTGCTGGGCGCCGCGGCGATGCTGCTGGCCCTGTCCGACCTGCTGGACGACCCGCAGGTGCTCGTCGGCAGCGCGTACGCCGGCCGGGTGAGCGCCGGCTCGGCGCGGGTCATCGGATACCTCGCGACGACCATTTTCGTCGGGGCCGACCTGGCGGCCGCCGGGGGAGTGGACCGGCTGGTCGCGTCTCTCAACCAGCAACTGCGGCGGTGGTATCGGGGTCCCCGGGTGCAGTGGCAGCCTCTGCTGGAGCGTTACGGGGCCGTCGACACGTACGCCGCCAAGTTCGCCCTGCTGCCGGGTGACTTCGCACGCCCCGGCCTGAGCCTCGAGGGGGTGTCGGTCGAGCGGCTCGAGCCTCCGGCCGATCGGTCGGCCCGCCGGCCGCTGAACCTGCTCGCCGCCTACGACGACCAGAGCGTCACCGCGCGCTTGACGTACCGCACTGACGTCGTGGACCGGGGGGCCGCCGAGGGTTTGCTGGACCGGTTCGTCGCCCGTCTCGAGGAGATCTGCTCTGGAGAAGGACAGCCATGCACGTGACGTTCGCAACCGACAACGTCTACGCTCCATTGACCGCCGTGGCCATGTATTCGCTCTGCGCGGCGGTGCCCGACGCGACGAGCCTGCACATCACCGTCCTCGCCGACAATCTCGACGGCCCGTCGCGCACCAACCTGACCCGGACCCTGGAGAAGCATCCGCACGCGCTGCTCGACTTCGTCGACGTCGCCGAACTGCTGGAGCCGATGGGACGCATGCCGATCGATGGGCGGCTCAAGCGGACTCATACGCGGGCCGTCTGGACCCGCCTTTTTCTGGGTTCTGTGCTGCCCGGCGAGCTGCGAAGGACACTGTACCTGGACTCGGACGTCATCGTCCGCGGTGATCCGTCGGAGCTCTGGCAGCTCGACCTCGGCGGAAACGTCATCGGTGCTGTCCTGAACGAAATTGGACATACGCTCGGATTCGAGCGCGGGGTTCCCTACTACCGGGAACTCGGGCTCTCGCCGGACCTCGGCTACTTCAACAGCGGCGTGCTCCTGGTCGACCTCGACCTCTGGCGCCGCGACGACGTCACCCTCCGGTGCCAGGAGATCCTTCGCGACTTTCATCATCGGGTTCTGCAGTACGACCAGGAGGTACTCAACGCCGCCCTGGCCGGCCGGTGGCTGCCACTCGCCAGGCGATGGAATGCGATGAGCTACTGGAAAACGCCCGAAGAGTGTCAGCCGCCGTTTGAGGACTACCTGGAGCATGCGGTGATTCGGCATTTCGCGGGTCGGGACAAGCCGTGGAACCAGGACCGCCCGGTGCCGCACCGGGATGAGTTCGACCGGCTCGCGTCCGGCACCGGGGTGACCGACGGCCGGTCTTGGCTCCTGACCACCTGAACGACTGCAATTGGGTTGCAACGGCCCTGGCTATCTTGGCGCTGTGCAACGAGCGGCACCGACAAAGTCGGATGTTCTGGAGATCTCCTTCACGGCCCCCGGCGGCACCGGCCCGTTGACGTGGGGCCAGCGCTCGTTCTGGATCCCGCTGACACAGCACGGCGAACTGAGCTACACCTTCAACATCGGCCACGTCCTCGCCGTCCCGTCTGGTCGGTCGGTGCAAGACGTGGCCGACGCCATCCGGACCGTGGTGCAGCGCCACCACGCTCTGCTGACCCGATTCCCGCGGTACACCACCGATCCTTACCAGCAACTGGCCGAGCACGGAACGATCCGGTTGACGGTGCACGCCGCCGGCGCCGACGAGGCCGAGCGCGTGGCCGCCGAGGTCCGTGATGAGACCGGCCGATTGTGCTTCCAGCATGAGGACGAGTGGCCGGTCCGTTTTGCGCTGGTGCTCGCCGATGGAGCGCCCCGTCACCTCGCCATGGTGTTCTCGCACCTGGTCGTCGACGGTGAGTGCCTGAGGATTGTGGCGCACGAGTTCGAGCTGCTTTTCGGCGGGCAGGCGCTGCCGCCGACCGAAGGCACGTGGAGCCCGCTGGCGCTTGCGCAGTACGAACAAGGCAGCGTGGGAAAGGCCCGATCCGGCGCGGCGATGCGCTACTGGCGCGACGAAATGCTCGAAGGTCCGTCGACCATCTTCGATTTCGCGCGGCTGGATCCCGAGCCCTACCGGCACTGGCGATTCCGGATGGTGTCGCCGGCCGTCGCGATCGCCGCCGGCCGGATCGCGACGGTGTACCG
>Ga0070684_100002342_pt1 | contig 13965 bp, 15 predicted proteins | sample KBSC723LmetaG_FD_65653 | JGI IMG/M metagenome (GOLD analysis project Ga0070684, IMG submission 65653) | Corn rhizosphere microbial communities from Kellogg Biological Station, Michigan, USA - KBS C7.2-3L metaG | ecosystem: Host-associated > Plants > Roots > Rhizosphere ...
TTGCTCCAGAGTGGCGCTGCCGTGCACTTGCTCGGGCGGCATTTCGCCGCTGTGAATCGCCCGCGCAGTAGCGGCGAAACCATCTCCGACCCAGCGCGAATCCTTCAGCATCTCGGCCTGCATCGCGGCAAGTCGCGCCAGCGGCTCCTGCGATCCTTTGCTCGGCAAGCGCGGCGCCATCGGCGCCTTGGCGACGTTGGCAGATCGGCAGAAGGGGCATTGAACGAGGCGGCTCTCGCGCTGCTCTTCGTAATCCGCGTTGGAGCGGAACCAAGCTTCGAACGTCTCGCCGCCGTCGCGGCAATGGAGGTCGAAGACGATCATAAACTGACCGCCTCCGGGATCGGGCGCCGGTGGCTGAGCGCGGGTATGCGCGAGCGCACATCCGAGATGCGTTTCAGGTCGATGTCGGCAAAGCCGACGCCGGGCTCGTCGCCCATATCGAGCAGGACATCGCCCCACGGGTCGACCACGAGCGAATGGCCGAACGTCTGCCTTCCGTCCTCGTGCTTTCCGACCTGCGCGGCGGCGACCACGAACAGCCCGGCCTCGATCGCCCGCGCGCGCAACAGGATGTGCCAGTGGGCCCTGCCGGTCGGAACGGTGAAGGCAGCGGGGACGGCGATCACGTCGGCGTCGGATTCGGCGAGGCGGGCGAACAGCCCGGGGAAGCGCAAGTCGTAGCAGATCGTCAGCCCGAGCTTTCCGACCGGCGTGCCGTTGACGAGCACCACGCCCTTGCCGCCCGAATAGACGTTCGACTCGCGCCAGCTCTCGCCGGTGGGCAAGTCGACGTCGAACAGGTGGATCTTGTCGTAGCGGGCCCGGATCTCACCTTCGCGATCGATGACGAAGCTGCGGTTGGCAACCTTGCCGTCGCCGACCACAACCGCGAGCGAACCGAGATGCAGCCAGATTCGCTCACGCCGCGCCGCCTCCTTGCAGCGGGCGAGCACCTGGTCCTCCTCCTCCGGCCGAAGCTTGCCCGACGCCCGGGCCGAATCGCGGTCGAGAAGTCCCGACATTTCGGGCGTGAACAGGATTTCCGCACCGCCGGCCGCGGCTTGAGCGATCGCCTGCTCGAGGGAAGCGGCGTTCTTCTCCGGGTCGATCCCGGTCGTCGACTGGAAGAGCGCGATGCGAGTCATGACGAAATCAGGTCGTCGAGGCGGCCGGATCGGTCGAGCGCGAGCAAATCGTCACAGCCGCCGACATGATGCTCCCGGATGAAGATCTGCGGGACCGTGGTGCGGCCCTTCGCGCGCTGGATCATCTGTTCCCGCAGCTCGCCGCCGTAATCGACCGAGATTTCGCGATAATCCACGCCCTTCGCCTCGAGCAGCGCCTTTGCCCGCCAACAATAAGGGCAGAAGGCCTTGGTGTAGATCTCGATCGTCACGTCACGCTTCCTTCAGCGCGATACTTAGGCATGCGCATCAACGCATCAACTGCGAAGGTTTCACCACGCGCGCCCAGCTGACCAGCTCGACACGCGCCGCTCCGGCGCGCTTGAGCGCCCGAGCGCAGGCTTCGGCGGTGCTGCCGGTCGTGAGCACGTCGTCGATCAGGACGATCGTCTTTCCGGCGATCGCCGCTTTGTCCTTCACCCGGAAGGCGCCGGCGACGGTCTTGCGCCGCTGAAGCGGACTCATGCCCTTGAGCGGCGGGGTTCGGCGGATGCGCCGAAGCAGCAGCGGATCGGCAGGAACCTGGAGCCGTCGCGACAGCTCGCGCGCGACCAGCGCCGACTGATTGAAGCCGCGCGACCACAAACGCGTGCGATGCAGCGGAACGGGGATGAGCAGCGCGTCGCCGGGGGGTTTCACTAGCGGCGCCATGTAATGCGCCATGGTGCGCGCGATCGCGACCTTCCGACCGTACTTCAGCCGAATGGCCAGGCTGCGCGACAATTCATCGTAAGCGACGGCTGCCCGGGTCCGAGCGATCCGCGGCGGTTGAGCGAGGCAGCGGGCGCAGGTTGTCTGCTCGGTGGACTGAAGCGGCAACCCGCAACAGCCGCAGCCGCCTTCGCCGAGGAACTCGACCTGGCGCCAGCAATCGGGGCAGAAGCTGTGCACGTCGGCGACGATCGTCCCGCAGCCGGCGCAGCGCGGAGGAAGCGCGAAATCGAGCGCCGATCGGGCGCAGGAACGGACGACTGCCCAAAGCTTCCCCATTGGCTTCTTGTCGCTTGGCGCGGCGCATCGCACAAGCGCCGCGATGCCCGAGCTTTTCGATATGCGCCTGCGCGCCATGCGGCGGGATCGCGCGTCCCGGATGGGGCCGGAGCTGTTCCTGCTCGAGCGGGCGTTCGCCGACTGCCTCGACCGGATCGCGATGATGGAGCGGCGCTTCACACGCGCGCTGCTGATCGGCTGCCCCGACGCGACCTGGCCTCGACGGCTCGAGCCGATCGCGTCCCACATCGAGGTTCGCGATCCGGGTCCAGCGTTCGTAAGCGCCGCGGGCGGCGCCACGATCATCGAAGACGCGTGGATGGCGGAGGCCGGCAGGTACGATCTGGTCCTCGCGATCGGAACGCTCGACACCATCAACGACCTCCCGCTCGCACTTCAGCTGGTGCGCCATGCGATGATGGCGGATGGCCTGTTCATCGGCGCGATTTCGGGCGGCGACACCATCCCGCACCTTCGCACAGCGATGCGCGCCGCCGATGCGGTCACCGGGGCGGCGGCGCCCCATGTCCACCCGCGGATCGAGCCCTCGGCGCTCTCGCCACTCCTGACGGAGGCTGGTCTCGTCCGCGCGGTGGTCGATGTCGACCGCGTTCGGGCAAGCTACAAGTCGTTCGGCGACCTCGTCCACGACTTGCGCGCGATGGGCGCAACCAACGTCCTGCAGATGCGAGCGCCGCCGCTGACCCGAGCGCAAATCGCCGCCGCGGAGCGCGCTTTCGCGGCAGCGGGTGACGGCCAGCGCACCGCGGAAACGTTCGAAGTCCTGCATTTTGCGGCTTGGACGCCGGCAAGCTGATGCCGCGGCATTAACTGTACAATCGGTAAGACTTGTTAACTGCGCCTCCGCTACACCCGTCCTCGTGGACGTGGACCAGAGGAGGGTGGCGTGATCGCTATCCGCAATTGCTTGCGCTTGCTCGGCGTAAATCAGCGCGGGGCGACGGCTATCGAGTATGGCCTAATTTGCGCGCTGATCGTGATTACCATGATTGCCGGCCTGAAGACCCTCGCAGGGGGCTCCAACAGCATGTGGGGCAGAATCCTGTCGAGCGTGTCGGGAGTTATGTAGCCGCGGCGGCCGGTAACGCGCGCCTCGGCCCATAGACCACCAACTTCAGCTTCTGCCCCGGCACGAGCCTCGTAGCCGCCGTGAGCCCATTCAGCGCGAGGAAGCGCTCCAGCTTGAAATCGTGATAGGCCATGCGGTCGGCCAGTGACTGGACCGTATCGCCCGGAGCCACCGTCACCACGTGAATCACCCGGGGCCGGATCGCCGCCGCCTCCTCGCGACTGATCTTCCGCAGCGAATTCACCATCGGCGCGAAGGCGCCAATGCCGGTCCCTCCCGGCGTCAGCATCACGAAGTCGTAAGCGTGCTGGGCGTCCCATTGGTAGGCAACGACGCTCACATCGACGACGCCGGAGTTGGTATTGACCCGCGCGGTGGTGAATTCCGCGGGAAGCCCGTTGATGGTGGTTCGTCTCGGCCTGGGAACCGTTACTCCGCTGCCCCGAGTCACCTGGCGGAAGACCCTGAGGATATAATCGTCGAGCGAGCCGGTGTAGCGGCCGCCGCTGAATTGCGCCTTGCCGGCGGACCCGGAAATCGTGACGGCGTAGGTGCCGTTGGACATCAGATAGCCGGTCGGGACGCGAAACTGGATTCGCAGGTCGGGATGGGTGAACACCGGTCCGTCGATCACGCCCTGCGCCGGGTCGTCGTCGACATAGATGCCTTCGAGCTCGCTGAGGAACGTGTCGCGATTGTGGATGCCCGTTCCCAGGCGACCGGTCTGTTGCGCTTCGTCGAGCGCTCGCCGCATCCGATTCTCGCTCAAGGGGTGGGTGCTCGCCCATTCCGGGATCCCGCGGTTGGTACGCCCCTGGACCCGCGCCTGCAGCGCCGTCTGCCGGGCGAGCGCCGCGAGGAGCTGGGCCGCGCCGGCGGGATCGTAGCCGGCATCGATCATGTAGCGCAGGCCGAGCGTGTCCGCCTCATATTCCTGCTCGCGCGAGAAGCTCAGAGTCTGCAGTTTGGCGGCGAGCAGGTTGCGGACCGCGATCTGGTTGGCGATCCCGCCCATCATCTGGCCCATCAGGACATACGGCAGGGCTTCGCGCGCGAGCTCGCGCTCGACCTCCTCGCGCTGATGGGCGTGGTTGGCCGCGATGTGCCCGACCTCGTGGCCGAGCGCGAAGGCGAGCTGCGACTCATCGCCCATCAAGGTCATGAGCTGGCGAGTGATGTAGACATAGCCGCCGGGGACCGAGAAGGCGTTCTCCACCGCCGAGTTGAGCGTCGTGAAATGAAGCGCCTGGCCGGGATTGGCGAGGCCGGAGTAAGCGGCGACCCGGCGCCCGACCGACGCGACATAAGCCGCCCGAGGACCAGTCTCGGCTCCGCCCAGCTCTTCGATGACGGCGGCGTTCTCTTGCTGGGCCTGGGCGACGTCGCGCGGATCGAGATAGCGGACTTGCTGCGCCGCGGCGGGAGTGAGGGCGAGCGCAGCGGCAAAGAGCAACAGGACGCGTGTTCGCATGTTCGATGCAGCCTCCGTTTCCGTCGGAGAACAAAAGCCCCGATGAATTTGAACGGAGAATGACTAAGGCGAGTTCCTGGGCGCCGCCCTTCAGCCAATCGCGAGATATTTGGCCCGGCGCTGCGCCAGTATCTCTTTCGGTCCGAGCTTGCTGCAGCCGTCGAGCTCCTCGATCAGCGCGCCCTTGAGCGCGCCGATCGCGGCTTCCGGGTCGCGCTGCGCGCCGCCGAGCGGCTCATCGATGACTCGGTCGACGACGCCGAGGCCGTGCAGGTCCGCCGCCGTAATCTTCATCGCTTCGGCCGCCTCCGCCGCCTTGTCGGCGGTCCGCCACAGGATCGACGCGCAGCCCTCCGGCGAAATCACCGAATAGACCGCATGTTCGAACATCAGCACGCGGTTCGCTGTGGCGATCGCGACGGCGCCGCCGGAGCCGCCCTCGCCGACGATCGCGGCGATCATCGGCACGTTTAGCGACAGGCATTCCTCGGTCGAGCGCGCGATCGCTTCGGCCTGCCCGCGCTCCTCCGCCTCGACGCCCGGAAAGGCGCCGGGCGTATCGACCAGGCTCACGACGGGGATACCGAACTTGTCGGCAAGCCGCATCAGCCGGATCGCCTTGCGGTAACCCTCGGGCTTGGCCATGCCGAAATTGTGCCTGAGGCGTGAAGCGGTGTCGTCGCCCTTCTCATGGCCAAGCAGCATCACCCGCCGGCCGTCAATTCGCGCGAGGCCGCCGACGATCGCCGGGTCGTCACCGAAGGCGCGGTCGCCGGCGAGCGGCAGGAAGTCATCGGCGAGGCCGGCGACATAATCCTTGAAATGCGGCCGCTCGGGATGCCGCGCCACCTGCGCCTTCTGCCACGGAGTCAGCTTGGCATAGGTGTCGCGGAGCAGCTTGTTGGCCTTGGTCTCTAGACGGCCGACCTCGGCATCGATGTCGATCTCTGAACTGTTCGCCGTCTCGCGAAGCTCGGCGACCCTGGTCTCCAGCTCGGCAATCGGCTTTTCGAAATCTAGGTACGTCAACATCAGTGCGGCGCGACTAGGCCGAAGCTGCGGCAAAGGTCAACGCGTGCGGGTCGCGAGGGGATGGCGGGCGTTGACCAGCTCGACCAGCCGGGCGCTGTCGACATGCGTGTAGATCTGAGTCGTCGCAATGTCGGCGTGGCCGAGCAGAGACTGCAGGACTCTGAGGTCCGCGCCGCCTGAGAGCAGGTGCGTCGCAAAGGCGTGGCGAAGGACGTGCGGGCTTACGCGCTCGGGTGCGATCCCGGCGTCGGCCGCCATGGCCCGGACAATCTGGAACAGCCGCACCCGGCTGAGGTGGGACTTGCCGCTCGGAAAGAGCCACAAGGCGCCCGAAGGCACCTGCTCCAGCCATTTCGCCACGGCTTCCTGTGCGCGGGTCGAGATCGGCACGAGCCGCTCCTTGCTTCCCTTGCCAAGCACCATGAGGAAGGGCTGGCTGGGACGGACGGCACCGCGCGGCAGGCTCACCAGCTCGCTGGCCCTGAGGCCGGAACCGTAGAGCAGTTCCAGAAGCGCGAGGTTGCGCACGGCCGCGGCCTCGCCGCTCGCCGCGCGGTCCTCAGCCGCTCCGAACATGCGCCGGACCTGCTCCTCGTCGAGGATACGCGGCAAGGGGCGTTCGAACCTCGGCCGCGGGAGCGCGGATGACGGGTCGTCGCGGCGCAGCCCTTCATCGACGAGGAAGCCGAAGAACCGCCTGAGCGCGGCCGAACGGCGAGCGACGGTGGAAGGAGCGAGATCGGCCCAGCCGCTTCCCAGCCGCGAGACATCGTCGCTCGACGCGGCGCCAAGGCTCGGGAGCATTTCAGCGGCGCGATCGAGGTCGTTGCGATATGCGGCGAGCGTGTGCTTGGAAGCGCCCGCCTCGGCGGCCATCATGTCGAGGAACCGATCGACGAGCGCTCGGTCGTCGGCGATCACGTGCGGGAAAGTGCCTCGGCGGCGATCATCCGCGCGGTGAAGTCCTGTCCAGTCCGCTCGAGCGCCGCAATGGCGTGATAAAGATGGGCTCCCGGCACCTTGTCCCAGTCGGGTGTTCCCAGCCCCGTGCCCGTCAGCACCAGGACCGTCCCTGCCTGCCCGCGCCCGGCGGCCGAGTCGATCATGCGGGTCCAACTGGTGGTCAGCCCGAGGCCGAGGCCGTAGCGGCGGTTGAGCGAATTCGCGGTGTCGGTGCCGATCCGTCCAAGGCCGACAAGACCGGCGACGAGCAATGCGCTGCGCACTTTGTGCGGGCTGTTGTCGCGGCGGATGAAGCCGCCGATTCGGCTCGTTCCGACGGCCGAGACATCGGGAGCGCCGAGCGCGAGCATCGCCCAGCAACGATCGGCGTCCTCATCGTCCATCCCGCCGATCGCAGGAATCCAGGCCGATGCCGCGCGGTCGTAGCCGGCCGCGAGCATTGCGGAGATGAGGTCGGGCGCATCCTTGGCGAGCGCCTTGTCCGGCCTGACCAGAGTCGCTGCGCGCGCGACGAGCGCCCGCGCCGCCTCCTTTTGCAGCCCCTGCTTGCCGAGGCCGAGCATGTGACGGATGGCTTCGAGGCGGGTCGGCTCGTCCTTGCCGATGAAGGCTTCGCGAAGCTGCCACGCGTCGGTCGTTGGAAGGTCGCTCGGGTCCGTGCTGTCGTAGATCGCCGAATAGAGGTCGACGAGGCTCTGCGACGAAAAGACTCCGAGGCCGGCGGCGATCATCGCGGAATCGAGTCGCTGTTGCGCGGAAAAGAGCGGCGCCCGCGCCTCGAACGCGCGCAGCTGGACCGATGCCGCATTCACCAGCCGGTCGGGCGGAAGCATACCGGTCGCGGCCGACAGGCCGAAGCGCCACGCCGTGAGATTGTCGACCGGGTCCCAGTCGATGGTCGCCGCGCGCCCGCTTCCCGACGCGCCGACGACCTTCTGCGCGAGCGCGAGGTCGATGCCGCCGATGCGCCCGTAGCGCCGCGCGGAGTCGATCTGCGCTGAGGCGCTGTCCTCGTCGCCGGCAAGCCCTGCGCACATCGCCTGCACCAGCTGCTTCGTCGCCGGGTCGTATTTGCGGATCCCGATCTCGAGCGGGCACAAGGCGGCGGCATCGGCATTGGCGAGCGCCGATTGGACGGCCACCTGGAGCATCTTGGGCGTGAAGCGATCGGTGTCGACTCCGTCGACGAGCATGCGCGCGGCGTCCGCCTCGCCCATGCGCAGCAATAGCCAGGAGCGTTCAGCCACCCAGTCGACCGGATTGACGTCACGCGGCGCGCGAGCCTTGGCGAGCAGCGCATCCCGGAGCGCGATATGCGCCCAGCGGGACGCGATCGGAGTTTCCATGCGGCGCATCAGCGTCGAGAGGAAAGCGCCGCTGGCGCCGCCCCACGGATTGTCTCCCAGCCCTTCGGCTGCAGGATCGAGCTTGCCGACCACCCACGGATCGCGGCGCGCCCAGCCCGGATATTCGACCGGCGGCTGAACCGGTTGCTGCGGCTGGAGCTTCGCCGCAGTAATCTCCTCGACCGCGGTTTCGTCGGCAGCGCCCGTATTCTCGTCGATCGTCGGCTGCGGCGCCGTCGAGGGTTGCGGCTGCGTCGCGCCGATCCCGCCGTTCGGATATTGGTTGGCCGCCGGCGGCTGGGTCTGCGCCACCTGCTGCGCGATCGCCGGAATCGCGATCGCGAGCACACCAGCCGACGCAATCAATGAAGGCTTAATGCGCATTGCCCCCCTGAGGCACCACGACCTCGATCGCATGGGTCGGTTGCGGCTTGGGCACGGTCGAGAGGTAGATCAGCCCGCCAATCAGGATGACGAGAACGACAATCAGCGCAATCAGTCGAGACATGGAGGCGCTTTTGCCGAGCGGGTGACGCGCTGTATAGCCCTTTACTTATATGGATTTGTCGAAGCGCCTCGACCGGCCGATCGTGCTGGTCGGGCTGATGGGAGTTGGAAAGTCGACGGTCGGGCGGCGCTTGGCGAAGCGCCTCGGCCTGCCTTTCGTCGACAGCGACGCGGCCATCGAGGACGCGGCGGGCCTTTCGGCCGCCGAAGTCTTCGAGCGCTACGGCGAGCAGGATTTTCGCGACGGCGAACGGCGGCTCGTCGCCCGGCTGGTCGAGGAAGGGGATGTACGGATCATCTCCACCGGCGGCGGCGCTTATGTCGACCCGCGCACGCGCGAGTTGCTCAACGGCCGGGCAATCACCGTGTGGCTCGACGCCCCGGTCGAAATCCTCGACGAGCGCACGGGGCGCCGCAACACCCGCGCCGAACTCAGGAACGGCGACCGCAAGGCGACCCTCGAACGCCTGGCCAACGAATGGCGCGAGCTCTACGCGCAGGCACACATCCACGTGAAAAGCGGCACCGGCGCCCACAAGGAAGTGGTCGACGCGATCGTTCGGGCGCTCGACAAGCACCTCCGGAAGGAAGGCTAGGCCGGAGTCGGCTGCTCGTCCGGCAAGGGGCGATCTTCGCCGAAAGAGGTTTCCCAGCCGGCGCGGATGTCGCCGGTCTCGCCCTGCCGCTCAAGCCGGTCGCAGTCGCGCATCCGGTACTCGCGCTCGACCCGCTCGATCTCCCGCTGGTCGACGCCGCTCGCGCGCAACGCCGCCTTGCCCATGACCACTGCGCTCTCGAACAGCTCGCGTTCGGCCAGGACGAGGTCGAGGCCGCGAAGCTCGATCAGATGCCGCCGGTCGAAGGCGCGCACCATCACCGAGGCCTGAGGGAATGCGTCGAGCACCGCTTCGAGCGCGTCTCGCGACAGCTCACCGCCTTCGTTGTCGTTGCAAAAAGCGATCAGCCGCGCGGTCTCGGCGCCCGCCGTCCGCAACAGGTCGATGCGCAGCCCGTCGCCGTAATAGACCTTGGTCCCGAACTCTTCCGAGAGCTCGATCTGACTCGGCTTCTTGTCGATGATCGTGACGCCGATGCCCTTGGCCTGAAGCATCTGCGCGACGGTCTGGCCGAAGCGACCGTAGCCGACGACGATCGCGCTGGTCTCCGGCGACATCTCGGGTCCGTCGAAGCCCTCGGCAGAGCGCTCCTCGCGCCGCTCCAGCCAGTCCGTCAGGCGCATCAGGAACGGCGTCGCCGCCATCGACAAGGTGACGACGGCGCTGAACAGCGACGCCGCCTCCGGAGTGACAAGCAACGCGGCCGTCGCCTGGCCGAAGAGGACGAAGCCGAATTCACCGGCCTGGCTGAGCAGCAGGCCGAGGCGGAAACTCCGGGTCCAGCTGCCGCTGAACGCGCGGCTGAGGAGGGTGATCAGCGCGGTCTTGGTGACGATGACGGAGGCGGCAAGCGCGAGCACCAAAAACGGGCGGCTCGCAACCAGACCCAGGTCGAGCAGCATTCCGACCGAGAGAAAGAACAGGCCGAGCAGGATCGAGCGGAACGGCTCCACATCGCTTTCGAGCTCGTGCCGGTACGGCGACTCGGCGAGCATTACTCCGGCGACGAAGGCCCCCAACGCGACCGACAGATGCAAGGTGTGCATGACCGCGGCCGCGCCGACCACGGTGAACAGGCCCGCGACGATGAACAGCTCGCGCTCGCCGAGCCGGCCGACGAGCTGGAAGAGCGGATTGAGGGCGAAGCGGCCGACGAGAACGAGGCCGATCACCGCTCCCACGGTGTAGAGCGCAAGCGTCCAGCCCACCGGCGCGCTCGGGTCTGGGGGCGTGCGCGCCATCGCCGCGATGATCGTGATCATGGGCACGATCGCGAGGTCCTGGAACAGCAGGATCGAAAAGGCGCGCTCGCCCTGCGGCGTATTGAGATCGTTATCAGAGCGCAGCATCGGAAGCACCTGCGCGGTCGACGAAAGGCCGAGCGGCAGGCCGATCGCGAGCGCAGCCTCCGGGCTCAGCCCGAGAGCCAAATAGAGAACCAGGCTGATCGCGAGGCCGCACAGCACTACTTGCGCAAGCCCCAGGCCGAATATGTCCCTGCGCAGCCGCCACAACCGGCTGGGCCGAAGCTCCAGTCCGACGATGAACAGCAGCAGAGCGATTCCGATCTCGGTGACGCTGGTCAGCTGCTCGGGGTCGCGGATCAGCCCGAGGACATGCGGCCCGATCAGCGCGCCGGCGACGATATAGCCGAGCGTCGCGCCAAGCTTGAGGCGCCGGAACAAGGTGACGAAGACGAGCGAGGCGCCAAGCATGATCGCGCCGCTTTCGAGAATGGCGGTGGTCGCCTGGGCCGTCGTGTTGGGGTTCACCTCGCCGACTCGATCGCGGCGAGCAGCGCCCGGAACGGCAGCAGGATGGCGCCGTGGCGGGACTTCCGCGAGCGGGCCGGCGCGAGCGCCTCCACTCCCGGCCAGTTTCCAGCCTCCTCCTGCTCCTGCGCAAGCCAGCGGCTGATCGTCACCAGCGCCTCCGCGACATCGTCGTGCGCGCGGCCGATAGCATGTTGCTGAACCAGCGCGGCCGACGCCTGGCCGAAGGCGCAGGCGTGGACCCGCTGCGAGACCATCCTTACCCGGCGGTCCTCGTCGAGCTCGACGACCAGGGCGATCCGGCTGCCGCACGTCGGAGAGCGCAGCTCGGCGCGCCCGTCCTCGCGCCCAAGCTCGCGCTCTTCCTGGAGTGAGGCCGCCAGGCGGAGGATATCGGTCGTGTAGAGCGGGCTGCTCATTCGCGGCGCCAAGTAGTGCCGCCCGGCCCGTCCTCCAAGATGATGCCTTCGGCCTTAAGCTCGTCGCGGATGAGGTCCGCGGCGGCGAAGTCGCGTGCTTTCTTTGCGGCGGCGCGCTCGGCAATTCGGGATTGGATCGCGTCGGCGTCGGTTTCCCCCTGGAACCAGCCGGTAGCGCTTTCCTGCAGGATGCCGAGCAGCTTGCCGCTCGCCTTCAGAGTCGCCGGATCGACGATCGCCTGCAGCCGCGTCAGCGCCGCTGGAGTGTTGAGGTCGTCCGAAAGGGCTTCGACGACCCCGGCGTCGATTTCACCGGGCTCCCCGTCCCCTGCCGCGCGATAAAGACGGTCGAGGATCGTTTTGGATTGTTCGACGAGCGCATTCGTCCACGGAAGCGGCGATCGGTAATGCGCGCTCAGCAGCGCGAGCCGCAGAGTCTCGCCGCTGTGCCCTTGGGCGAGCAGGTCGGCCGGAGTGACGATGTTGCCGAGCGACTTCGACATCTTCTCGGCGCCCATGTCGACGAAGCCGTTGTGGACCCAGAAGCGGGCGAGCGGCGCGCCCGCGTGGACGCAGCGACTCTGCGCGATCTCATTCTCATGGTGCGGGAAGATGAGGTCGAGCCCGCCGCCGTGGATGTCGATCGTCTGCCCAAGATGATGCTCGATCATCGCAGAGCATTCGAGGTGCCAGCCCGGGCGGCCGCGTCCCCACGGGGAATCCCAGCCGATGACTCCGTCGGGGCTCGGCTTCCACAGGACGAAATCGGCCGGATCGCGCTTGTACGGCGCCACCTCGACACGGGCGCCGGCGATCATCTGTTCGCGGTCGCGCCTGCTGAGCACGCCGTAGTCCGGATCGCTCGGCACCGAGAAGAGCACATGGCCCATCGCCTCATAAGCATGGCCGGTGCCTACCAGCCGCTCGATCATGGCGATCATCGGGCCGATTTCCTGGGTCGCATGAGGCGCGACCGTGGGCGGTGCGACTCCCAATGCTCCCATGTCCTCGAGATAGTGCCGCTCATAGCGTTCGGTGATGACTGACGGGTCGACGCTTTCCTCATCCGCGGCGGCGATGATCTTGTCGTCGACGTCGGTGACGTTGCGCGCATAGACGAGACTATTCTCGCCGAACTCGTGCCGGATTAGCCGAGCGAGCGTGTCGAAAACGACCGCGGGCCGCGCATTGCCGATATGCGCACGGCCGTAGACCGTCGGACCGCACACATACATGGTGATGCGCTGCGGGTTCAGCGGCACGAACGGCCGCTTTTCACGGGCCATGGTGTCGTAGAGGCGGATCATTCGGACTCGCCTGCCTTGCGCGGGTGCAGCCGCCGCGCCTGGACGAAGTCGACGATCGCCCGGCCGCTCCCGTTGAGCAGCGGATAGGTGCGCGAATTGGTCATCCAGTGCGGCCGGTCGGCCTGCGGCCCGTAGACCATGTCGGTCGCCAGGTTCGCTAGAAGGAAGAAGAGCGTCGCCCCGAGCAGGCCTTTGACGAGGCCGAAGCCGCCGCCAAGCACCCGGTCCACCGGCCCCAGCACGGCGTGGCGGCGGGTCCGGCCTCCGAGAGCGCGGGCGATCAGCTTCACGGCGACGAAGCTGGGCACGAACAGCAAGGCGAAGGCGAGCACCGCGCCGGCCGCGGGGCTGGTGTGGAAGGAGTTGTCGAGGCCCGTCCACAGCTGGGTGTGGAACAGCTTGAGCATCGCGATGCCGACGATCCAGGCGAGGAGCGAAATCACCTCGTGGACGAAGCCGCGCACGAAGCCGACGGCGGCACCGCCGATCAGGAGGAGGAAGACGAAGACGTCGAGCGCGGTCATGGGGGCGGCGCTAGCTTAGCGAAACAGGCGATGCCAGTCCCGCGCTAGTCGAGGATCGGCTTGTAGACGGCAACGCGGCTCGGCGGAGCGACGCCCATGCGCAGCAGGCTGATGCCCGCCGCGGCCAGCGCTGCGATCGACGCGGCGAGCAGCAGTTGCGGTGTCACTCGCACGCCTGCGAGATGGAATGCGACGCCGACCGCGACCGCGCCGGTCGTCTGGCCGAGCAGCCGGGCGGTGGCGAGCATGCCCCCCGCGGCGCCCGAGCGCGGCTTGGGCGCTGCGCTGACGATCGTCCGGTTGTTGGGCGACTGGAACAGGCCGAAGCCGAGCCCGCACACGGCCATTCGCCAGGCAATTTCGAAATTGTCCGGCGACGGCCCGAGGCGCGAGAGGAAGAACAGGCCGACAGAAAAGATGGCGAGGCCGATGCCGCCGAGCAGCCCGGCCGACATCCGGTCGGCGAGGCGTCCGGCGAACGGCGCCGCGATGCCGACCGCGATCGGCCACGGAGTCATCAGCAGCCCGGTCGCGAACACGCTTCGGCCGAGCACCGTCTGAAGGAGAAAGGGGATCGCCACATATGCGAGCATCTGCGCCGCGAACGAGACCACTGAAGTCGTGATCGACAGGGTGAAGATCGGGATCCTGAGCAGGTCGACCGGCATCAGCGGATGCTTTTCGCCGCGTTCGCGCCGGACCAGCGCGGCGCCGGCGAGGAGGCCCGCGCCGACCAGCGC
>Ga0070684_100002343_pt1 | contig 13960 bp, 12 predicted proteins | sample KBSC723LmetaG_FD_65653 | JGI IMG/M metagenome (GOLD analysis project Ga0070684, IMG submission 65653) | Corn rhizosphere microbial communities from Kellogg Biological Station, Michigan, USA - KBS C7.2-3L metaG | ecosystem: Host-associated > Plants > Roots > Rhizosphere ...
CCGCATCCAAGAAGAAGGGGAGCGAGCGGTTCGAAAGCGATCTATCAATCTTCGACCGGCGCGCCTTTTTTTCGCGGCGCGGCTCGAAAGACCTGGCGTCGTCATGAGCGCTTGACGTCGGCGGGCCGAGATCGACATGCTTCCCGCATGGCCCGCGCCTCTGGCCACGTCGACGCGAACGGCGCGCCGCCCGACGCCGACAGCGGCGTGCAACTGGCCGTGCTGCTGCACGACGCGCGCGCGGGAAGCGCCGATGCCTCGCAGCGTCTGTTCGAAGCGATCGCGCCGGTCATGCGCCGCGTGTGCCGCGGCGTGCTCGGCGATCGGCACCTCGATCTCGAGGACACGATCCAGGAGTGTCTGGTCGACGTGCTGCGCGCGCTGCCCCACTACCGATCCGAAGGCGAGCTCGTTCACTACGTGACGAAGATTGCGATCCGGCGCGCGATCCTCGTCCGCCGGCGCGGCGCGCAGCGCGAGCGCTCGCTTCGCGTGCTCGAGGCGTTGCAGGACGCCGACGTCCGCCCCGCGGCCGCATCCGCCGCCGAGCACTCTCGCATGCTCAGCGACGTCCTCGCACGGATCAGCGAGGTGCAAGGTGAAACGCTCGTGCTGCGCGTGATCCTCGGGTTCTCGATGGAGGAGATCGCGTCGACGATGTCGGTGCCGGTCAACACGGTGAGGACGCGGCTGCGACTGGCGAAAGACGCGCTCCGGCGCGTCGTCGAGCTGAGGCAAGGACCATGACCGCCAGCGAGCATCCCGAGACCCTGATCGATCGCGCGCTGGCCGGCGATCTCGCGAAAGCGGAGCGCGCCGAGCTGGACGATCACCTCGCCGGGTGTGCCGCGTGCACGCTGCACCTGGCGATGGGCACGACTTCTCGCGCGGGGACGGCGTCGGTCCGTGACGCCGCGCTGAACCGCATCGCGATCGCGGGCGCGCGGGCGCGCGTTCAGCAGCCGCGGGCGCGCTTCGCGTGGCGCCTCGGCTGGTTGCCGTTGCGGCTGGCCGTGGCGAGCGTCGTTCTCGTCGCGGGACTGGCTGCTGCGGCGGTCACGCTTCGCGGGCCGCGCGCCGGACAAACGGCGGCGGTCAGCAAGGACGCCGCACCGGCGCTGAAGACGGTGGCGCAGGCGAACGCGCCGGTCGTCGTACCGGCGCCGCGGATCGCCGCACCCAACGATCAGCCGGCGCCCGAAGGGGCGGGCGCGCCGCCCGCGGAGGGCCGTCCCGCGCCCAGGGAGGTCCCCAGCGCGGCCGCGCTGTTCACGCGCGCGAGCGATCTCCGCCGCCAGGGACGCGTCGAGCAAGCCATCGACACGTACCGGCTGCTGCAACAACGTCATCCGCGCACGCGTGAGGCAAGCTTGTCGTTCGCGCTCGCCGGACGCCTGCAGCTCGAGCGCGGTCGAGCGGCGCAAGCACTCGCCGATTTCGACAGATATCTGACCGCCGGAAGCGAGCTCACCGACGTCGCCGAGGAAGCGCTGGCCGGACGCGCCGAGGCGCTGCGGCGTCTGGGTCGACGGGCTGAAGAAGCCGACGCGTGGCGGGCGCTTTTGGCGCGCTTCCCCGGATCGATCTACGCAGCGCAGGCCCACGCCCGACTGGCCCAGTAGCGATCGCAGTGGCGACGATCCTGCTCGCGTGTCTCGTCGCGGTCGCCGGAACGCCGACCGCGACGGACCGGCAGGTCGTGCTGGCCGTCGCCACGGAAGACGCGGAGCAGCTGCGGCAGCTCGAGGCGGCCGTGAACGAAGCTGCCGCCGCTGCCCGTGCGCAGGTTGTCGCCACGCGGGTCGCGAAGATCACCATCGCAGACGCGCTGGCGGCGGCGCCCCCCGACAGCCAACCACCCGAGCAGACGACGCCGCTTGCCCGCCTCTGGATCGACGCCACGAGCGGCTCGCTGATCACCCTCTACCTGACCGACGGGGCGCGCCAGCGGCTCTACGTGCGCCAGATTCCGCTCGAGGACGGCACCCTCGACCGCGTCGCGCTCGAGAGCATCACGTTCATCGTCGGCAGCTCGCTCGATGCGCTCATCGCGGGCCGGGAGATCGGCGTCAGCCGCGACGCCTTTGCCCAGGATGTGGCGGCCGCGCCCCCGCCGAGCCCGCCCGTCGCGATTCCCGCTGCGCCGCCGCCACCAGAGCCGCGCCGCGCGATCCTGTCGATCGGGTACGAGCTGGTGCGGGCCGCGCCGGTGCCACTCCAGCACCGCGTCGTCATCGCCTACCAATGGTATGGGAGGCGCGTTCGGGCCGGCGGCGCCGCGTTCGTGGCCGCGCCGCAAACGATCGCCGGCGATCCCGCCGGAGCGCAACTGCTGACCGGCGGATTGATCGTGAGCGCGGGCGCTCATTGGCTCGTGGCGAGAGCGCTGCACCTGACGGCCGGCGCAGGCGCGGGCATCGAAGCCGTACGGGTCGAACCGACCGTCAGATCTTCCTCGCTTCGGGCGACGCCGCCGTTCTGGTCGGGCGGGTTGTCGCTGCGTGGATTCGCGGGCGCCGAACGCGCGTTTGGCCGTCGCTGGCTCGCGGGGCTCACGATCGGCGTCGAGGCCCACCCGTCCCCGGAACGCTACGTGATCGGCAGCGGACAAGAGACGGAGGTCGCCGTCGAAGCATCGCGCTGGCGACCGTTCGCCGGGATGTTCGTCGGCGGCCGCATCTGATCTCGCGGACCGAGCCTCAGCGGCGCGCTTCGTAGATGCGGCTCACCCCGGTCTGATCGGAAACGAAGTAGATGTGCCGCCCGTCGTCCGACAACCAGGGATCGCCTTCCCAGTTTTCCGCCGTGCTGAGCTCATCGATGCGTTCCGGCGCCGCGACGAAGTCCTCGTCGGCGCTCGCGCGCTGCGCGCGGAACAGATCGGACGTTCGCCCCTGGTCGGTGCGACGCGACGCGAAGACCAGGCCGCGCCCGCCGTCGTAGAGCGTTGGATCGCGATCCTGCCAATCGGAGTTGATCGCGGTCAGCGCCACCGGCAAGGCCCACGCGTCGGACGCGCCGCTCCCGGCGACGCGCGCGGTGCCGTAGAGATGGACGTCCGCTGCGCCGTCGCGCGAAGACGCGAAGATCATCTGCTGCCCGCCGGCGTCGAGCGTGGGCGCGACGTCGTCGATCGACGCCCCGAGATCGCCGACCGCGCGCGGCGCCGACCACGGTTGATCGCGCGCGCTCCGCTCCGCGATGTAGAGCCGCATGCCCGCGCCGCCGCGATCGCTGGCGAGATGCATCGTCAGCCCGTCCGCGGAGACTGTCGGATCCTGATCGTTGCCGCTGCTCGACAGCTCGGCGACCTGGGCCGACGTTCCCCAGGCGGCGTCCGCGGACGCGCGGCGGCTCGTCCAGATGTCGTTCGCGCCCCCGCTGGGTGACGTGAAAAAGATCTCCAGCTCGTCCGCCGTCAAGCTCGGATCCTGAACGTCGTCCAGGTCGGATCGCAGCCCGGCAACCGGCTGAGGCGTCCCGAAGGGATCGCGACCCGCCGCGACAGCGATGACACGGTCCCTGTCGAAGCATCCCGCGACCAGCGCCAGCAGACCCATCGTCAACAGGATGCCCGCGCGACGCCTGGTACTCATCCCGGTGGCGAATTCTACGATCGGCCGCTCGAACGACGAATGAGTTCCCGGGGCGACGTAGGGCGAAAAGACGACTGAAGGATGCGAGCGCTCGCGACATTGATGGGATTGACGGGGCCGACGCTTTCACGCGAAGGCGGCGTACGCGAATGACATTCAGATCGAGGTACGCATGGGCGGTGGCTTGCCTGTGCATGTCCGCGATCGCGGCATGCAGTGGTGGAGCGCCGTCGTCCGACGATCACGCCGGACGCGCGGGCGTAGGCGGCAGCGGGCTGCCGACGGCCTCGGGCGGGATGGGTGGCTCGATGGCCGGGACGGATGGCGCCTCGACCGACGCCGGTGCGGGGGGGAACGCGGGGGCTGGCGAGGTGTCGGGGCGCGGTGGCACGGCCGCGCCTGGGCCCGGCGGGCAGGTCGGAGGAGCGGCAGGAAATGGCACGAGCGCCGGCGGCACGGCCGGAGGCGCTCCGATCATCGACCTTTTCAACGGCACCGATCTGAGAGGCTGGACCGCCTACCGGGAACCCGCGACGACGCTGACGACCAGCGAAGCCTTGCAGATCTTCAAGCCGGAAGACGGCGCCATCCGCGTCTACGGCGACGCCGCGAACGGATCGACACAGTCGCGGCACACGCTGGTCAGCACGGCGTCGTACTCGACGTACACGTTGCGGCTCGAGTATCGCTGGGGAACGAAGGTCTACGCGCCGTACACGGATCTGACGCGATACCCGCGCGACGCCGGCATCCTCTTTCACTTGCACGGGGACACGACGAAGGTGTGGCCGTCGTCGATCGAGTTCCAGATCAAAGACGGCACGACCGGCGATATCTTCGCGCTCTACGCGCGCTGCACGTCGTTGGCGAAGAACAACGGAACGACCTTCGTCGACGCAGCGGACGGCGGAACACCGAAAGTGGTCGACGGCGCCAACGGCAACGTCCAGCACAGTCGCAGCGCGAACTACGAGATCGACGGATGGAACAGCGTCGAGCTGCAGGTGAGCGGCGGCGCCGCCGTCTACGTCGTCAACGGTCACGTCGTGAACAAGATCGTCGGCGTCAACGATCGCAGCGGCACCACCGGCGTTCCCATCACCGCCGGCCCGATCGCCTTGCAGGCAGAGCACGCGGAAGTCTTCTATCGGAATATCCGGATCGAGGTCGTCAAGTGAGGGGCTCGACCACGGTGCGTGTCGCCGCCCTCGCAATGGGGATCGCTGGCGTCGGCTGTGGTCCGGCGGGGTCCAACGGAAACGGGAACGGCGGGCACGCCGGTGAGTCCACAGGATCGACCGGCCTCGCCGGCGCGACCGGCGCCGGCGGAGCCGCCGGATCTGGAACGAACGGCGGTGCTGGCGGCACGGCCAGCGATGGGACGGAAACCGGTGGCAGCGGCGGCGGAGCAGAGGCTGGAGGTGGCGGATCGGGAGCTGCGGGATCCGTCGGCGGATCCCTGGCCGGCGCGGCCGGCAGCGGCGCGGGGGGGCGTCCGTCCGTAGGCTGCGACTGGGAGAATCCGCAGGGGCGAATCGTGCTCTTCGACGGCACGAATCTCGATCAGTGGCAGAACGCGGAGACCGGCGGCGCCGCGCAATGGAAGCTGATCGGCGACGGCAGCCTGGAGGTGGTCCCCGTCGAGCCGCCCACCAACGTCCAGACGAAGATGAAGTTCGACGACCTCTGTGTCCACGTCGAGTACATGACGCCGTCGTACCCGGCGAACGTCACCGGGCAGCAGCGCGGGAACAGCGGCGTCTATCTGCGGCGTGCGTACGAGATGCAGGTCCTCGATTCGGCGGACCAACCGCCCGCCATCGACGGGTGCGGCGCGGTCTACAGCGTCGCTGCGCCTTTGGTGGTCGCCTGCAACCCGCAGCTCGTCTGGAACACGTACGAGATCGAGTTCAAGGCTGCCGCCTGGGACGCCGCGGGCAAGAAGGTCACGAACGCGGTCTACGTGCTGGTCACGCTCAACGGACAGGTCGTTCAGCGAAACGTCGAGCTGGATCCGACGGGCGGCGCGACGACCGCCGGCGTCCCCGATGCGCCAGGACCGCAGGCGCTCATGTTGCAGGACCACCGCGATCGCGTCCGCTTCCGCAACATCTGGGTCAAGGTACCGCGGTACTGAGCTCCGCGCGCGGATTTGCCAGCGTCCGCTCGTTCAGTTGAACGGCGGCATCGGAAACGGCGGCGTGCCGTCCGGATCGGTGTCGTCGACTCTGTGCTTTTGAGTGACGAGCGGCTCCTCCACCCATGCCTTCAACGCCGCGGTCTCGCACGCCGTGAGCGGCTTGCGCAGATTGGCGCCGGATTCGTTTTGCGGCGGCATGATGCGCGCGCGCGAGCAGCTCGCCGGGTTGGCGCCAGCCACGACGGCGAGGACGACCTCGAAGCGCTTGGGTGTCGGCGTGCTCGGGCAAGACGAGGAATGCGCTCCCGCGGTGATCCAGTCGTAGGCGTGGTCGTAACCTCCCGCGGACGTGGTCGAGGACGAATCGATCACGTGGCACCCGTTGCCGCCGCCGCATTTGGAGCTCAGAAACGGCTCGACGTCCCGCCGGAAGCTCACGGGCGACGGCAGGTTGCAGTTGCCGCCGCCGTCCGTCGCGCCGGCATCCGACGATCCGTTGCCACCGTTGCCGCCGCTGCCGGCGTTGCCGCCGCGGCCGGCGTTGCCGCCGCTGCCAGCGTTGCCGCCGCTTCCTCCCGTCGCACCACCCATTCCCGTGCCGCCGGTACCTGCGCCACCGCTTCCGGCGCCGCCGCTTCCGGCACCGCCATTTCCCGCGCCCTGCCCCGCGGCGCCACCACCGCCGGTGGCGCCCGCACCACCGCCTCCCGCGCCGCCATCTCCGACGTCGCCAGTTCCCGCGCCGCCGGCATCGCCCGCGCTGCTGCCCCCTGTGGCCGGGATTCCGCCGTGGCCGCCGACCACACCGCCGGCATCTTTCGTCCCGCCCGTTGCGGTCGCATTCGGCGCCTTCGAGCAGTTCGCCCCCGCGAGCGCGATGATGACGAAAGGAATCGTCCACAGCCCACGCAAGGACGACGACGGCCGTTCCATGATCGCGCCCAGGCGGCCGCTCACTTCACGTACGCGGCGAGCGGGCTGCCGATACGCTGCAGCTCCTCGGCGACGAACTGCGCCATCTTGGTCGCGCCGGCCTTGGTGAAGTGCGCCTTGTCGGTGCCCTTGTAAAGCAGCATGGCGCCGCTCGGCCCGATCATGTTCAGCAGCTCCACGCTTCGCGCATTGAGGTCGTCGACGACCAGGTTCTTGGCCTTGCCCGCGGCGATGGTCGCTGCCGCGTACGGCCCGAGCCGGACGTTTCCTTCGACCGAGCCGGTGAATTCGCGCAGCGCCGACGGCGTGACGGGAATGAAGGTGGCGCCCTTGGCCTTCACCTCGTCCGCCATGCGCTCGAACATCGCCTGAAACGCGGCGGGCTCGACGTGCCGTCCGGCGACGGTGCCGCTGTCGTTGGCGCCGAACGCCGCCATGACGTAGTCGCCCGATCTCGTCGCGTTGATGATGTTGGTCCAGCGGCTGCTGTCGTGGAACGAGACGACGCTGGCGCCGCCGATCGCCTGATTGTCGATCGTCACCTTCGCGCTGAGGTATTGCCCGAGCTCCTGGCCCCAACCTTCGTCTGCCGTGGCGGTCGGCTCCGCGTAGGTCATGACCGTCGAATCGCCGGCGAGGTGCAGGGTCAGGCTGGGAAGCGCGTCCGGGCTGCCGTCCACGGCGCCGCCGCCATCGCCGGGTCGCGAGGCATCACTGCCGCCATCGGCGTCATGAACGCCACCGGCGCCGCCCGCGCCCGTCGAGCCTCCCTTGCCACCGCTTCCAACGGAGCCGGCGCCACCGCGGCCGGCCGCACCGCCGGTCCCAGTTCCAGCGCCACCGCCACCGCCATTTGCGCCCGCGATCCCAGCCCCGCCGCTGCCCGCGTCAACGCCGCCGGCGCCACCCGAAGCGCCCGTCCCGCCGCCCCCCGTGCCGCCGCGACCGTCGCTGCCGGCTTGATCGCCTCCACCGCCGCCCCCCCCCGCGGAGCCTCCGCCGCTACCGCCGCGACCAGACGAGCCGCCGCTGCCATTTTGAGCGCCACCGCTGCCGCATCCGAGCGCGACAGCCAGCAGCAGGATCGCGGCGAATCGCAGGTCGACCGAATCACGAAGGCGCCGCGCCGCTGCCACGATCGTTGATGTGCGCGGCCGCGGGACCCTTCATGGAATCAGCGGCTGTTCCATCGCCACGGCCGCCCTTTTGTATCGACCAGTGAAGGCAATCCCCTTCCCGCACATTTACCCCGTATGCAGGGACGAACGCGGCTCCGGGCGGTGCGAGTCCAATCGGTCGGCCTGGCGGCGGCGCTTCTCCTGGGCTTCTGCGCGTGCACGCCGTCGGAGACGGATACGGGAAGCCCCGGCGCCGGAGGTTCGAGCGGGGGCACGAACGCCCCGACCGGCACGGGTGGCGCGGCCGGCACCGGCGGATCGATCGCGACGGGGGGAACGGGTGGCTCCGCGGGCTCCACGGTCGGGGCGGCAGGCGACGGCGTCACCGGTGGAACGGGCGGCCTGCCAGCGGGCGGCGCCGGCGCGGGAGGACGCGGAGGAGATGCCGGCGAAGGAGGTGCGGCGGGCCGGGCAGAGGGCGGCGCGGGCGGAACGCGGGCAGGCACCGGCGGCGCGGCGGGGCAGACCGGGGGCGCCGGTGGACGCGGTGGCGCGGCGGGGCAGACCGGGGGAACCGGCGGACGCGGCGGCGCCGCGGGCGGAAACGCGGGCAGCACCGCCGGGTCGGGAGGCCGCGGGGGAGCCGGCGGTCAGCTGGCGCCGCCCGTTCGCGACACGGCGTCCAAGGTCCCGATCTCGAGCGCGTCCGGCTACGTCGTCGAGGGGAACTATCCGTACGGCCCGCTCACCGCGCAGCGCCTCGACGTCATCTATCCGTCCGGCGCCGGCCCCAAGGGAACCAAGGTGTTGCCGGCCGTCCTGATGTTTCACGGCGGCGGGTGGATTCACTCGTACACGAACAACTACGGCTCGGGGAAGGATCACATGTCGACCTTCTTCGATCGCTTCCTCGCGCACGGATTCATCGTCTTCAACGCCGAGTACCGCGTGAACGACGGCACGTCCGACGGCGCGCCCGCGCCCGCCGCCGTCGAGGATGCGCTGAGCGCCGCCAAGTGGTGCTGGGACTACATGGACTATTTCCACGCCGATCGCAGCCAGTTCGTCGTGACCGGCGCGTCGGCGGGCGGACACCTCGCGCTGATGGTGGGAATGACGACGCCCGCGGCGATGCTGGGACCGACGTCCCCGACCGACTTTCGCATCGCCGGGATCGTGTCCGGCTACGGCCCCGCCGACATCGAGGCGGAGATCAACGCCGTCGCCAAGGACTGGATCCCGACGACGCTGCCGAACCGGGCCGCGATCGCGAAGCTGGTCAATCCGCAGACGTACGTTCGCAAGGACGTGCCGCCGCTGATTGTCGTGCAAGGCGCGAACGACACGACCGCGCCGGTCGCCGACAGCCGCCGCCTCGTCGATCGCCTGGTGGCCGCGGGCGCCGACGCGTCGATGCACGAAGTGCCAGGGGCCGGGCACGGCTTTCAGACGCCGTCGACCGCCTGGCCCGATGCGGAGAAGGCGATGTTCGACTGGCTGGTGGCGCGCGGCATCGGGAAATGACCGCCAGGCTGGCGCTGCGGTTCGTGCTCGTTGCGCTCGGCCTCGGCGGATGCCACGCCAGCAAACGTCCGGCGGCGCGAAGTCCGGACGGCGGCACCACGATAGCCGCGTGGGCCACCTGGCCGATGCCCAATTCGGCGTCGGGCCTCCCACACCTCCAGAGCTTCGACATCAGCCGCGACGAGATCACCGTCGATCGAAACACCGGCCTGATGTGGCAACGCAACGTCGTTGCGAACCCGAGCTCGTTCGCGGGCGCGAAGCAGGCGTGCGACCAGCTCGCGCTGGCGGGCTACGATGATTGGCGGCTGCCTTCGCGGATCGAGCTCGTATCGATCCTGGATCTCGCCCGGGTTCAGCCCGCCATCGATCCGATCGCGTTCCCGCAAACGCCGACCGATTGGTTCTGGACGTCGTCTGCCGCAGCGGGCGACGGTCAGGCGGCCTGGTACGTGTACTTCTACTTCGGGTACCCGAAGACGGATCTCGTCAGCAACCAGTTCTCGTGGCGGTGCGTGCGGACCGCCGAGCCCCACCCGCCTCCGTCGCCCCGCTACGACATTCAAGCGGAGACGGTGCGCGATCTCGGGACCGGGCTTGTGTGGCAGCGGGCCGTACCGGAGCGAACGTTCGCCTTCGAGGAAGCGCGTACCTACTGCGGCCAGCTGACCGTCGCCGGCCAGCAGGGCTGGCGACTGCCGAGCATGACCGAGCTGCTCACGCTGGTCGACGAAGGCGCGGCAGCGGCGCCGATGATCGATGTGGCCGCTTTCCCGAACACGCCGGGCGAGGCGTTCTGGACGTCCTCCGAATTCGGCGGCGCGTCGGGCATGGCCTGGCAGGTCTACTTCGATCGCGGCAACGGGCTCTACGGGTTGTCGAGCGCCCAGTTCCGGGTGCGCTGTCTTCGTTAGCCGGGCCCGATCACGGCGCGACCGTCACGTTCGACAGCACGAAGACATAGTCCTGGTAGTCGCCGTTCGCTGCTTCTTCGACCGCCAGGAGGTAGCTGCCCGCGACGAGCGCACCGGCGGCGTTCTTCAGCGGATACGCCTTGAAGCGGTGGACGTTGGCGGGCGCGTTCGGACCGTCCTCCGAATAGGCGTAGTCGCCGTTGCTGGTCGTTCCTCCCGTGTCGTACTTCTGGCTCAACTGATCCGTGTACACCCAGATCCCGAACGAACCCGGGCCGGGATCGAAGGTGGTCGCACCCGCGATCGGCGGCAACACCATGCGCGCCTTGTCGGACGTCTGGGCGTCCGACATCGACGCCATCTCCGCGACCTGGTTGCGCGTGGTCGCGTTTCCCGCGGGGTACCAGCCAAACGGCATCGGCCCCTTGGGCGAGAACCTCGCCACCGGCAACAGCATCACGCTGCCCGCTTGTGACTTCTTGAACAGGGGCGCCGCGATCTCGTCGGTGCCGGCCTCGATCTTCGGCAACTGCTGGGCGGTGCCGCCGCTGTTGGGATTCGCGTTGTTCTGCGCCATGCCGACGTTCTGCTTGTAGCCGAGCGTCTGCAAGATCTGACCGAGCGTCACCTCGTGCGTCGCGGTCGTGAGGATCACGCCGAAGAGGTTCACCTGCGCCGAAGACGAGCCCGCGGTCGCCGTGACCGTCGCGGTCAAGACGGTGCCGCCCGCGTCCTGCGCCGGCGCAGCGGGGAGAGCGCTTCCGGATGTCATCACCTGGACGGTCAGCGGCAAGTTGCCGCCCGGCGCCAGCGTGGTCGGAAGTTGCGGCCCACCGTTGATCTTGAAGGCCGCCTGATTGGTCCCGCCGATCGCCAGGGCGGTCAGCATGAGGTCGGCGGACCCGCCGTTGTGCACCGTCACGACCTGTGTGACGGCCGGGCTCGCGACGTCCCGCACGCCGGTCAGGATCGCGCCATTCGGCCAGGAGGCCGTGAGGGTCAGCATCGTCGCCGCGCCCGCTCCACCGGACCCGCCGACGCTGGACGCCCCGCCCTTCCCCGAATTGCCGCCCATCGCCGTTCCAGCGCTGCCCGAAGCGCCTCCGGTCCCGGAGCCTCCGCGTCCACCCGTACCGCTCGCGCCCTCACCGCTCGCGCCGCCGCGGCCTCCGACGCCTGAATCGCCGCCGCCGAAACCGCCGCTTGCCGCGCCGCCGGATCCGTCGCCGGCCGCGCCACCGGATCCAACGCCGGCGGCGCCACCAGTGGAACCGCCGGTCCCCGTCGCGTTCCCGCCACCCCCGGTGGCTGCGTCCCCGCCGGTCCCGGCCGTCGTATTGCCCGGCCCGGACGAAGAACAGGCCCCGAGCAGCAAGAGAAGGAGGAACGTCCCGCACCTGGCGGGGCGGCAGGATCGTCGTTCGCCAGGTTGCACGGCGGCTACAGCGGCTCGCCGTCTGATGGCCGACGGAACATGAACGCCCGCGACGAGAGGAGCGTCGTCAGCATGTTGCGAACCGAGAAGCCGGGCGTGGCAGCCCCGGCGTTGAACGCGACCTGCAGCGAGCCCAGGTCAGTCCGGTCGTCCATGCGTCCGAGCGAATAACGCGACCACTGGCGCGCGACGCACGCCTGCGCCTCCGGGCTGGCCGCGAGCTGCTTGACGAAGCTGACGGCGTCGTTGAACGCGAACGTCGTCCCCGGCCCGCCCGCCGCAACGATCGGGCTCGGGAACGTGCCGGTCGCGTCGACGGGGACGGTGCCGTCCATCGTCCGGTAGCGTCCCGCGCCGTCGTAGTTCTCGAACGCGAACCCGGGCGGATCGAAGAGCCCGTGGCAACTCACCGCGCACGTGGACGACCCGTGCGCGTCGTACGCCTGGCGGGTCGATCCGCCCGGCATGAAATTCACGGTGGGAACGTTCGCGGGCGGTCCGGCGATCTTTCCACACAGCGCCTTCGTGTAGATCGCGAGGCCGCGATAGACGGGATTGTCGGCGACGCTGTCCTCGATCCCCGCCAGGAACGAGACCTGCGTGAAGATGCCGGCGCGCTGGGCGGGATCGAGGTTCACCTTCGCGAAGCCGGTGGCCGGCCCCGTGACGCCGTAAATCGCCGCGAGGTCCTTGTTCACGAACGCGTAGGGCGCCGTGTAAAGCGTGTTCAACGTCCCGTCGCCGGGCGGCGTGTACACGGACGAGAGGAATTGCGTGAACTCGCTCTGCAGGCCCGCCGCCGCCGCATCGGTCAGCGGCGAGTTGGGCTTGGCGGAGATCGCCGCGAGGTCCGTCACGTGGAAGCCCATGTTGAAGAGCCACTGCAGGTGGAAGCTGTAGAGCGACTGGGCCGCCTGCGGATCCGCGAGCATCCGGGCCACCTGCGCCGATACTTGCGCGGAGGTGGAGAGCGATCCGCTCTGCGCGGCGGTGAAGAGCGCATCGTCGGGCATGCTCTCCCACAGCGTTGACGCCAGGCGAGAGGCGACCTGCCAGGACGTGAGCGGCAACAGACTGTCCGAACCCAGCGCCGGCTTCGTCGGCCCGATCTCCCAGTGGTAGAGGAAATTCGGCGACTGCAGCATCGCCTTCGCGAGCGCGCCGATCGAATCGACGAAGCCGAGCCCGGCGGTCGTCCGGACCGCCGAGAAGAGGCTGACCAGGTCCGCCTGCTCGTCGGCGGCCACCGGCCGGCGGTAGGCCTGCAGGCCGAACGCCGTGATGAACTTCGTCGCGCACGACATCTCTTGCGACGCGGTCGGCGCGGTGCACCCGGACGGCAGCACGAACTTGCCCGTCTTCTGCCCGGCGGCCAGCGCCTTGACCGCGCGGTCGACCAGCGCGGTCGCGGTCTGGTTGTATTCGACGACGTGATAGCTGGCGACGCTGTTCGGCGAAATGAATCCGGTGTCGGCCGGCTCGTCAGGCGACCAACCGTTCGCTCCGGACGCCGGCGACGTCGTGTCGCCGAGCAGCTGGGTCAGCATGTGATCGTATTCGCGGTAGGTGAGGCGCCTCATCACGAGCGCGCCGGCGCTCTCCGTGGCGGCCGGCCCGATGATGTCGAGGCCGGCGCCGGTGCCCATTCCACCGCCGGCGCCCGCCGTTCCCGCCATGCCCGCCGAACCAGCCGGCGTGGTGTTGCCGGCCACCCCCTGCACGCCGCCGCCAGTTTGACCGGGGATGCCGCCGACCTTGCCGGTGCACGCGGCCGTGGCCAGCGCGAAAAACACACCTGCCAATGTCAGTGGCGATCGCCGTGCCTGGTGATTGTTCATGGCTCTCTCCACGTCCGTTTGGCCCATCAACCCTTGAGAACCGTGAGCTCGCCGCCGTAGTTCGCAGCGCCGAACGTGTCGGTGTGGGCGCCCATCGCATTGCACAGCGCGACCAGGAGCCCGTTGTTCGGGGTGCCGGACGGCAAGTTGAGGCTGCGCCCCGTCTTGAAGTAACCGCCGCAGCTCCCGGCCATCACCACGGGCACGCCGGACGTCTCGTGCGTTCCGGTGCGCATGTTGTTCATGCCGACGATGACGCTGCTGTCGAGCATCGACTTGCCCGACGGATCGACGATCGTCTTCATCTGTCCGATGACGTAGGCGACCTGGCTTTGAAACCAGGTGTCGCAGTTGACCTTGTCCGCCACGTTGCGATGGGCGATCGCGTGGAACCCGTTCACGTCGCCCGTGTTCGCGTCCCCCGGATTCGGTCCCCCCGATTTGTAGTTGAGGGGCGACCAC
>Ga0070684_100002344_pt1 | contig 13959 bp, 7 predicted proteins | sample KBSC723LmetaG_FD_65653 | JGI IMG/M metagenome (GOLD analysis project Ga0070684, IMG submission 65653) | Corn rhizosphere microbial communities from Kellogg Biological Station, Michigan, USA - KBS C7.2-3L metaG | ecosystem: Host-associated > Plants > Roots > Rhizosphere ...
GACACTGGGGTCAGACACTGGGGTCAGACACTGGGGTCAGACACTGGGGTCAGACACCGCAGGTGTCTGACCCCTTGGCCGTAGGAGTCCGAGTTCAACGCGGGGAAGGGGTCTGACCCCGACAGTCACGGCGCCTTCGAGCGCGTGCTGTCCGGCCGAGGCTCCGTGACACTCCCGCCGCTCGTGCTGGTGGTCGTTCCGCCGTGCGTGGCGCTCGTGCCGATGCCGCCGCCCGGGGGCATCCCGGCGCCGCCGATCCGCGACTGGATCTCGCGCGCCTGCGCCAGGTGCTCCGCGACCGCCGGCCGCACCTGCGATTGCAGCGCGGTCTTCAGCTCGGCGTGCTCCGCCGTCCCGATCGACGCGTCGACGAGGTCGAGCGTGCGCTGGTGCGCAATGACCTGCTGCGCGATGTACGTCCGGTCGAAGCGTGAGCCCGACGCGCGGAGCGTGTCGGCGTCCACGCGCTGGAGGCGTGGGAGCGTACTGTCAGGCAGCGCGGGCGTGACCCCGATCCGCTGCGCGAGCGCGGTGCCCTGCTGGTCGAGTGCGGTGTGCTCGGTGACCATCCGCCCCGCGAACGCCTTCACGGCGGTGTCCGTCGCGCGCTGCTGCGCGAGCATCCCCGCGGTGATCTCGCCCATGTTCGACGTGTGCAGCAGCGCGAGGATGTTCGCGTCGCTGCGCACGTTCATGCCGGCCTGGGCCGACTGCGCGACCGGCGACATGCTCGTCGTGCTCGTCGACGACGCACATGCGCCGAGCCCGACGCCCCACAGGCCGGCGATCGCGCGCCGCCGACGTGACTGATATCGGTCCATGTCGACCTCCTCGCTCCGGTGACGAGTGATGCGACGACGCCCGTCGCGTGGCGGGCCGAGGGCGCGCAAAACGTGTGCGCCGTCCGCCGGTCCTCCGGCCGCGTGCGCCACGCCCGCGCCCCGCGCAGCGGCGTCGGCCGCAGCGTCGATGCTTGACAAAGGCAAGCATATGTATGATGCTGGCACATAACGGCGCGGCCGTCGCGCCGGCCGGTCACCCGATGCCCGCCATGCCCTCCCAGACTCGCGCCAGAGCGTCCGCCGCCGAGCCCCACGCCGCCCGCGTCGCGGCGATCCGGCGGTTCAACCGCTTCTACACCCGCCTCGTCGGCGTGCTCGACGAAGGCCACCTCCACACGCCCTTCTCCCTCACCGAGGGACGCGTCCTCTTCGAGCTCGCCCACCGCGACGCGCCGACCGCGACGGAGATCGCCGCCGAGCTGGCGCTCGATGCCGGATATCTCAGCCGCCTGCTCCAGCGCCTGCAGCGCCGGAAGCTCATCGCGCGCACGCGCTCGACGCACGACGGCCGCCACAGCCACATCGCGCTCACCGCCGCAGGCCGCGCCGCCTTCCGCACCCTCGACCGCCTCGCCAGTGCCGACGTCGCGCGCCTGCTCGACACCCTCGACGATGCCGACCAGCGTCACCTCCTCGAGGCGATGGGGACGATCAGCCGGCTCCTCGGCGATCCGGACGTCGACACGAGCCGCGAGCCCGCCTACATCCTCCGCCCGCCGCATCCGGGCGACTACGGCTGGATCGTCCAGATCCACGGCGAGCTGTACGCGCGCGAGTACGGCTGGCAGGCGCCCTTCGAGGCGCTGGTCGCGCGCGTCGTGGCGGACTACGTCGACAAGTTCGATCCGGCGTTCGAGCGCTGCTGGATCGCCGAGCGCCACGGCGAGAAGATCGGCTGCGTCTTCCTGCAGAAGGACCGCGAGCGGGAGGGCGTCGCCAAGCTGCGCATGCTGCTCGTGCACCCGTCCGCGCGCGGGCTCGGCGTCGGCCGCCGCCTCGTCAATGAAGTCACCCGCTTCGCGCGCGACACGGGCTACCACACGCTCTCCCTCTGGACGCACGTCGAGCTGACGGCGGCGCGGAAGATCTATGCGGACGTCGGCTACACGAAGATCCGTGAGGAGATCCACGACACCTTCGGCAAGCCGCTCACCTCGGAAACGTGGGAGATGAAACTCTAGCTGCGGAACTCCGACCGAAGGCGCGAAGCGCCGCAAAGATGGTTGAAATGCGGAACTCCGACCGAAGGCGCGAAGCGCCGAAGGGAGGAGCGATCAAAGGTCTCACCCGGCGGAACTCCGACCGGAGGTGCGAAGCGCCGCAGGGAGGAGCGATCATAAGAGCAGAAATATGCAACTCCGGCCGAAGGCGCGGAGCGTCGAAGGGAGGAGCGATCAACCAGCAGTAGCCGGCGCGACGATTGCTTCCAGCTGCGACGCGAGCATGTCGGCATCACTCGTCGGCGCATCGCATGCGTACGCGCGACACACGTACGCCATCGGCTCCGCACCGCCACGCCCCTCCAGCAGCGCGATGCCGTCCGCGGCCGCCCCACCCGCGAGCACGAGCGACGGCAGGTACCGCTCCGCTACCACGGCGGCCAGCACGCGGACCCGCTCGTCCACCGGATCCCCCGCGATCGCCACCTCGATCGCGCCCCGCACCGCGAGATCGGCCGCGCCCAGCGCGTGGCCGAACGCGGTGGGATGCCGCACCATCGGCTCGGCGATCGTCTCGAGCAGATAGCGCGCGCGCTCGGTGTACTCGGCGACCGCCATCAAATCGCCGAGCTTCAGCAGCAGCTCGATCGCCAGCGAGGTCCCGCTCGGCGTCGCGTTGTCCGTCACGTCGCGCGGGCGCGTCACGAGCTGCTCGGTGTCCGACGCCGTGTCGAACAGTGCCTGCGCGCCGTCGTCCCAGAATCGCGCGAGGATGGCGTCGGCGAGCCGGCGCGCGCGCTCGAGCCATGTCCGGTCGAACGTCAGCTCGTACACCGCCAGCGCGCCGAGCGCGATCGCGGCGTAGTCCTCGAGGAATCCGTCGATGCGCGCCGAGCCGCCCTTGTAGCTGCGGGAGACATGACCCTCGCGCACCAGCTCACGGAACAGGAACTCCCCGTTGCGAATGGCGAGCGCGCGCAGATCCGCGTCGCCGAATGCGCGCGCCGCTTCGGCCACGCCGCGCAGCATGAGACCATTCCACGCCGCGAGGATCTTGTCGTCGAGCCCCGGACGCACGCGTCGCTCGCGCGCGTCGTAGAGGATCCGCTGCGCGCGCTCCACCGCGGTGCGCAGCTCGCTCGGCGTCACCCCCTGCGCCTTCGCGACCGCTTCGGGGTCGTGCGGCACGAACAGGATGTTGCGTCCCTCGAAGTTTCCCTCCGGGGTCACCCCCCAGAAGACCTTCAGCAGCGCCGCGTCTTCACCGAGCAGCGAGTCCAGCTCCCCCGAGTCCCACACGTAATAGCGTCCCTCGTGTCCCTCGCTGTCCGCGTCGAGTGAGGAGTAGAAGCCGCCCTCCGGCGACGTCATCTCCCGCGTGACCCAGCCGAGCGTCTCTTCGGTGACGCGTCGCACCTCGGCGTCGCGCGTCGCCTGCCAGAGCGCGGCGCCGAGCCGGGCGAGCAGCGCGTTGTCGTAGAGCATCTTCTCGAAGTGCGGCACGAGCCAGTACGCGTCCACGCTGTACCGCGCGAAGCCGCCCCCCACCTGGTCGTAGATCCCGCCGCGCGCCATGCGCCGGAAGGTGTGCTGCACCATCTGCAGCACGTCGGCGTTGCCGGTGCGGGCCCATTGCCGCAGCAGGAAATCCAGTGTCATCGTGGGCGGGAACTTCGGTGCGCCGCCGAAGCCGCCGAACCGCGGCTCGAACTGCGTGCGCAGCGTGGCGACCGCGCGCGCCAGCAGCGCCTCGTCGAGCGGCCCGGACACACGCGTGCGCTCGGTGCTCGCCGCGTACAGCTCGCGCATCGACGCCGTGGTTCGCACCACCTGCTCGCGCCGGTGCTCCCACGCGTCCGACACGGCGGAGAGGACGCGCCGGAAGCTCGGCATCCCGTGGCGGTCGTCGGGGGGGAAGTACGTGCCCGCATAGAAGGGCTCCCCCTCGGGGGTGAGGAACACCGTCATCGGCCAGCCGCCATGGCCGGTCATCGCCTGCGTCGCCTGCATGTAGATGCCGTCGAGGTCGGGCCGTTCCTCGCGGTCCACCTTGATGCAGACGAAATGCTCGTTCATCTGCGTCGCGGTCCCCTCGTCCTCGAACGACTCGCGCTCCATCACGTGGCACCAGTGGCAGGCCGCGTAGCCGATGCTGAGCAGGATAGGCTTCTGCTCCGCGCGTGCCTTCGCCAGCGCCTCCTCGGTCCACGGCCACCAGTCCACCGGGTTGTGTGCGTGCTGCAGGAGGTACGGGCTGGTCTCGCCGGCGAGATGGTTGGCCATAGATGCTTGACGTGTGGAACTCCGAGCGGAGGTGCGAAGCGCCGGAGTGAGGAGCGATCATCTCCCGAACCGGCGATGAAGGTACCTCGTGACGCCTGTGCGGCGGCGCGGCCGAGCGGCTATGTTTTGGCGCGGTCTCCTCCCTCGCGCCGCGAACTTCATTCCACGAAGAGTAGCCCGGTGCCACGCGACGTCGCTCCCCGAGCCGAATCCTCTCCGCGCCGGTTCGACCGGCTACGCCGTCTTCCCTGGCTGCCGCTGCTGATCCTCGCGCTCCTCATCGTGAGCGCGCCCTTCGCCGTCGATCCGATCCGCGACGCCGCCACCGGCGGCCCGATCGACGCGGCGACGCTCCGCCGCTCGGGCGGCTATCTGCTCCTCGGGCCGATCTCGGCCGTGCTCGACACGCTCACCCTCCTCAGCCTCCGCCAGCACGTCGCGCTCGTCGTCACGCTGGTCCTCGGCTGGGCGCTCTGGTGGTGGTGGAGTCGGCGCGAGACGGATCTCGCCATCCCGCCGGTGCGCCGCGCCGTGCGCCTCGCGGCGCGCGTCGGGATCGCCCTCGCCGTGCTCGCCGGCGTGTATGCCGTCGCCCTCCTCGTGCCGCGCCCCATGGCCGCGCTGGAGACGGCGGGACCGAACATCCTTACGATCGACTTCCACGCCCACACGAAGTACTCGCACGACGGCCGCTGGAACTGGGAAGCCGAGGACGTGCGCACCTGGCATCGGAAGGCGGGGTTCGACATCGCCTACATCGCCGATCATCGCAGCTTCGACGGCGCGCGCGAAGGGTGGGCGAACAATCCCGCGGAGTCCGGCACCGGGACGGTGCTGCTCCCCGCCATCGAGGCGGTGTGGAAGGGAGAGCACGTCATCGTGCTCGACGCCGATCGCATGTACCGCGGCATCCTCGACGCCTCGCTGCGCGACATCGACGACGGCGCGCTGCGGCTCGCGAGCCTCGTGCCGGGGAACGAGCCCGTGCTGATCTGGACCATCCCCGGCAACCTGTCGAACGTCCAGACGCCGAAGGGGCGGGGGACGCCAGGCATCCGCGGGCTGGAGCTCGTCGATGGCTCGCCGCGCGGGCTGACGCAGAGCCGCCTCGACCGCGCCCGCATCGTGCACCTCGGCGACAGCACCGACGTCGCGCTCGTCGCCGGCAGCGATTCCCACGGCTGGGGCTACGCCGCCTCGGCGTGGACGATGATGCTCATCCCCGGCTGGCGCGGTGCGCCCCCGGAAGAAGTCTCGCGGGCGATCTCCGCGACGCTGCGCGACAACGGGCGCGCGACGACGAAGGTCGCCGAGCGCTACGTCGCCAACAGCGAGGACGCCGCGCTCGTCCCCTTCACCGTGCCGATCGTGACGTGGGGGATGTTCCGCGCCCTCAGCACGGACGAGCGGATCGTCTGGTTCGCGTGGGTCGCGGCGCTGACGCTGCTCGCGCGACTCCCCGCGATGCGCCGCCGCCCCCCTCCGACGGGTGAGTGATGTCGCGCTGACGCGTGACGACGGCGAGTGGCGCGTGTGGCGCGCCGCCGTCGTCGTCATCGTCGCGTCGTGGCTCGTCCGACTCGCGTTCGCCGCGCGACTCCCGCTCTTCCCCGACGAGACCTACTACTGGGACTGGTCGCGTCGCCTCCAGGGTGGCTACTTCGACCACCCGCCGATGATCGCGCTGCTCATCCGCGGCGGTACCGCGCTCGCCGCGGTGTTCGGCGCACCGCCGTCCCCACTCGCGGTGCGCTGGTTCACCCTCCTCGCCGGTGCGGTGGCCATGCTCGCCGCCGCCGCGACGGCGCGCCGTCTCGCCGGGGCGCGCGCCGCGATGATCGCTGCAGTCGCCTTCGCGATCATGCCGCTCGCGGCGGCGGGGCTCGTGCTCGCCACACCCGATGCGCCCCTCCTCGCCTTCGAGGCGGTCGCGCTCTACGCCGTCGTGCGCGCGCTCGAGGTGCCGCCCCGTTCGGGTGCGTCGCTCGCGTGGTGGTCGGCCGCCGGGGTCGCGATCGGGCTCGCGTTCACGTCGAAGTACACGTCGATCTTCTTCCCGCTCTCCGTCGTGCTCGCGGTCGTGCTGCGTCCCTCGCTGCGCGTGCGGCTGCGCGAGCCGGGACCGTACGTCGCCTGCGTGCTCGCCGTGCTCGTGTTCGCGCCCGTCCTCGTCTGGAACGCGCGACACGACTTCATCTCCTTCCGCTTCCAGCTCGAGCACGGGCTCGGCAAGCCGAAAGGCTCGGCGCTGAACCGCGAGCTCGAGCTGATCGGTGGTCAGCTCGGGCTCGTCACGCCGATACTGTTTGCGCTGGCGGCGGCCGCCGTCTGGCGCGCGCTGCGCCGGCCGCGCGACGATGCGCACTTCGTGCTCGCCATCGTGGCCGTCGGGAGCTGGGCGTTCTACCTCTACAGCGCGATCCACCGGCGCGTCGAGGCGAACTGGCCCGCGCCCGCCTACATCCCCGCGCTCGTGCTGCTCGCGTCGCAGGTGGTCGGCTCGCCGAGTGAGGCGCTCTCACGCTGGCTCCGGCGCGGGCTCGTGTTCGCCGGAGTCCTCGTCGCACTGGTGTACGCGTACGTGCTCGTCCCCGTGCTCCCGATTCCCGCCCGCAAGGATCCGCTCGCGCGCGCGCTCGGGTGGGAGAGTCTCGCGGCGTCGGCGGACTCGACGCGCCGCTCGCTCGGCGCGCGCGTCTGGTTCGGTGCTGATCGCTATCAGGACGTGAGCGAGCTGGCGTATCACCTGCCCGATCGGCCCGAGGTCGTCTGCGTCTGCCTCACGGGGCGACACAACCAGTACGAGCTCTGGCCCAGCTTCACCTCGCGGGCCGCGCGCGGCGACGCGCTCATCCTCGCGCTCGACGAGCGTCCGCAGGGCGTCGTACACGAGAACGTCGCGCGCCTCGCCCCGCACTTCACCCACGTGCAGCAGGGAGCGCTCGCCCCGCTGCTCCGCGGCGGCGACACCGTGACGGTGCGCCGCCTGTGGGTGCTCGAGGGTTACATCGGGGGCTGGCCGACGCGCAGCGAGCCCTGAGTGAGGGCGCCGCCGCGCGGCTTGGCATCTCCGCGCCCCTGCCCATTCGCGTACGCGGCGCGGATCGCGCCGAGCAGCTCGATCAGCTGCCCGCGCTCGGCGTCTTCGAGCAGCGAGCCGGCGCGCCGGTTCGCTGCGTCCATCGGCGCATCGAGCGCGGCAATGACGTTTACCCCCTTCGGCGTGATGTGGCAGAGCACCTGTCGCCGGTCGGGGGTCGACCGCTCGCGAATGACGTAACCCGCTGCCTCGAGCTTGTCGAGCAGGCGCGTGATCCCCGCCGCTTCCTCGACCATGCGATCGCGGATCGCCAGGGTCGGCAATCCGGCGTCGCCTGCGCCGCGCAAGATGCGCAGCACGTTGTACTGCTGGATCGTGATGCCGTGCGCCTCGACCACCTGCGCGAGATGCCGCTGCATCACCGCCGCCGTGCGAAGGACGCTGACGACGACCTCCTCGGCGGAGGACCGGAACGGTCTGGTCTGCTTGATCTCGTCCTGGAGCGTGCTGCTGCGTCGTGGCATGAACCGGTCGCCAGCGGGGCGAGGTGAGGCGTGGTCCCAGAAGCACTCGTACGAAACTATTGACGCGGCAATACTAACTCTCGTTTCAAACAGATGGCTATGGTGACGTGGGTTACAACAGCATGAGGTCTGCCACTCGGCTAACTTCCCGCCCCCGCGACACGACCTCCGAGGGCCTCCGATGACCGACGTTCCACGCGATCTCGACCGCTACTTCGCCGACAACGCGGAGCGTATCCGCCAGGAGCTGTTCGAGCTGCTCTCGATCCCGAGCGTGAGCGCGCGCTCCGAGCACGACCCCGACACGCGCCACGCGGCGGAGTGGATTGCCCAGTCGCTCCGCGCCGCCGGCCTGAAGGCGACGGTCCACGAGACGCCCGGCCAGCCGATCGTGGTGGGCGAGTATCGCGACGCACCCGCCGGCGCGCCGACCGTGCTCGTGTACGGGCACTACGACGTGCAGCCCGCCGAGCCGCTGGAGCTGTGGACCTCACCTCCCTTCGAGCCCACCGTGCGCGACGGCCGCATCTACGCGCGCGGCTCGGTGGACGACAAGGGCCAGCTCTTCCTGCACGTCAAGGCGCTCGAGGCGTACCTCGCCGTGCGCGGCAGCCTGCCGATCAATGTGATCGTCCTCGCCGAGGGTGAGGAGGAAGTCGGGAGCGTGAACCTCGCCGACTTCGTCGAAGCGAAGAAGACGCTCCTCCGCTGCGACGCGGTCGTCATCTCCGACTCGGCGATGTTCGCACCGGGGCTGCCGAGCATCCTCTCGTCGTTACGCGGTCTGGCCTATTTCCAGATCGACGTGCAGGGGCCGGCGCAGGATCTCCACTCCGGCAGCTACGGCGGCGCCGTGGTAAACCCGGCCATGGCGCTCGCACGCATCCTCGCCACGATGCACGACGCGCAGGGCCGCGTCGCGATCCCCGGCTTCTACGACAAGGTGCGCGACTGGCCGGCGCACGTACGCGAGCAGATGCGCACGCTCCCCTTCCGCGACGAGGATTTCCGCGCCGAGACCGGCGCGCCCGGACTCGGCGGCGAGTCGGGGTACACGGTGCTCGAGCAGCTGTGGACGCGGCCGACCTGCGAGGTGAACGGTCTGCTGAGCGGCTACACCGGCGAAGGGGCGAAGACGGTGCTCCCCGCGAAGGCGATGGCGAAGGTGAGCTGCCGGCTCGTTCCCGATCAGGATCCAGCGGAGATCGAGCGATTGATGGCCGAGCACGTGCGCCGCGTCGCACCAGCGGGGGTGACGGCGACGGTGACTCCGCTGCACGGCGGACGTCCCTGGCGCGCCGAGCTCGATGGTCCACTCTACGACGCCGCACGCCGCGCACTCGCCGCCGCGTTCGGCCGCGAGCCCGTGATCACCGGCGAGGGCGGCTCGATCCCCGTCGTCGGCGACTTCGAGCGCGTCCTCGGCGCGCCAGTCCTGCTCGTCGGCTTCGGCCTCCCCGGCGAGAACGCCCACGCGCCGGACGAGTGGATGTCCGTGGAGAATTTTGACAAGGGGATGCGCGCGGTGGCGTGCTTGTGGGAGGAGCTTGCACGACAACACCAGTAGCGGGGTCAGATTCCTTTTCGAAGCTTCGATGGAGTCTGATCCTTCGGAGTAAAGCCTTTACCCAGATGGACTTGCAATGGGGTCAGATCCCTTGAAAAACGCTACTGAGCGGTGGCGTTTTTCAAGGGATCTGACCCCACTTTGCACAAGGGATCTGACCCCACTTTGCACCACTTTGCACGGGAGCTGACCCCACCTTTGGTCGCGATCTCGACGCCTACTTCTGTGAGTCGAAGGCAATTCCCGCTACCGAGTACCCGCTAGGCACTACGAGCGTTGTAGTGATTCAGAATCTCCATTCCCGAGTGATGAACGCCCCGAACTGACTCGTCCCCGACGCCGTCTGTCCGTCGAGCGTCGGCGGGTTCAGGATGTACCGCGGCGACAGGCTCGTCTCGAATCGGTAGCCCTTGTTCGTGCGGTACTGGAGCGTCGCGCCCGGCACGGCGCACGAGCTGTTGTTGTTGCTGCTGTTTCCGCCCGCGCAGGAGAAGACGCCGGGCGTCGTCACGACGGAGACGAAGGTGCTCGGGCTGATGTAGCGCCCCGCCTCGATCTCCGTGGCGCGCAGGAACTGGCTGAATCCGCTGATCTGGAACGCGGGGAAGTCGCCCGGCGTGATGTTCAGCACGTCCACGCCGAGCCCGCGCGCCGCCTGGCCTTCCAGCTCGTCGAGGGCGACGCCGAGCGCGACGCCCGCGAGCCGCGTGCCCGCGAGGTTCACGACGTTCGCGCCCTGGATGCCGCCACCGAGTCCGCTGCCGAACTGCAGCAGCGAGCCCGTGCTCTCGCCGAAGGCGAGGAAGCTCAACAGGTCGCTCTGCGACAACGGCGGCTGCGCGTTGCTCTCCAGCGAGATGCGCGGCTTCTGCAGCGTGCCCGCGACGAGCACCCGGATCTGGGTCACGTTCGCCGCCGTCTTCACCTGATACTCCGCCGTCACCTGCAGTGTCGGGTTCAGGTCCGGCGTCCCGATGAACAGCGCCGACCCGCGCGTGATGTTGAAGCGCCGGCTCAGGTAGGTGTACTCGCCGCGGTCCGCGTTCACCGCGCCGGTCAGCGTGAGCGCGTCGCCCTCGACGCTGACCTGCAGCGGCTCCTCCGTGAAGAGCTCGACGTTCGCGTCGCGTGACCGGACCCACGTGCCGCGCTCCACGGACAGTGCGACGTTCACCTCGAGCCCCTTGAACAGCGGCGACTGGGCGGGGAAGAGCTCGCGCTCCATCGCGACCGAGGTGTCCACCACGCTGAACAGCGCGGGGTCGCCCGCGCCGATGAGCGTCTTGCCGGTGGACTCCGGGATGTAGAACACGCCGCGGACGACCTGCACCGTCCCGTTGACGCGCGCATGCGCGAACGGACCGGTGATCGCGAGATCGGCGTTGGCGTGCACCTCGCCGCGATCGTTGTTGAAGAGCTGCGCGTCGACCGCCTTGAACGTCAGGTTGAACGCGGGCTCCCGCCAATCGCCGATGCCGAGCGTACCGCCCAGCCGCACGCGTCCGCCCGAGCTCCCGGCGATCGAGTCCACGTACACGCTGTCGCCGCTCATCCGGACGGAACCGTTCACGTTCGTGAGATAGGTCCCCGTCGCGGCGAGCCTCGCCTGCGCGTCGCTGATGGTGAGCGTGCCGCGGATGTCGGGCTTCTTGAGCGTGCCGCGCACGGTCATCTTCGCGTACGCGGTGCCGGCCACGTCGGTCACCGCGCCGGTGAAGTTCGGGATCAGTGCGAGCGGCAGGCTGTCCGTCTGGAGCCGCAGGTCCATCGGCGCGTCGACCATGCGCGACCCCGTCACGCCGGTCAGCGCGAGATTGATCGGGACCGTGCCACTGGCCACGGCGAGCCGATGACCCACCGAGTCCACCGCGCTCGCGTTCAGCGCGAGCGTGCGGCTCCCGTAGTCGAAGGTGCCGTGGATGTCCGGAAGCGACGCCGCATTGTACTTCCCCTTCACGAAGTCGAGCCGCCCCTGCATCTGCGGGTCGGTCGATCGGCCGCCGACGTGTGCATCGAGACTCACACGCCCGGTGACGGGCAGGTCACTCTGCAGCAGCTCGGCGACGTTCTCCACCGCGAAGTCGCTGACCTGCAGGTCGAAGTTCGCCAGCCCCTCGGTCGGCAGCAGCCCGTTGGCGTAGATGCGCCGTCCGGGCCCGCTCACGAGCTCGAGGTTCACCACGCGGATGCCGCTCCCGCCCCATTGCACGGCGGACGGGTGCGTCGTCCGCCACGTCGTCGTGTCGAAGCGCAGCGCGACGTCGGCGAGGCGGAGCTCGTTGTGCGCCTTGTCGAGCGTGAAGTCGCCCTTCAGCGCGAAGTCTCGCTCGTTGTTCTGCACCACGCGCACGAGGACCGTCCCGTTCGGCTTGAGGTACGAGAGGTCGGCGGCCACGCTGTCGAGCGCGAACCCTGCCGCACTGATCGTGTCGCCGCGCAGCGTGACGCTCATCTTCGACTGCGGCGTCATCGCGTCGGTCCAGCTGTACGTCGTCACGAGGTGCCGCGCTGCGTTGCCACGCACCACGAGCCCGGTGGCGTTCGCCGACCCCTGCAGGTTGAAGTGCTCGATCGAGCCCGCGATGGTCCCCGACGCGCGCACCCTGCCGGCGATCAGGCTGCGCGGGATCGCCGTCGGCGTGTCCACCTGGATGCGGGGCATGGGCGCACCGCTGATGGCGCGCGCCACCTCCGTCTGCTTCGCGATGCGCGCCGATTCCGCACGCGCGCGCTGCATGGCCTCCGCCGCGCTCCGCGGACGCGGCCGCACGACCCCGGTATCCGGTCCGGCGCCCGCCGGGATGAAGTGCGCGAACGTCGCGAGCGAGTCGATCGCGATGTTGTAGCTCAGCGTGCCGCTGTGGACGGCGTCCAGCCCGAGCTGTCCGTTCACGTCGACGATCGCGCCGGAGCCGCGCACCTGCGCACGCTCCACGTTCGCGAGCCCGTCGGCGAGCCGAGCCTTCACGGCGATCGAGTCCACCGCGACCGTGTCTATGCGCGACGGACCGAACGCGAAGTCCAGCTCGGCGAGCATCGTGGCGGGCTTGAAGCCGCGTCCGCGCGCCGTGCCGCCGCCGGTGAGGTCGGTCGGTGGCGCGCCACGCATCACCTGGCTCAGGTCCACGGCCGTCGCATCGATCCTGACGTCGTAGCCCAACTCCTTCGACTTGAAGTCCACCGGGCCGCTCAGCGCGAAGATCGCGTCGTCCGGAAGCCTGAGCTGCGTGTCCATCTGGAGCGCGTCGATCGGTCCGTGCGCGTGGAGCGGTCCGGTCGCATGGCCCTTGAGCGGCAGCGCCGGCGCGAACTTCGTCAGCTCGGCCAGCGCGATCGGCTGGAGCTGGACGTCGACGTCCATCGTCTGCCGCCCGGTCGTGTGGAACGCGGCCCGGCCGGTCGCGTGCGAGCGGTTGGGTCCGTCGACGTGGACGATGTTCACGTTCGTCGCGACGAGCTGCCCCCGCCCGGAGCCGTTCAGCGTCGTCGTTCCGGTGAGCGTCCCGCCGATCGGGAGCGTCGGGAAGAGCAGCTTGACGATGTCGATCTGGAGCGGCGCGACGCGCACGCGGAGATTGCGCGCACTCACCACGACGGGCGTGCCTTCCGCGCCGACCACACCGTCGGCGACGACTCGGCTCGTGCCGCGATTGTACGCCGCGAAGGTGACGTCGGCGTCCACGTCCATCCGCTTGAACGTTCCGTTGAACTTCGCGTTGCCTGCCAGTACCCCTTCGCGCGGCGGCTTCGCGCTCGGCGCGACTTCCTTTATGAGCTTCGTCGTCAGTCCGGTGAAACGCAGGTTCGCGTCGTGGAACACGATCGTGTCCGTCACCGTGACGCCGACGTCGCCGAGCACGTGTGCGCCCTGCGTGCGGACGTCCGCATCGCGGATCACGTAGTCCTGCGTCGCCCCGCGCCACAGGACGACGATCCCGGCCGTGCCGCCCCCCGTCTTCGGCATGTGGGGGTAGAGCCACTGGAAGTCGTTGAACGCGGCGGGCTGCCCCACCGCGGCGAGCTTCATGTCGCCGTTGCTGATGAGGTAGGCGCCGTCGCCGTGCATCTTCGACGCGGGCAGGTCGACGTTCGCGCCCTTCCACCACACCGAATCGTCGTTGAACTCGAACCGCCCGGCCAACGCGCGGATGTCTGCCGCCGGCGGACGGAAGGGGAGCGCGAGCGTGCGCAGCGCCGAGACTTCCACGAGCCGCGTGCTCCTGAACGCCGGATCGGAGATCCGCACGACGGGGAAGCGGCCGTCCAGCTTCTGCAGCTCGATCACCTTCTGGTAGCCACCCGGCGCGCGCACGATGGCGAGTCGCGAGCCACCGGCGAGCGCGTCCTTCACGAGACTGTCGCGCACGCGCGCCGTGAGCCCGGTGCGCGGCGACCAGGGTGAGCGCACGGTGATGTGTCCGTCGAACACGCTCGCGTTCTCGAACCGGATCCACGAGCCGAAGCCGGGCACCGTGTCTGCGGGGTTCGGCTTCGACGCCGGCCAGAGGACCCGGTAGTTCCAATCCTTCGCGTTCGGCAGCTT
>Ga0070684_100002348_pt1 | contig 13952 bp, 10 predicted proteins | sample KBSC723LmetaG_FD_65653 | JGI IMG/M metagenome (GOLD analysis project Ga0070684, IMG submission 65653) | Corn rhizosphere microbial communities from Kellogg Biological Station, Michigan, USA - KBS C7.2-3L metaG | ecosystem: Host-associated > Plants > Roots > Rhizosphere ...
GAGATCAATCGCGAATTGAGAGAACGCTATAACCGCTCTGGTGAGGGTTGGACGACCGCAACGAGTCTTGCGGGGCGTCGCGTTCTGCGTGTAACGATCATGAATCCGCGAACGACGACAGCCGACATTCGCGACACGCTCGATGGTCTTGCCGCAATCGGTCGGTCGCTGGCCTGACAAACGAAAACGCCGGCGAAATTCTCGCCGGCGTTTTGCATCGCTACGACGTCTACAGGGCCTTCTTGATCGCGGCCTCGAGGTCCTGCTTCCCGCCTAGGCCGGTGTAGACGACCTTGCCGGCTTTGTTGATCACGACGACGTACGACGTCGCGGGCGCATCATATGCCCCGGTCGCTTCGCCCTTCGTGTCGAAGACGTGATCGCCAGGCAGTGAATGTTTCTCGACGAACGCCTTCACTTTGTCGGGCGATTCGTTCACCGAGACGGCGACGCCGACGAACTTCACTTTCCCCTCATACTTCTTGAGCGTCGACACGAGCGTCGGCTCGAGCTCTCGGCAGTTCGGGCACCAGATCGCCCAGAACTCCATGATGACGGGCGTCTTGCCGATGTACTGCGACAGGTTCGTCTCTTTGCCGTCGAGCGTGTGCACCTTCGCCGCGGGCGCCGTCGACCCGACTTCGATCCCGAGGTCCTGTGCGTGCCCTGCCGCAGGAATCAACGAAAGCGCTACCACAGTACCCAATACGGTCGTGAAGCGACTGAGACTCGAGACCCGCGACCTGCGACCTGTCATAAAATCAATTGCCCCATTTTGACGAGATAGTATTCCGCGACCGCGATCATCACGAGCGCGAAGAACCGCTTCACCCACACCATCCACAATCCGGCCCGCGGCAGTCGTGCGAATGAACCTGAGCCGAGGCCAACGACGACGAGCAGCGTACACATTCCCAGCGAGAACACGAAGAGATACAAAAATCCTAATGCCGCGCTCTTCGTCGTCGACACCCACGTCAGGACCGCCGCCATTACCGGCGCGGAGCACGGAGCGGCAACCAGCCCCGACATCGCCCCCATGGTGAACGCGCCCGACGCGCGCCCCGCTGTTCCCGCCGAGCTTGCCCGCGCCAACAGCGCCGTTGGAACGCGAACGGGCAAGACGTCGAGCATCGCGAACGATGCGACGAGCAGCAAGTTCGCCATCGCGAAGTACAACCACGGATTGGTACTCACGGTTCCGAACAGCGTTCCCGTCATCCCCGCAAAAAGCCCGAGGATCGAGTAAACCAACGCGAGTCCGAAGACGTACGTCAGCGTGAGGATCACCGGGCGCATGCGCGGATTTCGCGTCGAGGCGCCCGGTTGATCGGCAACCGACGTCCCGCCGACGATCGCGGCGGTAATCGGGATCATCGGGTAAATGCAGGGCGTAAGGCTCGTCAGCACTCCGCCGATGAAGACCGCCGGCAGTGCACGGATCGGACTCGAAAGATCTGGGAGAAGAATGGCGACGTCCTACGTGAGATGGTTGGGATTCAAGCCAAGGGGAAAGCTATGACGATCACGAAATTCCGCCCAGTAAACGGCCGTACGCTGACAATACTCGTTGCGCTGTCCGCGTTCCCATGCTTCGCCGGCGCACAGAGCGGCCACCCGCATCCGACGCCTCCGCCGAAAGCACCTGGCGACACGATGCAGATGGCCGGAATGGCCGACCACGCGATGAGCGGCCCGATGGACGAGAACATGATGAGGCACATGGAGCTTTCCCCGACCCGTGTTCCCACCCACGCCGACACGGTTCGCGCGATGAAGGTCGCCGCGGATCTCAAGCGCGCCATCGCCAAATACGAGGACACGACCGCCGCCGTCGCCGATGGCTACAAAATGTTTGCGCCGAACATAAAGAATCAGCACGTCTACCACTTCACGAACAACGCGCGCGCGTTCGGCGCGATGTTCTCGTTCGACCCAACAAAGCCGACGTCGATCCTCTATAAGCAAACGCCCGACGGCAAATTCCATCTCGTCGGCGCGATGTACACGATGCCCAAGGCCGCGAAGCCGAGCCGTCTGGATGATCGCGTTCCGCTGAGCATCGCGCGTTGGCACAAGCACGTGAACTGGTGCGTCCCGAAGCTCGGCGAGCAGTCACGGTGGACCGAGCAGAAAGACGGCAAGCCAATCTTCGGCCCCGAGAGTCCGATCGCCACGAAATCCGCCTGTGATGCCGTCCACGGCAACTTCCTCGGGAACCCACTCGGGTGGATGGTCCACGTCAATGTGAACGAGGGCTCCGACGTCGGCACGATCTTCAGGGACGATCACGGTAAGTCCGACTAGTCATTTCGGGGTAACCCGGAACCGCGGAACCCCGGAACCCGGTTCAAGCTATGCGGTTCCGCTGTTGTGCTGCTCCGATCTGCCGCTGTTCTGGGTTCGCTGTGCCGCTTCTGCCCAATAGTTGACAAAGTCAACCAATTATCCGACCTTGATCCCTCCACTGTCCACCGGATCATGGCCGACACCGACCCCCGCGCCGCAACCGTCCGCGAATTCAACCGCTACTACACGCGCCGCATCGGCGCCCTCGGCGGACATCTCGGGAGTGAATTCTCGATCACCGAAGCACGCGTCCTCTACGAGCTCGCGCATCGCGAGAATCCGACCGCGAGTGAGATCGCGACTGATCTCGATCTGGACCGTGGGTACCTCAGCCGCCTACTCCGTTCTTTCAAGAAACGCGGCTTGATCGGCACCGCCGTCTCGAAGGACGATCGCCGCCACACCCACCTGCATCTCACATCGGCCGGCAAGCGCGCGTTCGCCCCGCTCGACAAACGCGCCGATGCCGGCATCACCGCGATGCTCGACAAGCTGTCGCCCGCGCAGCAGCAGCGCGTCGTCGGCGCGATGAGCGACATTCAGGCGTTACTCGCGGCCGACGCGCTACCGGCCGAAGGCGAGCCTTACACGATTCGCAGCCACCGTCCCGGCGACATAGGCTGGATCACCTATCGCCACGGCGTTCTCTACTGGAAGGAATACGGCTGGGATGAACGATTCGAGGCGATCGTCGCGCGTGTCGTCGCCGATTTCATCGACAACTTCGATCCCGAACGCGAACATTGCTGGGTCGCCGAGCGAAAGGGTGAGATCGTCGGTTCGATCTTCGTGGTATCGAAATCGAAAACGGTCGCGAAGCTGCGTTTGCTCCTCGTCGAGCCGACGGCGCGCGGACTCGGCATTGGATCACGACTGGTCGACGAGGTAATCCAGTTTTCGCGCAAAGTCGGCTACAAACGAATCGAGCTGTGGACGCATCCCGAGCTCCTCTCAGCCAGAAAGATCTACAAAGCCGCCGGCTTCGATCTCATCGCCGAGGAAACGCACCAGCTCTTCGGCAAGCCACTGCGTGCTGAGACCTGGGCGATGAAGCTGTAGCAGGTACCAGGTACCAGGTACCAGGTACCAGGTACCAGGTGTGGTTTGACGAAATAAAGCGCGGCCTTCCGAGCTCTCTGGCACCCGGCACCTGGTACCTGGTACCCGTTGCTAAATTGCTCGGCTACCCTCCAGCATCCCAATGGCGCCCCCATCGTTTATCTACGTCATGAAAGACCTGCGCAAGGTCGTCCCGCCGTCGCGGGAGATTTTGCGCGGCATTTGGCTTTCCTTCTACTACGGCGCGAAGATCGGCGTCCTCGGCGCCAACGGCGCGGGCAAATCGTCGCTGCTTCGCATCATGGCCGGCGTCGATGGGGATTTTCAGGGCGAAGCCTGGGCGGCTGAAGGAACCCGCATCGGCTTTCTCCCGCAGGAGCCGCAGCTCGATCCCAGTCTCGACGTCAAAGGCAACGTCGAGCTCGCGGTCAAAGCGCAGCGCGGGCTGTTAAAAGAATTCGAACAAATCTCCATGGCGTTCGCCGAGCCGATGAGCGACGAAGCGATGGAGAAGCTGCTCGCGCGTCAGGGACGCGTGCAGGAGCAGATCGACGCGCACGACCTCTGGAATCTCGACAACAAGATCGAGATCGCGATGGACGCGCTGCGTCTTCCGCCCGCCGACGCCGACGTCACGAAACTCTCTGGCGGTGAACGCCGCCGTGTCGCCCTGTGTCGTGTGCTGCTCGAGGAGCCCGACATTCTGCTGCTCGACGAGCCGACGAACCATCTCGACGCTGAGAGCGTGGCGTGGCTCGAGCGCTATCTGCACGACTTCCCCGGAACCGTCATCGCGGTCACGCATGATCGATACTTCCTCGACAACGTCGCCGGTTGGATCCTCGAGCTCGATCGCGGCGCCGGCATTCCGTACGAGGGCAACTACACATCGTGGCTCGAGCAGAAAAAGTCGCGTCTCGCGACTGAAGAGAAGACGGAGTCCGCGCGTCAGCGCACGTTGCAGCGCGAGCTCGATTGGGTGCGTCTCGCACCGCGCGCGCGACAGGCGAAAAACAAAGCGCGTGTGCAGAAGTACGAGGAGATGGTCGCCGAGGAGACGGCCGAGAAGGTCATGCAGCACGAGATCGTGATTCCGCCGCCGCCGCGCCTTGGCAACGATGTCGTCACCGCGCGCGACGTGAAGAAAGCGTTCGGTGAGAAAGTTCTCATCGACGGCGTGTCGTTCGATCTGCCGCGCGGCGGCATTGTCGGCATCATTGGCCCGAACGGCGCTGGTAAGACGACGCTGTTCAAGATGGTCGTTGGCACCGAGACGCCTGATGCTGGTTTGCTCAAGCTCGGCGAGACCGTGCAGATCGCGTACTCCGATCAGAGTCGCACGCTCGATTCGGAGAAGACGGCGTGGCAGGAGATCTCAGGTGGCTCCGAGCTGATCATGGTTGGCAAGAAGGAGCTCAACAGCCGAGCGTACTTGTCGAGCTTCAACTTCAAGGGAACGGATCAGCAGAAGAAGGTCGGGCTGCTTTCCGGCGGCGAAAGAAACCGTCTCCATCTTGCCAAAACTCTAATGAGTGGCGGCAACTTGTTGCTGCTCGACGAGCCGACGAACGATCTCGACGTCGATACGCTACGAGCGCTCGAGGATGCGTTAGTCGATTTCACCGGCTGCGCGGTCGTGATCTCGCACGATCGTTGGTTTCTCGATCGAATCGCGACGCACATCCTGGCGTTCGAGGGGAACTCGGAGGTCGTGTGGCACGAGGGGAACTATCAGTCGTACATCGAGGATCTGAAGAAGCGCAAAGGCGCGGACGCGGATCAGCCGCATCGGGTCGCGTATAAGAAATTGGTGCGAGCGTAGTTTGGGCGACGACGATGGGCGATGGGGAAGTTCCGACCGCCGTCGCCCGTCGCCCATAGCCCGTCGCCATTCCATCAACACTTGATTGAATCAAATGTTGAGGGTATAGTACGCCCATGACGACCCAACCGCTCGACCTGCTCCAAGGCACCCTCGACGTCCTCGTGCTGCGGGCCTTGTCTTGGGGACCGATGCACGGCTACGCCGTCGCTCGATTCATCCACCAAGGTTCCGACGGAACCTTCACTGTCCTCGACGGTGCGCTCTACACATCGCTCCACCGCATGGAAGAACGCGGGTGGGTCGACGCGGAGTGGGGAACGTCGGAGAAGGGAAAGCGCGCGAAGTTCTATCGACTAACGACCGCGGGACGCCGCGCCGTTCGCACCGAAACCGACGGCTGGAACGACTACGTCGCTGCCGTCGCACGCGTGATGAAAGCAATGCCAGCACCGGCATAACGCGTGCACTACCCGGGAGAAACGCCGCGCTGGCGCCGATACCTCAATGTCATTCGACGCGAAGCATCCGCCGACGTCGACGACGAGCTGCGATTCCACTTCGAATCGCGCATTGAAGAACTGGTATCGCAGGGCATGGACGCCGCCGCCGCGCGCGAGCAGGCTGTCCGGGAGTTCGGAGACGTCGGTGCCGTCCGGGCGGGGTTGGTCGACATCGGTGATCGCGTCGCGCGAAAGCGTCGGAGATCCGAGCTGCTTTTCGATCTCCTGCGCGACGTCGGCTATGCGATTCGTACACTGCGACGCACTCCAGCAGTCGCGGTCGGCATTCTCCTGACGCTCGCCCTCGGGGTTGGTGCGAACGCCGCGATGTTCACTCTGCTCGACGCGATCTTCCTTCGCCAACCGGCGGGCGTCGTGCAGCCCGACGGCGTGCATCGCGTGTGGATGCTCCGACACTTCTCGACGGGAATCCAGTACTCGACGGTCGCGACGTACGTCCAGCTCGAGGCGATCCGCGGCGCAGTCGGCAATCGCGCACAAATGACCGTGTATCGAATTCCCGAATCGATGCGCGTCGGCACCGGTGAGCTCGCGGCACAAGCGCAGGTAAGCTACGTCGGCGATAAATACTTCGAAGTGCTGGGAGTTCGCCCGAGCATCGGCCGGCTCTTTTCTCCGGAGGAGAATCGCGTCGATGCACAAATCCCGGTCGTCGTAATCAGCGAGGCGTACTGGAAGCGCGTCTACGACGGCAGTCCGGAGGCGCTCGGACAAACCATCACGATCGCCGGAGCGAAGTACACGATCATTGGTGTTGCGGCGAACGATTTCACCGGAGTCGACTTGAACGCCGTCGACGCATGGCTGCCGATCTCGTTGGGTTCTTCGACGCGACCCGGTCAGCTCCCCTGGTGGAAGAACAAGAGGGTGAATGGATTGACCATGTTGTCCCGCGCCAGCGCCGGCGCAAACGAACGCGAGCTCGAACAGCGCATGACGACGGTGCTTCGCCATCCTGATGTCGCGATGGTCCTTTCCGACACCGGGACAACGGCGCAGTTCGGTGGCCTCATCGCCACGAACGGCCCAGGTCAAAAGTCCAAGGAAGAACAGATCGCCGTTCGGCTCGTCGGCGTTTCTCTGATCGTTCTGATCATTGCGTGTGCGAACGTCGTGAACCTGCTCCTGGCGCGCTCGGTTCGGCGCCGCCGAGAAATCGCCGTCCGACTCGCCCTCGGCGTTTCGAAGAGTAGGCTCATTCGACTCCTTCTCGCCGAGAGCGCGGTGATCTCGGTTCTCGCCGCGATCATCGCCGTCGTTGTCGCGTACTGCGGCGGTTCGCTCCTCCGCACACTCCTACTGCCACAGATCCATTGGGCGAACGGGCCGCTCGATTGGCGCGTCATCGGACTCGCACTCGTTACGGCAATAGGAGCGGGACTCATCGCCGGCCTGATCCCGGCCGTCCAATCGGCGTCGCCCGAGCTGACCGGTGCGCTCAAGATCGGCACCGGATCCGAGACCGTTCAGCATTCTCGCCTACGAGCATCGCTCGTCGTTGCGCAGTCCGCGCTGTCTGTCCTGCTTCTCGTCGGCGCGATGCTCTTCGTCAAGAGCCTCTCGAACGTCCAGAGCCTCGACCTCGGCTATGACGCTGCATCGACCGTGATTGCTTCCGTTCGATTCGACGGCGGGTCTCGTGATTCGACGGTTGCCGCGCGAATCCCCGAGCTGGCCGACCGTCTCCGTGCTGTGCGCGGCGTCGATGGCGTTGCGATGATCTCAGTGCGACCGATGAGTGACATCTCGTTCATGACGCTCTTCGGAGAAAGCGACTCTATCAAAGTCCCAGGCTTCTTTCCCCTCGTGACCGGTGTGAGTCGAGGGTTCTTTGCGACCGCCGGGCTGCGGATTTTGCGCGGCGAGGATTTTCCAGCTCGCGGCAGTGCAACGCCGCCGTCGTTCATCGTGAATCAGCAGATGGCAAAGACGCTGTGGCCGGGGCTCGACCCGATTGGCCAATGTCTTCGCTTCGGGGCTCGCAACGCGCCCTGCTTCCGAGTGTCAGCGGTTGTCGAGAACGCGCACCTCGCGGTGATCGAAAAAGACGATCCACCGCAGTACTACGTGTCCTTCGACAATCTCCCCGACTCCGCGAAGTGGATAAAGCCGTACTACGTCGCGCTCCGCGTCCCGCCGGAGCAGTACGCGGCGGTCGCCAAGGAAATCAGGTCGAATATCCGCGCCGTTTTTCCAGAGGGCATTCCGACGACCACCCGGCTGAGCGAGACGATCGATCCGCAGTACCGACCCTACCGCCTCGGGGCGTACCTGTTTTCGGGACTCGGCGTCTTAGCGCTGCTCGTCGCCGTCGTTGGCATCTACAGCACCGTCGCGTACGGAGTGAATCAGCGCATTCATGAGTTTGGCGTTCGCATCGCTCTGGGCGCGAGCGTAAAGGATGTTGTCAGTCTTGTCATCGGTGCCGGAGTGAGAACCGTGGCAGTTGGAATAGCGGTCGGCATCGGTCTCGCGCTCATCGCGGGCCGGCTCATTGCGACGCTCTTGTACGGCGTTGCGCCGAGAGATCCGATGGTTCTCGCGACCGTGAGCATCACCCTTCTGCTCATCAGCGTTCTTGCCGCGCTGGCCCCGGCATGGCGCGCCTCACGAGTCGACCCGGTGAGCGCACTCCGAGCGGATTAGCCGAGGCGCGGGCGACGTCCGTAGATTGGGCGCATGCCCAATCACAACTCGTAGCGTGGACGTCACTTTCCTCGGTGCTGCGCGTGAAGTCACCGGCACCTGCCATCTCGTTCGCGTCGGAGATTCGTCGGTCGCGCTCGACCTCGGGATGTTTCAAGGCAAGCGCGCCGAGAGCACGCAGAAGAATCGAACCGTGCCGTTCGATGTGAACTCGCTCTCTGCGCTCGTCTTGTCGCACGCGCACATCGATCACTCGGGCCGACTCCCGATGCTCGCCCGCGAAGGCTACAAGGGACCGGTATTCGCAACGCCTGCCACACGCGATCTCTGCGCGATCATGCTTACCGACTCGGCGCACATTCAAGAGAAGGACGCCGACTACCTCGCGCGAAAGCATCGCCCGTTCGAGCCGCCGCTCTACGGGCAGAAGGACGTGGTCGACATCATGGAACGCATGATCTGCTTTCCGTATGACCAACCCTTCGACGTCGCACCAGGCGTTCGCGCCACGTTCGTTGACGCAGGCCACATCCTCGGCTCCGCGTCGGTGATTCTCGAGTGCACTGAAGGTGGTTCGCAGCGTCGCTTGGTCTTTTCGGGCGACGTCGGTCGCTGGGGCCTTCCAATCATTCGCGACCCGAAGCCTCCCGAGGGTGCGGACGTCGTCATCATGGAGTCGACGTATGGCGACCGCGAACACGAATCCGTTGCCGCGATGCCGAGCGAGCTCGCGCGCGTCATTCGTGAGACCGCCGCGCGCGGCGGCCGAGTATTCATTCCGGCGTTCGCCGTCGGCCGCACGCAGGAGTTGGTGTACGATCTCCATCGCCTCGCGCTTGCCGGCGCCATTCCGTCGATTCCGATCGTCATCGACAGTCCCCTCGCGATCGACGCGACGTCCGTCTTCGCGATGCATCCGGAAATCTTCGACAAGGGGGAAGATCTCGTCGCCACGGTGCAGGATCTCTTTCACTTCAATCTCGTCGAATACACGCGCGACGTCGCCGCATCGAAAGCGCTGAACGATCGCAATGGTCCGATGATCGTCATCGCGGCATCCGGCATGGCGGAGAACGGACGCATTCTTCATCACCTCGCGCACGGTGCGCCGGACTCGCGTAACACAATTCTCATCGTCGGCTTCCAGGCTGAACACACCCTCGGTCGGCGCATCGTCGAGAAGCAGCCGACGCTTCGCATCTTCGGCGATGACGTGCCGCTTCGCGCTCGAGTCGAGATCTTGAACGGTTATAGCGCGCACGCTGATCGCAACGAGCTGCAGCGTTGGCTCGAGGCGGTTCGTGGACCGAAAGCACGACAGCTCCCCGTGCACTTGGTGCACGGAGAGCCCAAGGCCCAAGACGCGCTCGCCGAGATCCTTCGCGGAAAAGGCTACTCAGTCACGACACCCGAGCGCGGAACGCGCCTCGAGTTCTAACGCGCGAATCACGGCGTCGCCGGTGTTCCGGTGGTCACCCAATTCACGAGATCCTGAACGGCTGCCACGCTCGCCGCCGCGCCGAAGTTGCAGTGGCCGTACGCGTCGACCACGGTACGCTGAACGAGGTTCGCGTTGGCACCGACGCTCGCGACCTTGTTCCGATACGCACCTTCGTGCTCGAACGGAACGACGGGATCGTGGAGGTTGTGGAGCGTCAGCATCGGAATGCCGAGCGCGCCAGTCGGCTCATAGTTGTTGTCGAGCCACGTGTTCGCGTCAGGCGTCGCCGAGTAGCGCGCGATTGACGCGTTGATGAACTGCATGAGGGGTCCCGGCAAGACCTGGCTCGTGTACTGTGTGCTCGAATTATCGAACGGCAGGTGACCGTGCGACCGGCCGAGGATGTCGTTCACACTCCGGGCGTGGTAGACGAGCGCCGTGATCAATGAAGTCGTCAGCTCGGTGGGATTTCTGCCGGCGAGATGCGTCTGATCGATCGACGCGATGACGCCGAGGCCTTGGAAGCCGTTGCTGTTCAACGCTGCGAGCGCGGCACCGGCAACCTGCTGCTGGCTTGGAATGACGGGCAAGTTGTCGGTTGACGTTCCGGGCAGCCAGTTCGGATACATCAGATCGAACATCGTTCGGACGTTCCCGATGTGCGCCATCTGCTGACGCGTTCCGCCGAGCACACCGCACAGCGCGGCGGCGCCGTTGTACTGGCTGGGAAACTGTTCCGCGAGCGCTTGAACGATCTGGCTGCCGAGCGACTGGCCGAGCAGGAAGCTTCGGCGCGGCTGGCCGTACTGCGATGCGAATAGGCCGCGCAGTTGGTGCGTGCGCCGCAAGCCGTCGGCAAAGTCGTAGCCGTTCTCGGAGAAGCTCGAGTAGGCAATGGCGAACCCCTTCGCGCCGAGTGCATCGCGGATCGCCTCGGCGTCGTCGCCGATCGGAAGTGTCGTCGGCAGCTCGGGATCGATAAAGCCGTGTGCGTAGTAGATCACGTCGCCGTTCCAGTTCACCGGCTTGTAGAGCGCGTACTGCGAGCCTGGGCCAGTCGTGCCTTCGACATGATCCGCCCAAATCGCATCGGCACGGGTGCCGCCGGTGCGCAGACTTCGCTGCGGAGCGGTCGTCGAGTCGCTGCAGGCAGTCAGCAGCGTGAGAGATGTTGCAGCGGCAAGCCAGTGGGAAACAGTGCGGCGCATAACGCCTCCTCGCGGGTGGGACCAGAGAGACATCAGAAAACTCGAATCGGAGTTGATTCGACGGCCGCGAAGCTGTTTCCGAAGAGACGTACGGCCCATACGTCGACTGACGTAGGCGCGAAGGGATTTCGACGCATACGTCGCCGCCGCAATTCCGTTCAAGAGCGCCGAGCGCACCCCGGCGCAACTTCGGTCATGCGATACACCCTGACTTCCTTCATGTGTTTGCTGAGCGCGACTATCGCGCATGCTCAGCGGCCGATGCCGTCAGTCCTCTCCTACAAAACTGAAAAGATCGCCGACGGCATCTACGCGTTCATCACCCCCGAAGAGCGCAGCGGCTTTCAGCCCGGCAACTCGATCGCGATCATCGGCGAAGACGGTGTGCTCGTCTTCGATACAGGCAACATTCCGTCGGCGACACGGCGCCAGATCGCCGAGATCAAGAAGCTCACCGACAAGCCAGTGCGCTTCGTCGTGAACTCACACTGGCATCCGGACCACAACCTCGGCAACGCGGAATACAAAGCAGCCTTTCCGAACGTCACGATCATCGGCACGGCGGCGACGCGCACCGGCATTCTCGAGCGGATTGCCGGTTACAAAAACGACATGCAAAGCTTCGCGCCGACCGACTCCATCATGCGAAGCAGGCTTTCCGTCGGGAAAATGCGTGACGGCACGCCGATCACGTCGACGTTTCGCACGATGTGGACGATCATCACGAACGACTACCGGGAGTTCTTGCCCGAAGTGCTGTCCGCACGCCCGCTCGCACCGGACTTCACGTTCGAGGACAGTCTCACCGTCTACCTCGGGAAGCGGGCGGTCAAGCTCGTGAGCCCCGGTCATGCGAACACCGCCGGCGACGCGTACGTCGTCATTCCAGATGCGAATGTGCTACTCACCGGTGACCTCGTGACCGTCCCATGTCCGTTTCCGAGCACCTCGTATTTCAGCGGGTGGATCGCCGCGCTCGACGGTCTGAAGGCCGTTCATGCCGCCACGATCGTTCCGGGACATGGCGATGTGATGCATGACTACCAGTACGTCGATCTCGTCCGCGAGCTGCTGGTCTTTACGCTCACCGCGGCACAGGACGCGGCGCGCAAAGGCACGTCACTCGACGACCTCCAAAAGTCGATCGACTTTAGCGAATTCAAACGGCGGCTGGGGGGCGATGACGTCGTGCGAACCGAGTCTCTGACCAACTTCTACATCCAACCCGCGGTGCAACGCGCCTACGAGGAGGCGAAGTTCCTGTCCCAAGGGCCGGTCCGTCCTGGAAAGAATTAGCTCGGCCCCATGGGAATCGAGAAACGACAAAGTTTTTCGCTCTGTTCGCTGGGTGATTCTCCGGTAGATTTCAGAGGGTGTCGACGAAAGCAGCACCGCCGGAAGTCGGCCTGCCTCCCCGCCAGCAGGACCGAGCGCGCACACTATTGTCGCTCGTTACCGCACTGAGTCGTGCGCTAACGCCCGACGAGGTCGCGGACGCCATGTTCGACAAGGCGGTTCTCGCCGTCGGCGCCGATGCCGGGATGGTCGCCCTCGTGACGACCCTCCCAGACGGATCTCCCGGCTACCACATCATCAGAAGCAGCGGCTACGACGACGGCGAGACGCGCGATCGCGACATCGTACGCGAGCAAGGACGTCCCCTGTCGGACGCGGTGCGTTCCTCTCGGCCCGTGTTCCTCGCTTCGGTCGCGGAGTGGGAAGAGCGATATCCAGGACAACATGCCCGCCACTTGGCCCCGCTCGGACTCGAGGCCCTCGCCGCGATCCCGGTCTCCGTGGCAGGGCGCGCGATCGGTGGAATGGTGCTCGGCTTCCGCGGCGCGTGGCCGTTCGACGACGACACTCGAACCTTTCTCGAAACGCTCGGGCAACTCTGTGGCCAGGCGCTCGACCGCGCGCGTTTCTTTGATGCCGAACGGAGAGAACGAGAGCGAAATCAAACGCTGGTCAGCGCGATTGCCGACGCGTTCATCGCGGTCGACAAGGACTTTCGCTTCACGTTCGCGAATGAGCGAGCGGCGATGCTCCTCCGCCGATCGCTCGATGTGCTGATCGGCAAACAGCTCTGGGATCTGTTTCCGAATCTCGAGGAATCCGCGCTCGGCGTCGTATTTCGCGATGCGATGGAGCATCGACGCTCCGTGCAGACGGAGGACTACTCCGAGACCCTGCAGTGCTGGCTCGAGGCGCGGGTGTATCCGGCGCCGGACGGCGGCTTGGTGTTCTTCATTCAGGATGTCACGCAACGCCGGCACGCTCGCGACGCGCTCGATTTTCTCGACGAAGCGAGTCAGCTGCTCGCGTCGTCGCTCGACTATGAGACGACGCTGCGGAATCTCGCGTCCGCGGCTGTCCCACGGATTGCCGACTGGTGCTCGGTCGACATGCTCGATTCGCCCGGCGATTCGGCGTGGCCGCCGAAGCTGCGTCGCGTTGCACTAAGCCACGGCGATCCGGCCCGCATCGCGCTCGTCGCTCGTCTCCGAGAAGGCGTTTTCACCGATTGGAGCGCGGATTCCGGCCTGCCTCGTGTTCTTCGTGACGGCGTGAGCGATTTCACGACGGAAATCACGGACGAGATGATGGCCGCGACGGCGACCAGCGAGGAGCATCTGGCGATGCTGCGCCAGATCGATTTGAGATCTCTCATCATCGTCCCGCTGTCCGTTCGCGGCAAGGTGCTCGGCGCCCTCACGCTCGGCATGGCCGAGTCGAAACGGCGATACGACGTCGACGATCTCCGCGTCGCCGAAGATCTAGCGCGTCGCGCCGGATCGGCGATCGACAATGCGCTGCTCTACGTCGAGGCCCTCGGCGCGCAGCGCAGCGCCGAACGCGCCGCGGACTGGACGCGCCGGCTTCAGCGCTTGACCGCCATGCTC
>Ga0070684_100002351_pt1 | contig 13945 bp, 15 predicted proteins | sample KBSC723LmetaG_FD_65653 | JGI IMG/M metagenome (GOLD analysis project Ga0070684, IMG submission 65653) | Corn rhizosphere microbial communities from Kellogg Biological Station, Michigan, USA - KBS C7.2-3L metaG | ecosystem: Host-associated > Plants > Roots > Rhizosphere ...
GAATGGCAAGGGCGATCGATGGACTGGCCGAGAAATACAGGATGGTTTTCGTGATGCACGACGTGGAAGGCTACACACATGAAGAGATCAGCGGGGCGCTCAACATTCCGATCGGAACGTCGAAGTCTCATCTCTTCCAGGCCCGCAGCAAGCTGCGCGTCGCGCTGGCGGATTTTGCACCGGAGTGGGTGTCATGACTGAAGAAAATTTCGAGAAATTCGTGAAGGAATCGGCGCAGAGCTACAACGCTCCGCCGGCGCGAGTGCCGCGCGACGAGATGTGGAATGCGATCCAGGCGCAGCGCGCTGCGGGTCCGCGAGTCGTGTATGGCGGCGGGCTGCGGTTGTCCGGCGTCTCACCGCGGAGATTCCACGCGAAGGTGTGGCTCGGCGCCGCGGCTGCAGCGATGCTACTCGTCGCGACGGGAGTCGGGATCGGCCGCTGGACGGCATCGACCGCCCCGCGGGCTGCCGGCACCCAAACCATAGGAGCAGTCATCGTCCCGCCGCCCGAAAAGGTCGCTGCAGTGGCGACACCGGATGCAGGCTTGTCGAGTCAGCAGAGCGCAGTTCAAAGCACCGCCGCAGCCGTTGAGCGTTCCTCCACCGGAGATGTACGGAGCGGCGGACAGCGTGTCTCGAATGGATCTTCGCTGACCAACGGCGGCGAGGGCCGCGTCGCGACGATCGCCGGTCAGGATTCCCGCGCTCCGACGTCGGCGTACCAGCTGACGACGGTGCGGTATCTCAGTGAAGCAGAAGCGCTCCTGACTTCGTTCAGGGCGCGGAACCCTGCAGACCAGCAAATGGATGCTCAGCTCGGAGCGTGGGCGCGCCAGCTCCTGACGAACACCCGGCTGCTGCTCGACTCACCCGTAGGCAACGACCCCCACCGCCGTCCGCTACTGGAAGATCTGGAGCTGGTGCTGGTTCAGATCGTTCAGCAATCGCCCGGAACGGCGCCGCAGGACCGTGAGCTGATTGAGAAGACGTTACAGCAGGAGCACGTGCTGACGAGGCTGCGCACCGCGATTCCCGCGGGCGCGCAGCACGGCAGCTGAGGAACCCTTCAATGACAATGCGCACACTACTCACCGCAGCAGCAATTTTTTCATCGGTTGGATTCGGAGTGGGAAACACTCCCGCCAGCCATCAATCGTATGACTCCGACATCGTCGCGCTACCCGCGGCGAGTGACATTCAGCTCGGCGCCGATGTCGCATCACTCGACCGGCAGTCCGACGAGCTTCCACCGGCACCCTGGGCCAGGAGCGACCCGGCCGACTCCCTGTACAAGCTGGCGCGCGAGGCGATGTCGCGCGGCGACTACAAGCGGGCTGCGGAGATCTTTCATCGGATCCCGGAGCGCTACCCGCAGTCGGCCTACGCGGGGCAGGCAATGTACTACGAGGCTTATTCACTGTACCGCAGCGGCGGTGACGACGATCTCAATACCGCTCGTGCAAGGCTCGACCAGCTGAAGCAGAAGTATCCAGACCTGGCCAGGAACGACGGCGCTCAGCTCCTGACGAGGGTGTGCGGTGAGCTGGCGAAACGCGGGGACGAATCCTGCGCGTCGATCATCACTCAGAAGGCGCAGGGCGATAGCAACGTCACGAACGGACAGACGGCCACGATCCCGAGTGGTCGGAGCTGCCCGGATGCTGATGACGAGAACGACGAGCGCATCATGGCACTTCAGGCGTTGCTCAACATGGATGCCGACCGGGCGGTGCCGATTCTGAAGCAGGTTCTTGCGAAGCGCGATGCCTGCTCGGCGGGATTGCGCAGAAAGGCGGTGTTCCTGCTGTCGCAGAAGAACACCCCTGAGACCGCCAGTATCCTCATGAACATCGCGCGGAGCGACCCGGATCAGGAAGTGCGCGAGCAGGCGGTGTTCTGGCTGTCCCAGGTGCCCGGCTCGACGCCGCTGCTCGAGAGCATCCTGCAGGGAAACGCCGACGCGAACATCAAGGAGAAAGCGCTCTTCGCGCTCTCGCAGCAGAGTGAACCGAGGGCACAGCAGATTCTCCGCGACTTCGCCCTGCGCGAAAGCGAGAGCGAGGAGCTGCGTGAGAAGGCGATCTTCTGGCTCGGCCAGCGTGGCGGAGACAACACCACGTTTCTGCGCGACCTCTTCGACAAGATCAAGAATCCGGATCTCCGCGAGAAGGTTCTGTTCTCGCTTTCGCAGCAGAGCGGCAATCAGCAGTGGCTGATGAACGTCGCCGTCGATCCGAAGGTGGATATCGAGCTGCGCAAAAAGGCGTTGTTCTGGGCCGGCCAGTCGGGTATCGCGATCTCCGAGCTGTCGAGCCTTTACGACCGGATCAACGACGCGGAGCTCAAGGACGCGATCATCTTCGGCCTGTCGCAGCGCCAGAGCGACAAGGGAGCAATCGACAAGCTGTTCGACATCGCGAAGAACGACAAAGACGCCGAGCTGCGCAAGAAAGCGATCTTCTGGCTCGGCCAATCACGCGATCCGCGCGTGCAGCAGTTTCTCCTGGACCTGATCAACCGATGAAAACACAATCAATGATGTCGGGCGCGAGGACGGCAGCCGCCGTCCTCGCCGCTCTGGCGGTGACGACCACGGTTGCGCCGGCGCAGAGCATCGCGAGCAGAGTCGCTCGCGTGAGCAATGGCTCGGTGAGAATGAGCTTCGCCGCGCGTCCGGATCTCTGCGGCAGTGGCAACTCGATCGGCAGCAACAACGGCCGCGGCCGGACGACCTGGGGCAACGGGTGGAACACGTCGCAAGATGTGGAATGGGATAACGAGTGCAGCACCGGGCCGGCGCGGGTGGTGATCGACAGGCGCAACGGCGAGATCAGCGATCTGCGGTTTTACGTGGGCGGGCGTTGGCGTCCAGCTGCCTCTGGCGTCGTCGACCTCGGCATGGTGCCGGCGCGGGAGGCAGCGGAGTATCTGGTTTCACTGGCACAGACCGAGCGCGGTAGCATGGGCGAGAAGGCAATCCTTCCGTCGACACTTGCCGACAGCGTCGACATCTGGCCGTCGCTGATCAAGATCGCGCGAAATGCAAATCTGCCGCGCGGCACCCGCAACCAGGCGGTCTTCTGGACTGGCCAGGCAGCCGGGGAGGCGGCGACCGCGAATCTGAAAGACATCGTGGTGGACAACGAGGTCGACCGGGAGGTGCGGGAGCACGCGGTGTTCGCCCTGTCTCAGCGTCCGCCCGAGCAGGGAGTCCCGGCGCTGATCTCGATCGCCCGTACCAACAAGGACCCCGAGATCAGGAAGAAGGCGTTGTTCTGGCTCGGACAGTCGAACGATCCACGGGCTATCGATCTATTCGAGGAGCTGCTCACCAGGAAGTAGACACCGCGGCTCGGGACTGAAAACGAAACTGAAAACGACCAGCTGAGAGCGGTCGGCGGAGCGGCTCGGAGCGCCGAGCAGGGTTTGAAAAAAAACACGCGCGATCCCAGGCGCTGTTTTCAAAACCATGCTCGGAGCCGCCGGCTGCTCCGCACGGAGCTCCCGGCTGGTAGTTTTCAGTGGTCTCTCCACCTCGAACAACTTGGATTTTTCACAGATATCGGGTCAGCTCTCCTCCAACCCGATCACCGCTCTGCCGCTGCTTTTCATTGCGGGTGTTCTGACCAGTCTGGCGCCGTGTATCTACCCGATGATTCCGATCACGGCGGCGATCGTCGGCGGGACAGCGGTCGGCGGAGCGCCGCGGCCTCGCTCGAGGACAGTTCTTCTTACTCTCACTTACGTATTGGGTCTTGCGCTCGCGTACGCGGCACTGGGGCTGTTCGCGGGTCTCACCGGCACGCTTTTCGGCTCGGTCAGCACCAATCCGTGGCTCTACTTCGCGATGGCGAACCTGCTCATCATCGCGGCACTGGCGATGCTTGACGCGATCCCGGTGCGGGTGCCGAGCTGGCTGCTGACGCGCGCGGCGACGGCGGGAGATGGCGGCACCCTGGGCGGAGTTTTCGTGATGGGCGCAGCATCGGGGCTCGTCGCGGCTCCCTGTTCCGCGCCGGTGATGGCCGCGGTGCTCACGTGGGTGGGCACCACCAAAAGCGGCGTCCTCGGATTCATCTACCTGTTCGTGTTCTCACTGGGGATGTGCACGATACTCGTGATCGTCGGCCTGTTCAGCGGCAGTGTTGCGCGCCTGCCGAGGGCTGGCGCGTGGATGGTTTGGGTGAAGCGGTTCTTTGCGTTGATCATGTTGGCCGTTGCGGAGTATTACCTTGTGCAGATGGGACTTCTTCTCATCTAGGCATTGTCAACGCAATCGACCGACACATGAAAGCACTTTTTGCAGTCAGCGTGCTTGCCGCCACCTGCGTCGCGACGCCGGCAGTGGCGCAGGACCTCGGCATCGAAGTCGGGACTACGGCACCCGCGGTAAGCGTTCAGGCCCTCGACGGAAAAACGGTCAGCCTCGCCAATTATTTCGGCAAGCAGCCGGTTTTGATCGAGTTCTGGGCGACCTGGTGCCCCAACTGCCGGGAGCTCATGCCTGCATTGCTCGATGCGGAGAAGAAGTACGGCAGCAAGGTGAAGTTCATGGCGATCGCTGTGGCGATCAACCAGTCGCCCGAAAAAGTGCGGCGCTGGCTCGCGGCGCATCCGTTACCGCACGACACCTACTACGATGTCGACGGCAAAGCCGCCGGCGCGTTCGACGCTCCTGCCACATCCTACGTAGTGGTCCTCGACAAGAGCGGCCGAGTGGTTTACACCGGACTCGGCGGCAAGCAGGACCTCGAGGCGGCGCTCAGAAAAGCGCTTTAGTTCGTCGACTCCGCTTTGGGTGGCGGGGCCAGACTGTCGACCACGGCTGCGAGGTCGGTGTAGGCCGACGGCGTCAGCACCTTGAACGGCTTCGCGATGTAGGCAATTCGTCCGTCGGGCCGAACCACGAACAGCGTACGGTTGTCGAGCTTGTTCTTGGCGTCGAACGCGCCGTACAGCTGGCCGACTTTCCCGCCTGCATCGCTGGCGAACAGGACCGGAAAATCCTCTTCGCGTGCCCACGAGGCCAGAGTGGTGTCAGCGTCTACGCTGATTCCGATGACGGCGACGTTTCTGCCGTTGTTGAAGAGCGTGGCGTACTGATCACGGTACGCCTCCATTTGGATGGTTCAGCCCTTGGTCCGCGCCTGGAAGAAGAATGCAAGGACGACCGTCCGACCACGGAAATCGGAAAGCTTAACTGGAGTTTTGAGCAGCCCGTACTTGTCGGCGCCGGGGAGAGTGAAGTCAGGCGCGACATCGTTAACCGCTGGCCCAGAAGGCGCAGCCGCAGAAGCTGTGGCGATCTGTTGGGTGTGCGCTATTGAAAGTGGCAGCGCGATGGCGAGACCCAACGTGGCGATTCCTGCTCGATGACGCATGGTGCGGTTCCCGGTGCGATATTGCGAAAAGTCTACAACGCTGCACACCCATCGGCTAGCCTGAATTTGGATCGGCCAAACCCCATCGAGCGCCCGCCGCACCGCGCGCGCACTTTTTTTTCAATCGTAGTCGCTGGTATCGCTGTGACACTGCTGCTCGACGCCACTTCGGTGGCGGCGCAAAGCAGAGTTGGCGATGCCATTGAGCTCGGCGCGCAGGGAATCGGCGTCGTCACCCGGGAGTCGCCCGCGATTCGCGGACGAGATCTCACCGAGGCCTATTTCACTCAGCCGGCAATAATGCTCACGGTGGCGCCGTGGGGGGAGGCGCTCGCCCTCAAGACGACCATCAACTTCGAGGGCGCAACGATAAAGCGCGGGGAGCTGAACGCCGGCATCGCCGGCGAGGGGTACATCGACCGTCGGCACCCGCATACGTACTTGCACGAGTTGGTGCTCACATCCACGCGTCGGTTCGGGGGGACTTCCGCGAATGGAGTGTCGCTTACTGTGGGGAAGGGCTTCGCGCCGTTCGGGACCGATGATCCGATGGCGCGGCCATTCGAGAAGTACCCCATCAACCACCACCTGGCGCAGATCCTCGAGCGAGCAGTAGCGATAGGCGCGCTTCGGTCAGGCAACTGGACCTTCGAGGCCGGAATGTTCAATGGCGATGAGCCCACTGGTCCAGGCGACACTCCGAATCGCAAGCGATACTGGGACTCGTGGTCGGGCCGGGCGACCTTCATGCCGTGGCCACAGGGTGAATTCCAGGCGAGCTACGCGCGCGTGAAGTCTCCGGAGAATCCCACCGGCGGCGGTGCCGACCAGCGAAAGCGCAGCGCTTCGGTGCGTCTCGAGGACGCGCAGCACTCCGGCTATGCGCTCGTCGAGTGGGCCCGCACCGACGATTACGCCGGTTCGACTCCCACTTTCGCGTTCACTTCCTGGCTCGCGGAAACCTGGGCGCGCTACGATCGCATCAACGGTGCGCTGCGCTTCGAGCGAACCGACCGCCCCGATGAGGCCCGGGAGACCGATGAGTTCCGGACTCCGGTGCCGGCAACCGATCTCAGTATCGCGGGCCGATCGCGCTGGACCATCGTCACCGCTCGACTCGCCGCCGATGCTTTCACCGCGAAAGCCTTTTCCATGGAGCCCTTCGCCGAGGTTGCGCGCGCACGCTTCTCACCGACGCTGCAGCCATCGGGATTCGATCCGCGCCAATTCTACGGAGCGGATCGCATCTGGAGCGTATCGCTTGGCGCGCGCCTCTCGTTCGGCATGTCACACATGCGGATGGGACGTTATGGCGTCGCAGTCAGCCAAACTCCGCGCATGCAGATGAGCGGCATGCACATGCCGGGGATGTAACCGGCGATTCCATATCAACTCGTCAATAACCTGAAGATGCAAAGCGTATCGTTCGATCGTTTGTCACGGTTTGTGCCGCTCGCCGTCGCCGCTTTCATGCTCGGGTGCGACTCGAGCGCGCAGATTACTCCTCCGCGGCAGTCTCAGCCACTCGCCACCATCGGCGAAGGCGCGGTGACCGAGCGCTTCACCGCCGAGCTCGCCGTGCGCGGCGACATCGCGTACACGACCACCTGGGGCAATCGCTCCACCCTCGGCAACGCGATCAAGATCTGGAACGTTGCCGGAGCCACGCCGGAGCTCGTCGATTCGGTGATCGTGCCGAACGCAAGCACGCTCGGAGACATCCAGGTCAGCGACGACGGTCAGCTGCTGATTGTCGCCACCGAGTTTACGACCGGATCCATCGTGGTTTACAGTCTCGCTGATCCGCTGCGGCCGCAGCTGCTGGCGCGGTACAATACGTCGCTGACTGATCCGGGAGTGCACACCGCGGAAGTCCAGCGCGTGGACGGGAAGCTCTATGCATTTCTGTGCATCGATCCGCGCAATGGCAACCCGGCCCGCCTCGTAATCGTCGATTTGTCCAATCCCGCCGCGCCGACCCAGGTTTTCAGCGCCGTCATGGGCAATCCGTTCGTACACGACGTCTACGTCCGAGACGGAATCCTGATTACCGCGTTGTGGGATGACGGCATCAAAATCTGGGATATCGGCGGCGCCGGCCAGGGCACCGTCGCCAACCCTTTGCCGATCGGAAGTCTCGTCACCAAGGGTGGCGAGGCGCACAATGTCTGGTGGTTCCACAACCAGATCAGCGGCGAGAAGCGCTACGTCTTCGTCGGCCAGGAGGGCCCGGGGTCGATCGGCACGTTCTCGAGCGGCGACATCCATGTCGTCGACGTTAGCAATCTCGCGACTCCGCACGAGGTGGCGTTCTACACTCTGGCGGGTGCCGGCACTCATAACTTCTCCGTCGATGAGACGCGCGGAATCCTGTACGCGGCCTATTACAACGGCGGGGTCAGGGCGATCGACGTGACAGGCGACCTGTCCAGCTGCGATGCTGCGGCCAGAAGCGCCGACGGTCGCTGCGACCTCGGCAAGATGGGACGCGAGCTCGGGCACGGTCTCGCTGATGTGGGACCGGTTTATGTCTGGGGCGTTCAGTTCACAGGCGCCAATCTCTACGCTTCCGACATGCTCAACGGTCTCTGGAAGCTGGGCGTCGTCCCGTTCCCGCCCGACTGAAACCCGACCCCATTCAAACCGTAGGGCAGGAAGGGTTGTCTAACCCCGCACACCCGAACGGAGCACCAAATGAAGCGATCGTTTCGCGGCGCAGCCTTCGCGGCCGCGCCTTTCCTGATCGGCTCGGCCGCGCACGCCCAAAATCCGTTTTCTGCGCCGAGAAACGCGGTCGTTGATGCGTCGGGCGCGAAAAGCATCGAGGTCGAGGCCGCGGCAGGCGATCTTCGGGTGGAAGGGAAGCCGGGACTGCGTCAGGTGCAGGTGACTGGCACCGCGCGATCTTCATCACAACATATGCTGAGCCGCATCAAACTGATCGCCGAGCGACGGGGTGATGTGGTGTTTATCAAGGCAGACATGCCCGATGACGACAACTTCTACCGCGACGACGATTATTCGGCAGCGCTCGATCTGGTCATCGAGGTACCGCAGGGGCTCAATGCCGATATCGGCGATGGCAGCGGCGAAGCCACAGTCCTGAATGTGGGCTCGCTCGAGATGAGCGATGGGTCGGGCTCGCTTTCGGTCACCGGGGCCTCGGGATCGGTGCACATCACCGACGGGTCGGGCGATCTCACCATCGAGAACATCGGCGGAGACGTCACAGTGCAGGACGGCTCGGGCGACATCAAGGTGCGCAACGTAACAGGATCTTTTACGGTGCAGACCGATGGCTCGGGTGGAATCTTCGCGACCGATGTAAAGGGATCGGTCGTCGTCGAGAACGACGGCTCCGGCACCATCGAGGTGAGCAAGGTGGGAAAGGACCTGCGGGTGGAATCGAAGGGCAGTGGCGATATCGATTACGCCGAGGTGTCGGGGCAGATCGACATTCCAGAGCGACATCGCAGGGGGCGTCGCAGCGACCGGTAGCTTCCCCGCGGTCGCTGGAAGGACGATGGTGGCGCGAGGATCTCGCGCCACCATTTTTTGTTTCACGAGTGCGCGGGCCCGAGCTTGCCGGCGCCCCCGAGAAACCGCTGACAATTCGCCCTGTCGTGCACGTTTATTGCCGCACTCCCGACTGAACGACACACATATGGCCGCGACGGAGCGGCTTCATGATTTTTCAGCCCAAACGGAGAACGAAATGCGCTTTCTGGCACTCGGCTTTCTTGCTCTTGCCATTCTGCCTATGGCCGCTGGTGCACAGCAACTGACCAATCAGGCGACGAACGGTCCGACATTGCAGGCCGCGTCGATTGGATTTCACGCCAACGAAGCGAAGACCGTCGGCTCGAGGTCAGCAGTGGCGACCCAGGTCGTTCGACCACACGCCGGCCAGGACGTGGCGCTGATGGCTGTCGGAGTCGGCGCGATGATCGTCGGCGCGCTCGTCGGCGACACCCCCGGCACGATCATACTCATCGGCGGCGCTGCAATGGCGCTGTTCGGGCTCTACCACTACCTGGAGTAGGGTCCCGGCTTGATCGCGTAGGCGTCGCCGTCGACGTGCAGGGTACCCGAGCTCACCAGCACCGACGCGCCGCCGACGCGGATCGCCGCCAGCTGCCCTCGCTTGACATCGACTTCCAGCTCCAGCCGGCTGGGACGGCCCATTTCGACTCCCTGATCCACCACCCACCGCAACGTCCCGTCGCGGGTCTCGGCGCGTAACGCGAGGAAGCCGGCCAGCGCCGCGCCGGCGCTTCCGGTCGCCGGATCCTCGATGATACCCATCGCCGGCGCGAACATCCGCGCGCGAATGTGGCCGCCCTCGAAGATGTTGCTCCAGTCTTCGGTGCTGTACACGAACATCTCGGGCGCCCAGTAGTCGCGCAGCGACTGCTCCCATTTCGGGATGTCGACTTTCGCCCACGACAGCATTTCCGGCTTTTTGATCGGGATAAAGAGGAACGGCACACCGCACGAGACAGCCTCGGGCTCGATCATGTCGTCGGCGACGATGTGGCTGGGCTCGAGCGAAAGGATCTCGCAAAGAGTTTCGGGCGGCGGGGGCGGGTCGTTGATCTCCGGCATCTTCGCGGCGGTGAGCTGCGCAAATGTCGGCTTTCCATCCCTCGATCGAATCACTACGGGAACGGGGCCAACGCCTTCCTCGAAAGTGATGCGCGTTTCGTCGCCGTCGAGCTCCAGCTCGCCAATTGCGGCGAGCACATACGCGCAACCGATAGTGGGGTGGCCTGCAAACGGAAGCTCGGAGCCAGGTGTAAAGATCCGCACGCGGCGGGTGTGCGCCTTCTCCTCCGGTGGAAATACGAAGACCGTCTCCGAGTAATTGAACTCGCGCGCGATCGCCTGCATCTGTGCTTCCGACAAACCGCGCGCGTCGGGAACGACGGCGAGCGGATTGCCACCGTGCAGATGATCGGTGAAAACGTCGACGGTATGGAACGCGTAGGGCATGCGCCGGAAAATGTGCGCATAGCGGGGCCGGGCGGCTACCAGTGCCTGCCATCCAGGGACCCGTACGCGCAGTCTGGCACTGAACAAGCAAGTCATGGACAGCATGGCTTCGCAAAGATCGAGGGCGGCGAGCTCGAAGAACGCGGTCGCCAAAGTGCGGTTCGGACCGGCTGGCTGGATGTACAAGGATTGGGAAGGGCTGGTCTACCCGGAGAAGAAGCCGGCGCGATTCGACCAGCTTCGCTACATCGCGGAATTCTTCGACATGGTGGAAATCAACTCCAGCTATTACGGGCCCCCGGTGCCGCGCACGACGGCGTCCTGGATTCGCCGGGTCGAGGACTTCGACAACTTCCGATTCACCGCCAAGCTATGGAAGCGCTTTACTCACGAACGCGACAAGGCATGGACGACGGCGGAAGTGGCGCAGGTCCGCGATGGCTTCGACGTGATGATGGAGGCGGGGAAGCTGGGCGCGGTTTTGCTCCAGTTTCCGTGGAGCTTCCGTCGCAACGAGGAGAATCGCGAATGGCTGGGCGACGTCGTGCGCACCTTCAACGAGTACCCGCTGGTGGTGGAAGTGCGACATTCGTCTTGGCTCGAGCCGGAATTCATGCAGACCCTGCACGAGGAAGGCGTAGGATTCGTCAACATCGACCAGCCGCTGTATCACAACTCGATCAAGCCTTCCGCCCACGTGACATCGACCATCGGCTACGTGCGGGTGCACGGCAGGAATTACAAGGACTGGTTCCGAGAGAAGGCGGGGGTCGAGGAGCGCTACAATTACCTGTACAAGGCCGACGAGCTGAAGCCGTGGGTCGAGCGGGCGTGGGAGATCGCGGCGGACCCGTCGACGCAGGAGGTGTACGTCGTCACCAACAACCACTACAAGGGCAAGGCGGTCGCGAACGCTCTGATGATGAAGTCGATGCTGACCGGTGAGACCGTCTCCGCACCGCCAGGCGTGATCGAAGCCTACGGCGACGCAATGGAAGGCTTCGCCGAACCGGCGGATGATGTCGCCCTGAGCAGTGCAAGTTCATTGACCGTAAAGCCTTGAGGCATTAGGTTTATCGCGAGGAAACGCACAGTTGCGTGACCGAGCCAGTTTTGCAGTTCAGGGACCTGGGGTTTTGCCAGGTCTTTTTTGGTTTCTGGCTGTAGGGGCGGCCATTTCGGCCGCGAACAAACAGGAGTCGGCAGGTACCGCAAACACGGAACTCCGACACAATTGAATGAGGATGTACCGCAATGCGTACCACCGGCAAAGTAAAGTGGTTCAACGACGCCAAGGGTTTTGGCTTCATCACTCCTGAGAACGGACAGAAGGATTGTTTCGTTCACCACTCCGCCATCAACGGCAACGGCTTCAAGACGTTGGCCGAAGGCGAGCGTGTCGAGTTCGACGTCGTGCAGGGCCAGAAGGGTCCCGCCGCTGAGAACGTCACCAAGCTCGGCGCGTAAGTCGCAGCTTGCTGAGTAGTAGTAAAGAGCCGCTCTGGACATTGCCGGGGCGGCTCTTTTCATTAGAGGGCAAAACGAAGATCACCTCGCACCCTCCACCTTACTGTTTTCGCACTGGTGTTAATCGTCCTTCACTAACAAGCCATCATTTCAAGGGGGCGTATGGCAAAAGAGGAAGCAATCGAATTGGAAGGAACCGTCACTGAAGTGCTGCCCGACGCGACGTTTCGGGTGCAGGTGAACAATGGTCACGACGTACACGCGACCATCGCTGGCAAGATGCGGAGATTCAGGATCCGGGTGCTCGCCGGCGATCGCGTCACCCTCGAGGTGTCACCCTACGACCTTACCCGCGGTCGCATCACCTTCCGGCACAAGAGCTGATCGCGGTCCGATTGCAGCGCCGACTACTGCGCGTAGCGCAGGATGTCGTACATGAACCGCACACCGTAACCGACGTTTTCGACCGATAGTCGCTCGTCGTTACCGTGCATGCCGCGCTGGAGCTCGGCCCGCGGAATTTTGAACGGGCTGAAGCCGTAGGTTGTAATCCCCATCTTGCGGTAGGTCGGCCTGTCCGTGGCCGCGGTTTCCATCGGAGTAGTTACGAACGCACTCGGCTCGCGATCGTGCGCGGCCCTTTCGATGGCCCGGAACAGGTCGGTGTCGATGGGACTCTCGAGGGGCGCCTTGGTGTTGGCCAGGTGCGTGAAGTGCACCGCGGTGTCGTTCACAACTGCCCGCAGGGTTTTCAGAAATTCGGTGGTGTCCTGATCGGGAAGCAGCCGCACATCGATTTCGGCGCTCGCGACCGCTGGTATCACATTGGTTTTGCTCGATCCGGTGAGGCCGGTCATCGAAATCGTATTCCTGAGAACCGCGTTCCAGGTCACGTCGCTCAGAATCCAGTCTCTCGCCTGCGGATTCTCCAGTGCGATCCTCACGTTCGAGAGCCAGCCGCGCTGCGGTTGCTGGTAAGTGCGCGCGATATCGCGGAAGAACTTGTCCACCGCAGGTGTGACGTGGAGCGGTGTCTCGTATTGGGAAATCCGGTAAAGCGCTGCTACCAGCCGGGGCACCGGATTCAGCCTGGTGGGGCGTGATCCGTGGGACGGCACGCCGTTCACGGTCAGGTGTTGCCAGAAAGTTCGTTTTTCTGACACGCCGACGCCGAAGTAGACAACTTTGCCAGTAGAGTCGAGGACGTTGTCAGCGCCCTCCGTGATCAGGTACTCCACGTCCTTGAGTAAATCGGGGTGTCGGTTGACGAAAATGATCGCCCCCGTCGAGCCGAGCTCCTCGTCGGCGTTGGCGATGAACACGATGTCGCGATTGAGCTTCACTCCCGTCCGCTTCAGCGCGATCATCGCCATCAGCTGCGCGACGCCGTTGCCCTTCATGTCGATGGCGCCGCGTCCCCAGATGTAGCCGTCTTTCTCGACTCCAGAAAACGGATCGACCGACCATGATGCCGGCGTCACAGGGACTACGTCGATGTGATGTACAAGCGCAATCGCTTTCTTGCTTCCGTTCCCGCGCAGACGCGCGTAGAGGTTCGCGCGGTTCGGCCCGATCTCGGTGGTGTCGAGCAGCTGGGTCTCGATGCCCTCGCGGTCGAGGATGGTTTTCAGGAATCGCGCGCCGAGCATTTCGTTGCCAGGCGGGTTGGTGGTGTTCACCTGCAGGTAGCTCGACAGCACGGTCTGCGCTTCGCGCGCGTAGGCGGGCCAGTCAATCGTCTGCTGTGCGCTCGCCCGCGCCGGCGAAAGGGAACCGGCCAACCCGACCACCACGGACACAACCAAAGCTGCGGGAACGCGAAATCGAGTCATAGCCCCGGCGGCGAAGCGTTGAAGTTCTCGAAGCGGGTAATCTTACGGCGCGATGATCGAGGCCGCATTACGAGTGCGCTTATGGCCCGCCCGGCGCGGAGCCCGGCGGCGCCTGCGGTGCAGGAGGTAGCTGCACGACGCGAGCCTTGAACGCCTGAAAAGCCCGTGAGTCGACGATCAGCTGCTGGCTCGGGTCGACCCGCAATCCGGCAATGAGATTCCGCGCGCGTTGGATGCGGGTCTCCTCCAGCGGATGCGACGCGAACCAGCC
>Ga0070684_100002352_pt1 | contig 13942 bp, 10 predicted proteins | sample KBSC723LmetaG_FD_65653 | JGI IMG/M metagenome (GOLD analysis project Ga0070684, IMG submission 65653) | Corn rhizosphere microbial communities from Kellogg Biological Station, Michigan, USA - KBS C7.2-3L metaG | ecosystem: Host-associated > Plants > Roots > Rhizosphere ...
CAGCGACGAGTCGTAGACGTTCAGCGCGCCGATCGTCGTGTCGGCCGTGCTGAGCGTCGACACCGGCGTCACCGGCGTCTTGGAGGGCTCGGGCCGCGCGCGCAGCGGCCGCGGCAGCACGTCCCACATCCCCAGGTCGTCGAAGATCGGGAAGCGCGACTTCGAGTTGCTGTCGAACACGTAGATGCCGAACTGCGCGTTCGTGCCCGCGAGCGCCAGCGTCTCCGACTCGACCGGGCCGTCCGACCAGGACACCAGGAAGCGTCCCGGCGCCGAGTCCCCCAGGCCCTCGGCGTCGTAGTAGCGGCCGACGCCCGCCTGGCTGGCCGTCCGGTCGCCCGGGATCAGCGGCGTCAGGTCGGTCGCCGTCGAGTGCGCCTCGCTGCCGTTCAGGTTGATGAGGAACAGCTTGCCCGCCTGCAGCGTGCGGTCGCGCGAGGTCGCGATCGCCACCATCTGGTAGTTCGCGATCTGGTTCCCGCTGCCGTCCGGATCCGCGATCATCGTCTTCGAGACCGGACGCGCCTTCAGGTAGCTGTTGGTGCTCGGGCTGTTGGTGAGCTCGCCGCCGAACGCCTCACGCATACCGGTCAGGTCGGTGTTCATCATGCGCAGGTGGCCGTCGTTCACCATGCCCATGTGGCGCCATTCCGTGTAGACGATCTGGCCGTCCTCGAGCAGCGCCGGAGAGACGCGGTGAGAGACGTTCCGCGCGCCCATCGTCATCTGGCTGCCATCGAGGTTGATCGTCCCCGCCTGAGCCGTCGTGGCCCGCTCGTACTCGTCTTTGAACTGATTCGACGTCGAGCTCGGGTCGAGCGTCTGCTCGACGTTCAGGTTGCTCGTGAACATGATCTTCCCGCCGGGCAGGTAGATCGGATAGACGAAGTCGTTCCCGCCTTCCGTCAGCTGCTTGACGTCGGTGCCGTCGACCGCGATCGAGAACAACTGGTACTTGTCGCTCCCGGGGATCCGCGCCGAGAACGCGATCCGGTCGGCGTTGAAGTTGATGTCGTAGGACTGGATGTCCGACTTATTGACGCAGTCCGCGACCAGCGACTCGACGTTGGCGTCGTTCGGGTCGTAGAGCCCGCGGCAGGTCGCGTCCGTCGGGAAGAGCGTCGTCTTCACGCCGTCCGCCGAGGGCGGTGACAGCATCACCAGTCGACCGCCGGCGGAGTAGCTCGTGTAATCGAACACGTTGCCTTGATCGCCGCGCGGGGTTCTCTGCAGGAACACGATGGCCTTCACGTCCGGCGGAAGGGCACCGCCGTCGCTTCCGTTCGAACAGCCCGCGATCGGCGCCAGCAAAGCGACCGGCAGCAGCGCGGACACCGTTCGAAGCGTCCTGATGGTGAGGTTGTCTCTCATATGCCGCTCTCCTTCGTAGCCTCCATTACGCAATAAGGGGGCCAGTCGTGTCCAGGACGAACCCCATGCGTATCCGGCCTTTTGTGCAGAAAATCCCACGAAAACAGCCACATGTTGCGCAACACCGAAACCTCGGCAAAACAAGCCATTTTCCCGGGCGTACGAACTTAAACAATCGAACTTATTAGCTTTTCTTCGGCCCGTATCATGTTGCGCTACACAGGCCGCGAAGGGCGGTTCGGAGGCGGGGCGAAGCGCCCGCCGATAGCAGCGGGCGCCAGCGCGCGGCGCCCCACGCGACGGTGATATTCTGGGCCCGTGCTCGCTGTCGCATCCGGCATCGACAGCGGCCAGCGGGTGGGTCGTTATCAACCGATCCGGCGCCTGGCCGTCGGCGGCATGGCGGAGATCTTCCTCGCGCGCGTGCCCGGCGTCGGCATCGAGGGGTTCGAGAAGCTGGTCGTCCTGAAACGGATCCTGCCGCAGCACGCGCTGGATCCCGAGCTGCTGCGCATGTTCCTGGACGAGGCCCGACTGTCGGCGACGTTGACCCATCCGCACGTCATCGAGGTCTACGACGTCGGCTCCGACGGCGAGGCCCCGTTCTTCGCGATGGAGTACGTCCATGGCGCGAACGTGCGCGAGATGCTGCGCGCGCAGGGCCGCGCGGCGGGCGGTGACAGATCCGCGCCGTTGCCGCTCGCGCATGCGATCACGATCGTCGCCGCTGCCGCCGAGGGCTTGCACTACGCGCACGAGCGGCTGGGCCCGGGCGGCGAGCCGCTGGGGATCGTCCACCGCGACGTCTCGCCCTCGAACGTGCTGGTCTCGTACGACGGCGCGGTGAAGGTGTCCGACTTTGGCATCGCGAAGTGGGCGTTCCAGCGCACGCGCACGCAGGAAGGGACGCTCAAGGGAAAGTTCGCGTACATGTCGCCCGAGCAGTGCCGCGCCCGGCCGGTCGATCAGCGCAGCGACATTTTCGCGCTGGGCGCGATCCTCTACGAGCTGACCACCGGCGCGGCGCCCTTCGGCGGCGCGAGCGAGCTGGACATCCTCAACCAGATCGCGACCGGTCGCGCGGCGCCGCCCGTATGGCCCGAGGCGATGGGCGCGTACCCGCCTGCGTTGTCGGACATCGTGCTGCGCGCGCTGGCGCCCGATCCCGACGCGCGCTTCCAGACGATGCAGGAGCTGCAGATCGCGCTGGAGTCGTTCGCGCGGTCGTCGGGCGTCGCGCTCTCGACGGTGGCGCTGGCGGCGTACGTCCAGGAGTTGTTCGCCGAGGAGCTGGCGGCGTGGCAGGCCGCGCAGCGCGAAGGGAAATCGCTGGCCGATCACCTGGCGGCGAAGCCGGTGGTCGTCGCGTCGGGCGACCCCGCCGATCGCACCGCGACCGACGCGTTCGGGACGACCGCGCAGCACGCGCGGAAGAGAACGCGCGCGATGCGCACCGGTGCGCTCGCCGGCTTCGTCGCGCTGTGCTTCGCCGGCGGGGCGCTGGCAACGAAGTACTGGCGCGACGGCGCGACCCAGCCGAACCACGCGGCGGTGCCCCCCGATGGAACAAGAGATCCGCGGTCGGGGCCGCCGGGCGCGGAAAGGAATCCGGCGACCGAACCGACCGCGGAAAAAACCCTGCCGTCTACGACGGTGATTCCGGCCGTGGCGGCGAACCCGCTCCCCAGCACGACCCCCGCAACCGCCACGACGACGCCACCGAACGCAAAGACGAAGGGCAAGGTGAAACCGGCGGTGATCCGCCAGGCGCGCACCGCCGCCGCGGGGCCGACGTCCAGCCCACGGCCGACGGCCGATTCGCGCCTGGGCGCATGGGATCCCGACTCACCGGTTCCGCCGTAGCGACGGCTACGCGCCCTTGGCGGCGCTGTCGAACACGCCCGTCACGCCACCAACGGTCTCGGTCGCCCGCTGGAAGATGATCGAGATCTCCTCCAGCGGGATGTCGCCGGCCGCGCCGGCGTCACTCTCGATACGGCTGGTGATGGTCGCGTTGGTGAACGTCAGCGTCTGCAGCGTCTCGCCGTTCGAGCTCGGCGCGAAGATCGTGACCTGCACGGTGGTCAAGCGCTCGCCGCTGACGACGGCGCTCATCAGCTTCGGCGACGCCGCGTCGACGGGCTTGACGAACTTGAACGCCGTCGGCGTCACCTTGCCGGTGCCGGCGCCGCCGCTTCCGGGATCGATCGGATTGGTGAAGCCCCACTGATACGAGAGCACCGTGATCGGCTGGCCCGCGTTGTCGATCGAACCCAGCCGCGTCGATTCGATCGCGACGTTGCCGATCGTCTGCTTGTTCGGCGCACCGGCGCCGCCGCCGGACGCGCCGGGCGGCCCTGCAGGCCCCGCGACACCCTGCGGACCTGCTGCGCCTTGCTGCCCGGGAGGACCCGCCGCGCCAACCGGACCCGCCGCGCCCGCCGGACCCGCTGCGCCCGGCAACCCCTGCGCGCCCTGAGCGCCCGGCGCTCCCGTCGCGCCCATCGCGCCGGCGGGCCCCTGCGGTCCCGTCTGGTTCCAGCTGATCGCCGTCTCGTTCTTTCGGCACGACTCGACCGCGGTGTCGATGATGCGCGTCGCGCCCTTGCTGTCGACGCACGCGTGGATGACGCCGTTGCCGTCCTGCAACGCCGCGTACGCCGCAGCGCCGATACCGGCCAGCAGGATCACGCCCGCGCCGCCCGCGAGCGCGACCCGCGCGCGACGACTGCGCGGGAGAATTCTCGAAAGGATCGTTTCCATCTGGGGGGTTCCTCCGCGAAGGCAACGTACCGCCGCGGGTTTGCGCCGTCGGACCGTTAATTTGCCGGTCGTGTGCGCCATTTCTTGCTGATGTGAGGCCGCGCCCTACCCCGAGGGCAAAACTTGCGGGGCCTCGACGGCGCGCGCGTGATGGAATGATGAAAACGCGCAAAGGCTCCATCTGGCTGGCGGTGGCGGCGGCCATGCTCCTGCCCGCGAAGGCACGGGCGCGCGGCCGGGCGGAGGCGTCAGCCCATCGAGACGATCCCGTACAGAAGCAGTCGCGGCGGCGCACCGAACGCGCGCCGCAGTCGTTGCGCCCGGTGGCGTCACCCGACGGGCGCCACGTGGCCGAGGTCATCGGCGGCGCCGTGTACGTCGACGGGCGGCGCGTGCGGACCGGAGACGGCAACGTGTACGTGACGGCGCCACCGATCTGGCGTCGCGACGGGCGCGCGGTCGCCTGGATCGAACGCAGCAGCGGCGAGGCGCGCGTCGTCGTCATCGACGGCGTGGACAGCCGGGTCGCGCCGCTGCCGCTCACGCTGCCCGGGGTCGCTGCCGATGATCGCGTGTTCTGGGCGGGACAGCAGCGCATCCACATCGGTCCGGCGCTGCTCACGCCCCGCGCCGTCGCGACGTGGAACGAGTAGCGCGCTACCAGAAGACGCGCGTACGCGAATAGAAGAACGTGAAGTAGACGCTGGACGCGGCGATGCCGACGATCACCGCCGTCGAGGCGACGCGCTTGAGACGGCGGAACCGATCGGGCGGCGGCAGGCGGCGGCGCGCGATCGCGATCCACATCGGCACCGGCACCAGCATCTGCGCGACCGCGGTCGCGGTCAGCATCCAGCGCAGCTCGGCCGGCATCTTCAGCACGGCGGTCGAGGCGAGGAGCGCGACCAGCACGTTGCACGCCAGGCTGAGCAGCAATCCCCAGGTCCGCAGCCGCAGCAGCCCGACCACGCCGAGGATCATCCCGGGCACGAGCAGCAGCGTCCCGAAGGCGCGCTCCTCGACGGCCTGCAGGCTGCCGATCCACAGCAGCGTGACCGTGTCGGCGATGGCCAGCACCATCGCCAGCAGCAGCGTCCCGCGGAACGCCGCCGGACGGAATCGCCCGCCGCCCTCGTCGAGCCCGGTGGTGCCCGCCACCAGCAAGCAGAACGCGTTGGCCAGCGTGAAGGCGCACGGGTAGGCGCTCTTCCCGTCGTCCTCGACGCCGATCATCGTCGAGATCAGTCCCCCGAGCAGCAGGAACGACCACCAGATGCCGCGCGCCAGCAGCTGAAGGCCGACGCGGCGGCTTGCGATGGACGCGGCGGCGAGGACGGGCGCGCTCATCAGCAAGACGAGCGGCAGCCATCGCAGGCCCAGGATGTGCTCCGCGTGCATCGCCCAGACCATCACGCTGGTCATGCCGACTGAAACGAGCGCGGCGAGCGCGCGCCGAATCAAGACCCCGCGGCGCTCACTCGAACCCTGCGCGACCGCGTCCGACACGAACGCCAGTGTAGCACCCGCCTCGTCAGCAGCGTGACGGGCCACGCGACCCCAACTCGAAAACGACGCGACGCTGTACAATGCGGCCCGTGGGGCTCAAGGTCCTCTTCGTTGTAAAGGAGATCGAAGGGGCGGAACCGCTGGGCGCGCTGTACGTCGCCGGCTGCCTCGCCCAGGCCGGACACGAGTGCCGCTTCGTCGGAACGCGCGGCAACGACGTCGCCGACGAGGTGCGCCGCTTCCGCCCGCACGTCGTGGCGTTCGGGGCGACGACGGGCCTGCATCGTTACTACCTGGGCCTCGCCGCGCACATCAAAGAGGTTCACCCCGACTGCCTGACGCTGATGGGCGGGCCGCACCCGACGTACTTCCCCGAGGTGATCCAGACGCGCGGCCTCGACATCATCTGCCGCGGCGAAGGCGAGGACGCGACGGTGGAGCTGTGCGACGCGCTGGCCGCCGGCAAGGACCACCGCTTCATCGCTGACCTGTGGGTCAAGCACGACGGCCGCATCTACAAGAACCCGGCCCGCCCGCTGCGCCGCGACCTGGATGACATCCCGTTCCCGCCGCGCGAGCTGCTGTACGAATACGACGACAGCCTGCGCCTGCGGCCGCTGAAGTCGTTCACGACCAACCGCGGCTGCCCGTTCCCGTGCAGCTACTGCTTCAACCCGTCGCTGGTCGACCACTACGGCGCGAGCTGGAAGAAGGTCCGCATCCGCAGCCCCGAGAACGTCGTGCGCGAGCTGGCGCACGTGCGGTCGCACGGGCCGCTGCATGTGATCGGCTTCCGCGAGAGCATCTTCGTCTACAGCACCGCGTGGCTGCGCGCCTTCGGCGAGCTCTATCGCCGCGAGATCGGCCTGCCCTACTACTGCCACGTGCGCGGCGACATGATGACGGAGGAGATGGTCGAGCTGCTCGCCTGGTCGGGCTGCCACACCGTCAACCTCGGCATCGAGACCGCGAACGAACGTCTCGCGAACGAGGTGCTGCGGCGGCAAATCAAGATGGACAAGCTGATCGCCGGCATCAAGCGCCTCAAGAAGGCCGGGATCGTCGTGTTCGCCGACAACATCCTCGGGATCCCGGGTGGCACGCTGGCCGATGATCTCGCGACGCTGCAGCTGAACATCGATCTCGACGTCGACTACGCGGCGGCGACGCTGTGCACGCCGTATCCGGGGACCGGGATCGCGAAGTACGCCGTCGAGAACGGCTACTTCAGCGGCGACTTCGATCTGATCGACGACAGCTACTACACCGATTCGGTGCTGCAGTTCTCGTCGCCCGAGGAGAAGCGGCAGATCGAGAACCTGCACAAGCTGTTCGCGGTCACGGCGGCGATCCCGGCGCTGCTGCCCCTGACGAAGCGGCTGATCAAGCTGCCGCCGAACGACTGGTTCTACTCGGCGTTCCGCGCCTGGTACTACATCTGTCACATCACCGACGTGATGCCGCGGCGGCCAAACCTGGAACAGATGAAGGAAGGGCTGCTGTCGATCTTCGGGATCTACCGGGGGTTCGATCGCAACCGCTTCGATCTGCCGCCGACGGAGGAGCTGCCCATTCTCGATCCGGACGCGTCGTCGCCGCTGCGGCTGGGGACGCGCCCGCGGGAGGTCGCGCATGCGCCGTGAACATCCCGATCTGGACGGGATCGAACCCGCCGATCCGGAGGCCGCAGAGAAGAAGGTCCGGTTGCGGCGCTGGAAGCGGCGTCTCAAGGCGGCGGCGTCGCTGTTGATCGCGTCGGCGGCGGGCACGTTCCTCGCGTGCACCAAGGGCGACAAGAATCGGCCGCTGCCCGCGCCCAACCCGACGACGAACGAGATCTCGAATTTGCCCGCTCCGCCCGCCGCCGCGCGCGACGCGGGATCCGACGGGGCGGGCCGCGACGCGAGCGGCGATCGGGGAAAAGCGATGATCGTCGCTCCCAAGCACGAGAAGGCGAAGACCGGCGTCGACAAGCGCGAACACCGAAAGGGGATGCCGGTTCCTGACAACCTCCTCGAATAGCGTGCGCGCCTCGACGGCAACCCGAGCCGCCGCCTTCGTGCTGCTGACCGCGCTCGTCCCACGCGCGGCGTTCGGCTGGGGTGGCGCCGGCGCGACGCCGGGACCCGCCCCGGCGCCTGCCGCCCCGGCGCCCGCGACGGCGGCCGTGCCGACGCCGGCCGCCACCGACGTCGAGGGTCCGATGCAACCGGCGGCTGCGGCCCTGTACACGCGCGGGCTCGAGCGCTTCGCCGCGCGCGACTACGCGGCGGCCATCGCGGACCTGGAGGCGGGGTACGCGATCGATCCCCGGCGGGAGTTCCTGTTCGCCGAGGGGCAAGCGAAGCGCCTCGCGGGCGACTGCAAGGGCGCCGTCGCGCTGTACCAGCGCTTCCTCGCGACCAGCCCGAGCGCGGTGCACGCGAACGCGACGCAGATGGCGCTGGGCCGCTGCGCGCAGAACCTCGCCGAGCACCCCGAGGTCGTCATGGTGCAGCCGCCGCGCCAGCCGCCCCCACCCCCGCCCCCGCCCATCCTGTGGTGGCGCGACCCGGTCGGGCTCGGCTTCACCGGCGCGGGCGTCGTCGGCATCGGCGTCGGCGTCGGCTTCATCGCCGCGTCGTACGCCGCGCGCCACGACGCCGAGCGCGCCCCCGCCTACGATCCTTACGATCAGCGCTGGTCGACGGCGGCGTCGCGCTGGAATGTCGGCGTCGGCACGCTCGCGCTCGGTGCCGCGCTGACCGCCGTCGGCGTCGCGCGCTTCGTGCTGGTGCGGCGACGGGCCCTCGAGTCCGCGCCGCCGATCGCCGTTTCGATCGGACCGGGGCGGCTGCAGGTCGGGGGCGCATTTTGATCGGCGCGCGCGCGGCGGCGGCGGCTGCACTCGCGGCTCTGTTGCCGGCGATGACCGCGTGCATGGGCCCGGGAGACTTCCACTGCAGCGAGCACGCGCAGTGCACGATCGGCAACGTCCCTGGCACCTGCGAGGCGAACGGCCACTGCAGCCTCGCCGTCAGGGACTGCGCACCGTCGTACCGCCGCTACGTCCACCACGCCGGCAGCGACGCCGACCTGTGCGTGCCGGCGAGCTGCGAGGACAAAGTCGTCACGAAGGTGAGCGCGGGCGGCGGGCACGCCTGCCTGGTGCGCGCCGATAACAGCCTCTGGTGCTGGGGCCGAAACGATCGCGGCCAGATCGGCGACGGCACCCGCACGCCGCGCGCGCTGCCCGTTCGCGTCCCCGCGATCGGCGAGGTCGATTCGGTCGCGGCGGGCGATCTCCACACCTGCGCGGTCACGCTCGCCGGCGACGTCTTCTGCTGGGGCGCGGGCGACAGCGGCCAGCTCGGGGATCCCAGCGGCGGCGATCGCGGGCTCCCTCAGCCCCTGGCCGGTGTGACAGCGCTGGCCGGCGTTCCCGGCACGAATCCGATCGTGGCCGGCCGCGACTTCTCGTGCGCGCTGGGCGCCGATCGGATCGTCCGCTGCTGGGGTGACGACAGCGTCGGCCAGCTGGGCGACGGCGGCGTGCCCGGCCCGCACCCGCCGACGGTCGTCGCCGGGTTGAGCGCCGACGTCGCCAAGCTGTCGGCGCAATGGCAGCACGCCTGCGCGCTGGACCGCGCCGGGACGCTGGCCTGCTGGGGCGCGAACGGCAGCGGCCAGATCGGCGACGGCACCTCGAGCGGCCCGCGCCCGCCGACGACGCCGTCCGCGCCGTTGCCCGCGCAGGTCACCGCCATCGCGACCGGCCGCGATCACACCTGCGCGCTCGCGGGCGGGGACATCTACTGCTGGGGCGCGAACGCCCAGGGCCAGGTCGATCCCGGCGCACCGAGCATGCCCATCCCGACGCCCACGCCCGTGTCGGGGCCGGACGTCACCGACGCGCAGGACATCGTGGGCGGCGGGCAGCACACCTGCATCGTGCGCAAGGGCGAGAAGAACCCGGTCACGTGCTGGGGCGCGAACACCAGCGGCCAGCTCGGCGACGGCACGCCGATGGAAGATGCGACGCTGATCGCCGCGGGCGCGGCGTTCTCGTGCGGGCTGGGCAAGGACGACGCGATCCAGTGCTGGGGCGACAACCACTACGGCCAGCTCGCGATCGGCGGCGACATCGTGCGGGCGACACCCGCGCCCGTGCCGGGCCTCGCCCACGTGGGCGCGCTGGCGGCGGGCGGCGCCCACAACTGCGCAACGGCGGACGACGCGAACGGCGCGCGCGCCCTCTTCTGCTGGGGCGCGAACGGCAGCAGCCAGCTGGGCGACCTGTCGTCGACCGATGCGCCCGCGGCGACGCGCGTCTCATCGCTGCAGCCGGTCGGCATCGCGGCCGGCCGCGCGCACACCTGCGCGTTCGCGGCGGACAAGGAGCTGCGCTGCTGGGGATGGGGCGCCTCCGGCCAGCTTGGCCAGGCACCCGGCAACGACATGGTCATCACGTCGCCCGCCGTCACGGACCTCGGCGGCCCGGGGGGCGGCGACGGCGTCTACGCGGTGGCGGCCGGCGCCTCGCACACCTGCGTCGGCGCGACGATCTCGGCGTCGGTGCTCTGCTTCGGCCTCAACGGCGACGGCCAGCTCGGAAACGGCATGCGGGGCGTCGCGGGCGGCCCGGACCCGGTGCCGTCGCTGCTGGGCAAGCCGAAGATGCTGGCGGCCGGCGACGCGCACACCTGCGCGCTCGACGCGGGCACTGTCTGGTGCTGGGGCCGCGGCGACGAGGGTCAGCTCGGCGACGGGCGCGGCGTCGAGCACCCGTCACCGACCGCGGTCGCGTTGGGCAACGGCGTCACCGCCGACGCGGTCGTCGCCGGCGCGGCGCACACGTGCGCGCTCGCGGGTGGGCAGATCATCTGCTGGGGACGAAACACCGACGGACAGGTGGGCGCCCCGCTGCAGATGCCGTTGCTGGAACCGACGCCGGTGGACACCATCTTTCAGGCGAGCGCGGTCGCGGCCGGCGCGCGCCACACTTGCGCGATTCTCGCGGACGCGACGGTCAGCTGCTGGGGCGCGAACGAGAGCGGCCAGCTCGGGAACGGCAAGACCGATTCCAGCAACGTCCCGGTGCGGGTCGACGGGCTGACGAACGTCGACGCGATCGTCGCGGGCGGCGCGCATTCGTGCGCGCGCCGCACGGACGGCACGGTCTGGTGCTGGGGCGCGAACACGTCGGGACAGCTGGGTGACGCCATCACGCTGTCCTCGCCGAGCCCGCTGATCGCGCGCATCGCCTGCCCGTAGCCAGCGCGCGTCGCGGCCGGGCCCCGACGGTGCTACTGTCTACCCCGATGGCCGACACCCGCGACCAGACGTTGACGCAGGTGCAATCGCCGCTGGCCCCGGGCGAGCAGCGCGACCGCGCCGTCCTGCTCGTGACGGGCAACGCGACGACGCCCGGCCTGCCCGCGCGCGCGCGCCTGCAGATCGTGGGCGACGAGCTGTACCTCGGGCGCCGCGCCGACGGGCTTCCCGTGCAAGCGAGCGTGGCGGTGCTGGATGACGGGCTCGTGTCCAGCCAGCACGCGCGCATCGTGCGCGGGTCGGGCGGCTTCGACCTGGAAGATCTCGGCAGCAAGAACGGCACGTTCGTCGACAACCTGAAGGCCGAGGGCCGGACGCGGCTGCGCGACGGCGCGCTGGTCTTCGTCGGCAACCACGTGGGCGTGTTCCGGATGGTGTCGCAGATCGAGCTCGAGGCGATCAAGGCCGAGCTGGTCTCGCCGCTGGGACCGGTGGCGACGGCGTCCCCCACGCTGGCGGTGGCGTGCGATCGCCTGCGGCGGCTGGCGGCGTCCGAGGGCGAGCTGTTCATCGTCGGCGAGACCGGCGTCGGCAAGGAGGTCTACGCGCGCGCCGTCCACCAGGCGAGCCAGCGCAAGGGCCGGTTCGTCGCGATCAACTGCGCCGCGATCCCGCGCGAGCTGGTCGAGAGCGAGCTGTTCGGGTACCGCGCGGGCGCGCACTCCACCGCGCACTCGGCGAAGGCCGGCCTCATCGAGGAGGCCGAGGGCGGCACGCTGTTCCTCGACGAGATCGGCGAGATGACGCCGGAGGCGCAGATCAAGATCCTGCGCTTCCTGCAGGACCGCGAGCTCACGCCGCTGGGCGCGACGCGGCCGCGGCGCATGGACGTGCGCATCATCGCGGCGACCAACCGCACCGTCGTCGGCCCGGGCAAGTCGGGGCTGCGTGACGACATCGTCGCCCGCCTGGGCGCGGCGCCGATCAACCTGCCGCCGCTGCGCAACCGCATCGAGGATCTCGGCGCGCTGGTCGGGCATTTTCTGGGCGGGGTGCCCGCGGAGGGCCCGCGCTTCGAGCAGCCTGCGTTCCGCGCGATGTGCCTGCACGCCTGGCCGCTGAACGTGCGCGAGCTGGAGAAGATCGTCACGACAGCCGCCGTCCTGACCGGCGGCAAGCCGATCGCGCTGCGCGATCTGCCCGAGCCGATCGCGCGCGTGCTGTCCGCGCCCGCGGCGCCGGGCGCGCGCCGGTCTACCGGCCCGTCGCCGACGCCCGCCCAGCTGGAAGAGCTGCTGCGTCGCTACGAGGGCAACGTCGCCGACGTCTCGCGCGAGCTGGGCAAGCACCGCGCCGCAGTCTGGCGCTGGATCAAGAAGTTCGGCCTCGGCCCGCAGAAGTTCCGCCGCAGCGAGTGATCGGACGACCGGTCGGTCGCCCGCGAGTGGCACCGACATTGCCTCTCATCGTCGTGCCGCGTGCCTTGATCCGCGGGAATCACAGTCCAGGAGGCTCGGAACCATGATCTCTTTGTCGCGTTGTCGTCGAAGAGCAGCCCTCTGCGCGGCGGCGCTCCTCGCGTTGAGCTCCCTGATGGTCGAATCGTGCATCGGTCATGGCTGCACGGAGATCGGCTGCTCCGGCAACGGGTTGGACCTGGTGTTCGACGGTGATCTCGCCGCGGACAGCACCCTCCAGGTCGAGATCACGCTGCTCGAACAGGGGCTGCCGCCGGCACCGATCATTCAATGCGAGCTGTCGAACCGGAGAGGCACCGAGCTGCTGCTGTGCAACTCATACCTCTCGATCAGCGAGGGCGGTTCGCGCACCGTGCACACTCACGAGGTCCTGCTCGACATGGTCCGGGTGACGTTCTCCTCGAACGGCACCGTGGTCTCGGAGCAGACCTTCGCCCCGACGTACACGCACACGACGCCGAACGGCCCCGAGTGCGACAGCGGATGCACGTTCGCGACCGCGCACGTGGACCTTCCCCAGGTCGCGCAGCCCTGAGCCCGGGTCAGGGCCGCGCCTTGACCGTCGGGTTGTAGAGCGTCTCGTGCGCGCGCCGCAGCAGCTTCGGGATCTCGGCGCGGAACGGTGAGTCGGGCAGCGCGGCGGTGATCTCGGCGTCGTTGAAGTTCACGGCGCGCGCGCCCGGCACCCAGTGATCGTTGGGGCTCATCGCGATGTAGCGCTCCTGCGCAAAGTGCATCAGGTCGTACGCGCGCACCAGGTTGTGCAGCCACAGGATGCGGCGCACGTTGATCTTGCCGGGCAGCTCGGTCCATTCGGGCAGCCCGTGGGACCAGCGGCGCGCGAAGTCCGCGCCGAGCGCATCGGCGTAGGCGGCCTCGAGCCGCGCGACGATCGGCGGCAGCAGGCGCGGGGCGTCGTCCAGCCGCGACAGCGCCTCGACGTGCGCGTCGAAGTCCGACGGCACCGCGGCGCCCAGCGACAGCGTGTGCGCGTCCAGGTTCGTCAGACACCACAGATCGTTGAACGCCATCGGCGACAGCGGCGCGGTCAGCTTGCGCAGCCTCTCCGACGGCGCGTAGAGGCGCCCGCCCTTGTCCGTCGGGCTGATGATGAACACGCCCATGTCGCGCGCCCGCGCCTCCGCGATCGCCGGCAGGTTGTCCTGGAACAGGTAGTACGCGTGCAGGTTCACGTAGTCGAACCGGTCGGACTTGATGATGTCGATCAGCAGGCGCGTCGGCGCATGCGTCGAGAAGCCGATGTGCCGCACGCGCCCGGCGCGCCGAAACTTGTCCGCCACCTCGAAGCTGCCGCCCGCGCGCAGGGTCAGGTCGGCGTCGCTCGGCGAGTTCAGGCCGTGGAAGGACAGCAGGTCGATGGTGTCGACGCCCAGCAGCGCGAACGACTCCTCCAGCTGCGCCTCGAGCTCGGCCGGGCTTTCGTTGGGCCGCAGCTTCGTCTGCAGGACGAACGCGCCCCGCGGGTGCCGCGCCAGCGCCTTGCCCATCTGCTGCTCGCTCGTGCCGTAGCCGCGCGCCGTCTCGAAGTGGTTGATGCCGACCGCGAGCGC
>Ga0070684_100002361_pt1 | contig 13918 bp, 12 predicted proteins | sample KBSC723LmetaG_FD_65653 | JGI IMG/M metagenome (GOLD analysis project Ga0070684, IMG submission 65653) | Corn rhizosphere microbial communities from Kellogg Biological Station, Michigan, USA - KBS C7.2-3L metaG | ecosystem: Host-associated > Plants > Roots > Rhizosphere ...
CGCTGGATTCGCGTCTCACAGTTGCTCGATTACGTCGGCGGCGTGCACCCGCGATTCGATCGCGCCAAGGCGGAAAATTTCCTGGCGCGAACGACGATCAAACGTACGAGCAAGGTGAGGGAACTATCGAAGGGAATGGTGGCGCAGTTGCATCTCGCCATCGTCATGGCAATCGACGCGCGCTTGCTGGTGCTCGATGAGCCCACGCTTGGCCTCGACATCTTGTATCGCAAACAGTTCTACGATTCGCTGCTGAACGATTATTTCGACCGCAGTCGCACAATCATCGTGACAACACATCAGGTCGAAGAGGTCCAGGACGTTTTGACGGATCTGATGTTCATCGACCGCGGCCGGATCGTGCTCGAATGCAGCATGGAAGAATTCGACTCGCGGTACCTCGAAGTCATGGTGAACCCCGAGCACCTCGCCGCTGCACGCGGCCTCAAGCCGATGCAAGAGCGGCCAGTTTTCGGTCGCAGCGTTCTGTTGTTCGATCGCGTTGACCGCCACCAGCTCGAAATGTTGGGCGAGGTGCGCCGTCCCAGCATCGCCGATCTGTTTGTCGCGGTGATGAGTAACAATCCAGCCCAGGCACAAAACGCGGGTGCCCGGATAACGGAGGAGAACGCGGCAGTGCGATGAGCGCGAATGTCTGGGGAGCGTACGCTTATAGCCTGCTGGTCTCCGCATTCTGCGGAGACGAACTTCAAGTGAATCTCGCCGGGCGCGGGGTTGTGAGTCCTAAAAAAAGTTCGCGAAGGCAGAATGCCTTTGCCAGGTCGCCGCGGCGACCGCTCCCCGGAAAATTATCACCGCGTCATGTTGCCTAACGAAATGAATCCTCAATCAAACGCTCTACCTGAATCTGCCGGGGTCAGCGCCCCCGGCTACAGACACGCTACACCGCAGCCGTTCTATTGGTCGGTATTGCGAGAAGTTTGGGAGAACCGTTCGATTTATGTGGCGCCAATCCTCGTTGCTATCGTTGTGTTATTTGGTTTTCTAGTCAGCACGATTGGGCTGCCGGAACGACGGCGGGAAGTTTTGCTCCTCGACCCTGTGAAAGCAAGAGCCGCAATCGAGGTGCCGTATAACATGGCGGCAATCATGTTGATAGTGACTGCCTTCATTGTTGGCGTGTTCTATTGTCTCGACGCGCTGTACGGCGAACGCCGTGATCGCAGCATCTTGTTCTGGAAATCGCTGCCGGTATCGGACTCCACCACATTGCTCTCGAAGGCCACAATCCCGCTGGCCGTTTTGCCGCTGGTAACCTTTGCGATCGTACTGGTGACGCAGTTGGTCATGATGCTTTGGACCAGCGTGCTGCTGATAAGTCATGGCATGAGCCCTGCATCGACGTGGACATATGTTCCGCTGTTTCGGAATTCGTTCATTCTTCTCTACGGATTGGCTACGATTGCTCTCTGGCACGCGCCGATCTATGGCTGGGCTCTATTGATTTCAGGCTGGGCGCGGCGAGCAACTTTTCTTTGGGCAATCCTGCCCTTTTTCGCGATTGCGTTCTTCGAGAGGATCACATTCGGCACGTCGCATTTTGCCTCGATGTTAAAGGACCGCCTAATGGGATTCGCGCCGAAGGCATTCGCCTTTCAGATGCACTCGATCGACTCCGCACAGCTCACGCCCGGTGCATACCTGAGCTCCCCTGGTCTTTGGCTCGGACTGATAGCTGCCGCGGTGTTCATTGTTATAGCAATCCGGCTTCGCCGTTATCGCGGGCCGCTCTGATCGATTTGACCCTGAACGAGCCAACAAAGGAGACAAAATCAATGCATCCAACCGACAAAGCCGCACGCATCGCGGGCGCCGTGTATTTATCGATGGTATTCACCGCGCCCTTCACTCTGCTGTATATTCCCAGCAAACTAATCGTTCGCGGGGATGCTACTGCCACCGCCAACAACATCCTGGCTCACGAGACGATGTTTCGTCTGGCGATTCTCGGCGATCTAGTTACCGCGGTAATTTTCATTTGTCTGGGCATCGCGCTCTACCGGTTGTTGAGCGGTGTAAACAAGACCTGGGCGATGTTGATGGTAGCATTCGTCCTGATCTCGTCGGCAGTGGGATTTCTCGACACGCTCAACAATATCGCTGCTCTAATTCTCTTTCGCGGCGGCGACTTCCTCACCGTATTCGAAAAACCACAGCTCAACGCGCTCGGTTATCTGTTCATCCGCCTGCACAACCAAGGAATCTTCATCAATGAACTTTTTTGGGGCCTTTGGCTCTTTCCGTTTGGGCTTCTGGTCTTTCGTTCCGGTTTTCTGCCGCGGTTCATTGGAGTTTGGTTAATGATCAATTGTTTCGGTTACGTGACCCTGAGCATCATCGCGTTGTTCGCCCCGGACTATTACGCCGCCGCGTTTAAGTGGGCGCAGCCGCTCTTGTTCGGAGAATTGGCTATCATGCTCTGGCTTTTGATTAGAGGCGCAAAAGTGCCGCCGCTCAAGCTCGCTACGGTGGAGATGAAGACGGCTTGAACATGATCGACAGCTCACAACGCACTGCTGCAAGAATCGCAGGCATCGCCGGTCTACTGGCGTTTTGCCTGGTCGTGTTCGGCAATTATGTTTTGCTTAACCCGCTCATTGTTCCGCGCAACGCCGCAGACACCGCGCGCAACATTCTCGCGCATCAAACACAATTTCGTATCGCGCTCACATGCTTTATCGCCTACGGAATCGGCACCGTTGTTTTGCTCAGCGCACTTTATGTGATCCTTGCGCCGGTTAATCGTGGCCTTGCCTTGACCGGCGCGCTGTTTCGGCTCGTTTTCGTGATTTTGTGGCTCATCGCGCCGCTCAATGGTTTGGCCGCGCTTCGGCTTCTCGGTGATGTGACTTATCTGAAAGTTTTCGAACCGGACCGATTACAGGTGTTGGCGCGCGTCCAGCTCGCTGGAAGTTTCGATGATTACTATGTCGGCCTGCCGTTTTTCGGTTTGGCTGCGACTGTGTGCGCCTACCTCTGGCTGAAGTCAAAATACATCCCGCGCGCGCTGTCGATCTTCGGCGTGATCGGCTCTGCATGGTGCGTAATCTGCGCCTTTATTTTTCTGGTTTTCCCAAACTTCAACAAAGTCGTTAACGACTACATCTTCGACACGCCGATGGCGCTTTTTGAACTCGTTGTCAGTCTTTGGCTTTTGATCAAGGGATTACCACTATCGAGAACACCGACCGAATCTGATCGTGTTAGCAAGCTTCATCATCACACATTCCCAATATTCTTATGAAAATAGTTACTACTGTTATCAATTGTTCATTGTTATTTGCGGGCATCGCTTGTGCTTCTTCATTGCAGGAGCAAAACAAAGCACTCGCGAAACGCGCGTTCGAGGAACTCCTTAGCAAAGGGAAATTTGAACTCGCTGAACAACTTTATGCCAAAGATTTCGTCAATCATGGCATCCATCGAAATATCAGCTTAGCAGAAGACCAGGCCGCCTTGAAAGGCTGGCACGAAGCGTTCCCGGATGTGGTGATCGTGCCTGAGAAGCTCATCGCCGAAGGCGACCTGGTGACGATCTATTGGATTGCGCGCGGCACCAACACCGGCGCGGGTAACGGCTTGCCCGCCACCGGGAAGAAAGTGGAACAGTCCGGAATTACGATCTGGCGGATCGTGGGCGGCAAAATAAAAGAGGAGTGGTCCGCATTTGATCAACTTTCGATGATGCAACAACTCGGACTTCTGCCTCAAAAACCAAGCGGCGCAGGTGACACCGATGCAACAGACAAGAAGAAGGAATGACGCCAGAAATGAACGACAAACCCAAAACAAAGCGCCCTCCTAAGCGCTGGAAGCGTGTCGTTAAATGGACTCTGGGCACGATTCTTCTGGTCTTATTGCTGTGCGGCTTTGTTGCCTACTGGACATCTTCCAACGACTGCGACCGCAACGCTGCTACTCCAGCTAACGCGATGAAAGCCGTTATGTATTGCGACTATGGCATCGCGAATCTTAAGCTTCAGGAGATCGAAAAGCCGACGCCGTCGGACGATCAGATTCTGGTTAGAGTTCACGCGACATCGTTAAATCCGCTTGATGGACACTTCGTGCGCGGCATGTGGCTGGCGCGATTGATGGGCGGTGGGTTGCGTAAACCCAAGGACACAAGACTAGGAGTCGATTATGCGGGGACCGTTGAGGCAGTTGGCAAGAATGTTACCAACTTCAAGCCGGGGGACGAAGTCTTCGGCGGGCGCACCGGCTCGCTTGCTCAGTACATCTGTCCTCGTGCGGATCGCGCGATCGCGCTGAAGCCGGCGAACATAAGCTTTGAGCAGGCAAGCTCTGTCGGTGTGGCGGGAATCACTGCATTGCAAGGTTTGCGCGACAAAGGACATGTCCAGGCAGGGCAGAAAGTATTGATCAACGGCGCATCCGGCGGCGTAGGCACGTTCGCGGTGCAAATTGCAAAATCCCTTGGCGCAGAGGTGACTGGTGTCTGCAGCACGCGAAATGTAGATATGGTCCGATCACTCGGAGCGGATCACGTGATCGATTATACAAAGGAAGATTTCACCAAGAGCGAGCAACGTTATGACGTGATTTTCGATAACGTGCAGAACCACACGTTTTCCGAGCGGCGGCATGTTTTAACTCCAAACGGCATCTGCGTCCTCGTCGGCCTCGGTGGAGCAGGTTGGCATGCAGACACCGGAACGCATTTGATCCGCTCGTTTACAACGCCTCTCATGTCGAAGTTCACCAACCAAAAATTCACGTTCTTCGTAGCGCAGCTGAACCATAATGATCTCGCGTTCCTTGGGGATCTCATGCAATCAGGAAAAGTTACGCCTGTGATCGACAAGACTTACAAGTCCCTGGGTGAAGTGAAGGATGCTCTCGCGTATCTCGAAGAAGGCCACGCTCGGGGAAAGGTGGTAATAGGTGTGGAATAACAAACCGAATCTGTGGGAATGAAAGTAAAAGGATGAGTTATGAAGGTGTTAAAGCGCGTACTAAAGTGGATTACAGGTGCGATTTTAGTGTTGTTGCTGGTCGCATTCGTGGTGGGGTTCATCGCCTACTGGAGATCGACGAACGCCTGTGACCGCACCACTGCTCCGACGAGTCCGATGAAGGCCATTGTTTATTGCGACTATGGTGTGGCCAACCTCAAGTTGGAAGACATCGAAAAGCCCGTTCCGAATGATGACCAGATCCTGGTAAGAGTTCGCGCGGCTTCGGTCAACCCATATGACTGGCACTTCGTCGAAGGCACGCCGTACATCATGCGCGCAATGGGAGTTGGCTTGCGCAAGCCAAAGGATACTCGTCTGGGCGTTGACTTTGCCGGAACGGTTGAAGCGGTCGGCAAGGATGTGACACAGTTCAAACCAGGCGATGAAGTGTTCGGCGGCCGTGGCGGTGCTTTTGCGCAGTATGTGTGTCCGCGTGCGACTAGAGCAGTCGCACTCAAGCCGGCCAATATGAGTTTTGAGGACGCGGCTTCGGTCAATATCGCGGGGATCACTGCTTTGCAGGCGCTGCGTGACAAAGGAAAAGTTCAACCGGGACAGAAAGTTTTGATCAACGGCGCATCCGGCGGCGTTGGCACGTTTGCAGTCCAGATCGCGAAATCGTTGGGTGCGGATGTGACGGGCGTTTGCAGCACACGAAATGTCGATCTTGTGAAATCGCTCGGTGCCGATCACGTAATTGATTACACCAAAGAAGATTTCACCAAGAGCGCGGAACGTTACGACGTGATGCTCGACAATGTAGGAAATCATTCGCTGTCAGAGTGCAAAGGCGTCCTGACTCCCGCAGGCAAATACGTGCTCATTGGCGGCGGCGGAGCAGGCGATCAAGGCTTTCTCGGCGGACTCGGCAAAGCGCTTTGGGCGATGGTATTCTCAAAATTCGTAAACCAGCAGATGGGGATGATGATGGCCGACGCGAATCAAAAAGACCTCACTGTTCTCGCCGATATGATGCAGTCCGGGAAACTGAAACCGGTGATTGATCGAACTTACAAATTACAACAGGTGCCCGACGCAATTCGTTACGTTGAACAAGGCCACGCCAGAGGAAAAGTGGTCATCACTGTGGAATAATCGCCCGCGTTAAAAATGCTCGCTTTTCCTCACCCTAGCTGATCTTTTGTCGCGTTATGAAGATTGTACATGTCCTCGGCTCGGCGCTCGTCGTCATATGTTGCTTGGCAGCGGAACCAACCTGGAATCCGGCTGATGCCGTAAAGGAAGCGGAGCAGGACATTCGCACAGGGCATATCAAATTTTATTGGGCGGGTAGCGTTGGGGTTGGACCAGTCGGTGTGCCGATGGAGGTGGCTAAGAAGTATCCAAGAGCTGATGCCGGAGTTGGCTGTGTCACTAACGACATACCACTTCGAGAACGACAGGAGGAATATGCCCGCCGGTATAACGCGAAGATTTACGCCTACATTACTCAGAAGCATTAGAAGCCATTTTCGACTGTCATTCTGATCCCGCAGTCGCGGGAGAAGAATCTCTGATTATTTCTGGAACGATCGCTGCGGATAAGTCATAGATGTTTCTCCCGCGGCTGCGGGGATCAACCTGACAGCGCTGTTTAGAAGATTGGTTCTGATGTTCAGAGTCTTTTTGGTTGCCGCCTTCCTTGTGCCGGCCATCGCGCTGGCGCTTCCCGATGATGCGACTTTGTCGCGGCTGTTAGTCGGGACGTGGCAAAGTCGGCGACACCAGACAGCATATCGCGCAGATGGGACCTGGATACTCGATCCGCCGGACGAAGGTGACAACACTCACGGAAAATGGCGAATCGAGCACGGCAAGCTGATTGAGACTTGGCGATTTAGCGACGAGTTTTCGGATTCGACCTCGACTGAAGAAATCATCGAACTCACCGAATGGACTTTTAAGTCTCGCATCATTTCACAGGAAGGCCCGGGTAAGCCCGAAGGTCAGGTTCTTCCGAGTGAAGTCTTTACTATCACGCGGGTTACTAAGCAGAGTGACAAGTGACCCGTGCCGAGTGAACAGTTCGGATTATGCGAGCGGTTCAGCTCACTGAGATCGGAAAAGCCCTGACAGATGCGGATATTACTATTCCCAAGATTGGATCGTCGGACGTTTTGATTCGCGTTGCGGCTGCCGGCATCTGTCACTCGGATGCGCATTATCGCGCGGGCATTTCCAAAATTGATAATCTACCGCTGACTCTTGGACACGAGATCGCGGGTCGCGTCGAAAAAGTCGGAGCACATATTACGAACGTCTCAGTCGGAACTCGCGTCTGCGTCCATTACTTGGTCCACTGCGGGAAGTGTGAGTTTTGTGTGCGCGGTTTGGAGCAGTTCTGTCGCAGCGGACAGATGATTGGCAAACATCGGGACGGCGGTTACGCGGAATTCATCAAAGTTCCCGGCGTGAATGCGTTTCTGCTTCCGGATGAGATTCCATTCGAAGCCGGCGCAATCATGATGTGCTCGTCCGCAACTGCGCTACATGCTTTGAACAAAGCGCGTTTCAAAGCCGGCGAGTCGATTGCGATTTTCGGCTTCGGCGGACTCGGATTTTCGGCGTTGCAATTGGCACGCGCTTTCGATTGGGGAGATGTCTACGTGGTTGAAATCAATCCTGCGAAGCTCGCGTTGGCCGCCAGCATGGGAGCTATCGCGATCGACGCCAGGTCCGCAGATCCGGTCGAACAAATCAAAGAGTCAACCGCTGGAACAGGAGTCGATATCGCACTCGAATTGATCGGCTCTGCAAAAACGATGCGCCAGGCCGTGCTCTGCTTGGGCCCTCTCGGACGCGCCGCGCTTGTCGGATTAACCGCCGAATCGATGTCGATTCATCCGTACACTGAGTTGATCAACAAAGAAGTAGAGATCATCGGCGTGTCCGATCATCTGGCGACCGAACTTCCAGCACTCATCGAATTCGCGTGCAGCGGAAAACTTCGTTTTCCGCCAGAGACATTGCGCGTTGTCGACCTCGACGCCGCGCACATCAACGCGGCACTAGACGCACTTCAGGATTCCATTGATCACGTCAGAACTGTAATTGTTCCAAGTAGTGACGAGTGACCTCAATTGTAGGGCAGGCGCACCGCCTGCCGCTTTTTGGTTTGGCAAGCGAAGCGCTTGCCCTACAAACTGATCTCGGGCGCATGAATCTCAACGACCTCGCCAATCTCGGACAGATCATCGGCGCTCTTGCGGTGGTGATCTCGTTATTCTACGTCGCTTCGCAAATTCGACAGAACACCAACGCTGTTCGATCTGCCACCGCGCAGACGGTGCACGAGCACTTCGCCAAATGGTACCACCTGGTTGCCGCCGATGATGAGCTGGCCCAAATCGTTGCGAAGGGCTTGCGGGACTACGGATCGCTTTCCGAAAAGGAGAGAGTTCGTTTTATCGCGGCCTTCATGGCGTTCCTCTCCTATTCGCAGAATGCGTTTCTAAAGTGGCGCGAGGGATTGCTCGCGTCGCCGCTGTGGATGGGCTGGCAGCATGTCATCATGAACCTCGTCGGCGCGCCTGGTGGTAAGGCATTTTGGAAAGACCGGGCTTATATGTTTGGCGATGAATTCCGCCGACACATCGAAAACGATCTCATGAAAAGACAACCGCACCCCGACGCGAAACCGATGGGCGCGTTTAGCCTCGGTCAGTCTGCCGAACAAGAATCCGCCCGTTAGTTATCAACCAGTGTAATCAGCGATGGCTTTGGCGACATCGAGTGTGGAATCGTTACCGCCCTCGCCACGGCGAGTCCGTCCAAATGGTGGACATGTCGATTGTTAAGCCGGGTTGATCTCAGGAAGCGGCGTAATCCGCGATCGCCTTCGCCACGTCCAGTGTGGAATCTTTACCGCCCATGTCGTACGTGCGGACCTTGCCTTCGGCGATCACTCGCGCGATGGCGGACTCAAGACGCGTGGCCATTTCAGTTTCCTTGAGCCAATCGAACATCAGCTTCGCTGTTAGCAGCATCGCGATTGGATTGACCTTGTATTGGCCGGCATATTTCGGCGCAGAACCGTGCGTCGGCTCGAATACTGCGTAGTTGTCGCCGAGGTTTGCGCTGGGAGCAAAACCGAGGCCGCCAACCAGACCGGCGCAAAGATCGCTGACGATGTCGCCGAACATGTTTTCCGCTACCAGCACTGAGTAGTCTTGCGGATTTTTGAACATCCACATGCAGATCGCGTCGATGTTCACCTCGTCAGCCCAGATGTCCGGGTAATTCTTCGCCACATCGCGGAAGCAACGCGTCATCAATCCGCCGGTCTCGCGGAGGACGTTCGGTTTTTCGATCAGCGTGACCCGTTTGCGTCCGGTTTTCTTGGCGTACTCGAATGCTTCTTTGCAGATGTTGGTGCAGCCTTGGACGCTCATAATGCGGGTGGATAGTGCAATGTTTTCCAAACCTGCTTTGTCCTTCCACTTCTTCATTTTCGGGTTCGCGCACAGAGCCGTGTAAACCGACTCCGGCAACGGGAAAAACTCCACGCCACCGTACATCCCTTCAGTGTTTTCACGGAACACGACCTGATCGATCGGCACATCTTCACCGCTCGGATTCGTGATCTTGTTACCGCGATAATTCAGCGGGTTGCCCGGATAACTTTTACACGGCCGCATGTTGGTGTGGAGGTTGAACAACTGCCGCAGCCCAACGATCGGCGAAAAATAGCTTAATCCTTTCCCCTGAAGGTCGGGGCTCAGTTCTTCCTTCGCTTTGTCCTGTGCCTTGCTGGTGATGGCGCCAAACAGCGCGCAGGTTGTGTCCTTAAGCGCCTTAACCGTGCGATCCGGAAGCGCGTTACCTTCCTTGCACCAAAATTCCCAGCCGATGTCGCACGGGACGTACTCTGCATCAAAGTTCATTCGATCAAGAACGATGCGCGTCGCTTCCATCACATCGTTGCCCACGCCGTCACCTGGCATCCATGCAATTCTGTATTTAGCCATAGGAGGTGGACTCTAGCGGTGCGTGTCGCAACGGCAAGGTGGAACGCGATTTGAAAGCCCGGCCGTTGCTTCGCATCCGTTACGGCCGAGCGCGTTGGTAGAGAAAATCGCGAAGCGATCTAATTTGAGCCGCTGTCACGGCTTTCAAGCATCGCCCTCGGAGAGATCGATCCACCTATTTCGTGAGCCGACTCGCAACGAGCTTTTCTGCTCCACCTGCAACGATCAATTCCTGGGCGGCTGGACTGAGCGGCGGGAAGGGGAATGATTTTCCGTCGACGGTGAGGATTGATTTCGCGTAGTCGATCGTGATTTCTGGGCCAACCGTCGTCGGTGCACGATCAGTCAACGTATCACGCAAGTACGTAACTAACTCTGGGCATTCGAAGACGACGAAGCCGTTGTTAAATGCATTGCGTTTATAGGTCTCAGAAAAACTGCCGGCGATTACGCATGGAATTCCTTTGAACTTCAAGGCTGTGGCCGCCTGTTCGCGACTCGAACCGCTTCCGAAGTTCAATCCGCCTACTACAATGTCGCCCCTTTGATAAAGCGCGTTGAAATTGGGATCGTAGTTTTCGAAAGTGACCGCGGCCATCCCCTCGGGAGTCATGTCGTCACGGTAGGTGTGTTTACTCCCGTAAATCCCGTCGGTGTTCAGATTATCTTTGTCGATGAACAGGATCCGACCTTGTACGCTGGAGGGAAAACCTCTCATGATCTGAACCGACGCGGCCGACCTCGGTTTTTTGTCAGGACGTCGGGTTGCGGTGCCGGCGGGTCTGTCGGTGAAACTTGTGGGTGCGCAAATAAAACCGGCCAGCGCGCTCGCGGCGACGACCGCAGGCGACGCGAGATACACGAACGCGTCACGATCGCCCATCCGGCCTTTGAAGTTTCGATTCGTCGCGCTGATTGCGTTTTCGCCCTTTTGCACCAGACCGCGGCCCAGACCGATGCACGCTCCGCAACCGGGCGGCAATGGAATTGCGCCAGCACCGATCAGCGTCTGCCAGTCACCAGTGGACTCGGCGCGCGCCTGCGTCTCTGCGCTGGCCGGTGCGAGATAAAATTCAACACCTTCGGCAACGCGTCCGCCTCGGGTGCGAATGACTTCCGCGGCGTCGCGCAAATCTTCGAAACGCGCGTTCACGCATGAGAGCAAATACGCCTTTTGGATCGGCACACGTTTCCGTTCCATTTCGGACAGGGAAACCATCGTTTTGACTTCGTTAGGCCCGGAAACGTGAGGGACTACTGTCGCGAGATCCAGCTCGAGCTCGATTGCATAATCCGCGTCAGCGTCGGCACTCAATTGCGTGCGGTTGTTCCACCAATCGTCGACATCAGCATTCGTATACCCGGAACGACCCGTCGGGCCGCGTTTCCCCGGACGTTTGGGGCTTGTGAATTCAGGGACGCGCGAGCGCATATAATCCACTGTCACTTCATCGAATGGGAACACGCCTGCCAGCGCACCCCATTCCGTAGTCATGTTCGCAATCGTCATTCGCGCTGACATCGCGAGATTCGCTGCTCCGTCGCCGACGAATTCAACTGCATGATTGAGCACCTCGTCTTTGTTGAACAGTCCGCATAATGCGATGATCACGTCTTTTCCGACCACGCCGGGCGAAAGTCTTCCCTTGAGCACGACTTTCGCGACTGGCGGAACCTGCCACCATGTGACTCCCGTTGCCCAGATGCTCGCGGCATCGGTGCGCACAACGGGCGTCCCGAGTGCAGCCACCGCGCCATATAAGTTCGAGTGCGAATCGCTGGCGACTACCATTGAACCCGGAACGACGTAGCCCTGTTCGACCATCACTTGATGCGAAATGCCGGTTCCCGGCGGGTAAAAATCGATGCCGTGTTCGCTCGCGAACGCCTCGATCTTCGCATACTTCGCCAGATTTTCGGGGGAAGTGTTTTGGATGTCGTGATCGATGGCGAAGACTGGCTGTGCCGGATCGGCAATCGATGTCGCGCCGATCTGTCTAAATTTAGGAATCACCGCGCCGGTATTGTCATGCGTCATTACGTGGCGCGGGCGAATCGAAACAAAGTCGCCGCTGCGCACCGTCGCGCCGGGAGCAAGCCCATCCGCATGGCGTCCGGCGATCTTCTCAACGAGGGTCAGACCCATATTCTCATTAACGAGAAAGAACGTGAGGCCCCTGTCAATTTTCTTCTAAGTTTGATCTACGGCGACTCGCGATGGCAAAAGTGCTGCAATTGTCGATCTTGTGTTTCTGCAATTGTCACGGGATGCCAACGCTATTGACTGTTTGTTGACGGGTTGGCATCATCATTTGGCTTGGGCTCGCCGCGCCAGCTCCCCCGTTGCGCTGGCGAGGTTGCCAGCCGCCAAGTAGACATTTCACTTATAAAACCTCCTCCCGTGAATTTGACCAAGAGTGACTTCAAAGTCGCGCGAACCTGTCCCACCAAGCTCTATTACCGGAAGCGTCAATATCCGTCTCTGAACGACGACGATTCATACCTCCAGTTGCTCGCCGACGGTGGCTACATGGTGGAAACAATGGCAAAACTCCTTTTTGCCGAAGGCAGACCACTTCGATATCGGGAAGACCCGCTGGTAGGATTCAAGGAAACGAATGAGGCCTTGGCGACCGGCGATTGCACGCTTTTTGAGGCCACCGTTCTTCACCAGTCGCTCCTCGCTCGGATCGACATCCTTCATCGGGAAGGCGCGAGGTTGAAATTGATTGAGGTGAAATCCAGTTCGATCGACTCCGGTAGGGATGGACCAACACCGTTTCGCACCGGCAAAGGTCGCATCTCGTCAGAATGGCGGCCCTATCTTGAAGACGTCACATTTCAGACTGTGGTGACCGGCCGCGCGTTTCCTCGATTGGAAGTCATTCCATTCCTCTGTGTAATCGACAAGGCGAAGTCAGCCACCGCCAATGTGACCTTCGACAAATTCCGGCTCCAACACCCGAATGGGAGCAGAGTGGTGGTAGAGTACCTGGGCAACGTTCAGAAACTTCGCGAGGAGCATGTTCTCGCGATGGTGGACATTTCCGAGGAAGTTAAGCAGCTTCGTGATGAGGTCGAGAGGGCGGTGGACAAATTCGCTTTAACGCTCCAGTCGGACCCGATCCGTCGAGTTGCCCCAGAGATTGGAAAAAAGTGCAAGGAGTGCGAATACCGCCTGCCAGGTGGAACAACGCCCAAGAATGGGTTTCGCGAGTGTTGGGGCGCGCTGGCTGAATCGGACCCGCACGTGCTCGACATCTACCGGGTAGATTTGGTGGGCGGTAAGAATCATGATGCGATAGCGAAGATGGCGGCGAAAGGACGTACGGGTCTGGCGGACATACCACGCCAGCTGCTCGTGGGCGCGGTTGCTGCCCGCCAGCGTCTTCAACTCAAATACACTGCAACCGGTAAGGAATATGTCGATGCTGCTCTGCAAGGCCTATTTTCCAAGCATCCCTATCCGCTTCACTTCATCGACTTCGAAGGTTCCCGCCTCGCCATTCCGTATTACGAGGGTATGCGACCTTATGAACAAGCCTCGTTTCAATGGAGTTGCCACACTATCCACGGGCCCGGGGAGAAGGTGGAGCACTCGGAGTGGTTAAACACCGATGTGGCGTTTCCAAACTTCGACTTCGCACGCACGCTCAGAAACCAAATTGGAAACAGCGGAACCGTTTACATCTGGTCAACTTACGAGCTCGTTATTCTGCGCGAAATCCGGGAGCAGATGAAAAAATATGGAAACGAAGAACACGACTTGGCAGAGTGGATCGACAGCATTGCGGCGCGCAAGAACCCCAGAGTGGTCGACCTTTGCGAGATCGTAAGAGATCACTACTTTCACCCGGCGATGAAAGGCAGCCTTTCCATCAAGTACGTCTTACCCGCGGTGTGGGAAGCGGATGCGACCTTGCGATCGGACCCGCTATTTAAGGAGTACGT
>Ga0070684_100002362_pt1 | contig 13916 bp, 9 predicted proteins | sample KBSC723LmetaG_FD_65653 | JGI IMG/M metagenome (GOLD analysis project Ga0070684, IMG submission 65653) | Corn rhizosphere microbial communities from Kellogg Biological Station, Michigan, USA - KBS C7.2-3L metaG | ecosystem: Host-associated > Plants > Roots > Rhizosphere ...
AATTCGAACCGCGCGCTGTCGCCGGGGAGAAGCGGTGCCGGGAGCGCGATCCACATCACGGTCCCGTCCACGTGATATCCCGGTCCGGCGGCGCCGGCCTGTGTCGTATCATCACCGGGCGCGATGCTGGTGCGTGAGGCGAGGGTGCGGCCATTCGCCACCACGCGTGCGAGCGCGACGCCGCCGGTAATGGGCACGGATTCACGGCGCGGGCTGCCGGGCGCGAATACATTCTGTCGCAGGTAGACGGCCACGCGACGCAGGGTGTCGGGCGAGCGATTGAGATAGGTGACCGTCTCCTGGCCGCGCACGCGCCGGGCCGCGGGATCGAGCGACGCGTCAATCGAGTAGCGCGCATGCTGTACCCAGTTGCGCGGGCCCGGCGCTCCGGTCCGCGTGCGCGTGCCGTTGGCAACGGCGCGGCTGAACTCCGGCGTTTCGTACACCGGGCCGGGCAGCGGCCGTCCGGTCGCTGCGGTGCCGACGGGATCAACGGCCGGCGCGGCGACCGTCTGCGCGGGAAGCAGGGCGAACCGCGCGGACAACATGAACGCCGAGAGCACCATCGGCGCGAAAACGGCCCGGGAGGAATGGGAGGGGATTCGCATGCCGCGAATCTACGCGCTCCCGGGTTCGACTCCTACCCCTGCCGTCGCCGCTGCTATTCCTGCATCACCATCTTCGCGATCGTCTGGAGCTGCATGTTCGAGGTGCCCTCGTAGATCGCGCCGATCTTGGCATCACGGTAGAACTTCTCCACCGGATAATCCGTCGTGTAGCCGTAGCCACCGTGCAGCTCCACGCAGAGCGACGTCACGCGCTCGCACATCTGCGAGGCGTACAGTTTGGCCATGGCCGCTTCGCGCGTGAACGGCAGGCCGGCATCCTTGAGTCGCGCCGCATTGTACACCATGAGCCGCGCGGCCTCCAGCTCGGTTTCGGCCTGCGCGAGCTGGAACTGCACGCCCTGGAATTCGCTGATGGGATGGCCGAATTGCTGCCGCTCACGCACGTACGCCAGCGTGGCATCCAGCGCGCCGCGCGCCACGCCGATCATCTGCGCCCCAATGCCGATCCGCCCGCCATTCAGCGTCTCGATCGCGATCTTGTAGCCCTTGCCTTCGGGGCCGAGCACGTTGGCAGCGGGCACGATGCACTGCTCGAGCACGAGCTCCGTGGTGCTCGACGCGCGAATGCCGAGCTTGTCCTCCTTCTTTCCGACGGAGAATCCCGGATAGCCGCGCTCAATGATGAACGCGGTGATTCCCCGGTAGCCGGCATGCGGGTCGATCGTGGCGAAGACGACGAAGATCTCGGCCTCCGCGCCGTTGGTGATCCACATCTTGCGCCCATCCAGCACCCAGTGATCGCCCTGACGCACGGCGCGTGTGGCGAGGCCGAACGCATCGGAGCCCGATCCCGGTTCCGAGAGGGCATACGCGCCCACCCTGGACTGCGTGAGCTGCGGCAGATACGTCGCGCGCTGTTCCTCGCTGCCGTAGTGGCCAATGGGGAAATTGACCAGCGTGTTCTGGACGTCCATGAGAATCGCGGCGGCCGCATCCACCCGACTGATGGCCTCCACGGCGAGCGTCACCATGAACAGCGTGCCGTCCGACCCGCCAAAACGCTCCGGGACCTCGATGCCCATGAGGCCGAGCTCGAAGAATTTCGGGATGAGCGCGGCGTCGAGCTTCCCGGCGCGCTCCATGTCGCGCACCCGCGGGCGCACTTCCGCCTCCGCGAATTCCGCGACGGCGTCGCGGAACATGGTCTCTTCCCCGGACAGCGTCGTGAGCGCGGTCTGTCCGGCGCTGGTATCGCTGGGCATTCGGTGAATCTATCCGGCGAGGGCGTCCTTCGTTACCGGCACGCCCGCGCGCTCCAGCACCACTTCGGCGAGCTTGTCGTGCAGCCCGAAGGCGGGGGTGACGGTGAAGCGCACGCCCGGAAAACGGGCCGCGGCCTCGCCCACCAGACGCGGGATGTCGCGCGTGGAGTGCTTGCCCGGCGACAGCATGTATGGGAATGCAACGACTTCCGTGGCGCCGCCCGCCACGCACGCCGCGAACGCGTCGCCAATTCCCGGCGCCGCCAGTTCCATGTGCGCGTACCGCACGAGGACCGCCGACCCGGCCAGCCGTTGCACGAGCGCCGCCACATCCGCCAGCATGGCGTTGGCCTCCGCGCGAACGGACCCGTGATCGATCAGCAGAATGGCTTTCATCTCCCGCCTGTCACTGTGATCTCCCATGCGCAATCACGTCCAGCGCCAACTCGACCTTGCCGAACGGGGCCGAGACCTGCACGCCCTGGACGCGGCCGCGCACACGTTCGAGCATCTCGCGCGCGATCGCGATTCCCTCGGCCACGGCGTGCTCGCGTGAACGCGCGCTGGCCGAGCGCATGCGCGCAATCACCGCGTCCGGTACGACCACACCGGGCACTTCGTTGGCCAGGAATTCGGCGTTGCGCACCGATACGAGCGGCCAGATTCCCGCGATGATCGGAATGCGCACGTGCGCGATGGACTCCAGAAAACGTTCGAGCTGCGCGGCATCGAACACCGGCTGCGTGATGGCGTATTCGGCGCCGGCGTCCACCTTCCACTCGAAGCGCCGCAGCTCGTACTGCGGATCGATCGCGGCCGGGTTCACGCCCACGCCAATCGCAAACGCCGTGGCCTGCCCGATTTCGTGCCCGCCCGGATCCAGCCCGCGATTGAGCCGGCTCACGAGATTCGTGAGGCCAATGGCATCGATGTCGAACACGGCCGTCGCATCCGGATACGGGCCCATCTTGGGCGGGTCGCCCGTGATGATGAGCAGATTGCGCAGCCCCATGGCCGACGCGCCGAGCAGGTCGCTCAGCATGCCGAGCAGATTGCGGTCGCGACAGCAGTAGTGCGTGACCGTCTCGATACCGAGCCGTTGCTCGATCAGGAGACTCGTCATGAGCGCACCCATGCGACTCTGCGCGCGCGGCCCGTCGGGCACGTTCACGGCGTCCACGCCGGCATTTCGCAGCGCGACCACGCCCTCCAGCATCCTGGTCGCATCGACGCCGCGCGGCGGGACAATCTCCACCGAGGTCACGAACGCGCCGCGCGCGATCTTCCCCGCCCAGCACGAGCGCTCGGCGAAGGGCATTGGCTCGCGGCCGGCGGCCGATTCCCCGGATGCCTCGGCCGGCGCGGACTGATCATCCGTATGCGGGAGCTGGTAGCGGATGGACATGGGCCGCTGGCGCCGCGGCACCAGAGGCCGCGTGCCTTCTACCAGCGCCTTGATGTGATCCGGCGTGGTGCCGCAGCACCCGCCAATCACCCGGGCGCCGGCCTGCACGAAGTGGCGGGCGAAGGTCGCCATGTATTCCGGACTGGCCATGTACATCGTGCGGCCACCCACGTCGCGCGGCATTCCCGCATTGGGCTGCGCACTGAGCTTGCGCTGCGTCACGGCCGCCATGCGCTCGATCGCCTCGAGAATGGTCTGCGGGCCCACCGAGCAGTTGAGACCAATGACGTCCGCGCCTGATGCATCAAGCGCGCGCGCCACGTCTTCCGGAGTGGCGCCGTACGGCGTGAGGCCATCCGGTCCGATGGTCATCTGCGCGATCACCGGCAGCCCGGCATCCACATCGCGCGCGGCGTGAACGGCCTGCTCGATCTCGTCCAGATCGCTGAACGTCTCCAGGATGAAGAGATCGGCACCTCCGTCGCGCAGCGCGCGCATCTGATCGCGGAACAGGCCGCGGGCCTCGTCGCGGCCGACCGGGCCGAACGGCTCGAGGCGCACGCCAAGCGGTCCGACGGCGCCCGCGACCAGCACGCCATCACCCGCGGTTTCGCGCGCGAGCCGGGCGGCGGCACGATTCAACTCCTCGACACGTTCCTCGAGGCCGTATGGCGCCAGCTTCAACCGGTTCGCGCCGAAGCTGTTCGTCTCGAGCACCTCCGCGCCCGCCTTGGCGTAGGCACGATGCACGTCCCGCACGAGATCGGGCGCGCGCACGTTCAGCTCGTCGTAGCACTGGTTGATGAACACGCCTTTCGCGTACAGCATGGTCCCCATCGCACCGTCGAAGATGACGATGCGATCCGGGTCGAGGACCTCGCGCACGTCGCGGCGACCCGTCATGCGCTCACGCTCTCGGCGGCGCGCACTCCCATGTCGCGCTCTCCGCCCGACCGCACGGCGTAGTACTTGGCCTGATGATGATGCACCACGATGGCGGCGGTGGACTGCTCCGGCATCAACTGGAACGCCGAGGTGAGCTGCATCCCGAGGGCGTCCGCCGCCGGCAGCAGCCTGAAGACCTCCGTATGCCCGTTGAGGTCGGGACACGCCGGATAGCCCCACGAGTAGCGCTTGCCCTGCGATGCCGGAAGCCCGAGCTCGCGACGCACGTGCCGGTGCATCCACTCCGCGACCGACTCCGCCGCCTCCACGGAGAGGCCGTGCAGGAAGTACGCCTCCGTGTACTCTCCGCGTCCCTGCAGCTCCTCGAATCGACGCGTGGCCGCGTCGCCGACCGTCACCACCTGGAACGCCGCCACGTCCACCGTGCCCGAGTCCACGCTCCGGAAGTAATCCGCCAGGCAGAGCCGCTCGCGCGACTCCTGTCGCGGAAAGGAAAACCGCGCGATCTCGCGCAGCGCGGCGCCATCGCTCCGGAACGCGGCCGGATCGTACACCAGAAGATCGTTGCCGCTCGCCTGCACGGGGAAGTAGCCATACACCGCGCGCGGTCGCAGCCATTTGTCGCGCGCCGCCTCCGCGCTCAGTCGTGCGAGCGTCGGCTCGAATTCGTCGCGGACCAGCGCGTCGAACTGTTCGCCGGAGCCGCGTCCGCCCCACTGCAGGCGGTACAGTTCGTCCAGGTCCAGCAGCGACAGCACCTCGGCCAGCGGGATGTCGTGCAGCACGCGCGCGCCGTAGAACGGCGGCACCGGTACCGCATTGTCAGCGGCGATATCACTCCGCGCACCCGTGTCCGATCCGACCGACACATCCTTCCCCACCTGCGTGTGCAGGAACATGTCGTGTTTCGCGTCGTCCAGATTGCGCGCCACAAACGCGGGACGCCGCTTTGCATCCATGAGCGTCTCCACGGTGTCCAGCCCCTCGAACGCATCCTTGCAGTAGAACACGCCGGGCGCATAGGCGCGCTCGCCCTCCACGAACAGCGCGCGCCGCCCGAAGCGGCGGTTGATCGCCGCGCCGCCGATCATCACCGGCACGGCCAGTCCGCGCCTGTCCAGCTCCTGCACGCAGATGGGCATCTGCTTGCTCGTGGAGACAAGCAGGGCCGAGAGGCCGATGGCATCGGCCCCCACTTCCACCGCCTTGTCAATGATCGTGTTCACCGGCACCTGCTTGCCCAGGTCGAACACGGTGTAGCCGTTGTTGGAGAGAATGGTGTTGACGAGCGACTTGCCAATGTCGTGCACATCGCCGTACACCGTCGCGAGCACCACCTTGCCCTTGGTGTATCCCTCGGTGCGCTCGAGAAACTGTTCGAGATGCTTCACGGCTCGCTTCATCACTTCCGCGCTTTGCAGCACGAAGGGAAGGATCAGCTCGCCCGCGCCGAACTTGTCGCCCACGTCCTTCATGGCGGGCAGCAGGACCTCGTTCAGGATGCGCACCGGCTGCTCGCGCACGCCGGCCTCGTCGAGCAAGTCCTCGATGCCTTCCTTCTTCCGGTGCAGGATGCGCCAGTGAATCCGTTCGTCCACGGTCATGTTCGCGGTCGGATCCTCATCCGGGCGTGTCGACGCACGGGATGCCGCGTTCGTGCTCTCGTCGAAGCGCTCGATGAATCGCTGCAGGGCGTCGGGCCGGCGATTGAATACCAGATCGTCCGCCAGCTCCCGCTCCTCCGTGGACAGCTCCACGTACGGCCGGATGTGCGCGGGGTTCACGATGGCCATGTCGAGCCCCGCCTGCACACAGTGGTGGAGGAACACCGAGTTGAGCGCGGCGCGTGCACCGGCGGCAAGTCCGAAGCTCACGTTGCTCACGCCCAGCGAGGTGAAGACGCCCGGCAGCTCGCGCTTGATGCACCGGATCCCCTCGATCGTTTCCGTCGCGCTCTCCACCCACTCGGCCTCGCCGGTGGCGAGCGTGAAGGTCAGGGCATCGAAGATGAGATCTTCCGGCGCGAGGCTGTATTCGCGCACCGCGATGTCGTGAATGCGACGCGCGATCTCGAGCTTCCGCTCGCGCGTCTTCGCCATGCCCGCTTCATCGATGGTGAGCGCGACCACGGCGGCGCCGTGCTTCCTGACGAGCGGCAGCACCGCCTCGATCCGTTTGGTGCCGTTCTCCATGTTGATGGAGTTGACGATCGCACGTCCGGGGATGTGCTCGAGGGCGCGCGCCACGACATCGGGCTCGGTGCTGTCTATCATGAGCGGCGTTTCGACGCTCATGGAGAGCAGCTTGACCGTCTGCGCCATCTGCTCGGCCTCGTCGCCACGCTCGGTGAGCGCCACGCAGACGTCCAGCACGTGCGCGCCGGAATCCACCTGGTGGCGCGCGACCTCGAGCAAGCCCTCGTAGTCATCGGCGAGCAGGAACTGCTTCACCTTGCGGGACCCCTGCGCATTCACGCGCTCCCCAATGAGCAGGGGCGGCGGATCCTGGTGCAGGGTGATGGCGCGCATGCCGGACGACACACGAGGCACGTGATGGCGAGCACCCCCGGCACCGTCACCTGTCCGCGCTGATTGCCCGTTGCCGCACACGGCATGCACCACCGCGTCGAGATGCTCCGGTGTCGTGCCGCAGCAGCCGCCCACGGCACGCACGCCGAAGTCACGCACGAACTCGGCGAGGGCACGGGCGAGTGGCTCGGGCTCGAGCGGATAGACGGCGTCGCCCGTGCCCGTGTTGAGCGGAAGCCCCGCGTTCGGGATGCACGACACCGGCCGCGACGCGTGCTCGCAGAGATAGCGGATCGGCTCCCGCATGTGTTCGGGGCCGGTGGAGCAGTTGAGGCCGATCACGTCCACGCCGAGCGCTTCCAGCGTGGTCATCGCACTGGCGATATCGGTGCCGAGCAGCATGCGCCCGCTCGTGTCGAGCGTGACCTGGGTCTGAATCGGGATCCGGTGGCCCAGTTCGACGAAGAGCCGCTCGATGCCCGCAATGGCGGCCTTCACCTCGAGAATATCCTGCGCCGTCTCGATGAGCAGCACATCCGCGCCGCCCTCCACGAGACCGGCAGCCTGCTGATGGAAATTCTCGCTCAGTTCGGCGAACGTGACAGCCGAAAGCACCGGGTCGCTGCTCGATGGCAGCATGCCGGTGGGACCCATGGAGCCGGCCACAAAGCGCGGGCGATCCGGTGTGGCGTATGCGTCGCAGGCCGCGCGCGCCAGTCGCGCCGCCTCCACGTTGATGTCGCGCATCTTGTCGCCCAGTCCCCACTCGTGCAGGCGGCGCGGCGTACTCTGGAAGGTGCACGTTTCGACGACGTCGCAGCCGACAGCGAGGAACGACTCGTGAATGCCGCGAATGACGTCGGGCCGCGTGAGCACCAGATAGTCGTTGCACCCCTCGGTGGCCTTTCCGCCGAAGTCCTGGGCGGTGAGGTGGTGGCGCTGGATGTTCGTGCCCATGGCGCCGTCGAAAATGAGCACGCGACGCGACAGCTCGGCGAGATAGCGCGGCAAGGAACTGGAGCGGGTCATGAGTCGTCCCCTACGAAAATGCCCGGCGCGCACAGGCACCGGGCCGGCGCTTTAGCGAATGTTTTACGTGGCCGCAAGTTGCCGTAAATCGCCACGGGACACATTTCTGTCCTCGTAGTGTACGCCGTTGACGAGTTCGGGGCAAGGATCGTGCACGGGACCGTGGCTCGATCCGCCCTGTGGCGCATTCCGGCATCCTGTGGAGGAGTGACCGTGCTGCTGCTTCGTATCCTGGTACCCTGCCTGATCATCGGACCGGCTGCCGCCGCGATTGGCGCGGGTGGCATGAACGATTCGGATACATTGCGCGGCGCGGGGCCTGATACGGCGCGGGCACCAGTGATGAGCGACAGCGCATTGTTGTACAGCTCCTATCGGGACAGCTCGCCGCACTGGCCGCACATTCGCACCATGGTGACGGATTTCCGCACGCTGTACGTCAAGCCGCCTGCGCAGGACCGGGAACGTGCGTGGAATGCCGCCCACTTCGATTACATCATGTCCGGCGACGGTGCGGCATATCGCCGGCTGAATCCGGGAATCCGGACGCTGCCGTATGCGCTGCTCTGGACCGTGTATGTACCCGGCGGAAAGGATGCCGCGAAGCTGACCTCCGGATCATATGCCGATCTTGCCGACTGGTTCGGCGCGCATCCCGGCGACACGCTGGAAAACGCGTTTCTGCACAAGCCCGGCGGCGACCGGACCGCGGCGAACCGCGTGGTGATCCAGATCTGGGACAAGCAGAACCGCTATGCCCTGAATCCGGGGAATGCGGCCGTGCGCGCCTACGAAGCGGACCGCATGGTGCGCATCGCGCAGGGAGCGGATGGTGTCTTCCTTGACGAGTTCGGGGCAGGCGGGATCCACGGGCATCTCAAGCCGGGTGCACTCGAGTATCCGGCGCTCGAGGGCTACGACGCAGACCTGACGCGGATGCTCGCGGACGCGAAGAAGGCCCTGGGTGCGAAGATCCTGATGATCAACACCGCGGCGTACAGGAATCCGCCGGATCGCGACATGATCCTGGCCGCGGGCGCCGCGCATCTCGAAGGGATGAACAATCCGATCTCCGGCGATATGGAAGGGCGCTGGACCTTTCTCGACGATCTGCTTGGGCACGGCGCGCTCCTGGAGCTCGTGTCGCAGAACAGTTGGGGCGAAGTCAACAGTCGCCGCAGCGTGTTCACGACGTATTCGCCGGGTGACTATTCGTCGAGCGCCGCGCGCTGGAAGATGTTCGAGCTCGCCAGCTATTACATGGTCGTCCCGGCGTCACCGGACCGGCTGCTCCTGGACATGTCCAACTCGTGGAGTGTGCCATTTTCGGATGTCTGGCTCAGGGCACAGGAGGCGGACATCGGCCATCCACGTGGCGCGCGCGCGGTCACCGCGAAGGGGAAGGACCCGACCGGCCACGACTACCGCGTGTGGGCGCGCCCGTTCGATCGGGCCCTTGTCCTCATCCGCCCGGTCGTTGGCTGGGACAAGCAGCGCTTTGACGATTCCACCACGGTCACTGTGCCACTCCCGCACGGCCAATCGTTCCGCCCGCTGCACGACGATGGGACGCTGGGATCACCGGTGACGACGGTGACGATGCGGAATTCCGAAGCCGCGATTCTGGTGAAGGACACCGGAGGTCGCTGAGCGTCGTCGCGCAGGCAACTCACGGGCACAACAAACTGTCCGGCAAGAACACAGCGTTCCCCCGGGTTTCGTGATGACCAGCTCGCTCATCAGGCGCCGATGGAGTGCAGCACGCTGCCGAGCAGCATGAGCAGGAAGTACGCGACAATGGGCGAGACATCCATCATGCCAAACGGCGGGATGATGCTGCGCAGCGGGCGCAGCAGCCATTCCGTGAGCGGCACGGTCCAGCGAATCCAGGGCTTGTACTCACTGATCCGCAGCCACGACGCCAGCACGCGAATGATCAACGCCAGCTGCAGGATGCCGATGGTCCAGCTCACGAGCAGGTGGTAGAGTCCGCGACTCCCCGACCGGGTCGAGAGCATGGCGCTCAGGAGCATGTCCCGTACGAACTGCAGGCCCAGAATGAGCAGGATGCCGCCGATCACGATCGTGACGAGCGTCCACCATGGCGCGCTGGTGGGAAGTCCACCGGCGCGCACGACGCGTCGCTCGACCGGCATGATCAGCGGGTCCACCATGCGGCGGCAGAACTTGGCAATGGAGCCGAAGGGATTTACGCGGCGCGTGCGGACAAGCCAGTCCAGAGCGAAGACGACGAACGCGACCGCGGCGAGAACGAAAAGCACGAGGCGCAACGCGGCCAGCGCGCTATCGAAAATGGTGAGCGCGGTGTACACAAGTCGAATACTGGATTCGGGGTGCGCCTCGGGCAAGGCCGCCCGAGTCAGTCCTCGCCAGCGTTCGGAATAGGGCGCACGACCTTTGCCGGATTACCAACGATGATCGAATTCGCGGGATAGGTGCCGGCGCACACCGCGCCATAGCCCACGACGGAATTGGCGCCGATGCGCGTGCCCGGCAGAATGCCCGCGGCCATCGCAATCCAGACGTTGTCCTCGATGTGGATCGGTGCGACGCGCACGGGCGCGGACGGGTCGTGCCGGCTCGCCATGGTGCTGTGAAAATCCGTGTCGAGAATTCTCGCGTCCGACAGCAGCGTTCGGGCGCCGATGGTGATCTCCTGTTGACAGCTGAAGCGCGTACCGTTCACATACGAACCATCCCCGACCGTGATTACGGCGTTCGCGTCGAGCGTCCACGGTGTCACGACCGCATCAACATGCACGTTGTCGCCGAAGATCACGCGCCCTGGTCCTCGCACGATGAGCCGACCGGAGACGCGCAGATTGCGCCCTGCTTCGAAACGAATGCCACGCAGCGGGTACCACAACTTGTACCACTTGCCGCGTGCCAGATCCAGCACGACCGACAGCGCCTTCCATGGATGCCGGAGCGCCACGCGCACCGCCGCCAATCGCGACCGTTCGCTCATCAACGATGACCTCGCATCAGGTGATGCGTTCTCTCCCGCGATCGTCATGCTCACCGATCCAACAGTGTTGACTCAGTGCAACAGTCCATGAACGCAGATGGTGCAGGAGCGATTCAATGGCGGCAACCACGTGCACGCCCAGGACGCCGCATGTCGAGACTTTGCAACGCGAAGCTCGCGTGAATCGTCCTTCCTGGGTGGCACCTTAAGTGCAAGGGCTTGCCCTCGCCACCACGTCGCTGAGCACACCCCGCGGCTTGGCCTCGCTCACACTTCCGCCTGTGTCCGCAAACGCTGTGGAACATATCTTTACAGTTGACGTCGAAGAGTACTTCCAGGTCGCAGCGTTCGAACGGGTGGTTCGACGCAGTGAATGGGGAAGTTATCCGAGCCGCATCGAGCGGACGGTTGATCTCACACTCGAGCTGCTTGCCCGCCATGATACCATCGGCACGTTCTTCACGCTCGGCTGGATCGCGGATCGCTACCCGCTCGTGGTGCGCCGCATTCACGATGCCGGGCATGAGATCGCGTCCCACGGCTACTGGCATCGCCGGGTGGACACGCTGAGCCAGGAGGAGTTCCGCGAGGATGTGCGCGCGTCCAAGGCGGTCATCGAAGGTGTCTGTGGCGCGGCCGTGCTGGGATTTCGTGCTCCCAACTTTTCCATCAAGCCGGGAGGAGAGTGGGCGTTCGACATCCTGCTCGAAGAAGGATATCGCTATGATTCCAGTCTCTTCCCGATTCGTCGGCCGGGGTACGGCTATCCGCACGCGCCCACCGTGCCGCACATGATCCATCGCGGCGGCGGATCGCTCTGCGAGCTGCCGCTCGCCACGACTGCATGGCGCGGGATGCGCGTGCCTGCCGCGGGCGGTGCGTATCTGCGTCACTTCCCCTACAGCGTCACGCGCCGCGCCTTTCACGAATTTGGTTCCAGCGACATCCCCGCCACCTTCTACGTGCATCCGTGGGAGCTCGATCCCGAGCAACCGCGACTCGACGTGCCGTGGTACACGCGGCTGCGCCATTACGGTGGACTCGCGCGCACGGCGCCGCGCATCGAGCGATTGCTCTCCGAGTTCCGCTTCACGACGGCGGCCCGGAGCCTCAAGCTGCAGCACCCTCCCGTGCGTCCGTTGCACCACAAAGTGTCGAACGCGGCCGACTGAGGATGCGAGTCGGGAGGTTCAGCGGAACACCAGAGGAATGGGATGACTTCGCACGCTCCGCAGCCGGGTTCACGCACTTTCATCTCCATGGATGGAAGACCGTCATGGAGCGGGTATTCCGTCACGAGTGCATTTATCTCGAGGCGCGTGACGACACGGGCCGGCTCGCCGGCGTGCTGCCGCTCGTGCGCGTGCGCAGTGTGTTGTTCGGGCATTACCTGGTCTCCATGCCGTTTCTCAACTACGGCGGCCCGCTGGGCGCTGATGCGGCGCTTCGCGCTCTCGCGGCGCACGCGGCTCAGCTTGCCGGAGCCGGCGGCGTGCGATTGCTCGAGATGCGCAGCGCGCGCGAGCTGCCGCTCGATCTGCCGGTGTCGCATCGCAAGATCACCGTACTGCTCGATCTTCCCGGAAGCACCGAAGGACTCTGGAAGCAGCTCGACGCCAAGGTGCGCAGCCAGGTGCGCCGCCCCCAGAAGGAGGGTATTGCCGTCCGGTTCGGCCCGGATCAGGTCGGGCCGTTCTTCGATGTCTTCGCGCGTCACATGCGTGATCTCGGAACGCCAACACAGCCGCGCCTGCTCTTCTCGACCATCGCCGAGCTGTTCGGCGACAGCGTCTGGTTCGGCTGCGCGTATCACGCGGAGCAGCCGGTCGCGTGCGGCTGCGGCTTTCGCTGGGGCGGCGAGTTCGAGATGACGTGGGCCTCGTCGCTGACCGCATACAATCGCCTCGCGCCCAACATGCTGCTCTACTGGAGTTTCATGGAGCGCGCCATCCAGGAGGGTGTGCGTGTATTCAACTTCGGACGGTGCAGCCCCGGGGCGGGAACGCATCGCTTCAAGAGACAGTGGGGTTCGCGTGACGAACCGCTCTGGTGGTACGACCTGTCGGCGCGGAATGGTGCAAGGACACCATCGCCGGATGACTCGGGCTACTCGTGGGGCCCGCGGCTGTGGAAACACCTGCCCGAACCGGTCGCCACCGCGCTTGGCCCCCACATCGTGCGCTACATTCCGTAAATGGCCAGACGCCAGCTCCCCGTCCTGTCGCCGATCGCGCCGGCCGCATTGGGCGGAGCGTTGGGTGCGGTGCTCATGCATCGCCGGCGCGCGCTTGCGGATGTGGCTGCTTCGTTGACGACCACCTGCGGCGCCCGGCAAACCCTGCTCACCAACAGCGGCACATCCGCGCTCGTGCTGGCGCTCCGGCTCGCCGTGGGTGAAGGGAAAACCGTGGCGTTTCCCGGCTATGCGTGCGTGGATCTGGCGGCCGCCGCGCGCCTGGCCAAGGTGCGTGTCAGGCTCTACGATCTGGATCCCCGCACCCTGAGTCCTGAGCTGGGCTCTGTGGCCGCTGTGCTGTCGCGCGGTGTGGACGCCGTGGTTATCGCCCATCTCTACGGATTCCCCGCGGACGTGCCCGCCGTGAGCCGTCTGGCCGCGCAGGCCGGCGTGCCGGTAATCGAGGATGCGGCGCAGGCCGCTGGCGGCACACTGTTGGGGCGTCCGCTTGGCTCGTTCGGTGCACTCTCGGTGTTCAGCTTTGGCCGGGGAAAGGGACTGTCCGGCGGGCACGGCGGAGCGCTGGTGTGCCGGGACGAACGCTTCGTGAGCGGACTGAAGCATGCGGCCTTCCGTGTAGGTCATCCCGGCTGGGGATGGATGGACGTTGCCACAGCCGGCGCGCAATGGGCGCTCGGCCGCCCGTCACTGTATGCGCTGCCGTCTGCGCTGCCGGGACTGCGGCTGGGAGAAATGGTGTATCACCCCGCGCGCGAACCACGTTCTCTCTCGATTGGCGCCGCCGCGCTGGTGAGGCGCGCGCTGCGCAGCGTGTCCGACGACGTCTCGCTTCGGCGCCGCACCGCCGCCGCGCTCTACGTGGCAGCCACGGAGGGCAGCGACATCGAGCCAGTCGCGCTGCTGCCTGGCGCGACGAGCGGATTCCTGCGCTTTCCCGTGGTCGATTCAGGCGGCCGGGTAGAGCGCCCCGACATGGGCATCGTACGGGGCTATCCGCGCACGCTGCACGAGCAGGAGGAGCTGCGCCCCTG
>Ga0070684_100002364_pt1 | contig 13907 bp, 17 predicted proteins | sample KBSC723LmetaG_FD_65653 | JGI IMG/M metagenome (GOLD analysis project Ga0070684, IMG submission 65653) | Corn rhizosphere microbial communities from Kellogg Biological Station, Michigan, USA - KBS C7.2-3L metaG | ecosystem: Host-associated > Plants > Roots > Rhizosphere ...
GCGTCGATGAACCCGGCGCGGTCGTTCGGACCGGCACTGGTCGCCTCGGAATGGACCGACTTCTGGATCTACATCCTGGCGCCCGCCACTGGGGCCATCGCGGCCGCGCTGTTCTACGGAGTCGTCCGCAAGCCGACCACGGGCGTGGATTCGGACTCGCCGTAGCAGCTCAACCGTCGATCGACGGGGCGTTCGCGTACTCGTCGTCGGTGACATGCTCGAGCCAGGTCGCGCTCGACCCGGAGTCGTCGACCTGGAGCATCGCGATGTGCGTCATGAAGCGGTTTCGTGACGCCCCGTGCCAGTGCTCCTCGCCGGGCTCGAAGAAGACGCGGTCGCCGGGTCGGATCACCTCGATCGGGCCGCCGCGACGCTGGGCGTGACCGACGCCCTCGACGACGTAGATCGTCTGACCGTGCGGGTGGGTGTGCCACGCGGTGCGCGCGCCGGGCGTGAAGTGGACACTCACGGCGCTGAGCCGTGACGAGTCCGCCGGCGCGGCGATCGGGTCGAGGAACACTGCGCCCGTGAACCACTCGCTCGGCCCGGTAGTGGTTCCAACGGTCGTCCTCGTGATCTGCATCGTGCGCCTCCTGGGGTCGACAGCTAGGTCGCGCGTGACGGCGGACGCCGTCTCCACGCCAGCAAAGCGATGGCGATGACGACGAGCACCCCGATGAGCCCGACGACGCCTGCGACGGCGAGGTTCTCGGAGGGGCTCTGCGCCGCAGGGACCACGGTCAACGTCACCGGCCACTCGACGACGGCGCCCGAGTCGTAGCCCTGTCTCGCCGTGAGTGTGACGACGCCGGGGTCGGCGTCGGCTCTCAGGGTCGCGCCGAACTCCGTCGTCTGACCGGCGGCGAGGGAGCCGTCCACCCACTTCGCCGCGCCGCCTTCGACGCTCCCGTTCCACCCGTCGACGGGGTGGGCGTGCTCGATCACGATGCCGTCGGGCGCGGAGAGCGTGAACGACGTCATCGGGTCGGATCGCTCGTTCGGCGCCTCGAACGAGATCGATCCGGAGCTCTTGCTCGCGAGGAAGGTCGGCGTCGCAACGACGTGCGCCGCCGCGGGCGCCGCGAGCACGAGAGCGATCGCGATTCCGCTACAGGCCGAGATGGCGAGCGATGACCATCCGCTGCACCTCATTCGTGCCCTCGCCGATCTCGAGGATCTTCTGGTCGCGGTAGAGCCGCGAGACCGCAGACTCCTCCATGTATCCGAACCCGCCGTGAATCTGGAGCGCCGCGTTGGCGACGCGATTCGAGAGCTCTCCGGTGTAGAGCTTCGCCATCGCCGCCTCACGCGCGAACGGACGCCCCTGATCCTTGAGCCAGGCCGCCTTTAGGACGAGGGCTCGTCCGGCTTCGATCTCGGTTGCCATGTCGGCGAGCTTGAAGCGGATCGCCTGGAACGACGCGATCGGCTTGCCGAACTGCTCGCGGTCCTGCGCGTATGCGAAGGCGAGATCGTAGGCGCCCTGCGCAAGCCCGACACCCATCGCTGCGACCGAGATGCGCCCACCGTCGAGGATCTCCAGGAACTGGTGGAAGCCTTGGCCGCGCGGCCCGAGCAGGTTGTTCTCCGGGACGGCGCAGTCCTCGAACGAGAGCTCGCGTGTATCGGATGCCCGCCAGCCGAGCTTCTTCATCGGGGCGGAGAGGGTGTAGCCGGCCGTGCCGTTCTCGACGACGATGTTCGAGATCTCGTTCTCGCCCGTCCGCGCCGTGAGCGTCACGCCCCACGTCACGTCCGTGCCCGCGTTGGTGATGAAGAGCTTCGAGCCGTTGATCACCCACGATCCGTCGCGCAGCTCCGCGGTCGTGCGAGTCGCACCCGCATCGGAGCCGGCGTCCGCCTCCGTGAGGCCGAAAGCGGCGAGGCGGCGCCCCGAGGCGAGGTCCGGGAGCCAGCGCTCCTTCTGCTCGTCGGAGCCGAAGAGCAGGATCGGCATCGTGCCGAGCGAGGTGTGGGCCGCGACGGTGATCGCGACGGAGGAGTCGATGCGTGTGAGCTCCTCGATCGCGATGGCGTAGGAGACCGTGTCTCCGCCCGCGCCGCCGTACCGCTCGGGCACCGGAAGCCCCATCAATCCGAGCTCGCCCAGGTCCGTCACGAGCTCGTAGGGAAAGCGTCCGCTCAGGTCGAGCTCCGCGGCGACCGGCTCGACGCGCTCCCGTGCGAACGTTCGGACCGTGTCGCGGATCAGCTCCTGCTCGGGAGTGAGGTCGAAGTCCACGCCGCGCTGATGGTAGTTGCGTTGTAGGCTCCGCCCGTTCGCAAGCGACAAGGAGATGCCCGGCCATGGGGAGTGTCCAGGAGTTCTTCGAGGGTCTGCCGAGCCGCGTCACCCCCGAGCGCATCGAGGGGATGCACAACACGTACGTGTTCGACATCGAGGGCGCCGGAGTGTGGACGGTCGCGATCGCAGACGGTTCGGTCACCGTCACCGAGGGCGCGGGCGACGCCGACACGACGTTCACGACCAGCGAGGAGAACTTCGAGAAGATCGTCGCTGGTGAGCAGAACCCGACGACCGCCTACATGACCGGCAAGCTCAAGATCAAGGGCGACATGGGCGCGGCCATGAAGCTGCAGAAGCTCTTCTAGGCGCAGCGGAGAGCCTGCGGCGGAGACAGGATGATCTGGGTCGCCCTCCTCATCCGCTGGGGTCTCAACATCCTGGCGCTGATCGTCGTCGACTGGATGTTCTCCAGCGTCGAGATCGGCCGCTGGGGATCGCTCTTGTTCGCCGCGGCGATCCTCACGATCGGCAACACGATCATCAAGCCGATCCTCGCGATCCTCACGCTGCCGCTGATCCTCATCACGTTCGGTCTCGCCTACTTCGCGATCAACGTCCTCATGCTGGCGCTGGCCGAGTGGCTGACTCCGGACTTCTCGATCGACGGCTTCTGGACGTACGTCGGCGCCACGATCGTCGTCTGGCTGGTCAACGTCACCGTCGGGTGGGTGCTGGACAGGGTCCGAGAGTGACCGCTCCGTGACGTCGTACGAGCTCTGGCTGTTCCTGCACATCTCGGCCGCGGTGCTGTGGATCGGCGGCGCCGTGGCCGTGCAGGTGTTCGGAGTACTGGCCAACGCATCGGGAGATCCGGCGCGCTCGGCTGCGTTCGGCAAGGACACCGGTGTCATGGTTCGCTGGATCTTCATGCCGTCGTCGCTCGTCGTTCTCGTCACCGGGATCCTGCTCGTGAGCGACGGCAACTGGGACTGGGGCGAGTGGTTCATCGTGCTCGGTCTGGTCGGATGGGCTGCGGTGGCCTTGACTGCCTTCGGTTACCTCACGCGCGCGCTCGGCAGCGTCGGAAAGCGGATGGCGATCGAGGGGCCGAGCCCGGCTCTCGGCGCCGAGATGAAGCGGCTCATCCTCGTCGCGAGGATACTCATCGTCGTGCTCTTCGCGGTCGTCTTCGTGATGGTCGTCAAACCCGGCCTCTGAGAAGGAGCAGCTCGTGACCTGGTACGAGTTCTTCCTGTTCGTGCACATCACCGCGGCCGTCATCTGGCTCGGCGGCGCGTTCACGTTCCAGATGTACGGCGCGGTCGTGCGGCGTGGCGGGGACCCGGGAGAGATCGCCGTCTTCGCAGGGCGTGCCGGACACCTGTCTGAGCGCATGTTCGTGCCCGCGTCGCTGACCGTGATCCTCGCCGGGATCGCGCTGATGATCAACGGAAACTGGGACTGGGATCAGCTGTGGGTCATCTTCGCGCTCGTCATCTTCGCGGCGTCGTTCCTCACCGGAGTCCTCGTGATCTCCCCGATGGCCAAGCGAATTCCCGACGCCGGCCCGACGACGCCTGCGGGCCAGGCGTTGATCGAGCGGCTGTTCACGATCCTCCGGATCGATCTCTGCTTCATGTACGCGATCGTGTTCGCGATGGTGGTCAAGCCGACGACCGACGACGGCTGGACGATCGCGATCGCGGTGGTGTTGCTGATCGTCCTGACCCTCGTCTTCCTGAAGCCGCTCCTCGCTCAGGCCTCGAGGTCGACGAGTAGCGCACCGCCGGCAACCTGATCGCCCTCGACGGTGTGCACCGCCGTAACGGTGCCGTCGAACGGTGAGGAGACAGGGATCTCCATCTTCATCGCCTCGAGGACGACGAGCGGCTGGCGTGCGCGAACAGCGTCCCCCGGCTGGACTTCGACCCGGATAACCGTCCCCGGCATGGGCGCGGTCACGGCGCTCTCGCCGTGCGCCGCCCCGGGGCGCTGAGACTCGACGTCGACATCGGGTGGTGAGCTCGGTGGCGGGACCGGAAGATTGAGTCGCCAGGGCGTGCGAAACGGCGCCGGCACGCGCATGAGCGGTGGCGCCGACAGCGGCGGATGCTCCGTGAGAAAAGAGGTCGTCGCTTCCCCGGCACGCACGACCGGATGCGCGACGAGCCAGCGCAGGAACTGAAGGTTCGTCGTCACGCCCTCGATGCGCGTGTCGGCGAGCGCGGAGGAGAGGCGGTCGAGAGCCTCCGCTCGCGTGTCGGCGTGCGCGACGAGCTTGGCGATCATCGGGTCGTACGCGAGCCCGATCTCGTCGCCCTCCTCGACCGCGGAATCCACACGAACGCCGCCCCCGAACGCGAGGCGCTCGACGTGTCCGGACTGGGGGAGGAACGTCCTCGGGTCTTCGGCGTACAGTCGTGCCTCGACCGCGTGGCCGTGGGCGGGGGCAGGTGTCGCGAGCGCCTCTCCCTCGGCGATGCGGATCTGGCGCTCGACGAGGTCGAGACCGGTGACCGCCTCCGTCACCGGGTGCTCGACCTGAATGCGCCCGTTCAGCTCGAGGAAGTAGAAGTCGCCGCCGTCGACGACGAACTCGACCGTGCCCGCCCCGCGATAGCCGATCGCCTGTCCGAAGTGCACGGCCGCCTCGTGGAGACGCGACCGAAGTGGGGTGTCGAGTCCCGGCGCCGGTGTCTCCTCGAGCACTTTCTGATGTCTTCGCTGCACGGAGCAGTCGCGCTCGCCGAGCGCCAGCACGGTCCCGCGCGTGTCGGCTACGAGCTGTACCTCCACGTGGCGAGGGCGCTCGAGATAGCGCTCGAGGTACAGCGTCCCATCGGAAAAGGCGCCCTCGGCTTCGCGCTCGGCCGCAGCGAGCGCCTCTTCGAGTTCCCCTGCCGAGCGAACGACGCGCATGCCGCGCCCGCCACCTCCGGCGGCGGCCTTGACGAGCAGCGGGAAGCCGATCTCCTCGGCGCTACCGTCGGGGAGCACCGGAACTCCGGCGTCGCGCGCTACTCGCTTCGCGGCGATCTTGTCCCCGCCGAGGCGCAGTGCTTCAGCGGGCGGCCCGATCCAGGTGAGCCCCGCTGCCTCGATCGCTTCCGCGAAGTCGGCGTTCTCGGCGAGGAACCCGTAGCCGGGATGGATCGCGTCGGCGCCCGCCTCGCGAGCTGCCCGAATGTGCTCCTCGGAGCGGAGGTAGCCCGAGATCTCCACGGTCGCGTCCGCCGAGCGCGCGTGGAGTGAGGAGAGGTCGTCCGCCGCCGTGACGGCGACCGTTCCGATGCCGAGCCCGCGGCACGTTCGAAAGACACGCAGCGCGATCTCCCCTCGGTTCGCGACGAGCAGCCGCCGGATCGGCACGGCCGCACTCTACGCAGGCGGGGCTATAGGCTCGGGCCGTGATCCGATTCATCGTGCGTACGGTGATCGTCCTTATCGGCAACGCGGTCGGGCTCATCGTCGCGTCGCTCGTCTTCGACGACTTCTCCATCAACATCACGGGCTTCATCCTGTCCCTGATCGTGTTCACGGTCGCCGTCGCGCTCCTGACGCCGTTTCTCACGAACGCGATGATGCGGGGCCGGTCCAACTCCGCGGCCCTCGGCGGAGTCGCGCTGATCTCGACGTTCGCCGCGCTCGTGATCACGGACCTCTTCAGCGATGGCCTGGACATCAGCGGGATCGGCACGTGGATCGGCGCCACCGTCGTCGTCTGGCTCGCCTCGGTGCTCGCGGTCTTCATCCTCCCGTTCCTCGGGCTGAAGAAGTACCTCGACGAACGTCGCGCCTGAGGGCGGAAGCACCCGGATAGCCTGAGGTCATGCGCGACGACATGGACCGGCGTGCGATCGGGACGTTGTCCGTCGGCCATGGCGGGGTCGACTTTGCGTCCGGTGCGATCCCGTCGCTGATCCCATTCCTCGTAGTCGAGTTCGACCTCGGCTACGCGGCCGCCGGCGCGCTGATGCTCGCCCTGACCGCGTCCTCGTCGCTCGTCCAGCCGCTCTTCGGCTACTGGTCGGATCGACGAGGAGCGCTCTGGCTTCTGCCGGCGGGCCTTGCGCTCGCGGCGGTGGGCACCGCGCTCGTCGCGCTCGCACCGGCGTACCCCATCGTCGTCGCCGTCACGTTCGCGGCCGGGATCGGAATCGCTGCCTACCACCCCGAGGGAGCCAAGTTCGCCGCATACGCCTCGAGCGCACGGCGTGCGAGTGGGATGTCGCTCTTCAACGTCGGCGGCAACTTCGGTTACGCGCTCGGCCCGATCGTCGTCACGCCGCTCGTGCTCTGGCTCGGCCTCGAAGGCGGGGCGCTCGCGGCCGTCCCGGCGCTCCTCGTCTCGTTCGCGCTCGTGCGAGCGCTCCCGAGCCTCGCCCGCCTACGTCCCGCGCGCGACGTTGCGGAGGCTGCACCGGGCGAGACGCACGCGGGCGCGATGGCGATTCTGGCGGGTGTCATCGCGCTCCGAAGCGTCGCCTGGTTTGCGCTGCTCGCGTTCGTGCCGCTGTGGGTCGTGTCGGAGGGCGGGAGCGAAGGAGCGGGCAACCGCGAGCTCTCGCTCATGCTGCTCGCCGGAGTCGTGGGCACGCTCCTGCTCGGGCCGATCGCCGACCGGTTCGGCTTGCGGAGGACGCTGCTCGTGACGCAGGCGTTGCTGCCCCCGCTGATCATCGCGTTCCTCGAGCTCGGCGGCGTGATCGGGACGCTCGCGCTCATGGTCGTCGGGTTCTGCGTCGTCGGGACGTTCGGGATCACGATCGTCCTTTCTCAGCTCTACCTCCCCCGTCACACGGGGATGGCGAGCGGCCTCTCGGTCGGGCTGGCGATGGGGATCGGAGGCGTCGCGGCCGTCGCGCTCGGCGCTCTCGCCGACTCGATCGACCTCGAGACGGCGCTCATCGTCGCCGCGAGCGCACCCGCCATAGGGGTCGCGCTCTGCCTCTTCCTTCCCTCACCGAGGCGACGCGTCGTGACCGAGCCGGCGCTCGCGCAGCCGGCCTAGCCGTTCTCGTCGAGCCAGCCGGGCGACCGCCGTTCGAGGAATGCGCGCAGCCCGTCCTGGCCCTCGGCGCTGGATCGCCGCGTCGCGGCGATCCGCGCGGTCTCGTCACCGGTCGGCCGGTCGAGGACCAGCCGTTTCGCCTCCCGCGTCGCGACGGGCCCGCTCGCGAGGATGTCGCCGACGATCCCCTCGGCGCGCTCGCCCGCATCCTCGGCGACCTCCGACACGAGCCCGATCCGCAACGCCGTTTCTGCGTCGAAGCGCTCGCCCGTCACGAAGTATCGACGCGCGGAGCTTCCGATCTTCGCAAGCACGAAGGGCGAGATGACCGCCGGGATGATCCCGAGCCTCACCTCGGTGAACCCGAATACCGCATCCGGCCAGGCGATCGCTATGTCCGCGCACGCCACGAGCCCCGACCCCCCGCCGAGTGCGAACCCGTGCACGCAGCACACGACCGGAGCTGGGCAGGCGTCGATCGTCTCGAGCATCCGATACAGGCGCAGTGCGTCCTCGACGTTCTCGTCGTAGGAGAGGTCGACCGAGGCGCGCTGCCACTCGACGTCAGCGCCTGCGCAGAACGACGGGCCCTCGCCCTCGAGGAGCACGGCTCGTGCGTCGCCGACGCCGGCGAACGCCGCAGTGAGCTCGGCGATGAGCGCGGCGTCGAACGCGTTCCGTCGCTCCGGCTTCGCGAGCGTCACGCGAAGGACGAGCCCGTCCCGGACGATCTTCAGCGCCGCCATGACCCCTCGCACCCTATGGTTTCGACGGTGACGACGAAGAGCTTCACCGTCGAGCTCGAACGTGCGGCCAAGACGTCGGCACGCTTTGCCGTGCCGCTGGATCTCGAAAGGGTGTACGGTCGCGCGCGGCCACCGCTCCGGGTCACGATCCGTGGGCACACGTGGCGCACGACGCCGGGCGTCTACGGTGGCGTCGCGTACGTCGGCCTGAACAAGGAGGTGCGTGCCGTAGTGGGCGTCGACGCCGGCGATCGTGTGCGGGTCGCGATCGAGCTCGACACCGAGCCGCGTACGGTCACCGTTCCCGACGATCTCCAGGCTGCGCTCGCCGACGACCGCGACGCACGGGTGGCCTTCGAGAAGCTCTCGTACACCCACAGACGGGAGTACGTCGCGTGGATCGACGAAGCGAAGCGACCCGAGACGCGGGCTCGCCGCGTCGCGGGCACGATCGAGGGCGTGCTCGCAGGGAGGCACCGCTGATGCCGCTGCGGGGTGCTCTGGCCGCATCGATCACGCCGCTCCGCGCGCTCGGCGCGGAGCCGGACGACGAGGCGTTCGGGCCGCTCTGCGACTTCTACGTCGAGGCCGGTCTCGACGGTGTGCTCGCCCTCGGCACGGCAGGGGAGGGGATCCTCTTGTCGGTCGACGAGCGGCGACGCGTTGCGGACCTGTTCCTGCAGGCGGCGGACAATCGACTACAGATCGCCGTGCACTGCGGCGCGCAAACGACGCGGGACACGGTCGCACTCGCCGTCCACGCGGCCGAGGTCGGCGCGGACGCCGTCGTGGTGATCGGCCCGCCGTACTTCAAGCTCGACGAGCACGCGCAGTACGCGCACTTCTTCGCGGCCGCGACCGCCTGCGCACCGCTCCCGTTCTACGTCTACGAGTTCGCAGCGACGACGGGATACGCGATCGCTCCGGCGGTGCTCGAGCGCCTCCGCGACGACGCGTCGAACGTCGTCGGCCTCAAGGTGTCCGACACGCCCTTCGACGCGTTCGAGAAGTACCTGCTGCCCGGCTTCGACATCTTCGTCGGGCCGGAGGCGCTGATCGCGGCCGGGATGGCCCGCGGTGCCGTCGGCGCCGTGTCGGCGCTCGCGTCTGCGCTTCCCGGGGAGATCGCCGCCGTCGTCCGCGAGCCGAGCGACGAAGGCGCGGCGCGCCTCGGCGAGCTGCGCTCGTTCGTCGAGCGCTTCCCCCGGCAGGCCGCCCTCAAGCGCCTGCTCGCGCTCCAGGGCGTGCCCGTGCGCGAGGACGTCAGAGCTCCGCTGAGACCGCTGAACGCCGCCGAGCGCGAGGAGCTCGACGCCTGGGCCGCAGACGTCGTGAATTACGCGGAGTCGAATTCCTCGTAGACGTCCGGCTCGTCCCCGACGAGGTCTTGCGCCCAGCCGATCGACTCGGGCAGGTCGTCGCCGTAGACGATCACGCCGAAGCGCTCGCTCGCCTCGTTCCAGATCCAGTGGCTCGGCGGGACGAGCTCCGGGAGCGACTCCCGGAGCTCGTCGATCGTCGTTTGCGACTCGACGACGTTCCAGATGAGGAGACGGACGACGCTCACGATCCGAGCCTACGAGACCGGCGAGCCGGCCGCGTGCCCAAGGCCCGGCGACCGGCTCGAGGGTCTCGGTTCGATCAGCCGCTGTTCGTGAGATTCGCGACGCGGAGCGCCGTGATCTTGATGAAGTTCGCCTGCTTCTGGGTCGGTGCGGAGCAGGAGAAGTTCACGTTCCCCGCGGCGGTGAAGTTGTTCAGCACCATCAGCGACAGCGTGGCGGGCTCGTCGGCGGCGACGTACGTGAGCGACTCGTCGAAGTTCGATCCTGCTTCGAGTCTGCACGTGGCCGTCCCGGCGAGCAGTGACGTCGTGAGGTACGCCTTCCCCCAGATCACGTAGTTCCCGGGATCGGGGATCGCAAGTGTTGCGACGGCCGTCTGCGCCGAGGGCACCGCAACGGGCCCATTCACGAAGCGGCCGAGCGCCACGCTCGGGGGCACGACACCAGGCGCGAGATCCGCTCCAGTGATGGAGCCGTCCTGCACCTTTTCGGTGGTAACGGCGTCGGTCGCGACCTTGTCCGCCGTCACCGCCCCGGCGGCGATCTTGGCCGAGCTCACGGCGTTGCTCGCGATCTTGGCGGAGCCGACCGCGTTCGAGGCGATCTTTGCCGCCACGACGGCGTTCGGGGCGATCTTCGCCGCCGCGACAGCGTTGTTCTTGATCTTCGGCGTGGTCACGGCGTTGCTCTTCAGTTGTGCGGTCCCGACGCTGTTCTTCGGCGGGGCCTGGGTGACGGCTGCGCCACCTACCCCTCCGAGGGCGAGAAGCAGTGCGAGACAGGCCACCACCAGCGCGGATGACGGCAGGCGCGCGGATACACGACTCATCACAACCTCCTTTGTCGACGGCGTGGTGTTGGAGAGTCGGGGGTGCCGTACCCGTTCCGCGCGGAACTAACCGGCGGAGCCGGGGCGTGCCTCAGAAGGGGCCGCGCGGCTCGTAGCTTCCCGGACGCGCCCCGACGGCGATCATCGTCATTCCGTCCGGGCCGGCGATCGGAACACGAACGGTGCCGGGGTCGAAGCGGAGGAACGTGCCCACCTCGACGTCGATCTCCTCGCCGTCGATTCGGTATCTGCCTGAGCCGGCGACGATGACGTTGACCTCCTCCTGGCCGGTCTCGAGCTCGTCGTGCTCGCGCCCCTCGGTGTTCGCCGGGATCTCGAACCAGTTGATCCCGAACGCCTCGACACCGAGCACCCGGCGCACGAAACGCACGGCGCCTTCCGGCCCCGACGGCTCGACCTTGTCGACGTGGATCATCGAATAGCCCATCAACGTCCTTTCTACCTACATGCGGAAGACGCCGAATGTCGTCTCGGGAACGGGCGCGTTGGCTGCGGCGGCGAGCCCGAGGGCGAGGACGCGGCGGGTGTCGAGCGGATCGATGATGCCGTCGTCCCAGAGGCGCGCGGTGGAGTAGTACGGGTTGCCCTCGGCTTCGTACGTCGCCCGGATCTCGTCGGGGTCGGCATCCCCGACCATCGTCAGGACGGTCGCGGCCTGGTCGCCGCCCATGACCGAGATGCGGGCGTTCGGCCACATCCACAGCTGCCGCGGCTCGTACGCACGACCGCACATCGCGTAGTTGCCGGCGCCGAACGAGCCGCCTGTGACGACCGTGAACTTCGGGACGTTCGCGCACGCGACAGCCATGACGAGCTTCGCGCCGTCCCGTGCGATACCGCCCTCCTCGTACTCCTTCCCGACCATGAAGCCGGTGATGTTCTGGAGGAAGACGAGCGGGATGCGGCGCTTGCAGGCGAGCTCGATGAAGTGCGCTCCCTTCTGCGACGACTCCGCGAAGAGGACGCCCTGGTTGGCGAGGATCGCGACCGGATAGCCCTGGATCCGCGCGAAGCCGCAGACCAGCGTCTCGCCGTACAGCTGCTTGAACTCGTGGAGGCGCGAGCCGTCGACGATGCGGCCGATGACGGCACGTGCGTCGAGCTCGTGCCGGAAGTCCTCGGGGACGAGCCCGTACAGCTCAGTCGGGTCGAGGGCTGGCTCCTCGGCATGCGAGAGCTCCCACGGGGACGCCTGCGGAGGATCGAGGTTCCGCACGATCTCTCGGGCGATCGCGAGCGCGTGCTCGTCGGAGGTCGCGTAGTGGTCTGCGACGCCGGAGCGGCGCGTGTGCACGTCGGCGCCTCCGAGCTCCTCCGCCGTGACGTCCTGGCCCGTGGCGGCCTTCACGAGCGGCGGCCCGCCGATGAAGATCGTCCCGGTCCCCTTGACGATCACCGTCTCGTCGGACATGGCGGGGACGTAGGCGCCGCCGGCCGTGCACGAGCCCATGACGACTGCGATCTGCGGGACCCCGAGCGCTGACAGCCGCGCCTGGTTGAAGAAGATCCTCCCGAAGTGCTCGCGGTCCGGGAACACCTCCGCCTGAAGCGGCAGGAAGGCACCACCGGAGTCCACGAGATAGAGACACGGCAGGCGGTTCTGGCGCGCGACCTCCTGTGCGCGCAGGTGCTTCTTGACGGTGAGGGGGTAGTACGAGCCACCTTTCACCGTCGCGTCGTTCGCGACGATGACGCACTGTCGACCTTCGACGACGCCGACACCCGTGACGATTCCCGCCGACGGGGCGTCGCCGTCGTAGAGCTCCCAGGCGGCTAGCGCATTCAGCTCGAGAAAGGCGGTTCCCGGGTCGACGAGTCGATCGACCCGCTCGCGCGCGGTGAGTTTTCCCCGGGAGCGGTGCCGTTCGACGGCTTTCTCGCCGCCACCGGTGGCGACGAGCGCGGTGCGCTCCCGCAACTCGGCGACGAGTCCTTGCATGCGCTCGCGACGCCGGTCGAACATGTCGTCGTGAGCGACCTCGGGCGCGAGCACCGCCATCGGCGGCTGAGCCTACCGCTTGCCCGTCCGGGGTCGACTGCGGAAGACTTCAGGCGACGCCGTCCGACCGGGAGAGGAGCGCGACATGTCCGACCAGGTGAAGTACGTCCTCGACGAGAGCCGGCTTCCGGAGGCCTGGTACAACATCGCCGCCGACCTGCCTTCGCCTCCTCCGCCCGTGCTCCATCCGGGCACCGGGCAGCCCGTCGGACCGGACGACCTCGCGCCGCTCTTTCCGATGGCGATCATCGGACAGGAGGTCTCGACGGACCGGCTGATCACCATCCCCGAGGCGGTGCGCTCGGTCTACCGGCAGTGGCGGCCGACACCGCTCTACCGCGCGCGGCGGCTCGAGCAGGCCCTCGAGACGCCGGCGCGCCTCTACTACAAGTACGAGGGCGTCTCTCCGACGGGCTCCCACAAGCCGAACACGGCGGTCGCGCAGGCGTACTACAACAAGCAAGAGGGTGTGAGGCGCCTCACGACAGAGACCGGTGCGGGGCAGTGGGGGTCGGCGCTCGCCTTCGCCGGCGGCATCTTCGGCCTCGAGGTCGACGTCTGGATGGTCAGGGTCTCCTACGACCAGAAGCCGTACCGCCGGGGCCTCATCGAGGCGTTCGGCGGACACGTCATCGCCAGCCCGTCGGACGAGACGGACGCCGGGCGCGCGATTCTCGCCGAGCACCCCGATTCGACGGGGAGCCTGGGTATCGCGATCTCCGAGGCGGTCGAGGCTGCGGCCCCGCGCGATGACACGAAGTACTCGCTCGGATCGGTGCTGAACCACGTCCTCATGCACCAGACCGTGATCGGCGAAGAGGCGCAGATGCAGATGGACGAGGCCGAGGACTACCCGGACGTCGTCATCGGCTGCACGGGCGGCGGCTCGAACTTCTCGGGGCTCTCGTTCCCGTTCATCGGGAGGGCGCTCCGCGAGGAGGCGTCGATTCGCGTCATCGCGGTGGAGCCCGCCGCGTGCCCGAGCCTGACGAAGGGCTCGTACGCATTCGACTTCGGCGATACCGGACATCTCACGCCGCTCGTGAAGATGCACACCCTCGGCTCGACGTTCGTCCCGCCGCCGTTCCACGCCGGTGGTCTCCGCTACCACGGGATGGCGCCGATGGTGAGCCACCTGAAGGAGCTCGGTCTGATCGAGGCGCGCGCCTATGCGCAAACCGAGGTGTTCGCGGCTGGCGTGCAGTTCGCGCGCGTCGAGGGGATCATCCCGGCGCCGGAGGCGAACCACGCGGTCAAGGCGGCGATCGACGAGGCGCATCGCTGCCGCGAGGAGGGGGTGTCGCAGGCCATTCTCTTCAACCTCTGCGGCCACGGGCATTTCGACATGCAGGCCTACATCGACTACGCGGCCGGCAAGCTCAAGGACGAGGCGTACTCGGAGGAAGAGGTCGCGATGGCGCTCGCCGGGCTTCCGGCAGTCGCCTAGTTCGCACTACGCAGCGTGTCGGTCCGACACGCGGAGCATTG
>Ga0070684_100002367_pt1 | contig 13904 bp, 10 predicted proteins | sample KBSC723LmetaG_FD_65653 | JGI IMG/M metagenome (GOLD analysis project Ga0070684, IMG submission 65653) | Corn rhizosphere microbial communities from Kellogg Biological Station, Michigan, USA - KBS C7.2-3L metaG | ecosystem: Host-associated > Plants > Roots > Rhizosphere ...
GGGGCCTTGGTTTCGGTGAGCTTGGCATTCACGTCGTCATCGCCGGCGGCCAGGTTGAGCTTTGCGGCGCGCTGCTGCAGAATCTCGTCGTCGATCATGCTCTTGAGGATCTCGAGCCGCCGGATGTCGGCTTGCTCCTGGGAGATCTCCTGCTGCTGATTGGGGTCGAGATTAGCCTTGTAGATTTTTTCCAGATCGGAGCGCATGATGTCTTTGCCATTGACGGTGGCGACGACGTCAGCGCCGGGAGCGCGATGGCAGCCGGAGGCGGCGAGCACAACTGCAAGACCCAGGATGAAAATGGTACAACGGGTTTTCGCCCGCACGACAGATTCGACTTGCAACCTGATCTCTCCTCGAAAGCGCAAGCGCTTCCGGCATTACAGAATAATTCGCGCCCCCGTGTGGGGTACAGGGAATCGTGGCAAAGCGATTACCTGAATGCGTCCCTACGTTCCCCATGTTGAAACGCGGGGCTAACGAACACCGTGCCTACGGCACTTCAGTGTTGTTGCACCCTGGTTCCCCATGTTGAAGCGCGGGGCTAACAAACACCGTGCCTACGGCACTTCAGTCTTGTTGGGCCCTGGTTCCCCACGCTGAAGCGCGGGGCTAACGAACCTTGCGCCTACGGCGCGTTGGCATGCGAACTTCTTTGAGCAACAAAAACCTTCATGCGATGGATCTGCAAAACCTTTGCGCGATTGCCCGGTAAAAACCTTCATGCGATGCCCTGCAAAAACCTTCCTGCGATTGCCCTGCAAAAACCTTCCTGCGGTGCCGTACAAAAACCTTCATGCGATTGCCCTGCAAAAACCTTTGCGCGATGCCCTGCAAAAACCTTCCTGCGATTGCCGTTGGAATCGTTGGCCTGCGGGCAGGCCTTGCGGCCTGCGGGCATTGACTATTTTCCCGGGTTCCCGGCGGGTTGGGCTGGGGCAGGGGGTTCGGGCTGCGGTGGCGGGGGCTGTTCGCCCGCGGCGCGCAGGGCCCGGTCAATTACCATCCAGAGCTGCTCTTCGGGAACCGCACCGCCGTTGACGCGTTCTCCCTCGACAAAGACGGCCGGCGTGCCATCGATACCCAGCGCGTCGGCTTCCTGTCTTGACTGTTTTACTTTCGTCTCGTCCTGTTTCGCGATGCAGGCGTCGACCTTCGCGGTATCGAGCTTGCCCACGGTGGCCTCGTCTTTTGCTACGCGGTCGAGGGCGGCAAAACTCTTCTGGACGTCGCGATCGGGGCCGTTGATTTCCTGGCCGTGCGTGTGCAGGTAATCGACGTATTTCCAGTAGACGTCGCCGTTCTGTTCGGCGATGCAGTTGGCATCGACGGCGGCATGCATGGCCCAGGGATGGATCTCGACCAGCGGATCGTCTTTGTAGATGAAGCGGACCTGGTCCTTGTAGCGGTTCAAGGTGTCAGGAAAGAGCTGCTCGTGCATGCGCGCGCAGTACGGGCACTCGAGGTCGTCGAAGTTGATGACCGTGACCTTGGCGTTAGGATTGCCGCGCACGGGGCGACCTGCGACGTCGATATTCAGCGCCGGGTTTTTCTCGAGGCTGAAGGTGTCAAGGCGCGCCAGGGCTTTATTGTCTTTTGAAATGAGAAGGTCGACCTTCTGCGAGCGAGCGCCCCGCGAGAGCATGATGGAGAGAGTGTCATATCCCGGGAACTGGCTGGGGGTTCGCTGTCCCACGGCGACGTTAATGTCGGGCGGGATGTTGAGCTGAGAGCGGACGGTGACCTCGATGCGGCGGGTCAAACCGGCGTCGGCTGGAGTGGCAGTGGACTGGGCCTTGCAGCCGGCGGCAAGGGCAACGGCGAGCAGGCCGGCCATGAGTCGAAAACGCAACAAATCAGGAATCCTCTCGGTTCAGGATACTCCAGCGAGTGGACCTGGAGCAGATCCTCAGGAGTGGACGGACGGGACTGGAAAACGTGACCCGAGGGGAGTGAGTCGCGACTGCGGCGCAGTTGAGTTGAATCGGTTCGATAGAGGCCTAAATGCTTGTGAAGGACGCTTGAGGGCTTTTGAAAACGGGTGCCATCGTCCATCGTCTGCAAATTGGTTCACAAGCATTTTTCCATGCCTGTTTTAACCGCCTTGAATGCTGGTACAACCTCAACGGAGTACTCGATTTTGCTGGGATACCGGCCGAGATACCGGGCACCAGTCGAGATGTTCTTGAGTTCGCAAAAATCGTCGTAGATCGCCATCGTCTCATCGTGACGGCAAAGATTGCTATCCCTTGTCCGATGGTCCGCCGAATGGATCCCCTTCCGGCTAAAAAATGCCTCCACGTAGTGCAACGCGGAATAAAAGCTGATCGTGGCAGCCCATCCCCTCGCAGCAGAGTTGTCCATATTTAGCTGCGCTGCTAGCAGCTCGTTATCGCGAGCTACCTCGAGATGGATAGATTTGCTCGGCACGATCCAGCTTTCCTAGGCGGGAACGGGAAATGCCATGGGGATGTCGGACACAAGCTCATCAGAAGAGGTTCCCGCGTCCAGCTGGACCACATAAAAATCAAGCTCGAACCCCTGGAGCTTCTTAAGCAGCTCTTTCTGTGCTGCATACACAGCTTTACGGTCTGCTGCGGTCCAGTTCCGAATCATCGTCCAGACATGGTATACATCACCGCTCCGGCCGATTCGAATGGCGGACACGTTAGGGTTCTGGGTCAACTTCTCGACGATTACGTCGCTGATATTCCGCGGCACTCTAGCCATTCCAGAAAACCATAAGTCGTGGTCGGAGAACGTCAATTGGGGAGAACTGTGACCTTCCCCTTCGCCGCTGATCGTGGTTTCAAACATCAGCGGAACGGGCAGGCGATTATTCATCGAGAACTCGAATTCATGGATGAGGGGTGACATGTCAGGATTTCCTCCTCATAGATTCGTTGGCAACAACGGCGACAACCTGTTGGGCGTTAACGCCGTACACCGGATCTCCATTCGGCTGATACACGCCATCCATGCGCAGAACTTCCAGAAGCACCGGCTTGATCTTAAGAGTCGTGCCATCGTGAAGGATGTAGGTGCTAAAGTTCTCCTTGTCGACTTCAAAATCGACAATAGTAGCGTCCACCATCTGCCCATTAAAAGGCACTTTCCGGCTGTTACCCATTCCGAAAACCTCGTTCTCGCGTGTGGCGCGAATATACTGTGCACGTGAATTGCCGTCAATTCAAATCTTACAATAGAAGAACCTAATTGCACCGAAAACGGTTCAAAATGTTCCGAAGTCTACAGCTTCGATGCGAGCTAAGGGTCTTTGGGTTTGCCAAAGTATTTAACCCTGAGGTCAGCTGGTGACGCCCTGAGGATGTTCCGCGGGCTCACGTTCCGGGGCGCATTGCGCCAGGAAGGCCTCGCGAAAACGCCGCAAGCTCATGGGCTTGCCGAAGTGCCATCCCTGCGCGTAATGGACGCCGCGCAGCCGGAGGAATTCCGCCTGCTCGGGGGTCTCAACGCCCTCGGCAACGAGTTTCAGCCGGAGGGAGTGCCCGATCTGGATAATGTGCGGCACCACCTGGCTTGTGGCACAGTCTGTTCCGATCGTGTCCACAAACGACTTGTCGATTTTCAGGACATCGGGGGCGAGCACCTCGAGGCGAGCGAGGCTGGAGTAGCCGGTGCCAAAATCGTCGATGGCCAGGGTGACTCCGAGCGCCCGCACCTTGCGGCAAAGTTCGGTCGGCTGCGGACCCTTGAGGAATCCGCTTTCGGTCACCTCTACCTGGAGGTTTCCGGGGCCGGCGGCGGTCGTCTGCAAGACCCGGCTCAACAGGTTCAGAGTCGCGTGGTTGCGAAGGTCCTCGGCCGAAAGGTTAATCGACAGGCAAAACGCCGGATCGAGCCTGAGCAGGCCGGGCAAATCGGCGGTGACAATTTCCGCCACGCAGGCGGTAATCGAGGTTACGATACCGCTTTCCTCGGCTGCGGGAATGAAGGAGTCAGGGCCGACGACGAGGGTACCACGCTGCCAGCGCACCAGGGCCTCGGCACCGATCCAGCGACCCGATTGGAGGTCGACAATGGGCTGGTATTCAACAAAGAACTCGCGGCGTTTTGCCGCCGCGCGGAGGAGCGAAGGCAGGGAAAGCCGCGCGCGCGAAACGAAGACTACGGCCCACGCGAGGGCGAGGCCGCAGAGGATCCCGAGGGGGACAAAGGTAACGGCGAAGTGCCGCACCTGACGCGTGATATAGGTCTGGGGCGCCGCGGCGACGGAAGCAATATCGCCGCGCGCGGAGCGCGCCACAGAGACGACGTATCCGCTATCGAGGAACGTGGCGGTGCTTCCCTTGGGGATGGTGCGGCACCAGTTCGGTTGAATATGTCCCTGCCCCGCTACCAACGGCGAGCCCGGTCGGGAAGGAACGAAGAGTCCAAGCGATACGTCGGGGCCTTCCGTTGCGGTGTCGAGGGTCAGATCAGCATTGAGCAAGAAAGCGAACGATCCGCTGGAAATTATTGTGATTGGCCGTTCGCCGGTAAGCGGCAGCCGCACACTGAGCCGATTTTGCGAACCTGACTCTGTAATCAGGGTCGGGGGACCGAGGGCAATTGGTTCGGTAGTTCCGAGCGAGGTGCAGAGCAGGTTATTGCCCGAAACTCTGCCGATGGCCAGCAGATAGGTGGAGGCCGCGTCGAGGCGCCGCATCAGGTCGATTTCCTGGGTGGAACAGGGTGAGAAGGGCGAATCGGATAGCTGCTGGTAAGCGCTTTTGAATTGGTCGCCCACCTCGTCGCTGCGGCGCAGGGCATCGCGGGCGTAGCCGGCGACGCGATCTTTTTCGTATGAGACGCTCTCACGCCACGCGAGTTCAAGAGAAATAAGGACGGGCGCGGCGATGGAGACAGCACCGATCGCAATCGCCACACCTATTCTGATGGAATTCCGCACCAATTTTCCTCGCGTGAGAATGCCTGACTGTGGCCTGGGGAAAGAGTTCCCCGATGATAGCGCGGCCTATGATGGCGAATCCACTCCCCAAAAGGGGCAGGGACCCGCGCAATGGTCTAGTAGGCGGGGGAGGAAGACTGGTCGCGGAACACGGAATTGGAGCGGCGGATGTCTCCGACGGAGCCGAAGTTGGCGAGCGTGAAGCTGTAGAGGTACTGGGTTTCATCGCGCAGATCGCCGAGGGCGAAGCGCCGGTAGCCGACGGTGAGGCCGCAGCAGTTCCAGTTGTAGACCGCCTGGATGCCGCCATATTGCAGCGCGCCGCGAACAAAGTCGTAGCCTCCGTTGGCTGCGAGGTTGAAGCCTTCGCGGTTCTGGCTTCCGATTTCGAGGAATGGATCGAGCTGCTGGCTCTGGATGAGCGATGCTTTGCCGCCCTGTTCGTTGGGGGCGTTGAGGAGGGCGCGTCCGAGACCGACGGTGGTGATGCCCCAGTGATAGCCGGCGAAGATGTTGTCGGCTCCGAAGCGGCCGGGCTTGGGGTCGTAGTCCATGTCCCACTCGAGGCGGAGGTTGTGAATGGCCTCGAACCGCATGCGGGAGACGATGGGCGACACATTGCGCGGTTCGGTGAGGAAGGCCACGCCGGTGAAGTCGAGAGTGGATGAGAAGACGTTGCGACGGCCGGGGATGAGCGCTCCTCCGAACGTTGGGTCGATGAAGAATTTCTGCGCGATGAGCCAGCTTGCCCATTCGCGGGGACGGGTGTCGCAGGAGTTGGCGTCCGCGGAGGGCGTGGAGTTGGGGCACGGTTGCCGACGCACGTAAAAGCGCTGGGTGAGGGAGTAGCCGGCCTCGTTGGTGTCGGTGGCGATATCGGTGGTGTCGACCAGGAGCACGTTGCGGGCGAGGCTGCCGATTCCGCCGACGTAATGGTAGGTGAGCTCGGGCTCGATGACGTGGCGCAGCACTTTGCCCTGATGGCCGATGGCGAAGTCCCGTTCCATGGCCGGGGGGCGGATGTCGACCGAGGCTTCGCCGTAGGTGCGGCGGAGAGGATCGTGGCTTACGGAGGGCACTCCGCCGTTGGCTCCGGTGAGGTCGGGAACCTGCTGATTCGAGTACCAGGTGGCGCGGAGGGCGAGCTGGGGGACGATACTCCAACCGGCGCTGACAATCGGGATGGAGAGATGCGGATAGAAATCGACGCGAGCATCGTTGCGGGCATGGAAGCCGGGTTCGGCGCGGCCCAGGTGGCTCATGGATGAGCCGAGGCCCCAATCGACGGGGGAAGTGGAGCTGCCGAGCGGGCGGTCGAGCACGTCGTAACGCAGCGACGGGAGGCGCAGGAGGCGTACCTCGTTGCCGGAGGTGGAGCTGGCGAAGGTCTGCATGCGCGCCATTTCGACGGAGGGAACGATGCCGTTGTGGGCGTGGGTCCAGGCGATTTCGCTTTTCACCTGGGAGTCGATGGCCTGCCAGTAATTGTCGTTGAAGACGAGCCGGTAGCTGTAGTTCGACAGGTATTCGGCATTGCCGGCGATGCGGGTGTGGGGTGAGAAGTCCTTGCGGACCTCGGCGGCGATATCGGCGCCACCCTGGTCGATGTGGATGGTCTGGTGGGCTTGCGGGCCGGAGGTCTGCAACTGGTTGAAGCCGCGGTCGAGCAGAGCATTCCAGCGCACTGTAACGTGGTCGAGGCCGGGGCCCCTGTAGCGGAAATCGCCATTGGGCGCCCATCCGCGACGGCTGTAGTATTCCGAACCGACGACCATGTCCATGCTGCGGTTGATGGCCCAATAGAATTGCTCGCCGACGGTGAATCCGCGGATGGAGGATCCGTTGCTGAGAACGGGAATGAGGAAGCCGCTCTGGCGTCCGTTTTCCTCTACGGGATGGCGGAGGTAGGGAAGGTAGAAGAGGGGAACGCCGAGGAATTTGAAGTAGGTGTTGTGGGTGGAGGCGGTGCCGTTTTCGACGATGATGGAGCGGGCCATGAGCTGCCAGTCAGGTTTGGGGAGGCGGCAGTTGGTCATGGAGCCGTCGATGACGCGGTAGCTGCGCTCGCCATTCTGGAGCAGCACGCGGGCATGAATGATGAATGGACTAGCAGTGGTGTAGACTAGCGCGCGTCCGTAGCCGCGTACGCCCATGGTGCCGGTCACGTCAAAGAAGCGCGCGGTGTGGGTATCGAGGCGCATCTGGCCGTGGGAGGCTGTGAGCACGAGGTCGTCGGGTCCGCCGCGAATCTGGATGTGGCCTTCAGCCTGGATCTCGGTGGTATCGCGGTCATAGCTGATCTTGTCTGCGCGCAGGACGTAATCGCGGTAGCGGAACTCCTCGACGCCGTAGAGCGTGGCGATGCTACCGGCCCACGTCTGGCGGTCGGCTTTCCAGCTTACGGGGACGCCGGTGGCCCTGGCCGGTTCGGGTTGGGCGACGGGCATGGCTTCCTGTCCGGGGTCGTCAGGGAGGCTGGCGGTTGATTGCTGCGATGAGGAAGTTGTTCCAGATTGAGGAGGGGGTAACGCATTGGTCAACGTCTGCCCTGTCACATTCGTGTGCCAGAGAAGCGAGAGCGTGATACACAGAAAAAAGCGAACGCGCATCCGGAGACCAAGGTCAGCATAGCAAATGCGGGCGTGGTGAATTGGGGCGTGAAACGCGTGCTCTGGCTGCAGGACAATCCGGCACGGATTTGCCCGCACGGACCGATTGGTCCGGCGATGGCCTGCTATTTTCTTCCGCGCTCTCAATGCCTCTCGCAATTGTGAATTCCTGCTGCCGGCGAATCTGCGGCGACAGGCCAACAGGCGGGGTCAAGAAAGCAATCCGAACCGCACCGGAAGGGAACAGAAGTTGAGCACACTCGGTCAGCCGTATCCAGAACCCGCGTGGAAGCAGGAAGTCAGCCGGCGCATTGCCGAACACAAGCACCGCAAGGGCGCGCCGGCGCAGAAGGCGCAGACGCAGCCGCATCAGTTGGGTAACAGCCGCGCCGCGGAGGCTGCGGCGCGCGTGGCGGCGCGCTATTCGAAGGCGCCGAGTTATAGCCAGATGCAGGCTGAAGAGGCGCGAACCGCAGTGCGCGCTGCCGAGATCGCGACCAAGGTTGCCCTTGAGGCGCAGGCCACGGCGGAGATCGCCCTGGCTGAACTGCATGCCGCCTCAGTGGAACCGCAGCGCGGACCGGCCGTGGTGGAAAGCATCAGCCGTGCACGCGTGGAGCCGGCCGAAGAGTCCGCGGTGGCAGTGGCCGAGCCGGAAGAGACGATGATGGCGGAAGCCGTTGCGGAGCCGGCGGTCGAAGTGGAGCCCGAGCTCTTCGAATTGGCTGACCAGCGCGATCCGGAACCGGTGCGACCGGTGCAGTTGATGGAAGGGCAGAGCTTCGGCATTCGCTGGGAGCCCGACATGCCGGTTCGCGTGCTGCAGCCGCGGCCCGCACCCGAGCCGGAACCTTTCGATCTGGAGACGGAAGACTGGTGGACGCCGGCACAGATGACGGCCGCGCTGCGCAACGAGCCAATCGCGGTGGAAGCCGAACCGGCACACGCGAACCTGATTGAGTTTCCGCGGGAACTGGTGGCGACGCGCAAGATGCGGCCGCGGCTTGCGGAACCCGTGGCCGCTCCGCAGGCGCAGCTCAGCATTTTCGAGGTGGATCCGGGGACAGTGTCAACCGAACCGGCAGCAGCCGGGAGCGTGGCGCCCGCGCCTGCGTGGTCAGAGCGCGAATGGACGGGAACGGGGTGGACGGGTATCGAGCTCGGAGAGCATCCTCTGGTCGAGGAGCGCCCGCAGGTTGAGCCCGCGTGTCCTGCCCAGAAGATCGACCTGGCGCCGTTTGGCCGACGGCTGATGGCCGCGGTCGTAGACGGGTGCCTGATCCTGGGGGCGTTTTTCTCCGCTGCGATGTTCCTGGCGACGCATATGGAGCCGGTGCCGGCCGCGCGGAGCGCCGAGGCGATGGTGGTTGCCGGACTGCTTTTAGCCGGCTTTTTGTATCACGCGGTGTTTTTCGCACTGGCTGTGTCGACTCCGGGCATGCGGTATGCCGGTATTGCTCTCAGTACGTTTGAGGACGAGAGCCCGAAGCGGGCACAACTGCGGCGCAGGCTGGGGGCGATGGCGTTGTCGCTTCTGCCGATGGGATTGGGGTTTGCGTGGTCGCTGTTTGACGATGATCACCTGAGCTGGCACGATCGGATTTCGCAGACTTATTTGCGGAAGCGGTAAGCCCGGTGCTTGTTTGGCCTTCCTTGACCGGTATATACTTTTGTATATGCCAGAGGGGGAGGTCTTATGCAAAGAACCGCCAAGATATTCATGAACAACCGTAGTCAGGCAGTGCGCCTCCCTAAGGAATTCCAGTTCAACACCCCAGAGGTATTCATTCGTAAACAGGGAGACGAGGTTATCCTCTCGCCGCGCCCAAAGGACTGGTCCGAACTCCTCAAAGGTCCGTTCGCGTCAGAAGGGTTCATGGAGAACGTGGAGGATCTTCCGATTCAGGAGCGGTCATTCTGAATGCCGCGATACATGCTCGACACGGACACGTCCTCCTACATCATGAAAGCATCGAACCCGGTCGTTCTTCGTCGGCTGCAATTGCATTCGACCGAAGACGTCTGCGTTTCGGTGATTACAAAGTGTGAATTGATGTATGGGGTGGAGGTTTCTCCGAGACAGACCCAGGACCGGACGAGATTGGAAGTTTTTCTGCGACATATTCCGGTCCTGGATTTTTCAGACGGGGCTGCGCTTCACTACGCGCTCATTCGGGCAGAACTGAAGCAGCGCGGAAGAATAATCGGCTCGAACGACTTGCTTCTCGCCGCTCACGCACGGTCTCTCGGCCTCACCCTGGTGACCAACAACACGCGGGAGTTTGCGCGAGTACCAGGCTTAAAACTGGAAAATTGGGCTTAATCACCGCGACCGACGTTCCTGTCCCGCTCACAAATCATCTTCATCGCTGTCTCTCATCTTGATATTCTCTTTTGCGGATCGTTTTCTTCCTCCCCCTTCGTAGATTTGGAAAGCGCTGACGAGCGGCGTACGTTGTCGTCGGCATGTGGGCGGGTGAAAAAGCAGATCCTCTGCGGGGATGACAGAAAGAAAAGCAAAGGCAAAGGCAAAGGCAAAAGCAGGTCCTTCGCTGCGCTCAGGATGACAAGGTTTAGGGCGCGAGCAAAGGCAGATGCAGGTCCTTCGCTGCGCTCAGGATGACAAGGTTTAGGGCGCGAGCAAAAGCAAAAGCAGGTCCTTCGCTGCGCTCAGGATGACAGAAAGAAAAGCAAAGGCAAAAGCAAAAGCAGGTCTTTCGCTGCGCTCAGGATGACAAGGAATTTTCGGCATGGTTTAGCTGGAGGTGATCGTGGGCAATCTCGGTGGCGACATTCGTCAGGCAGTGCGCATGTTCTGGAAGAACCCTGGGTTCACGCTGGCGGTGGTGGCCGCACTGGCGCTGGGAATCGGGGCCGACACGGCTATCTTCTCGGTGGTGAATGCCGTGCTGCTGAAGCCGCTGAACTATCCCGATGCCGACCGCATCGTGCGCTTCCTGAACACCGGGCCGCAAGGGGATTTTCCCGGGGCGTCCGCCACAAAGTTTCACGTTTGGCAGGAACAGACAAGCGTGGTTCAGGATGTGGCGGCCTACGACTTTGGGCCGAAAGGGCTGAATCTCACGGGCACGGTGCCGGAGCAGGTGCAGGGTGCGCACGTGACGGAAGCGTACTTCCGGCTGTTCGGAGCGCGCACGATACTCGGCCGCACTTTTACGCCGCAGGAGGACATGCCGCATGGCGGCAACCTGGTGGTTCTCAGCTACGGATTCTGGCAGCGCAAGTTCGGCGGCGATCGCAACATTGTCGGTCACACCATTTCCCTGAGTGGCGAGCCGTACACGATCCTGGGGGTGACGGGAGCTGAGTTCGACAGCGATCCCAAAGCCGATCTGTGGCTGCCATTCCAGTTTCCGCCCAACTCCACTGACCAGGCGCACTACTTCACGGCGGCAGGCCGGCTGAAGCCTGGGGTCACGCTGGATCAGGCGAAGGCGCAGATGAAGCTTGCCTACGCGGAGTTCAAACGCAAGTATCCGGATGCGGACCCCAAGGCCAGCTTCAGCGTGGAGCCGCTCAAAGACTCGATTGTCGGTAACATCCGCACGTCGCTGCTGGTGTTGATTGGGGCGGTGAGTTTCGTTCTGCTGATCGCGTGCGCGAACGTGGCCAACCTGCTGATGGTGCGCGCGGCCGGGCGCAAGCGAGAATTCGCGATCAGGGCGGCCATGGGTGCACAACGCACGCGAATCATAGGCCAGCTTCTGACGGAGAGTGTCCTGCTTGCGCTGGTGGGCGGAGCGCTCGGGCTGGCGCTGGGCTTTGCGGGAGTGCGCTGGCTGCTGACGGTGAGCCCCGGCGGTATTCCGCGCATTGGGGAAGGCGGAGCAGCGGTCACGATCGACTGGCGCGTTGCGTTGTTTACGGTGGGCGTTTCCGTCCTGACGGGAATTCTGTTCGGGCTGATTCCTGCGTTCGGCGCATCGCGGCCGGACCTTGCCGCGACGATGAATGAAGGCGGCAGCCGAAGCGGATTCGGTGCGCGTCAGAGCAAGGCGCGCTCGCTGCTGATTGTGAGCGAAGTGGGCCTTGCGCTGATTCTCGTGGTAGGCGCGGCGCTGCTCATCCGCACATTTATCGCTTTGCGGATGGTGAAGCCGGGGTTTGATGCGCATAACGTCATCACGATGGAGATGGCTCTCACCGGCGCGCGCTATGAGAAGACAGCCGGCGTGGCGCATCTGATCCAGGACAGCCGCGAGCGCATCCACGCCATTCCCGGTGTGGAAGAGGTCGGCGTCGCCAACTCGCTGCCGCTCGATGGCGGGTTCGGTCTTCCGTTCATTATTGTGGGGCGGCCGCTTACCGGTCCGCAAACCGGCGGCGCGGAATGGAAAGCGACATCGCCGGGATATTTTGGCGCGCTGCACATACCCATCATTCAGGGGCGCGACTTCACGGTGCACGATGTGGCCGGGGAGCCTCCCGTGGTGCTCATCAGCGAAGCCTTTGCCAAGGCGAACTGGAAGAAGGGCGAGAATCCGGTCGGGCAGCAGCTGATTATCGGCAAGGGTGTGGGGCCCGAATTCGAAGAGCCCGCGCGCACCATCATTGGCGTTGTGGGTGACGTGCACGATGGCGCGCTCGACCAGCCCGCCGACCCCGTCATGATCATCCCGCTGGCGCAGATGGCGGACGGGATCACCCTGCTCAATTCGCACGTGGGCCCGCTTACGTGGATTTTGCGGACTCAGGGGGACCCTCACGGGGTGATTCCGGCGGCGACGGAGCAACTGAGGCAGGCGAGCGGTGGATTCCCGGTGGCGCACATTCGCACGATGGATGAGATCATGGTGCGCTCTACCGCGCGGCAGGACTTCAATATGCTGTTGCTGTCGATTTTCGGCGCGTCGGCGCTGCTGCTTGCCGCGATCGGCATCTACGGCCTGATGGCATACAGCGTTGCCCAGCGGGTGCGCGAGATCGGCATTCGCATGGCGCTGGGAGCAGACCGGCGAACGATCCGCGGCATGGTGGTGTGGCAGGGCATGCGCCTGGCGCTGGCTGGAATTGTGATTGGCGTTGGAGCGGCTTTTGGTCTCACGCGGCTGATTGCGAGCTCGTTGTACGGCGTGAAGAGCTGGGATCCGGCGGTGTTCATTGCGGTGCCGGTTTTGCTGACCGTGGTGGCGCTGCTGGCTACGTGGCTGCCTGCGCTGCGCGCCTCCCGGCTCGATCCGATGAAAGCGCTGCGCATCGACTGAGGCGCAGCGCGTTTTGCCGGGGTTGACCGGCGGGCGGTTATTCGTTGCGCAAGGCCGCCGTGGGATCGATTCGCGTGGCTCGCAGTGCGGGTCCGAATGTTGCGCCCCATGCCACCAGCATCATGACCACGAGCACGATGGGGTAAACCGCAGGCGCACTGAACAGCAGGCCCTGAAAGATGGAATCGAACAGGCGTGGCAGGGGAAGCGCCATGGCAAGTCCGATTGCAGACCCGATGCCTGCCACCTTGATGCCTTCACGCAGAACCATGCGCAGAATGTCGGAAGCCTTGGCACCGAGGGCCATGCGGATCCCGAATTCCTGGCTTCGCTGCCCGACGGAATAAGCAATCAGCCCATAGATTCCAATTGCCGAAAGCACCAGCGCCAGTAGCGCGAATGTCGACAGGAGATAGAGGAACAGCGGGTTTCCGTTCCGCTGCATTTCGATCACCTGGTCCATGCTCATGACGCGCAGCAGCGGCAGTTCCGCGTCGAGTTGTGACACCACGCCTCGCAATGACGACGCAAGGCTGTTCGGCTCGACGCTCGACCGCAGCATCACGGACACGGAATTCAAGGGCCGTTGAGAGTACGCTTCGTAAACCGCAGGCTCGTTCTGCGGATCTTCGGAGTAGCGCTTGACGTCGGCAACCACACCTGCAATCTCGCACCATACCGGCGCAGTGCCCGAGAGGTCGATCTGAATCTGCTTGCCGAGGGGTTCCTCATTGGGAAAATACTTTTGCACGAACTGCTGGCTCACCACTGCCACTCGGGGTGAATCGGCGTCGTCGCGTTCGGTGAACCCGCGGCCACGGAGAATGGGCACTCCGATGGTGGTGAAGTATTCGGCGGTCACCACCATATCCGATGCTGTGTGTTGCTCATTGGCGCGCGAATCGGGCCTGCCCTTGATGCGAATGGGAACCTGGCCCGCTCCTCCAGCCGGCAGATCGGAGGCCACGGCGGTCGAATTTACTCCGGGAATCTGCTGCAACTGGCCGAGCAAGCTGGTGACAAACTGCTTCTGCTTCGAAGTGTCGGCATAGCGCGCCTTGTCGAGCACGAGGCCGGCGGTCAGAAGATGCTGGTGATCGAACCCGAGCTTCTGATGGTCCAGCTCATACACGCCGCGGATCAGCAGACAGCTGCCGA
>Ga0070684_100002368_pt1 | contig 13900 bp, 14 predicted proteins | sample KBSC723LmetaG_FD_65653 | JGI IMG/M metagenome (GOLD analysis project Ga0070684, IMG submission 65653) | Corn rhizosphere microbial communities from Kellogg Biological Station, Michigan, USA - KBS C7.2-3L metaG | ecosystem: Host-associated > Plants > Roots > Rhizosphere ...
TGATCCCGGCGGCGAAGCGATCACGCTGAATGTCACAGTCAACGTCGTCAACGACCGGGCTGCGCTTCAGCGATCGCGACCGGCCAACGTTGATCCGGCTTGCCGGATCAACGTTGGCTGTCGAAACCGACGCCAGCGATTGTCCGTGGACGCTCTCCGCTCGTGGCGCGCTCTGCTATCCGTTGCCCCCGGCGAGCGTGTTGGACCGCCCGATCCGGTCATTTCTGCTGGTCGAGGAAGGCGAGGATGACGGTGGCGAACAGCGGCGACACGCCGAGGTTGTAGTGGGTCAGACCGGGCAGGATCGCCAGTGCGTGACCGCCGGCCGGCCGGCCCTCGCCCATCCAGCCGCCGTCGCGTCGGCCACCGTCGAGCAGGGCGAAGATCTCGACGTAGTGGCTGGGCGGCGCCATATCGGCGTCGGCGGCGACCACCAGCGTGGGCACCTGCAGACTGCGTACCTCCTCGGTGAAGTCAAAGTCCGTGGCCATCGAGGCGCCGATCTTGTCGAGCAGCCGGGGAAAGTCCTCCGGACGCGGCGCCACCCGCTGGTAGTGCTCGTACATCGGGGTTTGCATCAGGAACTCGGCGGCAGCGGCATTCACCTGTTCCTGTTGCGCGAGCATCTCCGGGTAGATCGCGGAGCGGCGGATATTCGCCGACGCCGCGACCAGGCGGCCCACCATGGCCGGGTACTTGATGGCGAGCTGCAACGCCACCCCACCGCCGAGCGAGTAGCCGGCCACGTCGGGCCGGTCCAGGCCGAGGTGCTCGATGAGGGCAGCGATGTCGTCAGCCATCAACCGCACGTCGACCGGCCGGTCGACGTCGGCGGTCCGGCCGTGACCCTGCAGGTCCACGGTGATGACCTGGTGGTCGTCGGTCAGGATGGGCAGGATGGGGTCGAACATCTCACCGGACATGAGACCGCCGTGCAGCAGGATCAATGGGCGTCCCGTCCCGTGTGTCTGGTAGTAGAGGTTGATCCCGTTCACGTCGGCGTAGCTCATGATGACTCCCTTGTGTGTCGCGCTAGTGCGTCGCGGTCGGTCTGACACTGGTAGGACCGGCCGGTCGTCGCAGACTCATCGGCCCGGCGGGATGATTTTCGCCGCGGCGTCGAGCAGTGGTACACCCGGCGGCCAAACGTCCAGGCCGGGCGGCACAAATCTGGGAGTTGCCGGGTCGCGGACGGTCGTACCGTGAGGTGAGCACAGCGCGAAGGGAACAGCCATGACCGACTACAACCTGACCGACGCCGACACGCCCTACGTTGTCGAGCACGACACCAACAACGACGGCCACGACGAATGGCTCAGCGTCGACACCAACCAGGACGGGCACGACGACGTCTACCAGTACGACCTCGACGGCGATGGCAACCTCGACAACCAGGCCTGGGACAGCAACCACGACGGGTACATCGATGCGCGGGGGTACGACCACAACGACGACGGGCGTATCGAGGAGGTCAAGTACGACACCGACAAGGACGGCCGGGCAGACCTGCTCCAGCGCGACACCGACGGCGACGGCGTGCTCGACCGCCTCTACACCGACACGGACCACGACGGCACCTACGACCGCTCGGACGCCATCCGCGCCGACGCTCCCAAACTCGAGCACTACACCGACCACTACACCAACGGTGCGCACTACGGCAGCTGAGGCTGGCGGACCTTCTCGCGTCAGGTCGTGCGCGTCCCGCCGCTCCTCAGTCCTGGCGTCCAATGCCCCGTTGACCTTCCCGTCGAGACCGTTGTGGCGGCGAATTTACCCCTGGCCGCCGGTTTCAGGATCTCGGCTGGTCTGACATCGGCGATTAGGCCTTGCTGCCCGACTTCACCTTCCGTGCCGGTGTCTTTTTCGTGCGCGCCTTCGTGGGCGCCGGCTCGGCCCGGGCCTTCGCCCGTTTCGAAGGGATCGCGGTGCCGGTGGAGTCGTGTGTCGCCCTGCGGGCGGTGGCTGGTTGCGGTCGAGCGTCGGCAATTGCCACCGATCCCGCGCGCGCCGACCGGGCCCGTTCCACAGAGGCGCGCAACACCGCCATCAGGTTGGCAACCGGGGTGGGCGCTGCCGGGTCCTCCTCCACGGGCACGATCTGGCGACCGGCAACCTTGGCCTCGATGACGGCCTGAAGCGCCAGTCGGTAGTCGTCGGTGTAGCGCTTGGGATCGAAGTCCGTAGCCATGGACGCGATCAAGGATGTCGCCATCTTCAGTTCGGCGGGGCGCGTCTCCACGTCCGCGCCCAGGAAAGGGAAGGTTGGTTCCCGTAGTTCGTCAGGCCACAGCATGGTGTTGAGCATGAGTACGCTGCCGCGCACCCGCAGCGTCGCGAGCTGCTCCCGGTGGCGCAGCGCTACCTTGACGATGGCGATCTGGTTCGTTCGCAGCAGTGCCTCGCGCAGCAGCGCATAAGGTTTCAAGGCTGCGCCGTCTGGCTCTAGGAAGTATGCGTTGGCGTAGAGGATGGGATCGATCTGGTCGGCCGGGACGAACTCGAGGACGTCGATCGCGTGCGTCGAGGCGAGCGGCAGGCCGGCGAGGTCGCCGTCGGTGAGCATCACCATGTCCTTGCCACCCAGGTCGTAGCCTTTGGCAAGGTCCTCGTATGCCACGTCCTCACCGCAGCCCACGCATACCCGCCGGTAGCGGACGCGCGAGCCGTCGGCCCCGTGCAACTGATGGAACCGGATGTGCTTCTGCTCGGTCGCCGCGTAGACCTTCACCGCAATCGACACCAGGCCGAAAGAGATCGCGCCGTTCCAGATCGACCTCATGGCAACCTCTCGCTACCGACGTGTCGAACGTGTGTTCTAACATCAGCATAGACCACTATATGTAGTGGCGCAAAGCGCCTCGACCCACAACGTCGGCCTGCGGCGGGAGGTGGCGCGGACTCGGGGTCTGTGCCCCTAACGACCTTGACGCGTAGAATCAGCCCGTGGCCGACGGCGGTGCACCCCGTGGTGCCGCGGGCGGACGGGTGACCGATCCCGCGCTGGATGGCGTGCTGCGTGCGGCCGGCTTCGAGGTCACAGAGGCCGGGCGGCGACGCTGGCGCGCGCAGCTCTCACGACCTATCCCGCAGGCCGCCCTTGACGACGCGAAGCGGCTGCTCGACCGGGCCCGGGGCCGCGCCGCGTGACCGACATCGCCGTCGTCTACGACGCCTCCGCGCTTATCGCGTACGCGCACGGTCAAATCGCCGCCGCCGAGTTGATTTCCGAGATCAACGCGGAAGGGCGCCAGGTCGGCGTTCCCTCCACCTGTCTGGCGACGGCCCTGGCCGCGTTGACCGATGAATGGGACATCACCCAACTGATGCAGCTGATGAGCACCCGGACCATGGTGATCCTCCCACTGGGCGGGGACGAGCCCAACGAGCTTCGTCAGGTCAGCGAGTTCACCCGCCTGGCCGAGTGCGATCTCAACGTCGGACACGCGGTCGCCGCCGCGCTGGCTCACCAAGCCTTTTACGTCACCGACAATCCGAGGCTTGCCGAAGTCGCCCTCCCGCCGAGTTGGCCGGTCCTCGACCTCAGTCCCGTCCGGCTGGTCAGCGACCGGTACGGGCTCGGCGTCGTTCTCACCGGCGCGGCGGAGCCCACCCAGGCCGAACCGCGCCCGGACGCTCCCGTCGAAATGCCGACGGCGATCGCTCCGATGCTCGCCTCCCTCGGCCCACTGCCGACCGAAGAAGGTTGGGGCTACGAGTTCAAGTGGGACGGCATGCGCGCGATCGCGTACGTCGATGGCGACGAACTGCGCCTCTTCGCCCGCAACCAAATCGACGTGACACACACGTACCCGGAAATCGATGCCATCCGAACCGCGCTGGCCGGCCGTCGAGCCGTTCTCGACGGCGAGGTGGTAGCGCTCGGCCGCACCGGAGTGCCCAGCTTCGCCGCCCTCCAGCAACGCATGCGCACCCCGGTACCCACTGCGGCTGCGATACGGACGAAGCCGGTCCGGTTCTACCTGTTCGACCTGCTGTACCTCGACGGCACCGACCTCACGCCGCTGTCCTACACCGACCGGCGCGAGGCCCTGCAGCGGCTGCACGTCGCCGGGGATCCGGTGGACACGCCCCCGTACTGGACCGGCGACGCCGGGCCGGCGCTGCTGGACGCGGCCCAGGAACTCGGCCTCGAGGGCGTGATGGCCAAGCGGCTCGCCTCGCCGTACCAGCCCGGCCGGCGGTCGTCGGCATGGATCAAGGTGCCGCTCACCACCACCGCCGAAGTCATCGTGGCCGGATACAAGCGCGGCCGGCGGCGGAAGACAACAATCGGCTCCCTCCTCGTCGGCATGTTCGACGCCAACGGCCGGCTCACCTACGTCGGTCAGGTCGGCACCGGATTCAGCGACGAAGACCTGCACCACCTGCAGAAGCTGCTCACCGGCCTGCGGCAGCCGACATCACCCTTCGACGTGCCGGCGCCCCGCCAGCACGCCCGAGAAGCCGAGTGGGTCCGCCCGGTCCTCGTCGCCGAGGTCACCTTCCGCTCCTGGACGCACGACTGCCGGCTGCGCCAACCATCCTGGAAAGGACTGCGGCCCGACCGGGACGCCGTCGAAGTACGGCTCCCCAGCTAATCCGGACGGCGGCGACGACAACCGCGCTTTTCACGGCGGCGACAGCCGGGCCAGGCCGCGTGAGATACCGCGCGCCGCGGCTATCACGGCTGGTGCGAGCCCGGACGGCGCCGGAAAGCGGTCGGCGTGGACGACGAGCGACAGCGCGGCCACCACGGCATCGTCGTGGTAAACCGGGGCCGCGACCGACAGTGCATCGAGGGTCACTTGGCCGTCGCTGACCGCGTAACCCTTACGCCGGATCTCGGCCAGCACGGACCGCAGCTGCCGGTGGTCGCCGATCGTCTTGGCGGTGAACGTGCGCAGCCGGTCGGCGAGGTAACGCTCCTGGACCTCGGGGTCGGCGTGGGCCAACAGGACGAGTCCGACCCCGGTCGCGTGCGGGGTGAAACGCAATCCCGGCCGGGTGAGGACGGGTACGGCGTCGCGACCGCGGATCCGTTCCACGTAGACGACCTCGAGATCGTCCAGGACGGCGAGCTGCACGTTCTCGTGCGTCGCCTCGTAGAGATCCTCGAGGTAGGGCAGGGCGGCGTCGCGGAGGCCGATGCCGCGGGGAGCCAGTGCCGCGACCTCCCACAGCCGCAGGCCGATCCGGTAGGTCCCGGCGGGGTCACGCTCCAGGGCACCCCAGGCGGTCAGCTCGGCTACCAGCCGGTGTGTGGTCGACAGCGGCAGCAGGGCGCAGCGGCTGATCTGGGACAGTGACATGCTGGGCTGCGAGGCGGTGAAGGCGCCGAGGATCCGCAGCGCACGCGAGGTGACGGTGTCCGCAACCACGGCGCCCCCCATCGACGGTCAGGTGCTGGCCCCCGCACGCTGAAGGGTAGCGTCGCCCGGATCGGCGCCGCACCGTTCGGGCGGCGGGTGATGGTCGGTGGGGTGCTCCAGCAACCAGGTCCAGGCCGTGATCGGATCGTCGCACTCGCGCCGGGCGCGGCAAAAGCACACGGCGGTGAGCCGGTCCTGCCCCGGCGTCCACCAGATCCGGTAAACGGCACCGGTCATGAGCCTGCGCCGGCCACGGCCGCTGCGGTGTCGACGGGCGCGTCTGTTGCGACAGCGGGTGCCGGCTCGTTTCGACGCATCCGCTTGAGCAGCCGTCGCGCCGCCAGTCCGCCGGTGTCGATGTTCACGCTGAGCTCCCGGTACGCGGCCGCCTCGGCGGTGATCACCTGCTCCAAGTTGGTCAGCGCGTCGATGTCCTGGCCGATGACGGTTCGGTTGCTCATGTGCAGGAAGTCGGAGACCTCGGGGTCGTCCTGGGCGAAGTCCCGGGCCACCGCCCAGAAGATGTGGGTGGAGTGCGCAGTCTGCGGCGTGATCCCGTACACCACCTTGACGTGGAAGGCCGCGCTGTCCTCGCCGTCCGAGCTCGGCTCGACGCCGCTCGGTGCGATCCGCACATGGAGCAGATACAGGCACGGCGGCCGGTACTCGATGTCCTGCCAGCGGTCGATACGCCCGGCGATCCCGGTGGACCGCGCATAGAACGGCGGGCATTCAACGTCGATCATGTGGCGGGCGACGTGGACGATGGAGTTGTCGTCGTCGACGGTGGTGGTGATCGGCGTGGCCGCCACCTCCGGCGTACCGATGGTTCCGGCGTGCAGGTACGTCTCGTGCGACAGGTCGAGCAGATTGTCGACCAGGAGTGCGTAGCGGGCCGGCAGATGCTCCTGCCCGCCGACCGTGGCCCATGCCGGGTCGGCCAGCCATGGCGCCCTCGGTACGGTCGAGGCGTCGGCCCGATCCGGATCGCCGATCCACACCCACACGAACGAGTCCTGTTCCACGGTCGGGTACCGCATGACCCGGGCGGTACGTGGGATGCGTTGCTGCGCGGGGACGTAGACGCACGAGCCGCTCGGCTCGTAGGTGAACCCGTGGTACCCGCAGACGATCGCATCGCCGTCCAGGGCGCTCCGCGACAGCGGGTACCGCCGGTGTACGCACCGGTCGGCCAGGGCGACCGGTTCGCCCGCCCGGGTGCGGTACAACACGATCGGCTCGCCGCACACGACCCGGGCCGACAGTCCCCGGCCCACCTGATCGGTGAACGCGCCGATATACCACCGGTTCCGCACGAACTCCGTCTCGATCACGGTCACCACCGCCTCCCGAACAGAGATCAGTCCCGATCACCCACGATCCCAGGCCCATCCCGTCGGGTGGGAGTGGCCTTTCCGTTCAACGGAAGACCGGCAACGGCCGGGTCGTGTTCCTCTCGCGGTCGCTGGGCGCACTGCGTACCGATTCGTGAACTGAGAGGCGCCCTCGCAACCACAAGATCAACCACTGCGCCTGAACGCTGGACCCCGCGCCCCCTGGCGCCTGGTCCGCGGTCGGCGGGCGGCGACCGTTTTCGACAACTCCCTCTTCCTTGCGTTAGGCGCAATCATATAGCGTGGGCAGCAACACGCGGATTTGGCGCCGGGCGTCCGTCCGGACCGAGGAGGTGGGCGCGATGCGGCCGGAAGCCATGCGCTGTATCCGCTGCGGCACCTCCTACGAGGTCGGCGAGCTCTACACCGGCTGCGCAGCGTGCGCCGCCGAAGGCAAGCCCAGCAACCTCGAACTGCGCTACGACCCGGACGAGCTGAAGGCGGCCGCACGGGCGGCCCGGGCCCGCGCGGCGGCCAGCACCGGCCCGCACTCGATGTGGGTCTATCAAACGTTGCTACCGGTGAGCGCCGAGAACGTGACCAGCCTGGGCGAGGGCGCGACACCGTTGCTGGCCGTGCCGAGGCTGGGCGCCCGGCTCGGCATCCCGAACCTCTACGTCAAGGACGAGAGCCGCAATCCGACCGGCTCGTTCAAGGACCGGTTGGCGGCGGCCGCGGTGTCGGCGGCCCGGGAGCTGGGCAAGCGGGTGGTCGTCGGTTCGTCGTCGGGAAATGCCGGGGCGGCGATCGGCGCGATGGCGGCGCGAGCCGGCCTGCCGTGCGTCATGTTCACCACGCAGGAGTTTCCGCTGGCGATGAAGACACAGATGGCGGTCTACGGCACGTACCTGATCGCCGCCCCAACCGTCAAAGATCGATGGAGCCTGATGGAAGCCGGCGTCGAGCGATTCGGTTGGTTCCCGGTCACGGTCTTTCGGTACCCGTATTTCGGCAGCAATTGCTACGGCATCGAGGGCTACAAGACGGTCGGGTACGAGATCGCCGACCAATTGCCGAGCCTGCCCGATCACATCGTTTTTCCGGTCGGCGCTGGCGACGCGTTCTCGGGTGCGTACAAAGGCCTGGCCGAATACGCCGAAGCCGGGGTGATCGGCGGCGTGCCGAAAATGCACGCGGCCGAGGTGAACGGACCGCTGGAGCATTCTCTTGCGCACGGGCTCGACTACGTCGAGGACATGCCCGCTCCGGCCGTCCCCTCGGTGGCGATCTCGGTCGGGTCGACGCTGAGCGCGTACCAGGCGCTCAACGTGTTGCACAAGACCGGTGGCGCCGCGCGCACCGCCAGCAATGAAGAAATGCTGACCGCGCAGTCGGATCTGGCCCGGCTCGAAGGCATCTTCGTCGAGACATCGTCGGCACTGTCGGTCGCCGTACTGCCCAACCTGGTCGCCGACGGCCAGATCGATCCGGCTTCGACCGTCGTGGCGGTGCTGACCTCGGATGGGCTGAAGGATCCGGACACGACGGCCGCGCACCTTCCGCCGCTCCCCTCATCGGGCAGCGACCTCCAGTCGGTCATCGAGATCCTGCGCGACGTATACGGCCACATCGATTGACGAGCAGCGCCAGAACGGCGAGATCCCGAGGATGGAGACCAGCATGTTGATTAATGCGAACCGGGCGACGGCTCTCATGGCCGCGGACGGGGTCGATGCGATTATCTCGGCCACCATCGACAACAACTTCTATCTGACCGGTATCTACGTCGACTCGCAGTACCTGTTCCCGTACGACTCCGAGTTCTACGCCGTGGCGGCGGCGGACCGGCCCGATGCGGGCATCGTGGTGTGTTCGATCGGCGCGGCCGACCAGACCCTGCAGTCGCACCCCACCGTGACCGACGTGGTCACGTTCGGCACCTTCTACCGTGACATCGTCGACGGCATCGCGCTTGACGCGGACGAAAAGCGAGTCGGCGAGATCACCGCCGCTCACGAGGTCGGCCGGCCACCGGTCGACGCGCTGGTCGAGGCCATCAACCGGCTCGGCGTGGCCGATGGCACGATCGCGGTCGACGAGCGCGGGCCCAACCGCAATCTGATCGCCGACCTCGCGGCCAAGTTGCCGAAGGCCAAGTTCTTCCCCGGATACGCCCTGTTCCGGCGCATTCGCGCGGTCAAGACGCCCGACGAGGTCGAGCGCGTTATCGCGGCGCTTCGGGTCACCGAGACCGGCCTCCGAGCGGCGTACGACGCCTTCCACACCGGGGTGACCGAACGTGAGATCAAGGGTGTGTTCGAGCGCGCCGTGGTGGCCGAGGGCGCGCGCCCCGGATTCACCCTGGTTCGTTTCGGGCGCGGCCTGGCCCTAGGCCAGGTCCCGCCCGGCGACATCGAACTGACGCCCGGCGACTTCGCGTTCTTCGACGTCGGCGTGAACCTTGACGGTTACAAGTCCGACATCGGCCGGCTGGTCTCGTTCGGGGAGCCGAACGAGACCACCCAGATACTGTTCGCCGCGTCCAAGGCGGGTCAGCAGACCGCCATCGACATGATGAAACCCGGCGTCGTCGCGAAGGATGTGTTCGCGGCCGCGGTCGCGAGCGTCCAGGAGGCCGGCATCCCGACCTACAAGCGCCAGCACGTCGGCCACGGCATCGGCGTCGAATACTACGACCTGCCGGTGTTGACTCCGAACGAAAGCACCCCGCTCGAGGCGGGGATGACGTTCGAGGTCGAGACGCCGTACTACCGCCTCGGCGTCGGCGGCGCGTTCATCGAGGACACCGTGCTCATCACCGAGTCCGGGTCGCAGATCCTGACCACCCTTTCGCGCGATCTGCAGGTCCTCGACGTTCGTTGACCCGCGGCCTACGACACCGACCGGAGGTGGCGGCATGGAGTTCGGCGTAGCCCTACCGACCTGCACAGAAGGCATGGCCTACCCGATCAGGTTCGCCGACCACACGGGCATCCTGCGGGTGGCCGTCGAACTCGAGGAGCTCGGGTTCGACTCGGCACTGGTCAACGACCACTACAGCACGATGCCGTACGTGCGCGAGATGTTCGACCAGCCACCGCGCTTCTATGAGCCGATGGTCACGTTGGCCTACGTCGCGGCGCGCACCTCGCGGCTCAAGCTGATGACCGGGGTCATCGTGATGCCGATGCGCGAGCCGGTGGTACTGGCCAAGCAGGCGGCCTGCCTCGACCAGATCAGCGGCGGCCGCCTGATCCTCGGCGTGGGGGTCGGTGCGTATCGGGCCGAGTTCGAATCGGTGCGCCCGATGATGATCGAGGCACCTCGCGGTGAACTGGTCACCGAAGGCATCGAGAGCCTGCAACGGTTGTTCACCGACCGGCGAGCCAGCTATCGCGGCAAGTACTTCGCGTTCGACGACGTCGAGATGTTCCCGAAGCCGCTGCAGGACCCGCTCCCGATCCTCTCGTGCGGGAACGCGCCCGGCACCATCCAGCGGGCGGCGACGCTGTGTGCCGGCTGGATGCCGGCCGGCCTGCCGGTCGAGCGGATGGCCGCCGGCGTCGAGCAACTGCACCAGCTGGCGGTCGAGGCCGGCCGCGACCCGTCCAGCCTGCTCGTTGCACCGCAGACGGTGCTGTGCATCGACCGCAGCCCCGACGCAGCCGCCGAGCGATTCCGGCATTCCCAGGTGTACGAGCATCTGAGTAGCCTGCGTAACTCGACGCTGAAGAACATTGACATCGAGGCGTACATGTCCCAGAACCTGATCGGTGATCCCGAGGAGATCATCCGGCGGATCACCGTGCTGGAACGGGCCGGCGCCAATCACCTCGCCGGCCTGATCGTCGTGGCCAACACCGAGCCCGAGATGCTCGATCAGATCCGGTTCTTCGCACGCGAGGTGCTGCCGGCCTTCCGAACGGCGGCAGTGTGATGGCTACGCCCGAGGAAACCCTGGCTGCATTGGGACTTACCCTGCCGGCGCCGTTCCCGCCGGCCGCTGGCTACGTCGCCTGCCGGCGGTCGGGCCACCTGCTCTACATTTCCGGGCACGGCCCGATGCGCGACGGAAAGGTCGTGTACGCGGGCAAGGTCGGCGCCGACCTCGACATCGCCGCCGGCGCCCGATCGGCGGAATTGACCATGCTGAACGTGCTTGCGTCGATCAAAGCCGACCTGGGCGAGCTCAGCCGGGTCATCGGATTCGTGCGGCTGTCGGTGTTCGTCAACGCCACCGCCGACTTCGACAAGCACCACCTGGTCGCCGACGGCGCCAGCCAATTGTTGACGAAGCTCTACGGCCCGGCCGCCGCGCACGCCCGCTTCGCGGTCGGGATGGCCTCACTGCCGTTCAACATCGCGACCGAGATCGAGGCCGTCGTCGAAGTCGGCTAACCTCCAGCGTACGGAGATTGCGTCATGCGATACAGCAGGGCATACAATGCAACGAGCCTGTCCAATCCCGGGAGGATCTCGTGACTGACATCCCCACCTCTTCAGTCGCCGTCGTGATCATCGACATGCAGAACGGCTTCTGCCACCCCGACGGCTCGTTCGGCCAGGTCGGCGCCGACGTGTCCGGCTGTAACGCCGCGATCGCCGGCTGCGTGCGCATCGTCGAGGCGGCCCGGGCCCACGGCCACCCGGTCGTGTTCACCCGGGCGATCCACGAACGCGGGCTCACCGACTGGCGGGTGCTCAGCGAGCTGCCGATGTTCGCCGGGTTGCGCGCGATCAGCTCGTGTGAGGACGGCACGTGGGACGCCGAGCTGGTCGACGAGCTCAAGATCGCCCCGGGCGACCTTGAGTTCACGAAGTCGCGCTACAGCCCGTTCGTCGAGACCGACATCGAGGCGAAGCTGCGCGAGATGGGCATCGAGAACCTCGTCTTCGGCGGCGTCGGCACGAGCGTGTGTCTCGAAAGCTCGGTCCGCGATGCCAGCCAGCGTGATTTCCGCACTTTCATCGTCGAGGATGCATGCGGCGACATCAGCCCCGAGTCCCACCAGGGATCGCTGCACATCATGGGCCACATGTTCGGCTGGAACACCACCTCGGCCGACGTGGTCGCGGCCTGGGACGCGGCCTGAGTCTCAGGCGCTGTGCGCCGGCCCGTTGATCACCCGCTCGATCTCCTCGGCGCTTGCCTGAAGTTCGACCGGTAGCTCGGTCCAGAGGTCTTCGGTCTCGGGCGCGATCAGAAAGTCGATCGACAGCGCCGCGATCGGTTCGCCGCTCGTTCCGCGAATGGCCACCGCTACCGTCCCGATGCCCGGCACATACTCGCCACGGCTGATGCTGAACCCGGTGCGGCGGATGAGCGCGAGCTCCTTGCGGAGCTCGCTCAGCGCGACCGAGGGCCGCCCGCCGAGTCCGGCCCGGCGACGCTTGTTGACCGCCCGCGCCATCTGCACGTCGGACAGGTACGCAAGCAGCGCCCTTCCAGTTGCGGTCAGTTCGGCCGCCAGCCGCGTGCCCGGGTCGATGTAGACGTTGATCGGGCCGGGTCCGCGAACGGTCGTGACGACGACGACGTCGGCGCCGTCGAGCGTGGCCAGATACGCGCTGGCGTATGCATGCCGGCCGACCACCTTGGTCAGTTCCCTCTCGGCGAGATCCTCAAGCTGGTCGCCGGCCAGGTAGCGCTGACCGAGCTCCCACACCCGAAGGCCGATCTGGTAACGGCGCGAGGCCGGATCCTGCTCGATGAACCGCCGTCGTACGAGCGTGGCGAGGATGCGATGGATGACGCTCTTGTCCAGGTCGAGCTGGCGTGAGAGTTCGAGCACGCCGAGCTGGGGTTCACCGACCAGGAAGGCCTCCAGAACGCGGAGCGCCCGGTCGACGGTGGAATTGCGGGCCTCGTCCTCCGGAGCGATGTCCAGGATCGAGCGCGCCCCGTCGTTATCGCTGGCCGCCGGGCGGGCCGCCTTCTTCTTGGCCGGCGCGCTCGGGGGTTCTGCCCGTCCAGTTGACATTCATCCGCTCCGCTTCTGGGGATCGCGTGTGCAGCCAAGAAGGTACTACGCCGGGCCTGGGTCGGCCTTGAGCACATTGAGCACTTCGTCCGACAGCAGCTTGGCCAACGAGGCAACAGTCTCACCGGCCGGCGCGAAAAGTACGAGACACACGTGGTCGATGCCGCACGATCTGATCTCGCGGATGCGGGCCACGCAGTCGGCCGGGGTGCCGTAAACGGCGAAGGCGTCGACGATGTGATCGGGCAGCAGCGCGGCTGCCTCCTCCGGGGTCTCGCGCGGGTAGACCCAGCCGGTGCGGTCGAGGTGATCGCGTAGGGCCCCCGGCAGCTCGACGTCGATCTCGTCGAGAATCGTGCGGCTGGTGATGAGCGACGCGAGCACGATCTTGCTGACGGCGACGCGGGCGGCTTGCCGGTCGGGCGCGGCCGACACGTACAGCCACGACATCGCGTCGATGTCGGCCCATGACCGTCCCGACCGCTCGAGACCCTGTTCGATCTGGCGCTGGCCGTAAGCGATGCCGCCGGGCTGGGCGAACCCGCCCATGATCACCCCGTCGGCCAGCTCACCGCCGAGTTGCAGGATGCGTGGGCCGCGTCCGGCAACGTAGATCGGCACGGTGCGGATGGGCACGAAGTCCAGTTGGGTGCCGTTGAGGCGAAAGTGCTGACCGCTGAAGGTGACCGTCTCGCCCGAGGTCAACCGGCGCACGATCTCGATCATTTCGCGCAGCGCCTGCACCGGGCTGCGGCGGTCGATTCCGTATGCGGCCAGGCCGCCCCCGGCGCCGATGCCCAGCGCCGCCCGTCCGCGCGAGAGTTCGTCGATCGTCGCGATGGCGGCGGCGGTCGTCGCCGGGTGGCGGGTGTAAGGATTGGTCACCGCCGGGCCGATCGTGACCCGTTGGGTGGCACCGGCAATCGTGGTCAGGCTGACGTACACGTTGCGCAGCAACCGCTCGTCTGGCACCCAGATGTCGTCGAAGCCGTAGCTCTCAAGCGCGGTCGCCCGCTCGGCCAGCACCGGCATCGGATGCTCGACCAGCGACGCCACTCCGACGCGTAACGGGTTGCGCTCGGCGGTCATTCGCGGCTCCTATGTCCTCGTGGGGATGGCGCTCAGCGCTACACTATTGCGACAGACGATACGGCCCGCGTCATCGGGCCGGCCCGCCGGAGAGGTGTTGCCGTGGCCCGGATCGTGCTCACCG
>Ga0070684_100002370_pt1 | contig 13899 bp, 13 predicted proteins | sample KBSC723LmetaG_FD_65653 | JGI IMG/M metagenome (GOLD analysis project Ga0070684, IMG submission 65653) | Corn rhizosphere microbial communities from Kellogg Biological Station, Michigan, USA - KBS C7.2-3L metaG | ecosystem: Host-associated > Plants > Roots > Rhizosphere ...
GGCGGAACCGCGGGCGCCGGTGGTGTGGCAGGCGCGGGCGGCAGCGGCGGCGGAACCGCGGGCGCCGGTGGTACGACGGGCGCGGGAGGCAGCGGGGGCGCCGCCGGCGCCGCCGCGGGCGCGAGTGGGAGCGGCGGCGGAACCCCGGGTGCGGGCGGCGCGGCGGGCGCGGGCGGCGGCGGCGCGGGCGGCGCAAGCACCGGTGGTTCGGGCGGTGTCGCGGGCGGTGGCGGCGGCGGTGCGGGCGGCGGCGGCGGGACGGGCGGATCTTCCTGTCCGTCGTCTTGCTTCAACAACACCGCCTGCGGGGCGTTCGGCCCGTGCGTCGGCATCGGCGTCGATTCGCCCGGGCACTGCTCCGGCTGCTGAGTCGCGAGCGCAGGCGATCCGCCGATTCAGCCCGCGATCGTTAGCCGCACCGGCGGCGGCCGGCCGCCGGCGTCGGAGATGCCGACCGTGACCGCGCCGTGGCGCACCTCGGGCGGGATCTGGATGCGGACCTTCACGTCGGCCGTGGTCTCGCCGGCATATTCGCAGCGGCGGCACCAGACGCCACCGCGGCGCGCGATGCCGCCGCAGGTCGGGCAGGGCACGACGAGCGGCATCGTCACGACGGCGGTTCCACCCAGCGCAGCCTCCGCCGCGGACAGCCGCAGCTCCACGGTGCCGTCGGTGCCGACGGCCGCGATCCCCGAGGCGACCAGCGTCTCGAGCGGGCCGGAGACACGCGACAGGAGGTCGACGATCCCGCGTCGCCAGGACGCGGACCAGTTGTTGAAGCCGAAGGTCCATCCCTGGTCGCCGCGAAGATCGTCGGGCGTCTGGGGGCGCGTGGCGGCGCGCTCGAATCGGTGCGCGTCGTACGCGGTGCGCGCGGTCGGATCGGACAGCATCCGGTAAGCCTCCGCGATCTGCGCGAAGCGCGGCGCGCTCTGCGGCCCGGCGCGATCCGGGTGGTGCTCGAGCGCGAGCCGCCGATAGGCGCGCCGCAGCTCGGCCGTCGTAGCCGACGGCGCAACGCCGAGCACCTCGTAGAGGTCGTGGGCCGGCGCGCGCATGCGCCCGAAGTGTAGCGCGCCGGACCCCTCACCCTAACCCTCTCCCCGCTTCGCGGGGCGAGGGGATCTGAAAGGAACCTACGCGCCGGCGCCGACCTGATCCGCGGCGGCGTCGACGACCAGCGTCCTCACGCGCATCGTGTTTCGGCGGCGCATGCCGCTGACGACCGTGTGCAGCCAGACCAGGCAGGCGAGCACGAGCGCGCCCATGATCCAGAAGCAACTCTCGGGGCGGCCGCTGGACTTGTCGAGGTAGCCGAAGCCGAGCGGCAGGACGAAGCCGCCGAGCGCGCCCAGCGTGCCGACCAGGCCGCCCGCCGCGCCGACCTCGTTCGGGAAGTACTCGGCGATGTACTTGTAGACGGACGCCTTGCCGAGACCCATCCCGATCCCGAGCACCTCGATCAGCGCGATGAACTGCGCCAGCCCGACGTGGAACCCCAGCGCGCCGTCGGGCGCCGCAAGCGGCACGCACGCGAGCAGCATCCCGATGAACACGGCGTACGTGACCGGTCGCGCGCCGAAACGATCCGACAGCCAGCCGCCCAGCGGGCGCAGCAGGCTGGCCGGGAAGATGAACAGCGCGGTCAGCAGCGCCGCCTTCGCGAGCGGCAGCCCGAACACCCGCTTGTAGTAGGCGGGCAACCACAGTGACAGCGCGACGTACGCGCCGAACACGACGACGTAGTACAGGCCGAACCGCCAGGTGCGGACCTCACGCAGCGGCGCGAGCAGCGCGCTCAGCGGACGCCCCGAACCGGGGTGGCGATCCGGCGTCGGCGTCGCCACCCACAGCATCGCCGCCATCACGACCAGCAGCGCCGCGTAAAGCACGGGCACGCCGCGCCAGCCGCCCGGGAGCAGCCCGATGCCGCCCGCGGGCACCAGCGCGATCAGCGCCGGCCCGATCAGCTTGGTGATCGACGCGCCGACGTTGCCCGCGCCGAACACGCCCAGCGCGAACCCCTGGCGGTCGCGATCCGCCCAGGCGGCGTTCCACGCGATGCCCACCGAGAACGAGTTGCCCGCGATCCCGAACAGGAACGCGCAGACCATCAGCTGACTGAAGGTCGTCGCGTGCGAGACCAGCAACGTCGGGATCGCGGTCGCGATCAGCAGCAGCGTCATCAGGCGGCGGCCTCCGACGCGATCCGTCCAGATGCCGAGCGGCAGCCGCCAGATCGATCCGCTGAGCACGGCGATCGCGGTCAACCAGGAGAACTGCACCGTGTCGAGGTGCAGCTCTTCCTTTATGGGTACGCCGAGGACGCCGAACATCAGCCAGACGGCGAACAGCAGCGTGAAGGAGATCGTGGAGAGGATGAGGACGCGCGCGGAGGGCTTCATCCCTTTCAAATAAGCCGGCGCCAATTTCGGATGCTTCTCGCGATTGTGAGCGGTCGGTAAATCATTCGTCCACGTGTCTTGACCGACAAGTTACCTGTTCTTGACCGACGCCCTCGTATCGTCGAGACGGCGTTTCCAGATGGTCTTCCACGCGCGTCTTCAAGATTTACGACCAACGTGGAACAGCGAAAAACGTCGGAAACGCCGGCCGGCCTAGAACGATGGGCATGGAAAAGAAAACGCTTCGCAATGACGGTCCTCGCAAGGGTCGTGAGCAACCGGATGAGAGGCCTTCGCGCCGCAAGATCATCGGCGGCGCGGCCGCGCTGTTTAGCAGCATGGGCCTGCTGCGGGCGCGCGCGAGCTGGGGCGCGACCAACACGGCGCCCGAGGTCGCGGACATGCGCTTCGGCATCATCGCGCTGACCGACAACTCGCCGATCGTCGTCGCCCACGAGAAGGGGCTGTTCAAGAAGTACGGCATCAACTCGACTGTCGTGAAGGGCGCCAGCTGGGCCGCGATCCGCGACTCGCTGTCGAACGGCGACATCCAGGCGACGCACATGCTGACCGGCATGCCGATCGCGTCGACGATGGGCCTGCTCGGATCTCCGAAGAAGCCGATGGTGATCCCGTGGATGCTGAACCGCAACGGGCAGTCCATCTCGCTCGCGACCAAGTTCAAGGGCAAGGTGCAGGCAGATCCGAAGGCGCTGTTGCCCTTTGTCAATGAAGCGAAGGCGGCGGGCACGCCGCTGACGTTCGCGATGACGTTTCCGCCGGGGACGCACGCGATGTGGATCCGCTACTGGCTGGCGGCGGGCGGCATCAACCCGGACAAGGACGTCGCGCTGATCGTCGTGCCACCCGCGCAGATGGTCGCGAACATGAAGGTGGGCAAGATGGACGGCTTCTGCGTCGGCGAGCCGTGGAACGCCCGCGTGATCGCGGACGGCATCGGCTACACCGCTACCAACACGCAGGACATCTGGAAGGACCACCCCGAAAAGGTGTGCGCGTTCCTCGGGGAGTTCGCCGACAAGAACCCGCGCACGGTGATCGCGGTGTGCAAGGCGCTGCAGGAGGCGGGCGCCTGGCTGGACGACATGAAGAACCGCCCCGAGCAGGCGGAGATCGTGTCCAAGGCGACGTACATCAATTGCCCCAAGGAGCTGATCCTCGGGCGCATGCAGGGTCATTACGACTTCGGCGACGGCCGCAAGAAGGAAGATCCGAACTTCATGATCTTCAACAGCCGCAACTGCAACTTCCCGCAGCCGAAGTACGCGGTCTGGTGGCTCACGCAGTTCCGCCGCTGGGGGATGTTGCCGTCCGCGCCCGACTACAAGGGCGTGGCGAAGCAGGTCATGCGCCACGACATCTACGAGACGGCGATGAAGGAGATGGGCGTGAAGCACGGCGGCCTCGACAACAAGCCGGAGACGCTGTTCGACGGCGTCACGTTCAACCCGGCCAAGCCCGAGGAGTACGCGCAGTCGTTCCAGGTGAAGAACCTCAAGGCGTGAAAGGCGGAATCTAGATCGATGGCCAAGACCAAGCTGCGCTTCGACGCCGCCGCGTTCATCCTCCCGGCCCTGGGCGGGCTGCTGTTGCTGCTGCTGTGGGCGATCACCAGCAGCACGCTCTCGAAGAATCTGCCGTCGCCGGCGAAGACCTGGGAGGTGTCGAAGCCGTTCGTGACCGCGCCGTTCGAGAAGCGCGGCGAGCTGGATCAGGGCGTCGCGCGCTTCGCCTGGTACTCATTGATCTTGGTCGCGAAGGGCTACGCGATCGCGTTGCTGCTGGGCGCGCCGCTGGGGTTCATCCTCGGGTGGTCGAAGCTGTTCGCGAAGAGCTTCGACCCGATCATCCAGGTGCTGCGCCCGGTATCGCCGCTGGCGTGGCTGCCGCTGGGGCTGGTGCTGTTCGAGAAGTCGCACCCGGCGGCGCTGTTCACGATCGCGATCTGCTCGATGTGGCCGACGGTGCTGAACACGGCGCTGGGCGTGCGGTCGATCCCGCAGGACTACCTGAACGTCGCGCGCGTGCTGCAGCTGTCACCGGCGAAGACGTTCTTCAAGGTGCTGCTGCCGGCGGCGCTGCCCTACATGTTCACGGGGTTTCGACTGTCACTGGGCATCGCGTGGCTGGTGATCGTGGCGGTCGAGATGCTGACCGGGACGCCCGGCATCGGAGGCTTCCTCTGGCAGGAGTACAACAGCCTGATCTACGAGCACATCATCCTGTGCATCCTCACCATTGGAATCGTCGGCTTCGTGCTGGATCGGCTGATGAGCGCGGTCGAGCACAAGTTGAAGGCGGCCTGACGTGGGCTTCCTCGAGCTTCGCGGCGTCTGCAAGGGCTACGGGAAGGGCGCGGCGCGCAGCGAGGTGCTGGCGGACATCAACCTGTCGGTCGCGCGCGGCGAGCTGGTGTGCGTGGTCGGCTATTCGGGCGCGGGCAAGACGACGCTGGTCAGCCTGATGGCGGGGCTGGCCGCGCCCGATCGCGGGACGATCACCGTCGACGGCAAGCCGGTGACGGGGCCGGGCGCCGACCGCGGCGTCGTCTTCCAGAACTACTCGCTGCTGCCGTGGCTGACCGCGTACGAGAACGTGCACCTCGCCGTCGACCAGCGCTTCGCCGACTGGCCGCGCGAGAAGAAGCGCGCGCACACCGAGCAGCATCTGGCGATGGTGAACCTGGCGGCGGCGCGGGATAAGCGCCCGTCCGAGCTTTCGGGCGGCATGCGCCAGCGGGTGGCGCTCGCGCGCGCGCTGGCCGCCGATCCCGAAGTGCTGCTGATGGACGAGCCGCTGTCGGCGCTGGACGCGCTGACGCGGGCGACGCTGCAGGACGAGATCGCGCGCATCTGGGAGCAGAGCAAGAAGACGGTCGTGCTGATCACCAACGACGTCGACGAGGCGCTGCTGCTGGCCGACCGGATCATCCCGCTGTCGATCGGACCAGCGGCGACGTTTGGCCCGGCGGTGGCGGTGCCGATCCCGCGGCCGCGCGACCGCAAGACGATGAACCACGACGACCGCTTCAAGGCGGTGCGCAATCAGGTCATCGAGTATTTGCTGGGACCAGGGCGACGGCGAGGCGCCGCGGACAGGGCCGCCGCCCCCGTCGCCCTGGCGAACGCGTCCGATTCGGGCGACGCCGTGGTGGCCGCGTGAGAAGCGACAGCAAGTACCTGGAGATCTCGCACCTGACGAAGGTGTACCCGAAGCCCGACGGTGGCGAGGCGGTCATCGTGCGCGACTTCGACTTCGCGATCGCCAAGGGCGAGTTCGTCTGTCTGATCGGTCATTCTGGCTGCGGGAAGTCGACGGTGCTGTCCATCGCGGCGGGGTTGCTGCCGCCAACGGAGGGTGGGGTGCTGGTCGATGACCGGGAGATTCCGGGGCCGGGACCAGACCGCGGCGTCGTGTTCCAGTCGCCTTGCCTGCTGCCATGGATGACGGCGTTCGACAACGTCCTGCTCGGCGTCGAGGCGGTGAAGCCCAACGCGCCGCGCGCCGAGCGCGCGGCGATCGTGAGCCGCTACCTCGAACGCGTCGGCCTGGGCAGCGCGATGCACAAGAAGCCCGCCGAGCTGTCGCAGGGGATGCGCCAGCGCGTCGGCCTCGCGCGCGCGTTCGCGCTGGATCCGAAGGTGCTGCTGCTCGACGAGCCGTTCGGCATGCTCGACTCGCTGACGCGCTTCGAGCTGCAGGAGGTCCTGGTCGAAACCTGGGCGGCTGACCGGAAGACGGCGCTGATGGTCACGCACGACGTCGACGAGGCGCTCTTCTTGTCGGACCGGATCGCGCTGATGACCAACGGCCCGGCCGCGCGCCTGGGCGGCGTGCTCGAGGTGCCGTTCCCGCGGCCGCGCACGCGCGCCGCCGTGCTGGAACACCCCGACTACTACGTGCTGCGCGAAAAACTGATCGGCTTCCTCGAGGAGCACGCCGTCTCGAAGGCCGCATAGGTTGCTGGCGCGTCCGCGCGCGTCGGCGGCGAGTGTTTGACAACGATCGTCGCGGGCCGATAGCGTTCCCCACTGATGAAACGATGGGGCGACGTGTTGCGTGGCTGTTCGGGGCTGGGGAAGTGGCGGGCGTTGGTGGCGGTCGCGGCGCTCGCGGGCTGCGGCGGCGGCGCGGCGAGCCCACAGGGCGGCGAGCAGCAGCACTGCTACCCGAACCACTCATGTAACGACGGGCTGACCTGCCTGAGCGATATCTGCGTGAAGCCGGCGACGGGCGGCGCGGGCGGGCGAGGCGGCAGCGGCGGCTCGGGAACGACGGGCAGCGGCGGAATGGCTGGCTCCGTGTCGAGCGGTGGCCGCGGTGGAACGGACGGCAACGTGGGGAGCGGCGGCGACACGGGCGCCGGTGGCGCGGGCGCGACCGGCGGCATTGGTGCAACCGGCGGTGCGACCGGCGCGAGCGCTGCCGCGGGACGTGGCGGTGCGACCGCTGGCAGCAGCGGTTCGACCGGTGGATCGATCGGCGGGACCGGCGGCGGCGCGAAGGGCGGGGCGGCCGCCGTGGGCATCGGCGGCTTCGGCGGCACCAACGCATGCGGCAACGGCACGCTCGATACGGGCGAGGGCTGCGACGACCACAACAGAGCCTCCGGTGACGGTTGCACCGTGCTCTGCCAGGTGGAGGCCGACTGGGTCTGTCCGACCGTCGGCACCCTGTGCACGCTGCGCGCCGTCTGCGGCGATGGCGTGCTCGCATCGCGCGAGGTGTGCGACGACGGCAACACTGCGAGCGGCGACGGTTGCTCGGCCGACTGCCAGACTATCGATCCCGGCTACGAGTGCCGCGTGCCCGGCCGGCGCTGCGTTCCGTGGTGTGGCGACGGAATGAAGATCGCCGGCGAAGGCTGCGACGACGGCAACCGGACCAACGGCGACGGCTGCTCGGCCGTCTGCACGGTCGAGAGCGGCGCGACCTGCACGGGACCCGCGAACGGCAAGAGCACCTGCACGTTCTCCTGTGGCAACGGCGTGAAGGAAGCGAACGAGGCTTGCGACTGCGGCACCAGCAATGTCGGCCCGTGGCCGTCCGGCTGCAATGGCCCGAACGGGTTGTTCTTCGGCGACGCCACCGGCTGCTCGAAAGTCTGCACGAAAGAGCCGAGCTGTCGTGATGCGTCCGGGAAGACGCAGGCCTGCGAGACGAGCTGTGGCAACGGCGCGATCGAGACGGGCGAGGCTTGCGACGACGGGAACAACAACGCGGGCGACGGCTGCTCGCGGTCGTGCACCGTCGAGACGGGCTTCACGTGCAGCGCGACGTCGCAGGACGACAGCGTGGCCTGCACGGATCCGGCGAATGGCGGCGGGGGCGGGAAATGCGTCGAGCTGCCGATCATCTATCGCGACTTCAAGAGCGAGCGCGATAGCGGCGGCCACCCCGACTTCTTCTACCTGGGCGCGGCGGTCACTGGCGGCCCGAGCATCAGCGGCGTGCAGGGTCAGACCGGCGCGACCGTGTTCAGCAAGCGCTACTGTGTCCCCAACTCGAGTGGTCCGGCGAAGAAGAACGACGCGACCAGCCGCTGCTGGGACCTGCCGCAGGCGAACCTCGGCGCGAACGCCAAGCCGGTCTTCAACGCGTCGCGAACGGGAGCTGGCGGGAACCCGCTGTTCTGTGACTGCCAGTTCATCGACTGGAGCCACGACGGCAACGGCGGTCATGTCCCTGGCATCCCGTACGCGGCCACCCCGCTGAACGGCCTGACCTACACCGACGGCGCCAGCGGCCACCCGATGTATCGCGGCCCCGCGCCGATCGTCACCAGCGCGACGACCTTCGCCCAGTGGTGGGTCGACAGCGCGTTCACGAACGACACGCACACCGTCGGCACGCTGGAGCTGCGATCGATCGGCAACGGCCAGTACCAGTTTGCGAGCCAGGTGAACCTGAGCACCGGCGGGTTCTTTCCGCTCGATCCGCCCGCCCACGGCTTTCCCCTTTACACCGCTGCGCCCACCGGCCCCGGCACCACACCACAGATGGTCGGGACGGAGGCGATGCTCTGCAACCTCTGGCCTTACTGGTACAGCTCGACGACCTTCGGCGCGGGCGCCAACTGCAAGGGCGATCAGTACCTCTTGCCCCCTTCCCTGTTTCCGCCGGACACGACTGGCACCTGCCCGGGTGGCGTGAACTGCGCCGGCAAGTGGTACGCCAACCGGCAGGGCTGGTACCACGACTTCTGGTTCACTGACGAGGCCCGATATCTTTTTACCTACGGCGGCGCCTTCACCCTGCAGTTCCAGGGCGCGGACGACCTCTTCGTTTATATCAATGGCATCCTGGTCGTCGATCTCGGCGGCGTCCACCAGAGCCTACCGGGCAAGGTGTCTGTCGACGCGGCCGGGTTCGCGACGATCCAGGAGGGCGGATCGCTCGACGCGAGCGGGACAACGCTTTTGCCGTGCGCGGGCGGCGCCGATCCGTACACCGGCGTCGCGTTCAACCTGACGACCGGCAACGACGGCAACGGCCACGTGAACTGCAACAGCGCCACTTGCGACTGTCGCACGCGGACCGTGAACCTGGGGCTGTCGGTCGGCCGCACCTACGAGATCGCCGTGTTCGGTGCCAATCGACACCCGATCGAGTCTGCATACCAGATCACATTGAACGGGCTTCAGACCAGCCGCTCGACCTGCTCACCCCGCTGCGGCGACGGCGTGCGGCAGGGCACCGAGGAGTGCGACTGCGGCGACAGCGCCACGCCGTCGACGGATCCCGCGTGCGGCGGCCGCGTCAACGGTGCGGCCGCGTACGGCAGCTGCACGACCTCGTGCAAGCTGGGCGACTACTGCGGCGACGGCGTTGTCAGCGGCGACGAGCAATGCGATCTCGGCCCCGCCATGAACAACATAATTTACGGTAGCCAGATCGGTTGCGCCCCAGGTTGCAGGTTCCCGCATTTCTGCGGCGACGGCAGCGTCGACACGACGGCGGGCGAGCAGTGCGACCTCGGTTCCTCGAACGGGACAGCGACCGCGCGCTGCACTTTGGACTGCAAGGTCGTGTCGCCCTGACGGCGGCGGGGGAAGCCTGGGCCTCGCGCTGCCTGGCGCTCGTTGAGTTCGCGCATTTTCGCGCGCCGACTTGGACGGTCGCAATGACGGACGGCGGATCTCTGAAGCTCGATCGCGACGTGCGCCGCCAGCTCAGCGCCCGCCGAACGCCTTGCCCGGCACCGTCTGCAGGTATGCCCACAACGCCTGGCGCTCCGTCTGGTTGAACTTACCCAGCTCGGTCACCGGCATCATCGGGTCCAGCGTCTTGCCGTTCTTGCGGATGCCCGTCGACAGCAGCTTGTCGAAGTCGGTGTACGTCCAGCCGGCCAGCCCGCTGTCGTGGGGCGTGATGTTCAGCGGGATCGCCATCTCCGCCGGTGCGCCGGGGATGCGGCCGCCCGACAGCGTCGCGCCGTGGCAGCCGCGGCAGGCGTTGGCCAGGAACGTCCCGTACGCGGCGGTCGGGGCGGGCATCGGCGCCGTCGCGCGGTGCTCGTGGTCGATGCGCCGCGCGACGTCGATCGGGATCATGTTCACGCGATCCAGCACCTTCGCGAGGAGTCCCAGCTGCATCTCGCCCGACGGGCGCGCGACCGCCGGCACAGTGCGCAGGTAAGAGATCACCGCGAGCACGTCGTCGTCCGGCCACCACGCGAAGTCCTGCGCGGGCATGAACGTCAGCCCGCGGCCGTCGCGCTTCACGCCGTGCAGCAGGAGGCGCGCCAGCTCTGCATCCGAGTAATCGCCGCCGCGGCCGCCCGTCGTGATGTTCGGGCCCACCATCGTGCCCAGCGGTCCCATCTTGATCGGGTTGCCGCCGCCGAAGTCGGCGCCGTGGCAGTCCTTGCTCGCGCACGCACCGATCGATTCGGCGATGTGCTTGCCCCGTTCCAGCACTGCCGGATCGGTGCTGCGCGCAATCTGTCCCGTCGGGAGCGTGTAGATGCGCGCCATGCTGCCGTTGAATGCGTGGGCCTGGTAGCCCGCCCACGCCCCGCCCCCGATCAGGACGATGATGACGACCAGAGCAACGACCTTGAGGATCCGCTTCACGATGCGCATGGGCATCCACGGTGCCGGGTCCGGCGGACATTTGTCAAGATGCGAGCGGCAGACTGCCCACTGCCGATCGCGGCGTCAGCGAAGCGAAACCGTTCGCCGGTGGCGGTGCCGTTCCACCAGGATGGCCAGCACCGGCAAGCCAACGACCACGGTCACCACTGACAGCAAGAGCTGCCAGCCGGTCCCCCAGATCACCGTAGGCGCCGCCGCCACAATCGCCGCAGGCCATGCCAGCCGGTCGACGACGCGGGTGCGCGTGTCGCCGGCGAGCCGCGCCGCGAGCTGGTCGAGAAGCTGCGGGGGCGGCGGGCGAAACCCCGCCGGCAGGTCGACGACGATCGGTGGCGGCGGCCGCGACACGTCCTTCCCGTCGTAGTCCATCAATCGAACGCGCCTGACCGTCCAGAGCCCGCGCCGCGATCGCGTCCCCGTCCACATCGATTCGCCGCCCGGCTCGAAGATGACCTCGGCGTCTCGAAACCCGATGCGCACCGCATCGCCCTCCACCCCGACGTCGTCGATGGACTCCGGCGGCCAGACCGGATACCCCCAGTACCTGAAGCACGAGCGGATCGTCCGCACCAGCGGCAAGCACACCCAGCTCGCCCCCGCATCCCGACTGCAAACGACGAACGCCTGATACCAGTGTCCATGCGGTCCGGGCGCCGTCCGGTTCACGGCGTACGCGACCAGCGCGACGTCACCCGAGACGTGCTGCGCGGTGGCGTCGTATTGATTCAATCGCGGAGCTCCCGATCAAGGAGGACATGCGCCTCTTCGCCAGGGCCTGGCCGTCGCCTGTCGGCCCAACTTTCATCAACGACCGATAGGATTGCGATTATCTCATGGACGGTGGCGCCGACGTGGCGTGACGTCCGGGGGACAGCGTAGGATGGCGGCGGGGGAAGCCTGGGCCTCGCGCTGCGCATCAATCTGTTCCGCGACGTCGAGGCGCCGGATGTGTACGGCGCTCTCGCGACGTTCTACGAGCAGCGCGGCGCGGTCCTGGTTCCGGAGCGCGATCGCCGGCGCAGTCACGACCTGCGGGAACGGCAGGGACGGTGGTGCCTCCTCGAATGGGACGCCGGCTGGGAGTGGACGCTGCGGCGCGAGGCGCAGCTTCACGTGTCGCGGGAACTGGGCGTTCCCGGGCTGCTGGTGTTCGTCTACGACGGCGACTACTGGGGCTACGAGCTGTTCGACCGCGGCGAGGCGGTGGACCACTTCGTCCAGACGTCGATGGATCCGGTGATCAATTTTCCGGACCGGAACATGGACGGCGACGCGGCCCTGCTGGCGGGGACGCTCGGGGTCAACCACGGGGACGTCGCGCCGTACCTCGCCCGGTGGCACGGCTGGCCCGAACGCGCGCGGCGGATGCAGGAACGCGCGCGCCCGGGCGACGAGTTCACGCGCTGGGACGAGGCCGCGGTCCTCGATTTCCTGCGCGCGATCCAGGTCGAGGTCGGGCTCACCGGCTACAGCGTGGAGTTTCGCGCGCCGCTCTGGCGTTCCTTCCGCCCGTCGTTTCTGACGAACACCAAGTGATGCGGGCGGCCGTCGCGGCGTTCTTGTTCGCCTTGCTGCTGGCGGGTGGGTGCATGCCGCCGTCGTGGGGGGCGAACGCGCTACTGCATCCGCAGCGGCGGCCGATGACGCGTGTGCCGGATCAGGTGTTCGAGGCGGTCGAGTTCGACGGCGCGGGCGTGAAGCTGAAGGGCTGGTGGTTCCACGCCGGCGGAAAGCGCGGGACCATCGTGGTGCTTCACGGTGTCGCGGACAACCGCGGGGCCAGCGTCGGGATCGCACGGCGCTTCACCGCGCGCGGCTTCGACGTCGTCGCTTACGACAGCCGCGCCCACGGCGAGTCGGGCGGGGACGCGTGCACGTACGGGTTCTACGAGAAGGAGGACCTCCGGCGCGTGCTCGATCGCGTCGGGGCGCGGCCGATCGTCCTGTTCGGCTTCTCGATGGGCGCGGCGATCGCGCTGCAGGAGGCGGCCATCGACCCGCGGGTCGCCGCCGTCGTCGCGGTGTCTTCGTATTCCGATCTGCGCACCGCCGCGATCGAGCGCGTGCCCTTCTTCGCGAGCAAGGGCAACGTCGACGACGCGTTCCGCCTCGCGGAGGCCGAGGGCAAGTTTCGCGTCGACGACGTCAGCCCCGTCGCGGCCGCCGCGCGAATCACGGCGCCGACGTTGCTGATTCACGGCGAGAAGGACGACGAGACGCCCGCCGCGCACTCACAGCGGATCTTCGCCGCCCTTCACGAACCGAAGCGCCTGATTGTGGTCCCGGACGCCAAGCACAATCACGTGCTCGACGCGCAGGTCTGGGCGGACATCGACGCGTGGCTCGACGCTGTGCTCGCGACGCCGGTCCGGGCCGCCGGCGCGGAAGCGCGCTAGCGTTCGCCGCATGGCGATCCGTTACAGCGATGACGTGAAACCCGCGCTCGCGGATGTCCTGGCGCTTTATCGATCGGTCGGCTGGTCGTCGGCGGAGAAGCCGGACGCGCTGCACAAAGGGCTGCTGAACTCGCACGCCCTGATCACGGCCTGGGACGACGCCGCGTTGATCGGCCTCGGCAGCGCGATCTCGGACGGCCATCTGGTCGTCTATTTCCCGCACATGGTCGTGCGGCCGGAGTACCAGGGCCGCGGCATCGGCACCGAATTGATGACCCGGATGATGGCGCGCTATCGCGGGTTCCATCAGCAGGCGCTGATCGCCGACGGCCGCGCGATCGACTTCTACAAGAAGCTCGGCTTCGTCCGCGCCGGGTCGACCGAGCCGCTCTGGATCTTCGACGGCCACGAGCACGACTGATGCAGTTCGAGAAGCGGGCGCGCCGTCGGCGTTGATATGCTGGGCGGCCCATGCGGACCTATGACGGAAGCTGCCACTGCGGGCGGGTGCGCTTTCGCGTGACCGCGGATCTCGCGCGCATCGTCCGCTGCAACTGTTCGATCTGCACGAAGAAGGGGTTCCTGCACATCATCGTCCCGCTCGCGCAGTTCGAGCTGCTGTCCGGCGCCGATGACCTGACCCTCTACACGTTCAACACCGGGATCGCGAAGCACCAGTTCTGCCGCCACTGCGGCATCCACCCGTTCTACGTACCCCGCTCGGACCCCGACAAGATCGACGTGAACGTGCGCTGTCTCGAAGGGGTCGACCCGGCGGTGCTGACGGTCGACGCGTTCGACGGCGCCAACTGGGAACAGGCCATCGGCTCGGCGTCCTGGCACGCGCCGTGAACATGAAGGTCCTCGTCACCGGATCCGCGGGCACCGTCGGGCGTCCGCTGTGCGGAGAGCTGCGACGCCGCGGGCACGTCGTGCGCGGGTTCGATCGCGAGCCGACGCCCGATCTCGAGGACGCGGTCG
>Ga0070684_100002371_pt1 | contig 13891 bp, 14 predicted proteins | sample KBSC723LmetaG_FD_65653 | JGI IMG/M metagenome (GOLD analysis project Ga0070684, IMG submission 65653) | Corn rhizosphere microbial communities from Kellogg Biological Station, Michigan, USA - KBS C7.2-3L metaG | ecosystem: Host-associated > Plants > Roots > Rhizosphere ...
CGAGCGCATCCCCCTCAATGTCCCCTGAGAACTCGATGCGGCAGCAACGCATTTCAGCCTCAACCGAGCAGTCGCGAATCACTTCGTGAACAATGGCAGCCAGGGGAACCGGCTCTGCCCCGCGAAGCGCAGGATCGCCTTCAACAAACGTGATTTCCACAATATCGGACACCAGCGAAGCAATACGGTCCACATCGCGCTCGATGCGATCGAGGGCCGCATTCGAGTCCGGCGAAGTGCGTGCGAGCTTGACCGCAAACTTGAGACGCGCAAGCGGTGAGCGCAATTCGTGCGAAATGTCGCCAAGCAGGCGCCGTTCGCTCACGATGAGGCGCTCGAGCCGTTCGGCCATCTGGTTAAACGAGCGACTGAGCTGGCCGATCTCGTCTGGGCGGCTGGTTCGGACGCGGATCGAAAGATCGCCCTCGCCAAATCGCGCAATGCTGCCGGCGATCCGCCGGATAGGAAGAATCACCCCGGCTGCGGCGATCCACACCAGCGCGGCAGTCACGCCGATAACCAGAAAGTAATACGGAAGAAAGTTCCAGATCTGCAGCCGGCCAAGGTGACCCACGGCGGCAAACCAGTATTTCCCGTCAGCAGACTTGTGCGCGATGATCCAGTGGCCGTGCGTGCGGATGCGCGAGATAGTCTGCGGCGGCTTGGGCAGAAGATACGATCGGTCTTTGCCGTCCACAAGGTCGATGCCGTTGCTGTCCAGCAGGTAATGCCTGCCTGTGAAGGTATGGTCCAGGCGGTCCATGTAGCCGGCCAGCCCATCACGCCCGTGAACCGCGTATTCTTCGCGGGCACTATCGAGCTGAAGTTCGTCGAAACGATTAAAAGTGGGTTCGATGTTGAGGCGTTGCAGGCGGTTCGCAATGGCCTGGAAGACAACAAACGAGACTCCCAGGATGATCAGCATCGAGATCAGCGTGGCGACAATGAGGGATTTGAGGCGCACGGATCAGCTTACCCCCGTGAACATGTAGCCTACCCCGCGAATCGTGCGGATGAGCCGCGGACCGTCCTGCAGCTTCTTGCGCAGATGGCTGATGTGAACATCGAGGAACCGGTCGTAAGGGGTGGCTTCGCGTTCAAACAGCGCCGCGGTGATCTCCTCGCGGGAGACGATGCGGCCGGCGGCGCGGACCAGCATCTCGAGCAGGTCAAACTCGGTCGACGTCAGATCGACGGGATGGCCCCCGCTCGATGCTTCGCGAGTCGCCGGGCTAAGGCGAAGGGAGCCGATGGTGATCGCTTCCGAAAGCGGCGGTGCTGGCGCCTCAGTGCGCCGCAGGACCGCGCGAATGCGCGCGAGCAGTTCATCGGGATCGAAAGGCTTCGGCAGGTAGTCGTCCGCTCCGGCATCCAGGCCCTGAATCCGGTCGGGCTGCTGGACCCGCGCCGTTAGCATGATCACCGGCATCTGGCTGCGGCGCCGCAATTGGCGAAGGAGTTCGAAGCCGTCCAGAACCGGCAGCATGACGTCGAGAATCACCAGGTCGTGCGCGCCATTCAACGCAGAAGCCAGCCCTTCACGGCCGTTGTGCGCACACTCCAGGTGATGGCCCGCCAGGCCGAAGAACTCCCGCATCATCCCGCACAGCTCCGTGTCGTCGTCGACGAGCAGCAGAGAGAGCGCTTTGGGTCTGTCTTGAAATTCCATGATGCGGATGCGCCGAGTGAGGCCGTCCCCGATGCGGTTGTGCCCGAAGTGCCGTGGCGCGCCGGATGCGGCCGAGCGCAGCATCCATATCTGCTTCCAAGTCTCGCACCGCCGGCCGATGCTCAGGCCGCGCCTTAAGGATTCTTAAGGTTAGCAACCGGGAACGCGCAGGAAAAGAACTTGCGCCTCCGTGACTCGCGCGGAGACAGGTTTGCGATCGGGCGTCAAGGTAAGCATGCGCATTTCGCTTCTTCGCCTTATGCCGCCGTTCCGCGCCCCTAAGCAAACCTGCCGCCCTCCGGCGCGTCTGATACTCTGACGGTTGAAACACGCAATGGCCCGATTCGTAATGGCTTGCGTGCCTGCGTGGGCTCTTTTTTTGCCGCGTTCCGGGGAGGCGAAGTCCAGTGAAGTCCGCACTCAAATTAGCCGCATGCAGCGTGGTCCTCGGTTTGGCAGTAGTCCCTGGGTCCATGGGGCAGCAGTCGCCCCAGCCGAAACAGCCCGCTCCGGTGCCCGATGCTCCCGCACCGCAGGGCCCCGTGCCCCTCTCTGACGTGGCGAACGGGCCCATCCGGCCCGGTGGCGGCGCTGGCACGGAATCGACCAGCAACACCTCGGACAACCAGGTGCCGCAGCAGCAGGCTGCTCCCCAGCCGCCGCCCTCCCAGCCCACAACTGAGGTGCAGGGGCCGCCACCGGCGCAGCCGACCCCTGAGGAACTGGGACAGACGGTCGCCAATTTCCATATCCAGGTGAACTTTGTGCAGGTGCCCGTCACCGTGAAGGACACCCACGGCAAGCTTGTCCCGGGCCTGACCTGGCGTGATTTCAAAGTGTACGAAAACAACAATTATGAGCCTCTGCGCCTGTTTACCGTGGATCCGTTCCCGCTCTCCATGGCCTTCGTGGTGGACCAGAGCCTGCCGCGCGACCAGATGGCCCAGGTGAACCAATCCCTTGGCGCCGTCCAGGGCGGCCTCACTCCCTACGACGAGATCGCCGTGTTTTCTTACGGCAACGGCGCCCACAACCAGTCGGGCGGATTTACCGGGGCTCAGAGCGCGCGGGTGCCCTACATTCTGTCGATGACAAAGGCGGCCGGAACCGAGCAGTTGAACCCCGTCGACAGCGGCCCGCTTGCCGGATGCTCCATCCGCCAGAACGGCAACTGCGTCGATCCGAACGTCCAGCCGGGTCAGTCGGTTGGCAACAGCAGCTTCATCACCATTCCCAAGGAAGTCCACACACTGAACGACGCCATCCTGGCTGCGGCGAAGGAACTCTCCACCCGCCCCAAGGAGCGCCGCCGGGTGATCTACGTCATCTCCGATGGCAAGGAATCGCAGAGCAAAGCCTCCTATCGGGAAGTTCTTCGCTACCTGCAGACCAATAACATCGCCGTCTACGGCACGCTGGTGGGCGACGCGGCCCGCTGGGGCATGGGGCGGCTCAGCCGTTTCCACCTGCCCTTCACCATGTATGACAATATGCTGGTGAAATACACAATTGCGACGGGCGGCACGCTGGACTCGGAGAACGGCGTCAACAACATTGAAAAGAGTTACGCCGCGCTCGCTGAAGAAGCGCGCACTCAGTACACGCTGGGCTACCTGAGCCACGAGCCGATCATCGACAGCCGGTTCCGAAAGATCGATATCCGCGTGGACCGTCCGGGGCTCGAGGTTTCGGCCAAGGCCGGCTATTATCCGTCGGGCAAGGACCAGCAATAACGGCGTAAAGTGGATTTGAAACGGGAAACGCCCGCGCGATGCGCGGGCGTTCTGTTTGAATGCGTATTCTCTGTTCCTGCTTCCGGCCTTTCGCATGGCTCAGGCGAATGCCGGAGCGGCGCGTGCGGCCCGTGCTCTACTTCTGGTCAGTCGGATTGGCGGGCGGCGTGACCGAGGCATTCTGCTGGGTCGTGGGCGCGGGGGCGGAAGGCTCCGACAGGCCTTTCAGACCCTCTTTGAAGCCCTTCAGGCCCTCGCCCAGCCCTTTGCCGAGTTCAGGAAGCCGCTTGGCCCCGAAAAGCAGAAACGCCACCACGGCAAGCACAATCAGGTGCCATGGCTGTAATAGATCGCCCATACTGATTCATCCTCCGCGGGCTAAGGCCATGAGGCCCGCTCGCTATACATAGCTTATTGTCGCACAAGGGCAAGTCTCTCGTGATGTGAGCTAGCTCACTCATGTCTATCCGGGGCGGGCCGTCAATTCACCTGTGCCGGCTTTCCCAGCCGTTCCGTCACCATGGCGTAGAAGCTGCGCAAGTCCTCTTCCTCGCCCATGGTGAGCCGCCGGTATACCTTCAACAGCGGAAAAAGCCGCGATCCGCGCACGTCGACCGCGGGAACCGCGGTAGTGCCGCCTGGGTACTGGGTCATTTCCCACCCGCCGGCGTAGCGATGCCGGATGATTTCGCCCAGGTAGGCTCCCCACAGGCGCACCTCGTAGTCCACATCGTGGTCGGGGGTTTCGCCGACCATCACCAGAATTTCATCGAGGACGTCCACCGATTCGGCGGAAAAGTCCAGCGTCTTCCGGAAATCCTTTTTCGCAGCCTCGACGGCTCCTTGCGCGTAGCCCTCCATCATGGAGGACAGGTCGGGAAATGCGGCCGATTCGAGTCGTTTGCGCAGGTCGCTCATGGCAGTCAAGTATAGGATGCGACCGGGGGTGTGTCCGCATCATGACTCGCCAGGCCGGAATCCGGGGTGCAAAGACCCCCTCTGCAACTGCGTCTTAGAGGGATGATCGCGAAGAGGCTCTGGGGTACATTCCCGTCGTCGGCTTCTCGATGTGATCGATGATGAGAACGTCCACCGCTTCTGTGGCTGGTACCAGTTTCAGGCCAAGCTCTTTCTCGAGAGCCGTGGCAGTCGAAGGGCTGCGATCTGCCGCCTGGCTCAACTGATCCTCAGACCACTTGAGGTGGTAATGGAACCTCTTCGTTCCCATACCTGTCTTGTCGACGACGACACCACCCGATCGTTCCGCGAGCTTGCAGGCGAGGTCCTCCATCGTGCCGTAATTCCACCACTCCCGAGGTATAAAGAACGAACTGCCGCTATGGCCGTCGAAGCTATCCGCTTCCGCGATCTTCAGTCCTCCGTTGGCAACGACGAGTTCATAAACAGGCATTTCGCGAGTCTCGCGGTGCGCTTTGAGCTGATACCGGTCGGCAAGAACCGCTTGCATCATCAACCGCTGTTGTGCCGTTTGCTCGTCCACTGGCAGCTTCTCGAAGTCCTCGAACTTAGCCGCGCCCATATTGGTGGACAAGCTGTACCGGTCGTCGTCGGCCCATTTTGGAAGGCCGATTACCTGGTGCATGCCAAGCCCGTACGCGTTGGCGATCAGGTTCAACGACGACACGTTTCCAAATAACCATGCGTTGTCGGAGGCATTATCCCACCATAAGAAGCCGCTGCCGGTATCGTCGCCGGTAGAGGGGTACATCATCACCTTTTCAAAGGCCATGGCTGCGGGCGCGTCTGCCTGAACTGCGGGCTGAGGTGTGGTCTGCTGGCTGCCGGCAGCAGCGCAAAGGGTGAGCAGGCAGGCGAAGGCGCACAGGAAGCCGATATGGGTCAATCGATTGGAAGGGGCAAGCTTGCGCATTCGGGTCACGCACATTTCTAAGGGAACGGAAAAGCAGTGATGGAACTCAAGCGGGAGCGGCGGGGACAGTATAGCTTGGGCGCGCTTTCATGCACTTTGTGGTTCGGAAAGACAGACGCGACGGTTGCAGAGAGAACGTTCGAGCGAGAGCACGAGGCAGCTACCCTGCGCGGCGGATGGATTGAAGGTTCCGCGGCAAGTGCCGTCGGGGGTGGCAAGATTTCGAGGCATCCTGCTCGCCAGCCTGACCAAACATTAGAATGAACGTACTGGAGGAATCTCCCGTTGAAATTTCCCCGTTCCCTTGCAATGGTTCTCATCCTTGCCGCCGGCGCCACCCTGGCGCGCCCGGCAGGCCGCGAGATCTATCCGGACCCGGCAGCGGCGAAGGCCGACATCGCCCATGCGCTAGCAACCGCGGCGAGCACGCACAAGCGCGTGCTGCTCGACTTCGGCGGCAACTGGTGCGGCGACTGCCAGGTGCTCGACATCTACATGCACAACCCGCAGAACGCGCCGCTGCTCGAAAGCAACTTTGTCCTGGTTCACGTGAATGTGGGGCAGTACGATGCCAATCTCGACCTGGCAAAAAAGTACGGCATCCCGCTGGAGAAAGGCGTGCCGGCCGTTGCGGTTCTTGACGCGACGGGCAAGCTGCTCTACAGCCAGAAGAGCGGGGAGTTCGAATCGATGCGGCGGATGGATCCGAACGCGGTGACGAAGTTCCTGGTGCAGTGGAAGGCGGGCAAGGCCGGGTGCTCGATGATCGCGGTGAACTGCTGATCGGCCTACCCCGGTAGGTGTGCGTTGTCCTGGGCCAGAGCGATATCGCCGGGTGCGGCAGATTGCGATTGCGCCGCCGAGGGCTTGCGGGCCGGCGGCAGTTCGCTCAGCGGAGCCAGGTGCTTGGTGTTCCAGTAGGTGTACTGGATGCGGTGGACCACCGTGATAGTGGACAGCACCGCCAGAACCCACAGAACCGGCGCCATAACCCCCCAATGCTGGAACAGTGCGCCGAGAATCACCAGCACGATGCGCTCCGGGCGCTCCATGAAGCCGACTTTGCAGGAGCCGATGAGAGCCTCCGCGCGGGCGCGCGTGTAGCTGACCATGAGCGACGTGACCATGACGAAGGCGGTCAGCACGACGTAGCGGAAATGATTGATGCGCGCGTAGTAGACCAGCACGCCGAAGAACAGAACCACATCGGAGTAGCGGTCGATGACCGAGTCGAAGAACGCGCCGAACACCGTCACCTGGTTGGTGCGCCGGGCGACGCGGCCGTCCACCATGTCGAAGATGCCCGCCCCGATGATGACCAGCGCGCCATAGGCGAACATGCGGCCGGAATTGGTCGCATCGGCGTGGCCGAAGAAGAACGCCGCCACGATGTTGATCACCAGTCCGATGAAGGTCAGGAAATTGGGAGAAATACGGGTCAGCGCGAGACCGTGCACGATCTTGTCCAACAGCCATCCGCATGCGCGGCCAAACCCACCAGTCCAGGTCATTCCAGCTTCTTGCTCCTAGCTTCTAGCTCCTAGCCATTTGCGCTGTGAGCCGGTTTCGCGCCATTCCGGCGAAAGAGCCCGTTTCTTCGAGGCATAGCGCAAGCGGCCGGGTCTTTCCTACTACCTTGTTTAACCCGCCGCAGCTTCATCTTCCTGTTCCGAGCCCGTCTCGTCGTGGATCGTGGTCAGCTTCAGGATTTCCAGTTCGCGTTTCCCGTTGGGGGTTACGATAGTCGCCACATCACCCACGCGCTTGCCCACGATGCCGCGCCCAATGGGCGAGGTGGTCGATATCAGGCCCTTGGTGACGTCAGATTCCTCGCTGGTCACCAGCCGGTACTCGATCTCTTCTTCCTTGTGCGAGTCGTAGACCACCACGGTCGAGCCAAATCCAGCCTTGTCCCGGGGAATATTCGCCAGGTTCACCAGCGAAAGTTCCGCCATGCGCCGCTTGAGCTGGCCCAGGCGCGCATTCACAAACTCCTGGCGCTGCTTGGCCATGTGATATTCGGCGTTTTCTGACAGATCGCCCATAGCGACTGCTTTTTTGATTTCAGCCGGCAGTTCGTGAGCAAGTTCATGCTCGAGCACGGCGATTTCTTTCTGAAGCTGATTTTTTATGTGATCGGGCATCCATGGTCCGTGGGCGGGGAGCTTGCGTTTGGCTCAAGCCGCGAGAGTGACGATCCAGAATCTTCATTATACGCGGGGATGAGGGGAGCGGCAGGCTCAAAGAGACCCTTCGGCTTGGCTCAGGGCCGGCTCCGGGACTGAGGGCGTCGAGGGAGCCTTCGCCCGGCTGATATCCGCTTCGGGAGCGGGTTCAGACGGCTGCGAGTTGGAGAGCGGATGACCGCTCAATCGGAGATGCGAGAGCACGCGCCTGCTCTTCGCCACGAAGGACGCGGAGAGCGCCTTCGGCGAGGGCCAACAGTTCGTCTTCGCCGGGGTAGACGACGAGGGGCGCGATCCATTCCACGGCGGCGCGGAGTTGGGCAATGAGTTTTTCAGAATGCGCCATGCCGCCGGTGATGAGCAGGGCGTCGACACGGCCGTGGAGCACAGTGGCCATGGCGCCGATCTCCTTGGCGACTTGGTAAACCATGGCGTCAAAGATGAGCGCGGCGTGCGAGTCGCCGGCGAGGATGCGGCGCTCGACTTCGCGCAGGTCTTTCGTTCCGAGATAGGAAAAGATGCCGCCCTCGCGAATGAAGGCGTCCCAGAGCTGCTGCTCGGTGTATCGGCCGCTGAAGCAGAGTTCGACAACGCCGAGCAGTTGCAGGCCGCCGCAGCGCTCGGTGGAGAAGGGGCCTTCCTGGCCGGCGAGATTGACGTCGATCATGCGGCCGCATTCGTGGGCAGAGACGGAGATGCCGCTGCCGAGATGCGCGACGACCAGGCGCAGGTCGGAATAGGGCTTTCCGATTTCGCGCGCGTAGCGGCGGGCTACGGCCTTGGTGTTGAGTGCGTGGGAGAGCGAGCGGCGGGCGACGAGTGCCGTGCCGGAGATGTGCGCTATGTCAGTAAACTCGTCGACGCTGACCGGATCGACGACATAGGAATCGAGGTTCGCCTCGTCCGCGATCGCTTTCGCGAGGTATGCGCCGATGTTGGAGGCGTGGTCGCCGTAGGGAGCGCGGCGGAGCTCGTCGAGCATTTCGTCGTTGACTCGGTAGACGCCGCTGGGAACGGGACGGAGCAGGCCTCCGCGGCCGACGACGGCGTGGAAGCTCGAGGGCGTGTATCCGGCGGCGCGCAGCTCGCGCTCGATGGCGGATTGGCGGAAGGCGAGCTGGTCGAGGATCGGGCGGCCGCGAAACGGCCGCATGTCGGCGTCAGAATGGGCGATGTGGCGGACCAGGGCGGCGCGATCGTTGACGTACACGGCGATCTTGGTCGATGTGGACCCGGGGTTGATGGCAAGCACGGTGAACTCAGCGGGCGGCATAGACCACTCCGAGGGCGATGGAATTCACCTTGTCCTGTGGGCTTTCAACCCGCGAAGTGACGAGCAGGGGGACCGCGGCGCCGAGGGCCACGTGGGCAAACTGCCAGCGGGCGAGAAAAATGATGGACTTCGCGAGAACATTGCCGGTCTCGATGTTGGGAACGATGACGAAGTCAGCGTGGCCGGCGACAGGATGGGTGATTCCCTTGGCGCGGGCAGCCCATTCGAGGAGCGCGCCATCGAGCGCGAGCGGGCCATAGACGTCGGCCTCGCCGAACGCGCCGGTGGCCGCGAATTCGGCGAGTGAGCGGGCTTCCCCGGTGGAGGGTATGGCGGGATTGACCACCTCGAGGGCGCTCAGCAGGCAAATCTTGGGGCGCGCGATGCCCAGGCAATGCAGCACCTCAATGGCGCTGCGGATGATCTGCTTTTTCTGCTCGAAATTGGGCGCGGGATTGATGCCGGCATCGCTCAGTCCAACTAGGCGAGGACCCTCGGGCGCGGGATATTCGCTGATCGCGATATCGCAGACGAGGCGGCCGGTGCGGAGGCCGTTCTGCTTGTCCAATACCGGGTGCATGAACTCATCGGTGCGCAGGTGTCCTTTCATCAGCAGGTCGATGGCGTGGTCGCGGGCCAGGCCGGCCCCGGCAGCTCCGGCGCACTGGGGCAGGTGCTCAGAGGGGAAGAATTCCGCGCGGGAGATGAGCTCGAACAGCCGCAGCTTTTCCGCATAGCGGCGGATGCGATCGGGATCGCCGATGAGCACGGGCGAAGCGATGCCCTGAAGCATGGCGTCCGAGGCACAGGTGAGGGCGGCATCGTCGTCCGCAAGGACGACGCCGACACGTTTGGGCCCGAGTTCGCGGGCGCGGTTGCGCAATTCGGCGAAGGTGGTAATGACAGTTGAGATTTCGGGAGCCGTTGTGGCCATGCGTACTCCTCGGCCGAAATGGCACAGCTCGGCCATGGAGAAGGTTCCACAAGGATGCCATCGCGTTCAGTGCCGCCTGTCACAGTGAGCGGGATGCGGACGGGTGCGTTTACGGGGTGCGCTGTTCGTTGCGCTTTTCGTCAAGGAAGGACTGCAGGATCAGCGTGGCGGCGACCTGGTCGACGACGGCTTTGTGCTCCTCGCGGGGGTGGCCGGCCTGGTAGAGGATCTGGTGGGCCTCCTGGGTGGTGAGGCGCTCGTCCCAGAGATGGATGGGCAGCCCGGTCAGGGCGCCCAGCTCAGCCGCAAATGCGTGGGTCTTGGCGGCGCGGGGGCTTTGGTCGCCCGAGAGGTGCAACGGATTGCCGACGACGATCGCGGCGACGGAGAAGCGGCGGGCAAGGCGCGCAATGGAGCGCAGGTTATCCCGCGTACTGCGGCGGGTTTCGAGCGTCAGCACGGGCTGGGCGGTGAGGCCGAGTTCGTCAGAGACGGCGATGCCGATGCGTTTGGCGCCGACGTCGAGGGCGAGATAGCGGGGAGAAGAGATCACGGAAGTTTTCAGTTTTCAGTTCTCAGTTCGAGTTCATGGTTCGTGAGTCGATCCCGGATGGCCGGTCCCTGCTCTTTGAACGCTGAACCCGATACAATCTTCTCAGGTTAGGAATCCCGGCGGGGATTTTTGCGTCTCTAACTTGTGCACGGGGGAGAACGGTAGAAGGATGGCGAGCCGCAAACGGACCACAGGCGGAAAACGCGGCTCGTGGGGCAGAGCAGTCGTCGCAGTGTTCCTGCTCCTCCTCTGTGTGGCCATTGGCGGGGCGGCATTCGTGATGCTGACGCCCTATGGCCCGCAAAAAGAGACATTTGTCGAAATTCTGCCCGGGTCGTCGACCCTTCGCATCGCCCGGCAGCTTCAGGAGGCAGGCATCGTTCGCAGTCAGTATGCGTTCTATGCAGAACGCTGGTTGCAGCACGGAATCCTCAAAGCCGGGGACTACCGCTTCGACCATCCTGTCGTCGTTCGTGAGGTCTACGACCGCATTCGCCGGGGCGACACCTACACCGTGGCCGTGACCATCCCCGAAGGGGCAAACATCTTCGACATTGCGGCACGTCTTGAGCAGGCGGGGTTTGGTCCCGCGTCCGCATTTCTCGACGTCGCCCGCCAGGAGTCCGGGCTGGTCACCGATATTGATCCCCAGGCAAAGAGCCTCGAGGGATATCTCTTTCCCGATACGTACAAGCTGGGGCCCAAGGAGCAATACCCGCAGATCGCGGCAACCATGGTGAAGCGGTTCCGCCAGGCTGCGCAGCAGATCGGCCTGAAAAATGATGTGCACATCACCGTGACCCTGGCGTCGCTGGTGGAGCGCGAGACGGCAGTGGAGGGCGAACGCCCGCTGGTGGCCAGCGTCTTTGTGAATCGCCTGGATAAGCAGATGCCGCTGATGACCGACCCGTCGATCATCTATGGCTTGCAGTTGCAGCACGCGTGGCGCGGGACAATCTATGCCAGCGACCTGCAGCGCGACACCCCTTACAACACCTATCTGCATCCCGGGCTGCCGCCGGGGCCGATCGCGAATCCCGGCATCAAGTCCCTGCGCGCGGCGATGCAGCCGGCGCAGACCGACTATCTGTACTTTGTCGCGGCGGGGCAGAATCCACAGGGCAAATCGCTGTTCGCGGCGACGCTCGAGGAGCACAACCGAAACGTCGCAGAATATCGCGGCGCCACGAAGAAAGCGGGGAATCCATGATGGGCGCGCGGCGCGTTGCCGCCGCGGCTCTGGCCCTGCCTGTTTTGCTTTCCGGCTGCCTGGTTACCCGGCGCAAGCTTCCTGTGCCGAAGGCGCCCCTCGTCGTCCAGAACGCTACTCCCGAGCAGCTCGTGAAGCAGATCAACGCCCGCTGGGACATTCTCCAGACCCTGAATGTCACGGTTGACATGCGCGCTACGGTCATTCGGGCACAGAAAGGGGAGTCGAGCGAGTACCCATCCATCCGCGGCATCATCCTCGTGAAGAAGCCGGACATGCTGCGCGTGTTTGGCCGGGTGCCCGTCGTGGGCACGCGCCTGCTCGACATGACTTCCGACGGAAAGACGTTCACCCTCTGGATCCCCTCGAAGAACGAGGCCATCGAAGGGCCTGCGCAGGAAACGCAGAACCACTCTCCCAACCAGTTTGAGAACCTGCGCCCAGGCTTTTTCTTCGATTCCATGGTGGTTCGCGGGCTTGCTCCGGGCGACGAGTACTACGTCACGGCGGACACGGATACGGTCGAGGACGCTTCGAAGAAGCACCTGATCCTCGAGCCTGAGTACCTGCTGAATATCGTGCATCGCAAGGCGAACAGCCAGGAACTGGCCCCTGTACGCGTCATTCATTTCCATCGTGACGATCTGTTGCCCCATCAGCAGGATCTCTACGACGACGAAGGGAATCTTCGTACCCAGGTTTTCTACGGGCGATACGCTGACTTCGGCGACAACAAGTATCCCTCCGTGGTCACCATCAAACGTCCGGTAGAGGACCTGCAGTTGGTCCTGACGGTAGAAAAGGTGTCGGAGAATGTGCCGTTACCGGAGGAGAGCTTTCACTTCAACAAGGAAATGCCCCCCGACACGAAGGTCCGCCACTTGAACGGTGCTCACCCCGAAACCGCGGCGCAATAGTCTCGAGGTACGTGCTGGCGTGCGGGACTGCGAAGCGATCCGCAGGCTACGCGTGTTGAGCGCTTGCGAACGACGCTCCGGCGATTACAGCATCGACGGCATGGATGGCTCGATCGCATCCACGTATAACAGCCGCGTGTTCAGGTCGAGCTTACCGGTCACGCGGACGTCTTCACCCTCGAAAGCCCAGGCTCGCCCCGCTGAATCGAGTGGATAGAGCACGCCGGCCGTCTCCCGCAGCGCAAACCGCGGCCCATTGCGGACCACCGTCCCGCTGAATGTCACGGTGGGCGCGGCAGCCATTGGCACGGGGGCAACCTTCGCTGCCATAAAGGAGTCTGCAATACCCCTCGGAGCAGCGGGTGCTGCGGTCCTCGGCGACTGGGGTGGAGCCGGGCTCGCCGGCAGAGTCCGCCCCTGCTGTTTCTCCGGCTCGGGCAACGGGGGTGAGGATTTGTCCCTCTTGGGAGTATCCAGAGTGCCGTTGATCTCGCGCTCCTCCCGCAGGCGGCGCGCCGTCAGCGCCGCCAGCGTCAACGAGATGGCTATAAATAGAGACCGCTTTATCATAGATTTCATTCGAGAAGGAACCTCCGGAGGGCCCGCGGCTCGGAGTGCGGTGCCGCCTGGGGCCGCCGTCTCTCTCCGAACCGCTCTCTCGCTCTGGCCGCATGCGGTGCAACTGTCAGGCCAAATCGTAAGTCATTCAGCCACCGTTGTTTGCTTCGCCAGTTTGCCCGAGCCACCGGGTAAAAAGTACCGGAAGCGGTACAAAAAGGCACTACTTAGTGCGCGCGCCGATGCGTTGCCATGAGTCTTCTCGCAACCTGGTTGCTCTTGAGATGTGCTGTACGCAGCACTGCGCCTGTGCTAGTATCCCGGCAATACCCGCCTGAGGGATTCCCTATGGATGCCAACCTGCGCCCAATGACGCTGGGCGAAATACTCGACCGCACGGCCCAGCTCTATCGCTCGAATTTTCTGCTGTTTGCCGGAATTTTCTCGTTCTATGCCGGCGTTTCGCTGGTCTTCAACCTCGCGCAGCTTGGCATCACCCAACTGGTTGTCGCGCGCCACCTGGTGCACCTGAAGTGGCTCACATACGCGACCGGCGGAGTGGAGATGCTCCTCTTGTTCCTCCTCATCGGCGCGTCGGTGGCTGCTATCAGCCGCGCCGTGGCTGCGGTTCACCTGGGCGAGCCAATCACCATCCGCAGCGCGTACGCCAGCACACTGCCGCGGCTCGGCCGTTATCTGTGGCTCTCGCTCCTTACCGGCCTGCGCGCCTGGTGGGGATTTGTCCTTCTTTATGCCGGGCTGATCGTAGTAATCATCCGCGTCAGCGTTCCCCGCGGGGGAGCGGTAGGCGGCCCTCCCACCGCCGCCCAGCAACAGGCAGTCGTCGCCATGGGAATCGCGTTCGTGGTTTTTGGCGTGCTGCTGATTCCCGTCTTGATCTACACCATCTGGATGACCATCCGGTATTCGCTCGCCCTCACAGCCTCGGTAGTTGAAAACAGCAAGG
>Ga0070684_100002373_pt1 | contig 13880 bp, 15 predicted proteins | sample KBSC723LmetaG_FD_65653 | JGI IMG/M metagenome (GOLD analysis project Ga0070684, IMG submission 65653) | Corn rhizosphere microbial communities from Kellogg Biological Station, Michigan, USA - KBS C7.2-3L metaG | ecosystem: Host-associated > Plants > Roots > Rhizosphere ...
GGGTTCCGCACATGCGGCGGCCCGGCAGGCGTGCTCTCCTGCCGGGCCGTTTTTGTTTGCTCCTAAAAGCCCAAGCGAGCCGTCAGCCGGACGTCGCGCCCGGCGAGCGGCGCATAGTCCTTGAGATCGCTCGAATGGCGGCGCGCGTTCACGTCGAACAGGTTGTTTCCGGTAAGCGACAGCGTCAGCTCCGGGTTCTTGGCGAACGGGTGCCAATCCAGCGACGCATTGACCATCGTGTAGCCGGGCGTGGGCCTTTCGTTCGGCGCGGTCCTGTGTTGCGCCGAGGCGCGCTCTACCTCGATCCGCCCGTCGACCTGTCCGCGCGAGCCGGTCAGCCCGGCAAGCACGCGGAAGGGCGGGATTTCCGGCGCATTCCCGAAGCCGTCGATCTTTGCGCGCACCGCATCGGTCGTGAGCTCGCCGCCCCAGGCGATTCCGAAAGCGTGGCCGAACGTGATGTCGCTTTCGAGCTCGAAACCGGAGTAGTCCGCCTTCCCCTGGCGATACTCGTAGACCGGGAGACCATCCTCGCTTTCCCCCGTGGGCGCCTGGAAGATGAAGTTTGAGAAACGGCTATAATAGACGCTTCCCTGGACGTGCACCGGGCCGGTCGTGCGGTGGACGCTGAGCTCGGTCCCGTTGCTCTTCTCGGTCCTGAGATTTGGATCGCCGATCAGGAACTGCTCGCTTCCGCCGTGCGGTCCGAACGAATAGAGTTCGTCGATCGCCGGGGCTCGCTCACTGTGCGACGCAGCGAGCCCGACACGCCATCCCGGGAGAATTTCGTAATTCGCGCCGGCGGAGCCTGACAGCGTCGTGAAGTTGCGGTTCACGGGAACCGAGCCGATGGTGCTGTCCTCACCAGCTTCGTCGACCAGTTCGGCGATCCGCTCGTCGGCGTCCGCGTGAAGCCGCGCGAATTCGACGCGGGCCGCAGCTTCGACGCGCAGCTTGCCCGACTCCACCGATTGCAGCGTGAAAAGGGCCAAATTCTTCTTGCGGCTGTCGGGTAGATACTTCTCGTCGCCCCGGATTCGCGCGTCCTGGTCCAGATATTGAATGCCCGTCGTGCCGCCCCAGCCTCGGCGCTCGTTCTGCACCAGGTCGGCGCGCGCTTCGCCGCCGTTCGAGAAGAAGCTCGAGCCGACTGCGCCGTCAGCTTCGAGTTCGTCGTGGTGGTACTTGGAAATGCCGCCGCGGAACTCGAAAATCCTGAAGAGGCCGCCGATCGGGACATTGACGCGGGCGTCTCCCCGGTCCTGATGAGCATCGATGGTGGGCCGTTCCGGCTCGACATTCGGGTCGAGCGAAAAGCGGATTGGAACACCGTATTTAGCGTCGTGATGGCTGTATGACACTCCGACATCGAGATCGCCGTCGACGTAAGCGAGGCCCGCGGCGGCATCGAGCGCCCGGCCCGCCGTATTGGGGAGCGTGCCCTTGAGATCGGCCAGGGCGCGGATGTCCGGATCCGGGCTCGCGAGCGCCTGCCGGCGTAGCGGCTCGGACAGCAGATGTCCCCCCACGTGCAGATCGTCATATTTCGAATAGGCGCCATCGGCATGGGCCACGAAATGGCCGGCAAGCGGGACGTCGACGCCGAGGTTGCCCGAGCGCTCATTGGCTGCCGTGCCGTAGTTGAGCAGCAGCTCTCCATCGACATTCTCGGGAGTGCTGCGCGGAATCCGCGTGTCGATGACGTTGACCACGCCGCCAATTGCCGAGCCTGTATAGAGGAGCGCTCCAGGGCCGTGCAGAACTTCGATGCGCTGGGCCGTCAGCGGATTGATCGTGACGGCATGATCGGGGTCTGATGCGGAGAGGTCGAGGCTGCTGATTCCGTCGACGAGCACCGGCGCCCGTTCTCCCTGTTCGCCGCGCAGGATCGGCCGGGAGGAGGAAGGCCCGAAGCTGGACGACGTGACGCCCGGGAGGTCTGCCAGCGTGTCGCCGATGCTCGGCTTGAGGTCGTGCGCCAGTTCTTCCGAATCGAGGACGGAAACGCCGCCGAGGACGTCATGGGCGGGGCGCCGGGTGCCGGTGATGACGATCGCCTGGTCTTCGTCCGGGTGCGCAGCCGCCGCGTTTCCCGGCACAGGCTTTTCCGCATCGTTCGCTCCGCCGCCTCCGGGATCGGCAGCAGTCACCTGCGCGGACGTGACCGCTTGCTGTCCGAGGGCGGGATAGATTGGAAGTGCGGCAGCAAATGCTGCGCAGGAGATGAATTTCACGAGGGCTTGGCATCCCGGGAAAAAGGAGTCGCTCGCGCGCCTAAAGCTGATGATACATTGTCGCAAGGTGAACGCTCGGTGAAATGGCGCCGCCGTTCGACCAAGCGCATTTGAGTCCTGCCCTCCGCCTCGGCTAGGTCGCGGCGATGGGCGGCGATCACGCACATCACCACCACCACGATGCCGGCCAGGCGAGCTTCGGCCGCGCGTTCGCCGTGGGCATCTGCCTCAATCTCGCCTTCGTCGCGGTCGAGACCGTCTTCGGCTTCACCGCCAATTCGATGGCGCTGATCTCCGACGCCGGCCACAATTTGTCGGACGTGCTCGGCCTCGTCGTCGCCTGGGCGGGCGCGATCATGGCGCGGCGCGCTGCATCGCCGCGATTCACCTACGGGTTCAAGAAGGCGCCGATCCTCGCGGCGCTGTTCAATTCATTGTTCCTGCTGGTCGCCGTCGGAGCGATCGGCGCCGAAGCGGTCAGGCGGCTGTTCCATCCGGCGCCGACCAGTGGCCAAACGGTGATGATCGTCGCAGCCGCCGGAATCCTCGTGAACGGCATTACCGCGCTGCTCTTCTCGCGCGGGCACCACGACCTCAACATCCGCGCGGCCTTCGTCCACATGGCCGCGGACGTGCTGGTCTCGCTCGCGGTGGTCTTCGCCGGGCTGGTGATCCTCTGGACGCACCAGCAATGGGTCGACCCGGTGATGAGCATCGCCGTCGCGGTCATTATCCTGTGGGGCAGCATCGGGCTGCTGAAGGAGTCGGTGTGGATGTCGCTGGCGGGCGTGCCCTCGACGATCGACCTCGATCGTGTCGAGGCGGCGCTTGCCGGGCTCGATGGAGTCGACGCCATTCACGATCTCCACATTTGGCCGCTGAGCACGACGGAGACCGCGCTGACCGCGCACATGGTCACCGCGCAGGCGGACTATCCCGACGCACTGCTCGAAAGTGCGCGCGCCGTCCTCCACGAGCAGTTCCGCATCGAGCATTGCACGATACAGGTCGAACGTAGCCATCCCGCCCACCATCACGATTGCTGAGGCAAATGAACGTCACGCACCTCGAATGCTCTCTGACCGGCGAGCGCTACGAAGCCGGGCAGGTCCACAACCTCAGCCGCGCGGGCAAGCCACTGCTGGTGCGCTACGACCTCGAGGCGGCCACGCGCACGCTGACGTGCGAGAGCCTCGCCGGGCGCGAGCCGGGCATGTGGAAGTGGCGTGAGCTGCTGCCGAACGACGCCGAGCCGGTGAGCCTCGGCGAGGCCGAGACGCCGATCGTCGCTTTGCCGAACACCGGCGGGCCGAACCTGCTGGTCAAGGACGAAGGGCGGCTGCCGACCGGCTCGTTCAAGGCGCGAGGGCTGGCGATGGCGGTCACCATGGCCAAGCAGTTCGGTATCGCGCGCATCGCCATGCCGACCAACGGCAATGCCGGCGCGGCGCTTGCCGCCTACGGAGCCCGGGCCGGTATCGAGACGATCGTCATCTGCCCCGCGGAAACGCCGGAGATCAACGTGACCGAGACCGCGGCCTACGGCGCGCGAGTCTATGTCGCCGACGGCCAGATCGACGAATGCGGCGCGCTCGTCGGCAAAGGCGCCGCGGAAGGTCTGTGGTTCGACTGCTCGACGCTGAAGGAGCCGTATCGCCTCGAAGGCAAGAAGGTGATGGGCTTCGAGCTGGTCGAGCAGCTCGGCTGGGAAGTGCCCGATGCGATCTTCTACCCGACCGGCGGCGGCACCGGCCTGATCGGCATGTGGAAGGGCTTCGACGAATTGGAAGCCGTCGGGCTGATCGGATCGAAACGCCCGCGCATGTACGCGGTCCAGGCGGAGGGCTGCGCGCCGATGGTTCGCGCGTTCGAGAACGGCGACGAGTTCGCGGAGCGATGGGAGAATGCGGCGACCGTCGCGACCGGCATCCGCGTGCCCAAGGCCGTCGGCGATTTCCTCATCCTGCGCGCGGTGCGCGAGAGCGGCGGCGCTGCAATCGCGGTCTCGGAAGACGCAATCCTGCAGGCCGTCGAAGATGCGGCGCGCGACGACGGCTTCCTGTTCTGCCCGGAAGGCGGCGCCGTGCTTGCGGCCTGGCGCAAGGCGCAGGCGAGCGGTCTCGTCGGGAAGGACGAACGAGTGCTGTTGTTCAACTGCGCCAACGGCAACAAATATCCGCTGCCCGACCGGTCGAAGCGATTGGCGCTGGCGAAGGCGAGGGCAGAGGAGCTCTAGTACCCCTGCGAAGGCAGGGGTCCAGACGCGGACTGGAGCTTCAGCGGAAGTCCGGTCATCATCACTCGATGAAGCCCGGGTACGTAATACATCATGGCGAGCGGCCGAAACGGCACGCTCTACATCGGCGTGACATCCGACCTTGTGAAACGCGTTTGGGAACACCGTAACGGCGTGGTGGAAGGCTTCACGCGCAAATACGGCTGCAAGCTGCTCGTGTGGTACGAGGTTCATGACGAACTCGATCGGGCACGGTATCGTGAGCTTCAGATGAAGAAGTGGAAACGGCTTTGGAAGCTCAGGGAGATCGAGGAGATGAATCCTGAGTGCAAAGACCTCTATCCGGCCTTGGTTTGAAGGCTCCTCCGGAGCCTGTCTGGGCCCCTGCCTTCGCAGGGGCGCCCCCCTAAACGAGTAAACCCCGGCAACCGAAGTTGCCGGGGTTCCATGCTTCGTTTGTCTTTCGACTCCCGAAGCACGAGAACAACAATACACATGGAATACGGTTGTTCCAGCGGATTCGTGTCCGCCACACGACAAATCTGTGGGTGAATCGGTGGATAAGGCTGTGCGACTCGGCGCGACTCGCAAAAAGAGCCCCGTCGAACGTGTCGTCCGACGGGGCTCCCGTGCTTCCGGTCCAGTGATTCGCGCCATCTACAGAGCCGATGCGGGGACTGATGCCCGCGTCCGCCCCGGAGACACAAATCGGTGGTCCCGAAGCAACGGCGGTAGAACACATTCGAGGCCGAAGGGTTCCTAGTCGTCATGGCACCCAGGCGCAGGCTCCGGATCGCGAGCTACAACATCAACGGCATCAACCCGCGGCTTAACATCCTCACCCGATGGCTCGAGGAGTTCCAGCCGGACATCGTCGGCCTGCAGGAGCTGAAATGCACCGACGACGCTTTCCCGCGCGACCCGATCGAGGCGCTCGGCTATTCGGCGATCTGGCACGGGCAGCGCAGCTGGAACGGCGTCGCGCTCTTGAGCCGCGTCGGCGCACCGGTCGAGACCCGGCGCGCGCTGCCGAATGATCCGAACGTCGAGCAGAGCCGCTACATCGAAGCGGCGGTCTGCGGGATCCTCGTCGGCAACATGTACGCGCCCAACGGCAATCCGAAGCCCGGGCCGAAGTTCGAATACAAGCTGGCGTGGCTCGAGGCGCTTAAGGCGCACGCGCAGTCGCTGCTCGACGGCAAGGTGCCGGCGATCCTCATTGGAGATTACAACGTGATCCCGACCCCCGAGGACGTTTACAAGCCCGAGCGCTGGGCCAAGGACGCATTGTTCGCGCCCGAAGCGCGGGAGAAATATCGCGAGCTGGTCGCGCAAGGGTGGACCGACGCGCTGCGCAAGCTGCACCCGGACGAGCGGATCTATACCTTCTGGCATTATTGGCGGAATTCGTTCGAGCGCGATGCCGGCATCCGCATCGACCACGCGCTGCTGAGCCCGGCGCTTTCAAAGAAGCTCAAGGGTGCCGGGGTCGACCGCACGCCGCGCGCCTGGGAGAAGAGCAGCGATCACGCGCCGATGTGGGTCGAAGTGGAGGTTTGAACCGGGGGGAAGCCTCCCGCAGAACCTGAAGCCGGCATCAATCTTTGCAGAACCTCGCCGCGAACGTGTACCGGTGCGCCTGCGCGAAACGTTGCAACGACAGAGCAGGAGGCAGATTGGCAGCTCGTGTAACGGCGAGTGCGGGGCGCCGCAGGCGCGGCCGAACGGCACCGGCACGGCTGCTCGTTTATGCGGGCATTCTGACGCTTGGGCTGCTTGCTGCCGCCACGGCTGCCGCCCAGCTTGCCGGCAGCGTCGGCATCGACAGCGACTATCGGCTGCGCGGTTATTCGCTCAGCAACGACCGGCCGGCCGCGACCGCGCAGGTGACCTATGATGATCCTTCGGGAGCCTATGCCGGCGCGTCGGCCCTGGCCGAGCTCGGCTATGGCGGCCGTTTCCTCGGGCTGATCGCCAACGCCGGGTATGCAAAGCGATTGAATGAGCGCGTGACGCTCGACGCCGGCCTGCTCCGGTCGCAGATCCGCTCGGCGGTGCCCTACACACCCGGGTACAAATATACCGAGGTCTATGCCGGGGCCTATGTCGGGCCCGTCGCGGCCCGCGTCTATTACTCGCCCGACTACCGGACCCCAGGCCTGTCGACGATCTATGGCGAGATGGAGGCGGGGTTCGAGCCGGCGCCGAACTGGCGGCTGAACGGGCACGTCGGCATCCTGACCTATCTGAACACCAAAGGCTTTCACCGCGGCGGCGCAACGCACCAAGACTGGCGCGTCGGCGTCTCACGCCAGTTCGGCAGCTTCGAGATTCACTCCGCGCTCTCGGGCGGCCATCCTTACGAATATCAGGGCGCCCGCGTGCACAAGAAGGTGGCGGCGACCGTCGGCGCGAACTTCAATTTTTAAACGCTGCGCCTGATCGGGAACTTTCCCGCGTGACCGGCATCCAATTGCACGCCGCCCCAATCACGGGGCCCGCACAAGGGGTGTCCAATCATGTTCAGGTCCGTGATCTTCGCTTCCGCAGCAATCCTCACCATCTCGACGGCAGCGGCCGCAGCCGATGCGCCGACCGATCCGCAGATCGCCCATATCGCGTACACCGCCGGCAATCTCGACATTGCCGCGGGCAAGCAGGCGCTTGCCAAGTCGCACAACAAGGCCGTGCGCGACTTCGCCCAGCAGATGGTCCGCGACCATACGGCGGTGAACAACAAGGCGCTTGCGCTGGTGAAAAAGCTGCACGTCACGCCCGCCGACAACCCGACCAGCCAAGCTTTGACCAAGGTGGCTGCCGCCGAGCGCGCCAAGCTCGCCAAGATGAGCGGCGCCGCGTTCGACCGCGAATATGTCAACAACGAAGTGGCCTATCACAAGACGGTGAACGGCGCGCTCGAGAACACGCTTATCCCGTCAGCCAAGAACGGCGAGCTCAAGTCGCTGCTCGAGACCGGGCTCACCTTGTTCAAAGAGCACCAGGCCCATGCGGAACAGGTCGCGAAGGAGCTGAAGTAAGTGCGATTGAGCCGCTTCGGACTCATCGTCGCGAGTGCAGGGCCGCTGCTGCTGGCTTGCCCCCCGGCAGCAGCGGCCCCGCACAGCTACACGGTGGTGATGGACAAGCTGAAGTTCGGGCCCTTGCCGGCGCAACTGCACAAGGGCGATACGATCATCTGGGTCAACAAGGACATGTTCCGCCACACTGCGACCGCGACGGACCACCACAGCTTCGACGTCGATCTGATGCCCGGCAAAGCGGCAAAAATGGTGCTGAACAAGACCGGGACATTCCCGTTCATCTGCCGCTATCATCCGAACATGCGCGGCGTGCTCCAGGTGAAATGAGCTAGATGACTGGCCGAACCTCAACCGCCGTCGATTACCGCTCGCTCGGCGATTTCGACCTCGCGCGCCTCTGTGCGGCACGGAACCGCGGGGCGATCCACCATGTGATCAGCTCCAACAACCAGCGCATGTTCCGCGCGGCATGGAGCATCCTTCGCAACCGCGCCGAGGCGGAGGAGTGCGTTCAGGCAGCCTATCTCGCGGCGTTCGCGGCGATCGGCACGTTCGAGGGCCGCTCGGCGCTGTCGACATGGCTGACGCGCATCGTCGTCAATGAGGCGCTCGGCCGCCGCCGCGCCGAGGAGCGGCGCCGGCGTCATCTCGAGGAGAAAGGCGTTGCCGTGCTCGACGACTACCGCGAGGCGCTGATGCGCGGATCGGAGGCCGATACGCCCGACGTTGCCGTGGCGCGCGAGCAAATCCGCAAGCTGCTCGAGCAGGCGGTCGGCGCCTTGCCCGACGCATTCCGCACCGTTTTCGTGCTGCGCGAGATCGAGGGGCTGAGCAGCGAGGATACGGCCGCGATCCTCGACGTGCCCGTCGCGACGGTGAAGACGCGCCTGTTCCGCGGCCGCCGCAAGCTGCAGCAGATGCTCGCGCCCGAGCTCGGGAGCGTCCTCACCGGCACCTTCCCGTTCGCGGGAAGCGACTGCGCCGCGCTGACCGAGCGGGTGTTACGAGCCCTTAATTTGTAGCGCGTGGTGCCGGATGCAGGATTCGAACCCGCGACCTTCGGTTTACAAAACCGCTGCTCTACCAACTGAGCTAATCCGGCGCCGGCGATCTCTCTAATTATAGCACGCGGCGCTACAACCCCCGCACCCGCGGCGCCGCGGCTGCGCGAAGCACCAGCTCCGTCAGCCCCCAGACCATCGCGTCGGCGCGGTCGGGCGAAGCGCCCCTGCACCCTTGCGCGGTCATCGCCGCAAGCTCGTCCTCCAGCTCCGGGAAGCTCCCGGCGAACAGGCACCGCCGCGCCTCGAACAGCGCCGCCACCGGCTCGGCCCGCGCCCCCTTGCCCCGCGCCGCATGGACCAGCCGCACGGGCAGGCCGGGCTCGACCGCGCGCAGCACGTCCTCGACCATTTCGCCGCCGTTGTTCGCTTCGGCGATCACCCGGTCGGCGGCCCAGGCCTTCGCCGCATCGGCGACCCGCCGCGCCCAGCCTTGAGGGCGAAGCCCGCCGGCGCTGAGGTCCGCCAGCACCGCGCCTCTGCCGTCGCGGAGCCGGCCGCAGACGACGATTCCGCACGCATCACCGCTCGCGCTCGCCGGCGGGTCGACCGCGACCACCACCCGCCCAAGCTCGTCCCGGTGGGGCATCGCGCAGCGGCACGCCTCGATCATCGCGCGCGTCCACAGCGCGCCCTCGGCCTCGCCGAGGAGCTCGCCGCCGAGCTCCTGCCGCGCCAGACGCGTCCCGCCGTAGGTGGCGTTCATCGCCTCTAAAAAGGCCGCCGGAAGATAGGGATTGTCGGCCGTCCGGCCTCCCGTCAGCACCGTCGCGGGATCGCCGATCAACCGCTTGAGCAAGGCCATCGGCCGCGGCGTCGTCGTGACCACCGCCCGTGCCCGCTCGCCGAGCCGAAGCCCGAGCTGCAGATTGTCCCAGCATTCCTCCGGCCGTGCCCATTTGGCGAGCTCGTCGGCCCAGGCGAAATGGTGTTGCGGCCCGCGCAGCCGGTCCGGGTTCGCGCCCGAATAGACGACCGCCAGGCCATCGCCGGGCAGCCGCAGCTTGCCGGTGCTCGGCCGCCATTTCAGTTTCTCGTGCATCCGCGCGCAAGCCAGGATTCCGCTCTCGCCCTCGACCATCACCTTGGCGACTTCGTCGGGAGTTCCGCCGATCAGCGCGATCCGCGCCCGCGGCGTTGCGCGCGCCTGCGCCAGCACCCACTCCGCGCCGGTTCGCGTCTTTCCGAACCCGCGCCCGGCCATGATCAGCCACGTGCGCCAATCGCCCGGCGGCTCGGCCTGCCCGGCAAGCGGAATCCAGGCCTCCGCGATCGCCCGCCGGTCGCGCTCGCTGAGCCCCGCGAACAGCGCCTGCCGTTTGTCCTCGCCGGTCGCGACAAGCGCCCACACCAGCTCCTGAAACGTCACTGATCCTCCCCGGAACGGGCGGAGCGGGCTTCAAGGCTCTGCGGGTCCGAAGGGACCTGCGGAATGCCCGCGGAGGGAGGGGGACCATCCGGAGGATGGTGGAGGGGGCGGGGAGCCGACGCATCGTCCGGCGATTTGGTGTTGCCCGCAATAATCCCCAGCGCCTTCATCTTGGCTTCGAGCCGCGCCCGCACCCCTTCCGAATCATAAGGGTGAGGCCACACCTCGCCCGGCGCGCGGCCCCCGCTTCGGCGATACGCTTCCAGCACCGCCAGCGCGGTCTTCGCGTCCATCGTCCCGACCCGCACGGCCGCGCCCTTCTTCGCGCGAACCTTCAGCGCTTCCTTCGCCTCGCGCACGATTTCGGCTTCCAGCCGCACGTAACCCTGGTCCAGCGCCTCCCAGAAGCCGGCGCGGAACTGCGCGTCCTTCCTGCGCCACTGGTACACGCAATTTTCCGACACCCCGACCGCGCGCGCGGCGGCGGCCGCGTTGCAGCTCGCCGCGAAGTGATTCAGGAACTCTTGCCGCCGCTCCTTGGTGAAGAACCTGCGCTTGGGTTTCGCCTTGCGCGATCCCTTCGCCGCCCGCCGCTGCACGCGCCGGCCCTTGCCGCCGGAAATCTCGTCCTCGCCCACACCCCGCCTCCCCGGATCGTGAACCAAATAGGTTCCTATTTGTCAAGCAAAGCGTGCGGTTGCCTCATCCCGGACTGGGTTCCCATCAAAGTACTACTTTGATGGGGTCCCTTGATCCGGGACCCGCCTTCACTTCACGGCTGGATGGTGACGATGCAGCCGCGAACTGCAAATGTCTGTGATGGGTGGAAAGCTGACGCTAGGCTGACGCAAGCCGCTCCACCTGTTCAGCGAGGACTTCGAGTGTGGCCCGTTCCTCGCGGCCGAGCGGTAGATCAACCGCTGCGGCTAGCCTTCTGATACGGTCTAGTTGTGGGTCATGGAGCGAGCATGAAGTGAAGGCGTCCCAGTCGTGCGCACCCCCTGTCCCATCGAGGAATGCCCTAATCGTCCGAGCAGCGTAAGCTGCCTCTTGCTGCCGCCCCAAGCCCATCACTGCACGCTATGATGAACGCCCTAATGTCTGCAACGGGTCGAACCACACGCTCGCCTAGCGGCAACTTTGGGTGGAAAGCCGACATTAGCCTAAGAGCGCTATGAGTGCGTCTGTCCCCGCCTCAATGCCACCGGGCACGTCACCCTGACGGAAGCGCGGCAACATCGTCTTTTCGATGATTTGCTGACAGGCATTATCTGTCAGCTTTCCTTCCAGTCCATAGCCCACCGCTAAGCGAACCTTCCGCTCATTCGGTGCGACAAGTAGCACGACACCATCGTTATAACCTTTGCGACCAATGCCCCATTCGTTCGCGAGGTCCCGCGTGAAATCCGCCACGTCTCGCTCGCCGAGCGTCGGCACTGTTACGACCACCATTTGATGCTGTGTCGACCGTTCAAGCTGCTGTAGCTTCGCCGAGAGCCGCGCCTGTTGTTCGGGCGAGAGAATGTGGGCCGCGTCTGTTACCCAGCCCGTTAGCTGCGTCCGCTGCAGCGGCGCTTCGGCGAAGCGAACGACCGGCCGTGCGGAACTCTCTTGCTGCGCGCGGCTCGCCATGCCGTCAGAGCAAGCCAACGCCGACAGCATCGAAGTCAGAGCGATGAGGCGAGAGAGCCGTTTCATTACGCCATGGTGTGGCGAGGCTAGTGCATCGTCAATGTCAGCTCTGGGTGGAAAGCTGCCACTAGGCCGCATAGGCTTGGTCGCGGAGGGGATATGCCGGGACCGCACGACAGACTTATCGCCGATGCCGCGAAAGCGGTGCTCCGGCCGCTCGGTTTTCAGCGCAAAGGACGGTCCCGGCTATGGTTCGCCGACCACTCGTGGTGGCTTGCGGTAGTGGAGTTCCAGCCAAGCTCTTGGAGCAAGGGCAGCTATCTCAATGTCGCTGCGCACTGGCTCTGGACCGACATAGGCACCATCAGCTTTGACTTTGGTGGGCGCGTGGAGGGCTTCGAGGAATACTCATCAGACGAGCAGTTCGCGACTGCCGCCGCCCGCCTTGCCGTTACCGCAGCCGAGGAGGCGCAGCGGCTTACCACAACGTTTAGCTCACTAAGCGCCACAGCCAAGGTTCTCCTGACGGACGCGCGGTCCCAAACAAGGCCAGCATCAGGGCATCCCGGCTGGACGGCCTACAATGCAGGCGTTGCGGCTGGACTAGTCGGGCGCACCGATGATGCAACGGAGATGTTCGGGAGCGTACTTGACGGGCCAACGGACCCAACTTCCGTGCTTCATAGAGCAGCCGACCACATGTCCAAGCTCGCCTCCGACCCTACCCAGTTGAGGCGCGAGGTTGTCTCAATAATCCAGCACCAGCGGGACACGCTGCGGCTGCCGCCCGAGGGTGCATCGCCATTCTAATGTCTGCTTTGGGTCGAAAGCAGACATTCGCGTCCGCACCCTACAGCACCCCGAACGTCCACCCCTCGCTGCGCGCAATCTCCGGTGTCAGCCCCTCCGGGTCGAACGCGCGCGGCTCGTGCATCGCCAGCTGGCGCATGCCGGCGGCGGTCACCAGCGCGTCGGTCTGGTGGTCGTTGGGTTCGAACGAAAGGCGCGCGGGGCGACTGCCGAGCGCCTTCAACGCTTCGTTCAATGCCGCGCGGCTCCGCAGCTTGACGCCACTGAGGCCGGCGCGCCTGAGGTAGATGCGGGTGTAAATCTCGACGACGGCGCTGCCGTGCCCCGACAGCGGGTCCATCGGCCAGATCGCGACCTTGCCGTCGAGCCGGCGGAGGAAACGCATTCCCGAAAAGCTCGCCTTGGCGACCTGCGCCGCGCCGATCGCATCATAGGCGCTCGCCGTCTTGCGGCCGCCCTGCGCGTTCAGCCGCGCATCGCACTGGCGGAAGCGCACGAACTCCGCCTTCACGCCGTCGGCAATGCCGAAGTAGAAGTGGCGCCGGTGCGCGAGCTCGAGGAAGCTTGCCGCGCCGAGGTCCTCGTCGTCGCACAGCGCATCGACATAGGCCCAGAACTCGCGCGCGGTCTTCGGCACATCCGGTTCGCCCGGCAAATATTCGCCGCGCTCGATTATTGGCGGAGCGAAACTGAAGTCGAAGCCGAACAGGGTCGGTTCCTTCGCCGCGCGCTTGAGCAGCCACGCAAGCACCTCCTCGCGCGACCAGATATGCCCCGGCCGGATCAGCCGCGGCGCCGCCTCGCCGCGCGCCTCGGCAATGGCAATCCCCTTGTGCCGCTTCCCCTTGGCCCCCGACCAGTCGATCGCGACGTATGATGTGAAGCGGGGAGTCATCGTTCCTCCCTGCCGCGAAGCGGTGGGGAGGGGAACCAGCGAAGCTGGTGGAGGGGTAATTGCTCCGGCGCCAAGACCCCTCCACCATCGAATCTTCGTTCGATGGTTCCCCTCCCCATGCCCGCATTGCGCGCGCCTGGGGAGGAATCACTTCCGCTTGCGCGGCTTCGCTTTCGCCTTTGCGGCGACGAAGTCCCTCGACCGTCCGATCACGTCGCGAACGCGCTCATCGTCCTTGCTGTCGTAGCGGATCAGGACGCCTTCCCAGCCGACGTAATGCGGCGATTGCCAGAAGGTGTCGGGATCGGTCTCTTTCAGGATCTCGATCGTGTCGAGGTCGATCGCAACTCCGAACGAGGTATCGGCCTCGTGGCTCGGGAACAGGAACGCCCGCCCGTTCGACGCGACCTTCACGGCCGGCTTGCCGTAGCTGGTGCCGCGCTCGGTGTCCGGCAGAGTCAGCGCGAAGGCGATCGCGTCGTCGAAGGTCATGCGTCAGTTCTTGTTCCCCGGCGAAGGCCGGGGTCCAGGGCGGGCGCCAGCCTGCTCAGAACAGCGTCGGATAGAGATCGTCCCAATCAAGGTTTGACTCTTCGATCAGC
>Ga0070684_100002375_pt1 | contig 13875 bp, 10 predicted proteins | sample KBSC723LmetaG_FD_65653 | JGI IMG/M metagenome (GOLD analysis project Ga0070684, IMG submission 65653) | Corn rhizosphere microbial communities from Kellogg Biological Station, Michigan, USA - KBS C7.2-3L metaG | ecosystem: Host-associated > Plants > Roots > Rhizosphere ...
ACGTCAACGGCGCCAACCGGCTGAAGTTCACACCCGACGGCAAACATGTCTTCGTGTCGTCGCTCGGCGCCTCAGAGGTGGCCATCCTCGATGTCGCGACGAAGCGCGACGTCAAGCGGCTCAAGACGGGACGCGGAGCCGCGGGCATTCAAATGCAGCCAGACGGCACTCGCGCCTACGTTTCCTGCACGCCAGACGACTACGTCGCGGTAGTCGATCTGAAGACCCTGGAGGTTACAGGGCGTATCGAGGCCGGCCGCCAGCCGGACGGCCTCGCCTGGGTGGCGCGGCGCTGACGCCTTACTCGACGACTTTGGTCACGAAGTAGGTGACTTGCGCGCCCGGCGCCAGGATCATCTGGTGCGGTACCTTGGCGGGAATGTGGAGGACGTCGCCCGCGCCAAGCTTTGCTTCAGTACCGCCTTTGATTGACGAGCCGCGCCGCTCGCCAGCCGCCGTCGTCTTTTCGTCGACGATCGTTCCGCCGTAGATCATCGTGACGTTGCCGGCGGAGATGAACATGACGTCCGCCTCTTTCTCGTGCCACTCCGCCTGCCCCGACCCTTCGCGATGCGCGACCATGAACTTGCGGTTCCCCTCGGTCGCGATGACCTCGCTCGCGACTTTCTGCGCGTCGAGTTTTTGAGAGAGCGCCTTGCCTTTCGCGGCAATGTCGGTCGACTTCCAGACATGCACACCGGCAGGGGCACCACCTTGCGCCGCGAACATCACGGCCGCGGCTATCGCCATCACGATTCGCATAGTTACCTCATTCGAGAATGGAAGACTGAACGAACGCCAATGTGAGGTGAAGAATAGCCGAGAGAACGGAGAAGATTCAAAACGAAGGGACTTCGTTTCTTCGTTGTGAATCTTCTTCGTTATCTCCGTCTCCTCTATCTCCTCCAGGACTATTGACGACCAACTCGGTCGGATATAGACTTCTTTATCCGACTCAAACGGTCGGCTATAGTCAAGATGCTGAAGCGGATACCACTTACGACTATCGGATTGGCTGCCGGAGCCGCCGCCGTTACAGCCATTCTTCTGCTGCAAGTGCTCCGAACCGGCGGGTTACCGGATCCGACGGGACACGGCGACTTCGGGGCGCGCGTCCTCGATATCGCCGTTCTTGTATTTCGCGAAGGGCTCGAGTGCATCCTCGTGCTCTCGGCAATCACCGCCAATATGATCGGCCCCCGGCGATCGCTGCAGAAGCCAGTCGCCGCCGGCGCTTCCGCCGCGTTCTTCGCGACGCTCCTCACGTGGGCCGTCGCGATACGAATCATCGACAGTCTCGCCGAGAACATCCCGGCGCTCGACGTTCAAGCAGCCACCGGACTCCTCGCCATTCTCGTTCTCCTGGTCGTGATGAACTGGTTTTTCCACAAGGTGTACTGGGCCGGCTGGATCTCGCTTCACAGCAAGCGCAAGCAAACGCTTCTCAAAGAGGCCTCACCCTCGCGGCTCCTGTGGGGGCTCGCGCTTCTTGGATTCTCGTCGCTCTATCGCGAAGGGTTCGAGGTCGTCCTGTTTCTCCAGAGCTACCGTTTGAAGCTTGGCGGCACAACGGTGCTCTACGGCGTCAGCGTCGGACTCGCGCTGACCGTCATCGTCGGGATTCTGACGTTCGTCGCGCATCGACGCCTTCCATACCGACGGATGCTCGTCTTTACCGGTGTGATGCTCGGACTGGTGTTGCTGGTGATGGTCGGCGAGCAGGCGCAGGAGATGCAGCTCGCGCAGTGGCTGCCGACGACCCCGATCGTGTCGCTGCAGCACGTGATTCCCGGATGGATGGGCCTCTGGTTCGCCGTCTTCCCGACCGTTGAGACTCTCGCGGCACAATTCCTCGCCGCCGCGCTCGTCGTCGGATCCTTCTTCCTCGCACGCCCGCAAGGACAGCTAAGCGCATCACAGCAAAGCGTTTCCGTCTAATTGAACACGAAAAAGGAGGCTGGCACTTTCCAAGGAAAGTGCCAGCCTCCTTTTTAGGTGCCAGCTACCTTTTCAGCTTCAGCGCGTTCCGGCGACGGGTGCCGGGAGCGGCTTGCGCGGGAGCTTCTCGTCGCGGTTCGCCGCCAGATACGCAAACGCGGCCGCAATCGTCGCGTTCTTCATCATGTCGTTCGGCTGCAGACGCTCGTAGCTGTCGAGATTCGTGTGGTGCGTCATGGTGTTGTACTCGACGTCGTCCTGGATGAACTGGAAACCAGGCAGACCAACGCGATCGTACGACTGATGGTCAGTGCCTCCGGTGTTACGGATCGTCAGGTATGACATCCCGAGACTGCGGAACGGTTCGATCCATTCGCGGAAGATCGGCGCGACCGCGTCGTTGCCCTGCAGATAGACACCGCGAATTGCACCGGTTCCATTGTCGATGTTGAAGTAACCGGCAAACTTCGCGTGATCGGGTTTCAGTTCGAGCGGGCCCAGCGCCGCACCGCGACCGCCGCGGCCGAACTGACCTGCAGGCGGTGCGCCAGCGGCCGGCTGGCCGGCAGCCGGTGCGTTCGCCGGTGCGGCGGCGGACGCTGGCGTAGTCGGAAGAGTTGCGCGCGAGCCGAAGTGCGCCGAGACGTATTGCGCGGAACCGATGAGTCCCTGCTCTTCGCCAGTCCAGAGACCGATGCGGACGGTTCGGCGCAACTTGACACCGCTCTGCTTCAGGATTCGCATCGCTTCCATCATCGCCGCCGATCCCGCAGCATTGTCGGTTGCGCCCGTTGACGCGTGCCATGAGTCGAAATGCGCTCCGAGCATCACGAGCTCGTCGGCCTTGTCGGTGCCAGGGATTTCGCCGACGACGTTGAACATGACGGGGTTTGGATAATAGGTGTTCTTGATGTCCGCTTCGATCGTGACCGGCAGGTTCTTCGCAAGCATCCGCGCCATCCGCCCGTATTGCTCAGCGGGAATCACAACGGCCGGCAGCGTTTGCGCGGGATCGGCGGCGCGGCTGCCGCTGATCGTGTAGATGCCGTGACCGCGAGGCGCCGTGGAAAGAATGCCCAGCGCGCCCTCAGTGCGGAAGAATTCGTTACGATTGAAGGGAGCCGCACCGCCTGGACCGCCGCGTCCAGCAAAGGGCGCACCGCCCTGACGGCCCCCGCCTCGACCAGCAGGAGGAGCGACGCCGAATTCAGGACCTCCCGGCGTCGCAAGTTCCATTTGCTCCAGTTCTTCGGTCGTCGTTCGCGTAGCGGGCGGCGTCCAGTACGCAGCCACGTCAGGCGCAGCCTGCGTCAGGATCCACCTCCCCTTTAGCTTCCCGGCGTACTTCTGCACGTCTTCCTGGGTCGTCTCGCTGACCAGAATCACCTCGCCACGAACGAGACCTTCGGTTCCCGGCGTCCACGCTGTCGGGGTCCCAGGAATCGAAAAGGACTGTGGAGAGACCGCGGCCATGTAGAACTTCTCGTTCGCCCACCCGCGTGGAAACTGTGTCTGGTCCGGCCACTTCTCGAGGCTGACATTCTGGAGTCCCCACTCTTTCATCTTGGCGACGGCCCACTCACCCGCCTTCTGAGTGTTCGGCGACCCTGTGAGTCGAGGACCGTAGACGTCGGTCAGCCAGCTCGAAATCTCCATCACCTTCGAGTTCTGTGGCTGAAGGCCCTGCTCCTTGATCTTGTTGATGGCTTCGTAGTCGATCTTCTCTCCCGCGGCGCCGAGCGGCAGCGTCGCGAGCACACCGGCAACCCCGGCCGCAAGCGCATGTTTGCGCAAGTCAAATCTCATCGCATCTCTCCGGAAAGGAATAACAAGACGTGGGCGAAACGCAAATTGTACCGCAGTCCGCGGTATAATGACTGGTTCCCTCAGTCAATTTTAGCGCGACAAATACACTCATGATTTCAGTTAACGGCGTGTCAATGCGGTATGGGTCGAAGGTGCTCTTCGACGATGTGACGGCGACGTTTTCACGTGGCCGCCGGTATGGCCTGACGGGCCCGAACGGGGCCGGCAAGACGACGTTCATGAAGCTGCTGACCGGTGAACTGCCGCCGCAGCAGGGCACGGTGACGCGCCCGGAAAAGCTTGGTGTTCTTCGTCAGGATCAGTTCGCGTTCGATGAGTTCCGCGTCATCGACACGGTGATCATGGGAAATGCACGTTTGTGGCGCGCGCTCGCGGAACGCGAAACGCTCTACGACAAGGCGGACATGACCCACGACGACGGCATGCGCCTCGGCGAACTCGAGGGCATCGTCGGCGAAGAGGATGGGTACACCGCCGAAAGTGATGCGGCGATTCTATTGCAGGGGCTCGACATTCCCGACGAGATGCACGAACGGACGATGAGCGAGCTGCAAGGCGGACAAAAGGTCCGCGTGCTGCTCGCGCAGGCGCTGTTCGGTCACCCGGAAGCGCTGCTGCTCGACGAGCCGACCAACCACCTCGACCTGGATTCGATTCACTGGTTGCGGGAGTTCCTGGTGCGGTACGACGGCACGCTGATCGTCATTTCACACGATCGGCATTTCCTCAATTCGGTCTGCACTCACGTCGCCGACATCGATTATCAGACGATCATCAGCTACACCGGTGGTTACGACGACATGGTGCTGGCGAAGACGCAAATCCGCGCCCGCGTCGAGACCGAGAATGCGCAGCGGGAAAAGAAGATCGCGCAGCTCAACGACTTCATCGCGCGTTTCTCGGCCGGCACGCGCTCCAGTCAGGTTCAATCACGCCGCAAGGAAGTCGAGCGGCTGCAGACGACGGAGCTGGCGCGATCGAACATCCAGCGTCCGTATATCAGGTTCCAGATGAACCGGCCGTCCGGGCGCACGGCGATCGAGATCAAGAACGTCAGCAAGGCACACGGCGGGATCCCGATCATTTCGAATTTCAGCGCCGTTGTGAATCGCGGCGAGAAGATCGTGCTCGTCGGTCGCAACGCTCAGGGAAAGACGACGCTCCTCAAGTCGCTGCTGGCCGACTCCCCGAACCTGCCCGCTTCACCGGGGGATATTGACAGCGGGTCGGTGCGGTGGGGTCATGAAGTGTCGATTGGGTACTTCGCGCAGGATCACACAGGCGTCATTGAGAAAGGGTTGACCGCGGTCGAGTGGCTTCATCGTTTCGATCCTGACGCAGCGCGCCAGGATATTCATGGGCTGCTCGGGCAAATGCTCTTCAGCGGCGAGGAAGGCCTCAAGCCCACTGACGCATTGTCGGGCGGCGAGACCGCTCGTCTGCTGCTCTGTCGCATCATGCTCCTGAAGCCAAACCTGCTTGTTCTGGATGAGCCGACCAATCACCTCGACCTGGAATCGATCAACGCGTTAAACGTCGCATTGCAGAGGTTCGAGGGAACGGTTCTACTCGTGACGCACGACCAGGACCTCATGGAAGAAGTGGGCACCCGAGTCTGGCATTTCGACAACGGTCAGCTGACGGATTTCAGGGGAACATACGAGGAATACGCCTCGACGCTCGCGTAAATCCCTACGGATGAGTTGCTGTTGAGCTGAGGCGTTGTAACGGCCTCAGCCGTGCAATAATCCGCGGCGTGTTCTACTTCTTCAAGCGCGGGAGCGAGACGGTTCAGTGCGAAGTGCGATCCGAATCGGACGGCCCGGGTTACGAAATAGTAATCACGGATCCGCGCGGGGTGTCGCGGGTCGAACATTTCGCCACCTCCGACCAGGTTCATGATCGCTGGATGGAACTCCACCGACGATTCGAGAATGACGGCTGGTGGGGACCCGCCACGCAGGATGGCCGAGGATAGGCCGGACGCGCCGCGACAACGTCGATCGGCGCGGCTCGTCCGGTGACGTCTGACTCGGCCGATTGCCACTTCGACATCGCGATCGTCGGCGCGGGCGCCGCCGGACTCGCCGCGGCAATCCTCGTACGTCGCCTCAATCCGTCCCGCTCCGTCGTCCTCCTCGATTCCTCAGCAAAGCCTGGCGCAAAGATTCTCGTGAGCGGCGGTTCGCGCTGCAATGTCACGAACGTCGCCGTGAGCGAACGCGATTTCAACGGCGGAAAACCAGCCATCATCCGACGGATTCTCAAAGCGTTTCCGCCTGGCGACGTCGTCGCGTGGTTCGCATCGCTCGGCGTGCCGCTGCACGAAGAAGCTCTTGGGAAACTCTTCCCCGATTCGAATCGCTCGCGCGACGTCCTGGATGCGCTGCTTCGAGAGTCGGCCTCGTCTGGTGTCGTCTTTCAGACTGCCACGCGGGTTGAGGGCGTCACCGCCGGGCTCGCCCTGCATACGACGCGCGGTCAGATCAGGGCCACCAACGTGGTGATGGCCACCGGCGGCCTGTCGCTTCCGAAGACAGGCAGCGATGGCGGCGGCCTGGAGATCGCGCGCCGCCTTGGTCACACGATCGTCCCGACGACCCCCGCCCTCGTCCCGCTGACGTCCGCGGCAGATCGGTCGCTGCACGAGACCCTGAGCGGCGTGTCGCACGACGTCGAACTCGCGCTGTGGATCGACGGACGCGTCGCACTCCGCCTCCGTGGTTCGCTGCTATGGACACACGTCGGGGTCAGCGGACCTGTCGTCCTGGACATGTCTCGCCACTGGCTTCGCGCATTGCTCGACGAACGCACCGCTCACATGACGCTCACCTTTCTGCCCGGCCAATCCTTCGACTCCGTCGACCGGGACCTGGCCTCGCAAGACGCGGCCCGAAGGCGTGCGTCGGTGCACGGCCGACTGGCTGACGTCCTCCCGGCATCGCTCGCGACAACGATTCTTCAGCGGCTGGCACTCGAGTCGACGAGGCCCGTTGCCGAATTGCCTCGCGTTGACCGTCGCCGGCTGGCCCGCGCGCTGGTCGAATGGCCGCTCAATATCGACGGCAATCGCGGCTACAACTACGCAGAGGCGACGGCCGGAGGCGTAGCGCTCGACGAGATCGATCCGGCGACCATGTCGTCGCGCAAGTGCCCAGGCTTGTATCTGGTCGGCGAAATGCTGGATGTCGACGGACGGATTGGCGGGTTCAACTTTCAGTGGGCATGGTCGAGCGCAATGGTCGCGGCACGGGCGCTCGCGAGCTCGGGAGGTGGACAGTTAAAAGTTAAAAGTTAAAAGTACAAAGTACCAAGTGAAAGGCATCCCGCCCTCACTTTTAACCTCTAACTTTTGACTTTAACTTTTCTCAATTCTCCTGTGCGTCTCGACGGCGTCGCGACCGAGGTAATCACGGAGCCAGACGTCCTCGACGCACGGGTACATCGCCGCAACGGGCAGCGCGAGCAGCGCGCCAAGAATCCCAAACAACTCGGCGCCGACGGCGAACGCCAGCAACACCGCGAGGTTCGACAGTCGAAGCTGCCCACCGTACACCTTCGGGCCGATCAGGTAGTTCTCGACCATGTGATACGAAACATAGACGACGGCCACGAAGAGGGCCGTCGTTGACGACACCGTCAGCGCAAGCAGCACCGCCGGCACTGACGACACGATGAAGCCGAGGACCGGGACGAAGTCGCACACGAATGCGAGAACCGCCAGCAGCAGAGCGGCCGGCACGTGGAGCAACGTCAACGCAATGAACACCGTCCCACCGGCGAAGAGCGAAGTCGCGACGTTGCCGATGACATAGTGACGGACCGCCTGACGGCCGGCGTCTGCGGTCTGTTGAACGCGCGCGCGGTTGCTCCGCGGCACGTAGGCAACCAGCCATTGCCACGTCCGTCGGCCCTCGATCAGAAAGTAGATAGTGAGGATGAAGGCCACAGCCGCGCCCAGCAGCGCGCTGGCAAGAGTGCTGCTGAGCCACATCGCATAGCTGGCAACGACGGACGCATCGGGCGATCCCCTTCCACGTCGAATGACTTCGATCACCGGCGCAGGGACGCGCGCGGCGATTTCTTGTTGCACCACGTCGATACGGCTGGTCAGTTGACGCCCCTGATCGGCCAGCACCGAACCGCAAACCATCATGAATGCGACCAGGCAAGTGACGACGACGAACACGATCAGCGTGGAACCCACCCACCGCCGCACTCTGCGGTGTTCCATCCACACCACGGCGGGTTCAAATGCAATCGCGAGCACGACGGCTATCAGGACGAGGGCAATGACGGTCCGAAGCTCATACAGCGCCCATAGCGCGAACAGCGTGACGAGAACCTTGACGATTGTGGAAAGCGGAAGGTGGACTGAACGGCGATCGGGATCATCCAACTCATCAGCGCGCCGCGAAGCGTCGGCTCTCACGCTCATCAGCGGGTGCAAGTCGGTTACCAGTTGCCAGTTTCCAGTTTGAGCCAGCCTTCGCTCACAGCTCACGCGAAGGTGGCCGGATCCCGGATCCCGAACCGCGGATCCCGACACCCGTAGCGCGGCACTTTAATGCCGCGTCGGGGCAGCCTTCCGATACAAGCCCGCGTACAGTGAAGGAATCAGATAGACCGTGATGAGCGTGGACAGCGAAAGTCCGCCGATAACCGCAAGGGCAAGCGGTCGTTGAAGCTCGGCGCCGGCGCCGATGCCAAGCGCCAGCGGAACCAGGCCGAAGAGCGTGCACAAGGTCGTCATCAGGATGGGACGCAGGCGGATGCGGGCGGCATCGTAGACCGCTTCGCGGGCCGGTACCCCCCGAATGCGTTCGCGCTCTGCGTAGTCGAGCAGAACAATTCCGTTCTTCACGACGAGCCCAACCAGAAGGACGAGCCCCATGGCCGAGGAGACATTCAATTCCGTCCCGGTCAGCACGAGGGTGATCAGCGCTCCGGCCAGCGACAACGGGGCGGCGCCGAGAATCAGGACGGCCGCGCTGAATGCGCGGAAATGCACGACGAGAATCACGAACACGAGCGCCGAGGCGATGGCGAGCACCTCGAGCAGTTCGCGGAATGCCTGACGCTGCGCCAGATATTGCCCGCCGACCTCGGTCGTGTAGCCGACCGGCAGCTTGATGTCACGAAGCTTCTCGGTGATTTCCGCGGCAGCAGACCCCAAGTCGCGCCCCTCGAGTCGGCCACTCACCATGACCATCTGGCGAAGGTTCTCGCGCATGAGAACCGTCTGTCCGGCAGCAGGCACCACGGTCGCCAGCGCTGAAATTGGCGCGGTTTTATTCTCAGCGCCGCGAACCACCGTCTCGCCAAGACGTCCCTGATCGAAACGGATCGCGTCGGGATACCGGACGCGGACCGGGATGTCGCGGTCGAACGCGAGGTAATCGGTGGCAACCTCCCCCAGCCAGGCGGCACTGATTTGCCGCGATACGTCCGACACCGTCAATCCAAGCCGGCCGGCCGCGGTTGGATCGATTTGCCAGGTGACCTCCGGGTTCCCGCTCTGCACGCCAACGATGTCGACTAGTCCCTCTACCTTTCCGAGCATCGCCTCGACCTTCTCGCCGAGCTCAGCCAGAACGTTCGCATCGTCACCGAAGATCTTCACTTCGATCGGCGTCGGATTCCCTTCAAGGTCGCCGAGCATGTCCTGCAGTAGCTGAACGAACTCGATCTCCATGCCGGGCGCGGCTTTGGCGAGCGCATCTCGAAGGTCGCTGATGATTTCCTCTGACGATCGATCGCGCTGATTGCGCGACTTCAGCCTCACCAGCACGTCACCGCTGTTCTGCGGCGTTGCGAACAACCCGAGCTCCGAACCAGTGCGCCGCTGGATCGCCGCGACTTCGGGAATCTTCAGCAGGACTTCTTCCACCTTCCTCAACTGACGATCGGTCTCCTCGAGCGCCGTGCCGGCGGGTGTCCGGTAATCGACGACAAATCCACCTTCGTCTGCGCGTGGAAGGAATCCGCTGCCCACGGAAAAATACAGCGCTCCTCCGGCAATCGCGAGTACGGCCGCAAGTGCCAGGGCCAGAATGGGTCTGGCGATCATCGGCTTCAGAGTTCGGGCGTAGACGTCGTCCAGACGGCCACCGGCGTGGGCGTTCGCGCGATCGCTCTTGGTCCCCCACCGCGACAGCAACGGGATCAACGTCAGCGCCAGCACGAGCGAAGCCAACACCGCGGCGGACAACGTGAGCGACAACGCCCGGAAAAACTGTCCGACGACACCCGACAACAGTCCCAGTGGCGCAAATACGACGACCGTCGTGAGCGTGGAACTCACGACGGGACCGGTCAGGTCGTGAACGGCGTCGGCTACCGGTGTGGCCGATCCTTCCTGCACCCGGCGATGGATACCTTCCACAACCACGACGGCGTCGTCGATCACGAGGCCGATCGCAACCGCGAGGCCACCCATCGACATCAGATTGATCGACTCGCCGAAAAGCCGCATGACGACGAATGTGATCAGGACGGCCAGAGGCAGGGTGATCGACGCCACGAGCGTCAGGCGCCAGTCCCGGAGGAAGAGCAAGAGGATGACGACCGCGAGGAACCCGCCGATCAGGATGGCGTCGCGAACGTTTGCAATCGCCGCCCGCACGAATTCCGCAAGGTCGTAGACCTTCGTGATGTGCAGGCCAGCCGGCAACGCGCGGGCGAGCTCGTCGACTGCTTCCTGCACGCCGGCCTCGATATCGAGGATGTTCGCGCCGACCTGCTGCGACACGCTGATGCTAGCCGCATCGCGTCCGTTGCCGGTGATCAGACCGGTGCGATCCGGCGCGCCCGGAAACACCTCCCCGACATCTTTGATGCGCAGCACGCCGTCGGGCCGCACGGAAATCGGCGTGTCCGCAATCTGATCGACCGATGACCACAAGCCGGACGCGAGCAGCAGCTGCTGCACACCGCCCGACGAATATCGGCCGACGGGCGCAAGCGAGTTGGCCGCCCTCAGCCGTTCGGCGACGTCGTGGACGGTGAGCCCTGCGGCGAGGAGTCGCGCCGGATCGGTGACGACCTGGATTTCGCGGGTGTCGCTCGCGCTGACCGCGACCTGCCCCGCACCGGCCACCCGCGCAAGCCGCGGCCGCATCACGTAGAAGGCGTAGTCATGCAACTCGGCGGACGACAGCGGTCCGGTCAGGTTGAGGATGTACATCGGGAACGCCGCAGGGGTCAGGCGTTCGACGATCAGATCGGTGTCGGCCGGAAGCGAGGTGCGGGCATCGTCGATTTTTCCCTGGACCTGCTGCAACGCGACGACCATGTCGGACGACGGTTCGAACTGCGCGGAGATCTCGGTCGCGCCGCGGAACGTTGTCGAGCGGACACGACGGATGCCGGGGACCTCCATCACTGCCTGTTCGAGCGGCCTGGTCACCGACAGCATCATCGTCCGCGCTGGCAGCGTGCCGCTGTGTCCGATGATCACGACTCGTGGGAACTCGAGGCGCGGGTAGATGCTGCTCGGCAGACCCGCGCCGGCAATGAGCCCCGCGGCGGCCAGCAGCGTTACCGACAGAATGATGGCGCGGCCGTGGCGATCGACCTGATCGGCAAGGCTCATGACCCGACCGTCACCGCTGCGCCGTCGGGCAGGCCGTTTTGTCCGCGAACGATAACCTTGTCGCCGGGTTTGATCCCTTTTCGGATCTCCGCCGCTTCAGGAGTGACCGTTCCGACCTCGACTTCGTTGCGATGCGCTTTCGAGTCGGCGCCGACGGTCATGACGATTGCCGACTCGCCGTCATGGACGACTGCCGCCGGCGGCACCAGGGCGACGGCATTATGTTCGGGACCGAGAATCTCGACCTGCACTGACATGCCCGCCGTGAGGTTCGAGACCGATGCCGGTCGGAGACGGACGGCGCCGGTCACGCTACCGGCGTCGACCGCAGCCGGTCTCGCAATCACTGAGCCTTCGATCGGTTCGTCGCTGCCGGGTGCGGTGATGTGCACTGGCGCACCGGCGATGATGCGCGTCAGTGCGGCGACAGGGACCGCGGCCGTAATCTCGAGCCGGGACGGATCGATCACACGAAGGATCGGATCGGCAGGACCAGGTTCCACGAGGTCGCCTGGATTGTGTGTCCGCTTGGCGATGACGCCGGCGAACGTCGCGCGCACGATGGTTCGATCCGCAAGCGCATTGGCGGCCCCGCTTGCGCTCTGGGCCTGCGCCAATGCAGCCGTCGCCTCACGCAGGTCCCGCTCGGCATCTTCCACTTCTTTCCGCGCAGCGACACCTCGTTCGAACAGCCCCTGCACTCGAGCGGTCGCGGCCTTGGCGTTCTCCACGTGCGCCTGGGCCTGCTCGATCGCGGCCTTGCTCGACGCGGCCCCCGCGGTGAGCGACGGGATGTCAAACCGCACCAGCAGATCGCCTGGCTTCACCCGGTCGCCTTCGGCGTGCGGCAGCTCGACGATGCGAGCGCCTTCTGGAGCGGTAACCACGAGCTCGGCGCCCGGCGCCGCGGTCACGACTCCGCTGGCCGCAATCACTTCGCGGATCGGGCCGCTGCGCGCCGGCTCTATCTGAACGGCGACGGCTGTCTCCGTCTCGGTCTCCTCGGGCGCATCACGATGGCACGCGCACATTGCCAGAGCGGTCGCGATTGTCAGTACCGCGCGATACCTCATCGAATCGGTCCTCCCAGCGCACGCTCCAGATCCGCAAGCGCCGACTGATACTCGAGACCGGCGTCGGTCGCGAGCAGGCGCACTTCGCGGGCCGCCTGCATCGCCTGCAGAAACGCCGCGAGCCCTGTTTGACCCGAACGATACGAATCCTCGGCCATCGTCTCCATCGTGGACAGCTGCGGCACGATCTCGTCGCGATACCGAAGGTAGCGCTGCCGTGCAGCTCGGGCCCGCGCCGTGGCCGCCGTCGCCTGCCCCGTCAGCTCCATCAGACGCGCTTCACGCTGCGCTCGGAGCTGAGCGACGTGCGCCGTTTCCACGCGAACACCGGCTGTATGTGTCGTGAAGATCGGCAACGTAACCGCGACGCCGGCCTTCCACCCGTACGTGAAATCCGGCGGGGAATCGAAGAGCACACCGCCGGAGATCGTCGAATCGGGTGTGCGCATCGCATGCGCCAGCCGCTCGCGCGCCAGCGCTTCGTCGATTTGCCGATCGATCGCGACGATCTCGGGGCTAGCACCCACGGCGGATGCGAGGTCGGCCGGGAGGGCTCCGACATCAAAGCCGTCCGATGGGCTGGCGGGCGCTTCCGGCGCTATCCCCAGGAGCGTATTCAATTCCGCTCGCGCGGCATCGAGACGTCCGCGCGCGGCCTCTTGTTCGTTGTCCGCCTGCGCCAGCGCAAGCTCGGCCTGGACGGCCTCGAGTCGGGGCGCGGCACCGGATTGGAACCGATCGCGCGCGGCGTTGCGCGTCCGCTCCGCGAATCCGCGAAGCTCGGTCGTGACCTCGACGCGGTTGGCGGCGGCGACGAGCTCGAAGTAGGCCATGCGTACCGAGCGACGGACGTCGAGCACCTGGACCGCAATCTCCGCGTCGGTTCGAGCCAGGGTCGCATTCGCGACGTCGATCCGCCGCGCACGCTTCCCGCCAAACTCGAGTGGCACGCCGATACTGAACGCTTCGTGAGGAGTATCGCGTCCGGCTTCGAATGACGCTTCGGGATTTGGCCGCTCCTTCGCCACGTCGATCCCCGCCAGGTCCGCTGCGCGGCCTAGGCGCGCAGCCATCAGGGTGCGGTTATGTTCCTCGGCGGTCGCGATGGCCGATTGGAGCGTCAGCGGAGATGAAGGGGCTGGTCCCTGATCGCGCCCCATGGTGGCGGCAATCAGCAGAGCCCCTAGATGCAGCAACGACACGGGGACGATTGTATTTCAATCGTCCAGAACACAAATGAACGCTGGATGAATTGGTGAATTGGTGACTTGCTTGGCGAATGAGGCTTCGCACGCGCTACCGCGCGTGCTCTGAGAGCGCGGCGGTAGCGATGCCAATTCACCAATTCACCAATTCACCAATTCGCCAAGTCACCGATTCTTCAGAACTGGTATCTGACCTGGAACTGCGCCATGCGCGGCTGATCGATGTTGGCGAGGCTCG
>Ga0070684_100002377_pt1 | contig 13872 bp, 15 predicted proteins | sample KBSC723LmetaG_FD_65653 | JGI IMG/M metagenome (GOLD analysis project Ga0070684, IMG submission 65653) | Corn rhizosphere microbial communities from Kellogg Biological Station, Michigan, USA - KBS C7.2-3L metaG | ecosystem: Host-associated > Plants > Roots > Rhizosphere ...
CCAGCGATGGGCGCTGCCCCAGCCACATTGGTCGAGAACAGCAATTCGTGCTCGCCGACGATGACGCGGTCGCCGTGGCTGAGCGGCGTGGCATCGCGAATCTCGGTATCATTGACGAACGTGCCGTTGCTGCTGCCCAAATCGACAATGGTGTAGTGCGCGCCATCGTAGCGCAGGAGCGCGTGACGGCGCGAGGTTAGCTGATCGTTCTCCAGCACAATCTCGCAGGAGGGCGAGCGGCCAATAGAGATGTTCTGACCGGTCAGCGCGAATTCGCGCGACGCCTCGCCAGCGTCTTGCAGTGGCCGCACGACAACCTTCGCCAGCGCCCCGCCATTCTCTTGCTCGACCACGGTCGCCTGCGCATCATCCTGGGCGCCGTCAGATGGCGACGAGGTGTAAACTGTATCTCGCCCGGAGAGATCATCATCCATATCATCCTCCTGCGTGGCGAGCGGGAAACCGCAGAATTCACAGTTGAGCGCGTTTGCCTGCGACTGTCTGCCGCAATGTGAGCAGATGGCCATACGGATCCCCTCTTCCTGAGACTCAGCATACTTGCTCTTGTGGCGCATGAAGCATGTGTAGCACATGCAGCGCTGGTGGCCGATATCACGCCTGCACGGCCCATAGTATATCATCGCGGGCGGTCGCCGCGAATACAGTAGCACCAATTGTGCCGCCTGTCTGTTCAGCGCGCCACATCAACGATCCGCTGCCGCAACACGCCCCGGACGAGAAAGAGGACGGCGAACGAGACGAAGAGCAGCAGGAGCGAGAGCGTCAGCGCGTCGTTGAGGTTTTGCTCGAAGCCGAGATAGATGGCAAGAGGCATGGTCTGGGTGATGCCCTGGAGGTTTCCGGCAAAGAGGATCGTCGCGCCGAATTCGCCCAGCGCGCGCGCCCACGTCATCACCGCGCCCCCGCTGAGCGACGGGAATGCCAGCGGTAGCGTGATGAAGCGAAAGATGCGCAGCGGTCCGGCGCCATCAACCGCGGCGGCGTCTTCGAGATCGCGGTGAACATCGCCGAATGCGCCAATGGCGGTGCGAATGTAGAGCGGCCCCGCGACGAACAACTGCGCCATAATCACCGCCACGGTGGTAAAGGGAATCGTGATGCCGAAGCTAGTCAGGACGCCGCCGAGCAGCCCGAAGCGGCCAAACGCCACCAGCAGCGCGATGCCCGCGACTGCGGGCGGTAGCACCACCGGCAGGTCGATCAGCGTCTCCACGAGCGCATGCCCCGGAAAACGCCGCCGCGCCAAAAGTAGCGCCAGCGGCGTCCCACCCGCCAGCGTCAGTGCCAGCGTGATGAGCGTCGTCACCAGGCTCAGCCGAATGGCCTGTGTCACTGCCGGATCGGCGAGGGCCGCCAGCGGGTCGCGCAGCGGCACGCGCAGCACCAGCGCCAGCAGCGGAAGAATGAAGAAGATGAGCAGCGGCAGGCTTGCCAGCACCAGCGCCAGCCGCCCGACAAACCCCTTCAGGCCAGCGCCAGCATAGCGGCGTCGCCTGAGGAGTTCGTTAGGTGCGGCGCGAGATGTCTTTTCGATGTGGACCGCCGGTAGTTTCTGCCTCATATCCTCTGTCTGTAAATAGCTGGCCAGCGCGCATTACGCGGCTGGTGGAGTGTATTGCTTGCCCTCACTCCCGGCGATGAAGCCGTATTTGGCGAGCGTCGCCTGCCCCTCGGACGAGAGCACGTAGTCGACGAACGCCTGGGCGGTGGCCGCCTGCTTCGAGCCATTGACGGCGCCGATGGGATAGACCGCAATGACGTTGAGCGCGTCGGGAATCGTGATCGTACCGACTTTACCGATCTCGGTGGCCGCGTCGGTGGTATAGACGATACCCGCGTCGGCCTCGCCGAGCGCAACCTTAGCAAGCACCGACTTCACATCGGTCTCATAGGAGACGACGTTCTTGAGCACATTGGTCTTATAGCTCGCGCCAAATGACGGGTCGGCGGCGGCCAAATCCAGGAATTGCAGCGCGTATTGGCCCACCGGCACAGTCTTATCCGCCAGAACCACCTTCACCCCGGATCTGCCGAGATCCCGCAATGTCTGGATGTTCGCGGGATTCGCTGCTGGATAGATGACCACCAGCCGGTTGTGGGCGAACGTCTTCACGGCGCTGCCAGCGATATTGCCCGGCGTGACGACATTATTCATCTGGGTGGCGTTCGCCGAGGCGAAGACGTCGGCGGGCGCGCCCTGGTTGATCTGCGTCGCCAGCGCATCAGACCCAGCGAAGTTGAACGTGACGGTGACATTGGAGTGCGCCTGCGAAAACGCCTTGCCGATGTCGGTGAACGCCGCCTGGAGCGAGGCGGCGGCAAAGACGTTCAATTTTACTGACTGGGGCGACGCGCCAGTGGAGGGTGAGGAGCCGCAGGCCGCCAGCACCATAGCGATGAGCATCACGGGCACGAAGGCCAGCAACAGCCGCTTGAGCGCGGGGGTTCGCCGGGAATGGGAAGCACGCGTCGTGGCAGGTATCTGATGCATGAGATCGTCGCTCCTTGTCGAACGTTGAAAAGTCCCGGTCGCGTGGGTGTGCGCATTCAGCCAGCTAACCCGGTGGCAGCAACTCCTCTCCACAGCGGTCCAGCCAGGTGAGGATGGCCGCGATCTGTCCCGCGCGAAATTCGAGGACGAGGCGGTCGTAAGGCGGCTGGCTGGGGAGGGCAACGATGCGCTCGTGAAGGTCGCGCTGCCAGGTTTCGCAGGTCGCGCGCTGGGTGGAGATGAGCGACGCGACGATGGGCGGCCCCTCGCTGGCGGCGCAGGCCAGCTTCGCCAGGAACTCCAGGCGGAAGTCGCGCCCATGTTGTACAGGCGCCGTCACCCAGGTGGTATAGGCAGCCTTCCCCGCCTCGGTCAACGCCAGCATCCGGCGTGGTGGGCGCGCGCCTTGAAGCTCGGTCGCGCCCGCGATCAGGCCTTGCTCCTCCAATCGCGCCAGCAGCGCATAGAGGTGGCTCTGCTTGAGCTGCCAGATATGCCCCAGCGATTCGCCGCGCCGCAGCCGCTGATACATTTCATAGGCGTGGAGTGGCTCGCGTCGCAGCAGGCTGAGCAGGGCATATTCCAGGCCGTCGGGTGATGTGTTTGGCTGGCGGCTAGTGGCGTCCATCGCTTTCCTCATCATCTGACTATTCACAGGATGAGTAGTTCCATCGCGAGTATCGCACGTCGCCTGGCCGCCGTCAACCATGGTTATAGCTTTCCAATGCGGACCAGGTCGCCTAATGAAATATTAATAAAATCAATCATATTATTGACTTTGTTTAGCAGTCATGTTATAAGTTACTCGCAAGAGAAGGAGGCTATATGACCCCGGAGATTGTCGCCAACCAACCTGCGCACCGCGCGCCGCTCTATGCCCTCTATACCTCGAACGTCGTCTCAGCCGTCGGCGATGTGCTGATGTTTATGGCGGTGCCATGGTTTGTGCTGCAGACCACCGGCAGCGTGATACAGACCGGGCTGGCAGCCTTTTTCAGCACTGCGGCGGTCGCCGCGTCAGCGCTGCTTGGCGCGCCTGTCGTTGATCGCCTCGGATTCCGGCGCGCCAGCGTGGTAAGCGATCTGGCGAGCGCGATTTGTGTCGGGCTGATTCCGCTGCTCTATGAGACCGTGGGGCTGCCGTTCTGGGCGCTGCTCGCGCTTGTCTTTCTGGCGGGCCTGCTGACCACACCAGGCGCGACGGCCCGCGCGGCCATGGTACCCGATCTTGCTGACCTTGCCCGCGTGCGGATGGAGCGAGCAACCGCCGCCGCCGATGGCGCGACCCGGCTTTCCCGTTTCATCGGCGCGCCGCTGGCGGGCCTGCTGATCGTCTTCATCGGCTCTGGCAATCTGCTTTGGATCGACGCCGCCTCGTTTGCCTTCTCCGCGCTCGTCATCGGGCGTCTCGTGCCAGCAATCGCCTCCGCCGCGCCGCCCGCTCCTCAGCCAGCGGCAGATAGCAATGCGTCGGCGCCACAGCGCTTTCTGGCGGGGTTACGCGAAGGTTACGCCTTCATTCGCAGCGATCCGGTCTTGCTCTGGCCGATACTGGTCGTGCTGGTGACGAATCTGCTCGATGCGGGCAATGGCGAGGTGATGCTTCCGGTCTTTGCCAAGCAGACCTATGACAGCGCAGTCTGGTTCGGAGCGATGGTTGCGGCGACCGGCGGCGCGGCCTTTCTGGGTACGGTGATCTTCGGGGCGATTGGACACCGGCTGCCCCGGCAGTTGACGCTTGGCGTGTGTTTCACGCTGGGCGGCGCGCTCCGCTACTTTGTGACGGTCGGTTTTGCCTCGCGCCCATTCGTGCTGGTGGCGCTGTTCGCCGTCTGCGGACTCTTCATCGGGGCGATCAACCCCATCTTCGATACGGTCGCCTATGAGCGTGTCCCCGCCGGGCTGCGGGCGCGAGTCTTTGGCGTGCTGACTGCGGGGGCAATGCTTGGCTCGCCGCTGGGGGGTCTCGTCGCCGGAGCCATCGTGCCGAGCATCGGCATCATGCCATCGCTGCTACTCTTTGGCGCGATCTACACCGTCGCCACAGTGAGCCTGCTGGTCAATCCGTCGCTCCGTGGCATGAATAAACCGCGCGCGCTGCCCGTAACCGACGCGGCATAGCGCAAGTTGTAAAATGTTTCGATATATGCCATGTTTCCCATAGCAAGAAACATAGCATATATCGAAACATTTTCAGGCGGTAATCCTCTGCCATCCGAGCGGCAGCTACAACTGTGGCTCCCTGGCCGTCTGCGAGAAAGACTACCTTCTTCGTGGTCAATCAGACTTGCTGGAGAGCAAGCGCCCGCTGGTCAGGGGGGTGATGCGCTCCTGTTTGTCTCTGATTCCAGTGGGCAAACAGCACAAGTTGTAGTTGAGGTCAAACGGTACGTCGTCTCACCTCGTGAAACGCTAGCGATAATTGCTCAATTGAAGCGTTATCTGCCAGAGAATGCTTCTGCCATAGTCGTGGCGCCTTTCATCGGACCACGCGCACAAGCGTTATTAGCCGCTGCTCATCTCAACTACCTGGATGCGACGGGAAACCTTCGCCTTCAGCTTGACCGCCCAACGCTCTATATTGCGGAGCAAGGCGCAACACATAACCCCTGGACGGAATCCACAGTTCAACAATCCCTTAGAGGGCCAGCGGCTGGGCGCGTCGTTCGGGCGCTATGCGACATTCGGCCTCCCTATGGCGTGCGCGAACTCGCGGAATGTGCTGAGACTCCACCTGGCACTGTGTCGAAGATTTTGGGATTACTTGATCGCGAAGCGTTAATACAGCGCACTGAGCGCGGCAAATACCGTGGAGAGATTGTCGCAGTTGACTGGGTTGCGCTGCTAAAGCGCTGGACGCAAGACTACCACTTTGAGACAACGAACAAGGTCGAAACATATATAGAGCCACGTGGTCTTGATATGCTCTTCGCCCAACTCAGAAAGTGGAAACAGGCAGGCGATTTAACACATAAGCGCTTCGCTGTAACTGGCTCTTTCGCGAGCCTTCTCTATGCGCCAATAGTACAGCCTCGTCTGGTAACGCTTTATGTTGACGATATCGCTGCCGCAGTCGCCACTCTTGGGCTGCGGCCATCGGACCGTGGCACAAACGTACTTCTGGCCACACCATTCGATCCAGTTGTTTTCGCACGCGCAACAGAGCGAGAAGGAATCATTTACTCCGCAGTCGCTCAGGTAGCTGCGGATCTGTTGACAGGCTCTGGCCGTGGACCACAGGAAGGCGCCGCGTTACTGCAATGGATGGAGGCGCATGAAGATGACTGGCGACAGTAGTATGCAACAAGACCAATACGTGCGGGCACGCGAAGTATTGCTTGATGCTCTTGAAGTGCTTCGCCCGCACATTGAATCTATCACGCTCGTTGGAGCACAGGCTATCTACGTCTGGGTTGGTGAGAGCGCTGATATCAACATACCGCCATATACAACTGATGCCGATCTCGCTCTCAACCCTCAGACACTCGGTTCGGAGCCAGAGATTCTCAAGGCGCTCCAGGCTGCTGGATTTGAGCGTTTGCGGGATCCTGGCATTTGGAAAAGCGCACGAAACGATGTCACTGTTGATCTGCTTGTCCCGGAGATCCTTGGTGGGGGTGGTAGGCGCGCCGCACGCCTGCCCGGACATGGCAAGAACACGGCGCGCAAAGTGCAGGGACTGGATAGCGCACTGATTGACCGTGAGAAGAAACGTATCACGGCGCTTGAGTTATCTGATAGAGTTATCTGATAAACGTAGCTTCGATACCTATGTTGCGGGTCCTGCCGCTCTATTGGTAGCCAAGTTGTACAAACTATGGGATAGGAGAGACGCCACTGCACGCGAAGACGCCAAAGATTCGCTCGACCTGTTCCGCATCTTGCGTGCATCCCCGACGGCTGATTTAGCTGGGCGAATAGCCCTCCTCATGAAAGATCCTTTCTCGCAAGCCGAAACGCATCAGGCGCTCGCTTATCTGGATGAACTCTTCCAGGATGAGAATGCTCATGGAGCCCAGATGGTTGGTGAGGCAGTGGGTGTATTGGCTGATAGGGAGGAAGTTATCTCATCCAGTGTGTTCTTGGCGCATGACCTTATTGCTGCGACACAAGAATAGAAGGCAGTGGATTCGGGAAACCTCTGGCAGAAAACTGGCCACTTCTCCCTCGGTTTCTCGGTTTAGAATAGCCCTGACTCCGCGCTCTATCGTGCTCTTCACGCTATGTGCGTAGAGCATGGATCGTAAATATGGGCCTGCGGAACGCTGTGAGAGAAAGGATTGGCTATATGCTGCGTGGCAAGAAAGTGACCCTGCGCCCCATCGAGCGTGAGGATCTCAAGCAGCTACATGCGCTGACGCAAAACGTTGACCTGGTGCTGCTCAGCGATGGCGATTGGCAACCAGAGCCGCTGGCCGCCTGGGAGAAGAATTTCGACAAAAACCTGGAGAACAACAACGAACGTGCATTCGTTATCGAGGCTGATGGCAAGATCATCGGTTCAATTTCACTGCATCCTCACGCCAACCGACGCGCGGGCAGTGGCGAACTGGGCATCTCCATTCATGATCCCGAGTACGTTGGTCATGGATACGGGCGCGACGCCATCGCGACGTTTCTCGACTGGACGTTCCGCATCCTCAACTTCCGTCGCATTAAGCTCGAAACGCTGGCATCCAATGAGCGCGCGCTACGCTGCTACGAAGCCTGTGGCTTCCAGCGCGAAGGGTTGCTGCGCGAGGATGAGTATACTGACGGCGCCTACCGCGATGTGGTCGTCATGGGACTGCTGCGGAGTGAATGGGAGGCGACACGCCAGCCATGATATAGCGTAATATTGGGGGGATGGCGCACGTCGTACCAGGTACGTGTAATGGCCGTGATACATCTCACGCTGGAGAAATGATCGCATGGATACAACGCAAACCAACACCCCACCGACCAGGCGCGATGCGTTGCTGACAGTTGTTGACCGCGCCCGCGCGCTGGAGCAGACACTGGCGGATTTCTTCGACGACAACGCCCGCGCCGCCATTGGCACGGTAGCGGTCTGGGCGCCGAAAGACCACTTTGTGCATCTCGCCGTCTGGCAGGCCTATCAGGCGCAACGGCTGGAAGCAATCGCGACTGGCAGCCCGCCCGATCAGCCAGCGGAGAACGATGTCGTCTTCCAGGAACACCGCGACGAGCCATGGGACGTTGTCTGGGCGAACGCGATGCGGGCGCTGGATGACGATGCGGCGGCCATCGCGCGGGTCTCGGACGAGGATTTGACTGACCCCAATCGTTTTCCCTGGACCAATGGGCGCTCGCTCGTCTCCTCGACCATCGGCAATATCTACCTCCACGTGATCGAGCATCTGGTGCAGATGCACGAGGAGCGCAGTGATGACGCCTCCGCCGAGCAGGTGCAGATCGAGTCGGTCACATTCATTCGCGACCTCTTCGGCAAGGGCGAGGAGTATGCCAACGCCGTCTACAACCTCGGCTGCTTCTACGCCAAGCGTGGGCGGTCTGCCGAGGCGATTGCGCAGGTGCGCGAGGCGCTGGCGGTCAACCCAGAACTGACCGAGTGGTCGAAGGTAGACTCTGACCTGAACTCGCTCTACCAGTTGCCCGAGTATCAGGCGCTTTATACAGCCTGAAGCCGCCGGTAGCTTAGATGACGACGGCCAGGGCCGCAGCGATGGCCAGCATCGAGAGTAGTATGCCAGCCCAGGCCATACCGCGCCGCCGTGAGTTGCGTCCGAGCCAACCGAAGGCGATACTCACCACAGCCGGGAAGAGCGCCACGATGCCGCAGACGGGAATCAGACTGACCGCCGCGCTGATAATGCCGAGCCAGAAACTGGCGCGTGCCATGCGGTCGCCTCGGTCCGGCGCCGCATGTGGGCGGGGACGGGGAGCGCGAACTGGGCGCGCCCTGGATGGCGCTCTCATTGGCGCTGGTACCTGCGTCGGCGCGTGCAGAATCGTAGACTGATCGTCCATCGGATTGAACCTGGATGGGCGCGACGGATACGTCTGTCGGTTGGGATAGGGATAGTCCTGCGTCGGTTCTGGATAAAAGTCATCCATCGCCGTGGGGTCATACTCAGTTGTCTGGTTCGGATCATATCCATATGGATCGCTCATACGTGAAGAAACCCTCCCATCCACGTCCGCACGAGGCAGCGCACGCCAGTCACAGAGATACCGCCTGCCTGCATTCACAAAAGAGCGCCAACAGAGTATACGGATATTCGCGCCAGAAGTTACTCTCAGCCGTTCATTGGTTTTGATGCATCCCTGCATCCCTGCGTCTTTGCGTCTTTGCGTCTTTGCGGCGATGATCCTCGTTCGTGTCAGCGATTTTCCGTCTCCGGGATCGTTGGCAGTGTGGCGCGCAGAATCTCGGCGAAGGCGGCGCGTTCCTCAGCCGTCCCGACGGTGACGCGGACGCAGCGGTCGAGCGGCGGCGCGCCGGGCATACGGATGAAGACATCGCGCTGGGCAAGCTCCGCGACTAGCGCCTTTGCGCGGGCCGGGCTGCCAGTGTCGAAGGTGACGAAGTTCGTCCATGAGGGCAGCGGCGTTAGCCCCAGCTCGCGTCCGAGTGCGGCGTACTCGTCGCGTCCATGCGCCACCTCATCCACGACGTGCGCGAGATAGGCGGTGTCGGCCAGCGCGGCGAGCGCGCCCTCCTGCGCGACGCGGTTGATGCCGAAGTGGAGAGTAACACGGTCGAAGGCGCTCATCATCTCCGCTGGGCCAAGCGCGTAGCCGATGCGCGCACCCGCCATGCCATAGACTTTCGAGAACGTGCGCAGCCGGATGATGCGCGGATCCCCACTATCCAGCGGCAAGACCTCATCGGTGGGCGCGAACTCGATATAGGCCTCGTCGAGCATCAGCAGACAGCCCTCAGGGAGCGCGTCCTGAAACGCGCGTATGGCCTCGGCGGGATACCACGAGCCGGTGGGGTTGTCGGGGTTGGCGAGATAGACGATGCGCGCGTGATGCTGGTGAGCCGCCGCCGCCAGCGCCTCCAGGTCGTTGCGGTCGTCGCGGTAGGGGACGCGCTCCAGCCGACCACCGTAACCCGCCACATGGTAGTTAAAGGTGGGATACGCGCCGAGCGAGGTGACGGCGACCTCGCCTGGGCTGAGATAGGCGCGCACCACCAGCCCCAGCAGGTCGTCGATGCCACTGCCGAAGATGATCTCATGTGCCGCGACGCCGTGCAGGTCGGCTACAGCAGCTCGTAGCTCATAGCTCTCCGGGTCGCAGTACCAGTTGACGCGACCCGCCGCTTCCCGCATGGCAGCGAGGGCGCGCGGCGATGGGCCGAAGTTGCTCTCGTTCGCGCCCAGCCGCAGCCGGAACGTCCGCCCACTCTGGCGCTGCAACGCCTCAGGCGCGACAAACGGAACCGTCGCGGGCAACCCAGCGACCAGCGGTGTCGGTGGAATCGGGCGGTAGGACATCGTGTGTATCTCCTGACACTACGCTCATTGCTGATCGCGCGACTCAGCCATCGCCTCAGCTATCGCCTTCCCGAACAGGCCATACAGACCGAATCCCAGCCCCACCAGCGCAATAATCACTATCAGGAAGCCCAAGCCAGTCGATATCAGCGCGAAGACAATCGCGAACAGCATGATGACGATAGCAAACAGGATACGGTTGGTGGATTCGGCCATGAAACCATCCTTTAGCGTACTATTGCAACGGCTCTCTGTGAGAGACGTTACTCCTTCGGCGCGAGATATTCCAGCGCGGCGCGGGCCATCGTCTCAACGCCGATGGGCAGGCAACCCTCATCAATATCGAAGCGCGGGCTGTGGTGCGGGGCTGTGATGCCGCGTTCCTCGTTGGCGGCGCCGACAAAGAAGTAGCAGCCGGGCGCGGCGGCCAGGAAGGACGCCATGTCGTCGCTGGCCGAGATGCGCTGGTCGCCGCCGGGAAGATGGTCCGCGCCGACGGTCGCAATCGCCGCCCGCCGTACCAGCTCGGTCATCGCCTCGTCGTTGACGGCGACGCGGCAGCCCGCGCCCATACGAAACTCAACCGTCGCACGCATGCCTTCCGCCACCGCGCTGGCCATCTCGCCGATGCGACGTATCAGGTACTCGCGGTCCTCCGCGTCGTAGGTGCGCAGCGTGCCGACCAACTTCACCTCGTCGGCGATGATATTCCCGGCGGTGCCGCCGTGAATCGAGCCGAACGTGAGGACGGCGGTGTGGAGTGGCGCGATCTCGCGGCTGACGAGTGTCTGGAGCGCGGTGATAATCTGCGCCGTGACGATGACGGGGTCCACTGAGAAATGGGGCAGCGCGCCGTGGCCCGCAAGTCCGCGTACCGTGATATATATCTCGTCGGCGCTTGCCATCACCGCGCCCGATTGGATCGAGATATCGCCCACTGGCCCCGGCGACCAGACATGCAGGCCGATAACGCCATCCACATCGGGATTGCGCATGACGCCAGCCTCAATCATCGGGTCGGCGCCGCCCACCTTCTCCTCGGCGTGCTGGAAGACGAACTTGACCCGTCCGGCCAGTTGATCGCGTCGGGCGGCCAAGACCTCGGCCAGCGTGAGTCCTATGGTGATGTGGGCATCGTGGCCGCAGGCGTGCATCGTACCCGGCGTCTGTGAGCGGTACTCGACGTCGTTCTCCTCGGTGACGGGCAGCGCGTCGATATCGGCGCGGACGAGCAGTGTGCGCCCGTTCTCCGCGCCGGGCGCCGTGCCGGTGAGCAGGCCAACGACGCCGTATCCACCAACGCCCTCGGTCACTTCCAGCCCGGCATCGCGCAGGGTTGTGGCGATTGAGGCGGCGGTCTCATGCTCCTCGAACGACAATTCCGGATGCATATGGTAGTGACGACGGCGCGCGACCATCACGGGGAAACGGCTGGCGATATCGGCGTGTAGCTCGTCGGTCAGTGCGGCTACGGTGTCCATCGGTTGCTGCTCCTGCTGCTATGAAGGATAGGCTCACGGCCCAGAGCGGCCGGAGCGGTGATGTGGTATGTGTGGCTATTCTATCAGATGACAGGAAACGTGGGAAACTAGAGGGAGATGTGATAATGCGGCATCGCTGGGATGTTACGGTGGATGAGGCCATTGCGATCCAGCAGCGTCTGCGCGCCGAGATATCCCAGGCCGAGCTGGACGAGCCAATCGCGCTCGATCAGATTCATACCGTCGCGGGCATAGACGTCTCGTACCGCGAGATCGGCCGGGCGGCCATCGCCGTCTTCTCGTTTCCCGACCTGGCGCTCGTCGAGCAAGTGACCGCGACCAGTGAGGTCACGTTCCCCTATATTCCGGGGCTGCTGACGTTTCGCGAGGGGCCGGTGGCGCTTGAGGCGTTCGAGCGGCTGCGCACCCAGCCCGATTTGCTGATCTTCGATGGGCAGGGCTACGCGCACCCACGTCGGCTGGGTCTCGCCCGTCACATGGGCGCTTACCTCAACTGGCCCAGCATCGGCTGCGCCAAGTCGCGTCTGACAGGCAGATACGACGAGCCGGGGCCGGAGCCGGGCGCGTGGTCGCCGCTGATGGCTGGTGACGAGGAGATTGGCCGAGTCGTGCGGACCAAGGCGCGCGTCAAGCCGGTCTTCGTCTCGGTAGGCTATCGAATCATGCTTCCGCTGGCCGTCGAGGTTGTTCTGCGCTGCACGCGGGGCTATCGCCTGCCGGAGCCAACGCGCATCGCCGACCGGCTCACGAAACAGCTTGCCTGACGCGGCTTACGAATCGGAGCCCTCAAGCGGGAGCAGGACATTACAGACAGTTCCCTTACCGACGCTGGAATCGATGGTAATCTCGCCGTTGTGCGCCTGGGCAATCCAGCGGGCGATGCCGAGGCCCAGCCCGCTGCCCGCGCGTTCGCTCGTATCGGCTGATGCGGTGTCGGAATGGGTGCGCGATGTATCGGCGCGATAGAAGCGCTCGAAGACGTGCGGCAGGTGGCTAGCGGGGATGCCAGGCCCGTCGTCGCTGACGGTGAGGCGCGCCCACGGCGTATTCTCCCGTTCGCAGGGCGCCAGGCCCAGCCGGACGCATGTGCCATCCGGGCCGCTGTACTTCAGCGCGTTCTCGACCAGATTGCCCAGCATGCGCAGCAGATAGAGGCGATCCCCGAACACCGTCAGGTCGGGCAGGTCGCCCACCTCCACGCGCAGATGGCGTTCCTGGGCCAGCGGCGCGAAACGCTCGACGACTTCGAGGATCAGCTCATCGAGATGGACGATCTCGTGTCGCGCCTGGGCGTGTCCGGCGTCGGCCCGCGCCAGGAAAAGCAGGTCGTCCACCAGATGAGTCATATGCTGGCGCTCCTGCTGAATCATCGTGAGGTCGGCGCGCTGGCGGTCGGTCAGGTCGTCCTGGTCTAGCAGGCGGCTCGCCTTTAGCTCGATGATCGTCAGCGGCGTGCGCAGCTCGTGGCTGGCGTCGGCGGTGAACTGGCGCTGGCGGGTGAAGGCGCTTTCCAGCCGGTCGAGCATATGGTCGAAGGTATCCGCAAGCTCGCCCAACTCATCGCGCCGCTTGAGCGCCAGACGGCGACTCAGATCGCTCGCCTCGATCCGCTGAGCCGTCGCCGTGATCGCCTGGACTGGCTGCATTGCCCGGCCCGCGAGCCAGAAGCCTCCCATCGCGGCGAGCAGCAACACCAGAATGCCCGCGATGAGGAGCGTCATGGCGAGGCTGGAAAGCTGCTGCGCGTCGTTCGTGGGCATGCCGAACGCCAGATAGGCCACCACGCGCTGCTGCTGGACAATGGACATGCCGACGAGGCCGTAGTCGTTCGGTTTTCCGCTGCTCGTCACCGTGAGCGTCTCGTCGGGCAGGCGTGACAGGGCCAGCGAGCCGCGCGTCGTATCGGTCGCCGCTTTGAGCGTCATGCTAACGATAGCGTTGACGCTGGCTTGAGTGGGGCCACCGAACGTCTGGAGGACGTGACCATCTGGCGCGAGCAGCACGCCGACCTCGTTGATATTCAGCCCGCGCGTCACGGCACTGATCGTGCTGGCGGGCGCGGGCTTCTGCGAACCGGTGGCTGTGACGTCGAGTCGCTGGGTCGTCGCGTTGTAGGTAAGCGCGATCTGCTGGACGCGCGTGCGCAGCATATCGTCGAACTGCGTCGCGAGGGTATGCTGCTGCGCGTAGTAGACCGTCAGGCCGAACGCGCCGATGATGACCGCCAGCAGCGCGAGATACCACAGCGTCAGACGGAAGCGCACGCTGCTGAAAAAGCGGGCTGGGTGTCGCGCCAACATCACGATGGTCCTTGCTCCGGCGTGTCGGCTGGCCGGATACGGTAGCCGAGGCCGCGCGCCGTCTCGATCAGCTTCTCTGGGAAGGGGTCGTC
>Ga0070684_100002379_pt1 | contig 13868 bp, 11 predicted proteins | sample KBSC723LmetaG_FD_65653 | JGI IMG/M metagenome (GOLD analysis project Ga0070684, IMG submission 65653) | Corn rhizosphere microbial communities from Kellogg Biological Station, Michigan, USA - KBS C7.2-3L metaG | ecosystem: Host-associated > Plants > Roots > Rhizosphere ...
GTCGCCGATCGCGTGACCGAGGGCAGGGGCGAGATCTTTCCGCAACTGCCGAAATTGCGCGCCATGGTCCGCTGCGCCGTCGATATCCGCAATATCGATGTGGCGGCGGCATCCGGGGTCGGCGTGCTGGTGATGCGCGCCTCGCCCGGTTTCGTGCCGGCGGTGGCCGAGCTTGCGATCGGCTTCATGGTCGACCTTTCGCGCGGTGTCTCGCGCGCGACGGCGGATTTTCACGCCGGGCGCATGCCCGACGTCGCGATGGGCCGGCAACTCGCGGGCAGCCGCATCGGTATCATCGGCTATGGCAGCATCGGCCACTACCTCGCCCGGCTCGCAAAGGCGCTGGGCATGGAGGTGATGATCGCCGATCCCTTCGCGACCATCGACGACCCCGCGATCAAGCATCTGCCGCTCGAGGAATTGCTCGGTCGGGCCGACTACGTCGTGTGCCTCGCGATCGCCAACGAGCAGACCGAAAACCTGATCGGGCAGGCGGCGCTGGCGCGGATGCCAAGGCACGCCTTCTTCATCAACCTCTCGCGCGGTAATCTCGTCGATGAAACAGCCCTTGCGGCAGCGTTGCGCGAAAACCGCATCGCGGGTGCGGCAATGGATGTCGGCCGCGCGCCGGACCAGATGCCGATGCGGGAGCTTGCTAAACTTCCGAACGTCATTGCGACGCCGCACATCGGCGGGCTGACGCCGCAGGCGATCGAGCACCAGGCGCTGGAAACCGTGCGGCAGGTTGCCGCGATCATCAACGGCGAAGCGCCGGTCGGCGCCGTCAACGCCGAGCACTGGACGCGCCGGCCATGACGGGATCACGCACACGGCTTCCGTTTTTCTACGGCTGGGTCGTCGTCGCCGTCACCTTCGTTACCATGGCGATCGGGGTGAACGCGCGCACGTCGTTCTCGCTGTTCTTTCCGCCGATCATCTCCGAGTTCGGCTGGGAGCGCGGCATCACCGCGGGCGCCTTCTCCTTCGGCTTCGTGGTGTCGGGCATCGTCAGCCCCTTGATCGGCCGCCTGATGGACCGCGCCGGTCCGCGCGCGGTGATGGAAGTCGGCGTCGTGCTGATGGGGGGCGGGCTGTTGCTCGCGCCGCTGACGCGCGAGCCCTGGCATCTCTACGTGACCATCGGCGTCATGGTCGGCGCCGGCAGCGTCTGCCTCGGCTATTCCGGCCAATCGCTGTTCCTGCCGAACTGGTTCATCCGCCGCCGCGGGCTTGCCATGGGCATCGCCTTTGCCGGTGTCGGCATCGGCTCGGTGACGCTGCTGCCCTGGGTACAGTACATCATCGAGCAGACCGGCTGGCGCACCGCCTGCACGGCGATGGGCTTGATGGTGCTGATCGTGCTCGCGCCGATCAATCTGCTATTGCGAAAACGTCCCGAGGATGTAGGCCTGCTGCCGGATGGCGATGCCGCGCCGCATGCCTCAAGCGCAAAACCCGTCTCCAACGTGGTGGACGCCGTTTGGGTCGCGACCGACTGGACCCTGCCGCGTGCGCTGCGCACGGCGCGCTTCTGGTGGATTGCGCTCGGCTATTTCTGCGGCCTGTACATCTGGTACGCGGTACAGGTGCACCAGACCAAATTCCTGCTCGACATCGGTTTTAGCCCGAATGTCGGCGTCTGGGCGCTCGGCGTCGTCAGCCTGCTCGGCATTCCCGGCCAGATCGTGCTCGGCCACGCTTCGGACCGCGTCGGCCGCGAGGCGATCTGGGCGATATCCTGTCTCGGCTTTGCGATCTGCTTTGCGGCGCTGATCGCGCTCAAATACCAGCCGAGCCTTTGGCTGGTCTATCTCATGGTGTTCACGCAAGGCGCGCTCGGCTACGGCCTGACCTCGATCATGGGCGCGGTGGTGTTGGAGATTTTTCAAGGAGCGAATTACGGCAGCATCTTCGGCACGATCATGCTGTCCGCGCTGGCGGGCGGTGCGGCCGGGCCGTGGGTCACCGGCCTGCTGCATGATGTGACCGGCACCTACACGATTGCATTCGCGATCGGCATCGCCGTCAGCCTGCTGTCGGCGTTCGCGATCTGGCAGGCTTCGCCCGGCCGCGTGCGCGCGGTCGCCGGCAAGCTGCGGCCGGCGGCTGCGGAGTAGGGCGCGGGTCAGGAGTTGGTGATGATCCCGATCGCGCGCCGGAGATCGCCGACGGCGCGCAGGAAACTGTCCGCCGGCGTGGTCTCGGGATCGATCAGGCGGTGCAGGCGGAAGCCGTCCTCGAGCGCGAGCAGGATCGCGCCGGTCCAGGCGGGATTGAGCGCGTCGGGCTGGCCGGAATTTTTCAAGGTGGTCTCGACGATGTCGGCGATCAGCTTGCGCAATGCGCGCAGGCGTTTGGCGAGCTCGGGCCGGCGTTTTTCCGCCCGCGCCACATACAGGATCATCTCCATGTGCAGCAGGGGCGCGCGGCCGAGCGGATCCTGGCTGCGGTCCATGTTCTTCAGCGCCTCGAGGAAATCCTCGATGTTGCTGTGCTGCGCCAGCAGGTCGCGGTTGCGCCGGATCGACCGGTCGACATGGTCCTCGAGCATGGCGATGATCAACTCGTCCTTGCTCTTGAAGTTCGAATAGAAGGCGCCGCGCGAGAAGCCGGCCGCAGCCGCGAGCGCCTCGATGCTGGCGCCGCCGATGCCCTGTTCCTCGAAGACGCGCGCGGCAGCTTCGAACAGCTTTTCGCAGGTTTCGTCCCTTGTGGGTCTGGTCCGAACTCTTGACATCGGCGCATTTTAGGGCAGAATGCAACTCGATACAATAGTGTATCGAGTTGCATTCAACCGGATGAGGTCACCATGAACGAGCATGTGCAGACCGCCGCAAGCGATCCGCTGTTCAATCCGCTGTCGCCGGATTTCATCCGGGATCCCTATCCGCATTACGAGCGGCTGCGGACCACCGATCCGATGCATGTCAATGCCCACGGCGCGTTCGTGGCAAGCCGGCATGCGGATGTCAGCCTCGTGATGCGCGACAAGCGTTTCGGCAAGGATTACGTCGACCGCACCGTCCGCCGCTACGGCGGCAAGATCATGGACGAGCCGATCTTCCGCAGCATGAGCCACTGGATGCTGCAGCAGGATCCGCCGGACCACACCCGCCTGCGCGGCCTCGTGGTGAAGGCCTTCACCGCGCGCCGCGTCGAGGACATGCGGCTGCGCATTCAGCAGGTGGTCGACCAGACGATCGATGCTGTCGCCGGCAACGGTCATATGGACCTGATCGAGGATTTCGCGTTCCGCCTGCCGGTGACCATCATCTGCGACATGCTCGGGATTCCCGAGGAGCATCGCGAGGTCTTCTACAAGGGCTCGCGCGACGGCGGCCGCATTCTCGACCCCGTGCCGCTGACGCCGGAGGAGATCGCGCAGGCCAATATGGGTAACGCGATGGCGAAGATGTATTTCGAGCAGCTGTTCGAGATGCGCCGCCGCAACCCGGGCGACGACTTGACCTCGCAACTCATTCAGGCCGAGGAAGCGGGCGACAAGCTCTCCAACGAGGAGATGACCGCCAATATCATCCTGCTGTTCGGCGCGGGTCACGAGACCACCGTCAACCTGATCGGCAACGGGCTGTTGGCGCTCTACCGCAACCCCGACCAGCTCGCGCTGCTGAAGGCCAATCCGTCGCTGATCACCAACGCCATCGAGGAATTCCTGCGTTACGATTCCTCGGTGCAGCTCACCGGGCGGGTCGCGCTGGAGGATATCGAGGACCTCGGCGGCAAGCGCATCCCCAAGGGCGAGACCGTGCTGTGTCTCCTGGGCTCGGCCAACCGCGATCCCGCCGTCTATCCGGACCGGCCGGACCGGCTCGACATCACGAGGCCCAACGTCAAGCCGCTCTCCTTTGGCGGCGGCATCCATTTCTGCCTGGGCGCGCAGCTCGCGCGGATCGAGGCCGAGGTCGCGATCTCGACCCTGCTGCGCCGGTTGCCGGACCTGCGGCTGGACGATCCCGAAAATCCGGAATGGCGTCCGACCTTCGTGCTGCGCGGCCTGAAGCGGCTCCCCGCAAGCTGGTGATTGAGCCGGCGTCAAGCTGTCACTTTAGCTTGCTGTGACTTCGCCATACTTGTCTCTATATATGGTGCGCTCCGGCGGCGAGGTGGCGGATGGGCCGTCCGCGCCGGGGGTTGCCCAAGAGGAGACCCCGTGCAGACGACCCTGCTCGGATTGGCGATTGCCTTCATACTTGCGCTGATAGCCGCGCTGGTCGGGCCGTTTTTCATCGATTGGAACCAGTTTCGGCCGCAGTTCGAGGCCGAGGCGTCCAGGGTGATCGGCGCCCCGGTGCGGGTGTCGGGCGCGCTGGATGCACGGCTGTTGCCGACGCCGACGCTGCGGCTGCGCTCGGTCGTGGTCGGCGGCGCCAACGATCTCGGCAAGGTCCGCGCCGACAAGCTCGACGTCGAATTCTCGCTCGGCGAATTGATGCGCGGCGAATGGCGCGCCAACGAGCTCACCGTCGAGGGGCTGGCGCTCGACCTTGGTGTCGACCAACAAGGCCGGATCGACTGGCCGGTCTCCAACGGCAGCTCCAACCTCGCCTCGCTCGCGGTAGACCGCCTCAACCTCACCGGCCGCATCGCGCTGCATGATGCGGCGAGCCGCGGCACGCTGGAGCTGAACGACATCGCTTTCTCCGGCGACGTTCGCTCGCTCGCGGGCTCGGTGCGCGGCGACGGCAACTTTACCGTCGAAGGGACGCGCTATCCGTTTCGCGTCTCCTCCGGCCTGAGCCCCGACGGCAACAGCACCCGCGTTCACCTGACCGTCGATCCGGCGCAGCGTCCGTTGTCGATCGATCTCGAAGGCCTGCTCAGTTTCGAAGCGCGCGCGCCGAAGTTCGATGGAATGGTGGTGTTGGCGACGCCGCCACCGAAGAAGGGCGCGGAAAGCGCCGCCGCGCCCTGGCGGATGTCGGCCAGGGTCAAGGCCGACCACGCCGGCGCGCAGCTCGAGCAGATCGAGGCGAGCTATGGGGCCGAGGACCGCGCGATGAAACTCGCCGGCCTCGGCGACATCAGGTTCGGCCCGGCCCCGCTGCTGCGCGCCGTCCTGACCGCGCGCCAGATCGATGCCGACAAGTTGCTGGCAAGGGAGAACGCGAGGGACGATGCGAAAGACAAAGACAACAATGTCGCCGCACCGTCGCGAATGCTGTCGGCGCTGCTCGGCGCGATGGCGGAGATGCCGCGCGCGCCGATCAGGACCCGGATCGAGGCCAGCACCGAGCAGATCATGCTGGGCGGGCGTCCGTTGCAGAATGTTTCGCTCGCCATGCGCGGCGATAGCGCGTCCTGGGCGATCGACCGGCTGGACATGCGTGCGCCCGGCACGACCCAGATTTCCTTCACCAACAACCCGAAATCATCGGCGCAGGGCAATTTCGCCGGGACGCTCAACATCGATTGCGCCGATCCCGATGCGCTGCTGGCCTGGCTGCAGGGCCGCAACGACGTGGTCCGCCGCACGCAGAAACCGCTGCGCGTGATCGGCGACGTGAGCATGACCGAGGGGCGTATCGCGATCGATGCGCTCCATGCCGAGATCGATGGTGGCGCGATCGAGGGCCGCGTCGCGCTGTCGGCGCCGCGCCCGCCCCGTGGTACGCGCCTCGAAGCCGAGCTGAAGGCGGAACGGCTCGACCTGGACGCGGCTGGCGCGTTCATACGGTCGCTCGCGGGTCCGGACGCGAACTGGCCGGATGAAGCGGCGGTCTCGCTCGATATCGGCCGCGCCGTTTCGGCCGGTCAGGAGCTCAAGCCGTTCTTTGCGAAGTTCGGCTACAGCCCGAAGACGCTGATGCTGGACCAGCTGAAGTTCGGCCAGCCGGGCGGCATGACGATCGAAGGCTCCGGCAATTTCGATCGCGCGGAAGCCACCGGCCGGCTGGCGCTCAATGCGAACGCCGCTTCGCTCGGCCAGATCACGGCGATGATCGCGCCGCTCGCGCCGGCGCTCGCTTCGCGGCTGGATGTGGCCGCAACCGCGCCGGGACCGGCGCGCCTGAAACTTCAACTCGACATCGGCAAGAATGGCGCAAAGGCCACGCTCGCCGACGCGCGCGCCGCCATCGAGCTCAATGCGCCGCAGCTCAAGGGCACGGCCACCGTGAGCGCGAAGCCCGAACTCGCGGCGCTCCGCAGCTTCGATCTGAACGCGCTCGGCCGCAGCGAGGTGAGTGTCGAAACAAGGCTCTCCGCCGAGCGTGGCGATGCGTTGCTCGCTCTGCTCGGTCTCGATCGTTCGGTCGCGGCCGGCGACGGCGCGGTGCAATTCCAGGGATCGGCGACCGGCGTGTGGCGCCAGCCTCTGCAATTGAAGACGAAGATCTGGGGCAGCGGGATCGATGCCGAAGCGCAAGGCACAGCGGAGCCGTGGGCCGACACGCCCAAGGCCAGCGTCAGCCTGAGGGTCCGCAGCCTCAATCTGGCGCCGATGTTCGGGCTCAAGCCGTCGGACCCGTTCGCGCAGAACATCCGGCTGTTCGGGCGCGCGTCGCTCGTCGGCAACAAGCTGACCTTCGAAGACATCGACAGCGTCGCGGCCGGCTCGCGGTTGCGCGGGCATATCGCCGTCACGCTCGACGAGGAGAAGGCGATCGACGGCGAAGTCGGGCTCGACTCGCTCGATCTCGCGCCGGTCTTTGCGCTCGCGATCGGCGCGGCCGGTCATGATGCGGCGGAGCCGCTCGGCAGCGGGCTGTTGAAGGGGTGGCGCGGGCGGATCGCATTCCAGGCGCTGCGCGGCGCGCTTCCGGGCGGTGGCGAGTTGCGCCCGGTGAGCGGCGCCGTCAAGAGCGATGGCCAGTCGCTGACCTTCGAGGCGCTGAAAGGCAAGCTCGGCGGCGGCGATGCGAGCGCGACGATCGATGCGCGGCCCGATCCCAACGGCATCGCGATCAATTCGCGCGTGGATTTCTCCGGCGTCGACGGCAACGCGCTGCATTATCGCGGCCTGAAGATGCCTGCGGGCCGCACCTCGCTGCAGATGACGCTGATGAGTCGCGGCCGCAGCGGTGCGGCGCTGGCGGGCGCGTTGTCGGGCAGCGGCACCATGACGCTCGAATCCGCTGAAATCCCGGGCCTCGATCCGCGCGCCTTCGAGGTTGCGGTCCGCGCCAGCGACGCCGGACAAGTCACCGACGACAACAAATTGAAGCAGATCGTCGCTCCAGTGCTGGCGGCGGGAAACTTGCCGGTCGCGACAGCGCAGATTCCCTTCAATATCCGTGACGGGCGGCTTCGCATCGACGCGACCACGCTCGATGCCGGCAATGCCCGCGTCATCGTCTCCGGCGGCTACGACATGCTGGCCGACCAGGCCGATGTTCGCGTCAGTTTGTCGGCGAACTCGATCGGCTCGGCGAGCCGCCGCCCCGAGATTCAGTTGTTTGCCGCTGGGACACCCGATGCGCTCAATCCCACCCTCGATGTCACCTCGCTGTCGTCGTGGCTTGCGGTGCGCACCATCGATCGCGAAACACGCAGGCTCGACGCCATCGAGCGCGGCGAGCCGCCGCCGGTCGAGCCGCCATTCGTTCCGCCATCGACCGCGGCCCTGCCGTCGCCGGCCATGCCGAACACCTTGCGGCCCGGCCAGCCTCTGTCGGACCTGCCGCTGCCCGGCCATGAGCCGCGCCGTCCGCCGCCGAAGACCGTTGCGCCGCGTCCGCCCGCCGCGCCGTTGGCGCCTGCACCCGCGCCGCCGGTGGTTAGCCAGCAGGCCGCTCCCTTGCCGCCGCCGATCGAGGTGCGTCCGGCGCCTGCTCCCCTGAAGCCGAAGCCGCCACCGCCGCGCCCGCCGCTGGTGCTGACACCGCCTTCGAATCCTTGACGGGAGCTGTACAGCTATGCCCAAGACACGATCCCGTAACCGGTTCCTCACGGGATTGATTGGCTCGCCGATCGCCCATTCCGCAGCGCCGGCAATGCACGAGGAGGCGGCGGGCGCGCTCGGTCTGCGCTGCCATTATCAACTGATCGAAGTCGCGGGCGCGGATCCGGCCGCCTTGCGCGCGATGCTTGACGGCGTGCGGCGGCTCGGCTTTGCCGGGGTCAACGTCACCTTTCCCTACAAGGAGGCGGTGGTCGAACTGCTCGACGAACTCGCGCCTGGCGCCGCCGCGATGCAGGCGGTCAACACGGTGGTGGTTCGCGACGGCAGACTGATCGGCCACAATACCGACGCGACAGGCTTTGCGCGGGCAGCGGCCGATCTCGTTGCCGAATCCCGTCCTGGCCCGGTCGCCGTGATCGGTGCGGGCGGTGTCGGCAAGGCAATCGCCTTTGCATTGGCTGGTTTGGGCGTGTCCGAAGTGCGTATCTTCGATACCGAGCGCGTCAAGGCTGATACGCTCGCGAACCTGCTGCGTGGCCACAAGGGCATCGTCGTGGCCGAGAGCGTTGAAGCCGCGCTGAACGGCGCGGCCGGTCTTGTCAACGGGACACCTGTCGGCATGTTGCCGAACCGGGGCATGCCAGTGCCGGAAAGGCTGCTGCATGCGGGTTTTTGGGTCGCCGATGCCGTCTATTCGCCGCTGTTCACGCCGCTATTGATGGCGGCGCAGGCGAAGGGCGCGCGCATCATGACCGGGCGCGAGCTGGCGATCTGCCAGGCCGCCGATGCCTTCGAACTGTTCACCGGGCTTGCGCCGTCCGTGGCCGTGGTGGGAGATGCCTTCGACCGGGTGATGGCGGCGCGGCGCGACGCCTCTTGCGTGGCCTGATGACGAGGCGGCCGAGACAAGGCTGCTACGAGAATCGAGAGAGTAAGGGAAAGTGGGGCTTTTCGATCGGCTGCTTCAATTGCTGGTTACTATTTCGTGCATGAGGCGTTCGGCAAGAGCCTTCGTCAGCTCACGCTGTTTTCGGAAATGGGAGGCGAGGCCCCGGCCTTTTCGCAATCTCGGGGGTCAAGGCCGCGTGCGATGCGCTCAGTGTTACCGGGGCGTAAACGGACGCGTCCCTAATTGAGTGGAATTTGAGCGCAATAGCCCGGTTCCGACTTTACGGAATCATCGCAACCACTCGTTATAGATTGAAGCCTGTCGCGCGCTTGCCTTGAAATCTGTCGCGCTTGAAGGTCTGAGTATGGGGCTGACGAAATCATATCTACAGGATCTCGACGAGGCGATCCTGCGCGGCACCGATGAGAGCCGCGAGCGGGCGCTGTGGCACGCGACCGATCTTCTGATCGCGGGCAGTTACAGCGAAGAAGAGGTGTTGACCTTCGGCAAGGTGATCGGCCGGCTCGCGGACGAGATCGAGGTCGAGGTCCGGGCTCAGCTTTCCGAACGGCTCGCGCGGTACGACGCCGCGCCGGTCAATGTCATCCACAAGCTCGCATTCGACGACGCGATCGAGGTCGCAAGGCCGGTGCTCGAGCAATCGACGCAGCTCGACGACGAGACGCTCGTCGCCAATGCCTGGAGCAAGAGCCAGTCGCACATGCTGGCGATCTCCAGGCGCAAGTCGCTCGGCGAGTCCGTTACCGATGTGCTGGTCGCACGCGGCGACAGCGACGTGGTGAGCTCGCTGGCCGGCAATAACGGCGCGAGTTTCTCCAGCCCGGGCCTGCTGCACATGGTCAAGCGTGCGGAGGGCGACTCGATCCTCGCCGAACAGCTTGGCCTGCGCAAGGATATCCCGCGGAACCTGTTCCAGCAGCTGATCGCCAAGGCGACCGACGACGTGCGCAAGCGGCTCGAGAGCGAACGTCCGGAGATGATGGAGACGATCGGCGCCTCCGTCGTCGACGTCGCGGGCGATCTGCAATCAAAATTCGGCCCGATGTCGCGCGGCTATTTTGTCGCCAAGCGGCTCGTGACGGCGCAGCATCGCCTCGGCAATCTGAACGAGGCCAGCATCGCCGGCTATGCCCGGGCGCACAAGCTCGAGGAGGCCACGATCGGGCTGTCGCTATTGTGCGCACTGCCGGTCGACGTGATCGAGCGGGTGCTGGTGAACCGGGACCAGCAAATGCTTCTGGTTCTGTGCAAGGCGCAGGATTTTTCGTGGGACACCACCATGGCGCTGCTGTTCGTCACGGCGAAGGACCATCGCATCACGGCGAGGGACCTGGGCGACCTCGAGCGCGAATTCGGTCGGCTCAATCTTGCGACCTGCAAGAGCATTCTCAAATTCTACCAGTCTCGCCGGGATGCAGACCCGGCGGAACCGAGCCGCGAAGCGCGGCTTGCCATCAACTGAACCCGGAACAGGCAGAGGATACGACCATGAGCTCAGCTCTTCTCCGCTCCGAGGGCGACGCCCAGCCCGATCGGCCGCCGGCAGAGATGGCCTGGCAGGTGCTCGAAGCCGCGAACGACCTCGGCGACGGGGCGACGGTCGAGGCCTGCCGCCGGGTCATCGACGCGGATTTGCGCGGCGAGCCCGCATCGCCTTCCGACCTGCAGATCGTCATCCACTATTTCAGGTGATCGGAGTCTATCCCGCGCCAAGCGCGACCGCGATGCTGTAGGTCGCAAGGCTCGCCGCGTAAGCCAGCGCCAGCATATAGCCGAAAGTAAGCGCCATATATTTCCAGCTTCCGGTCTCGCGCCGGATCACGGCGAGCGTTGAAGCGCATTGCGGCGCGAAGATGTACCAGGCGAGCAGCGACAGCGCGGTCGCGAGACTCCATTTGCCAGCCAGCGTCTGCCCGATCTGCTCGGCCGCTTCTTTTCCGCCTTCGATTGCATAGACGGTGCCGAGCGCGGCCACCGCGACCTCGCGCGCCGCCATGCCCGGGATCAGCGCGACCGCGATCTGCCAGTTGAAGCCGATCGGCAGCAGCAGCGGCTCCACCGCCTTGCCGATCATTGCAGCCAGGCTGTAGTCGATCGCGGGCCCTTCCGCGCCCGCGGGCGGCTGCGGGAAAGACGCCAGGAACCAGATCAGCACCATCATCGAGAAGATCGTGGTGCCCGCGCGCTGCAGGAACATCTTGGCGCGGGTGTAGATGCCGATCGCGATGCTCCTGAAGCGCGGCATCTTGTAGTCGGGCAGTTCCAGCATGAAGGGCGCGGGCTGATAGTCGCGCCACATGAGGAATTTGATCAGGAAGGACATGCCGAGCGCGCTCGCGATGCCGGCCGCATAGAGGCCGAACATCACGAGCCCCTGCAGATTGATCCAGCCCCCGATCAGCTTCGGCGGAATGAAGGCCGAGATGATCAGCGTGTAGACGGGGATGCGCGCCGAGCAGGTCATCAGCGGTGCGATCAGGATCGTGGTCAGGCGGTCGCGGCGGTTGTCGATGACGCGGGTCGCCATGATGCCGGGGATGGCGCAGGCGAAGCTCGACAGGAGCGGAATGAAGGCGCGGCCGTGCAGGCCCGCGCCGCCCATGATGCGGTCCATCAGGAACGCCGCGCGCGCCATGTAGCCGAAGTCTTCGAGCAGCAGGATGAACAGGAAGATGATGATGATCTGCGGCAGGAACACGATGACGCTGCCGACGCCGGAGATGGCGCCGTTCTGCAGGAAGCTTTGCAGAAGTCCGGCCGGCAGCGTGTCGTGCACCCATTGGCCGAGGGCGTCGAAACCCGCCGACAACAGTTGCATCAGCGGCTGCGCCCAGGCGAAGACGGCCTGGAACATCACGAACAGGATGAGCAGCAGGATCGCGAGCCCGCCGACCGGATGCAGCACGATCGCATCGATCCGCGCCGTCCAGGTGTCGGGCCGCGCCGGCTGGCTGACACTCAAGGCGATGATGCGGTCGGCCTCGCGCTGGGTCGCGCGCAATTCGGAGACGGTGAGCGGCTGCCAGAGGTTTTCGCGCGGCTTGGCCGGCGCCTGCGCCAGGAGTTCGTCGGTCAGGCGCAGCAGATCGGCGGTGCCGCCCTTGCGCACCGCGATCGAGGTGACGACGGGCACGCCGAGTGCCTCGGAAAATCTGGCCACGTCGACGGTAACGCCGCGGCGCGTTGCGATGTCGAACATGTTGAGCACGAGCGCGATCGGCCGGCCTGTGCTCTTCAGCTCGAGCAGGAGGCGGATGGTCAGCCGCAGGTTGGTGGAATCGGCGACGCACAGCACGAGGTCGGGCAGGGCCTCGCCGGAGGCGCGGCCGAGCACGATGTCGCGGGTGATCTCCTCGTCAGGGCTGCGGCCGCGCAGCGAATAGGTGCCGGGCAGGTCGACCACGGAAACCTGACGGCCCAGCGGCGTCACGAACGACCCTTCCTTGCGCTCCACAGTGACGCCGGGATAGTTCGCGACCTTCTGCCGGCTGCCCGTGAGCGCGTTGAACAGCGAGGTCTTGCCGCTGTTCGGCGTGCCCACCAGGGCGAGATGCATCAAAGAGGCTTCCATGTCTGTATCTGTCCAGCCGCGCTCAAGCGACGATGATGGCCATGGCCTCGCGCCGGCGAACCGCGATCGTGACATTCTCGACGCGAACCGCGATCGGATCGCCGCCGACAATGCCCTCATGCAGAACCTCGACCCGGGCGCCTTCGACGAAGCCGAGCTCGATCAGCCGGCTTTCGAGTTCGACGTCGGAAAGCGCCGAGCCTGAGTCGCCCGCCGCCAGGTGCTGAATCACGCCCGAATAGCCGCGTTTGGCCAGTCCCAGCGGGAATTGCTGCTTCGTTCCATTAGCTTCGGTCATGGGCTGTATTTTCAATCGGAAAGCGACAGGTCAAGCGCCCTAGCCCGGACGCCATTGCACCTTAGAGCGATTATAAGGAGAGACCCTTCTACCGATGCAAGATGCGACACGAATGCGCCACCGCCGCGTCGCGCTTTCGGCCACAAGTCGGCGGTTCCGGCCTCGATCCCTCACGTTTCCGAGAAACCATTCTGCCTTGGAATTTTGGCGGCAGCCCGGGGTGACAACCTGACGTGGAGCAACCGCACCAAGCAGCAAACAGGAGGCTCGCATGACCAGACTTGCGATCAGGTTGGTGACGCTGACATTTTTCTCGGCAGGAATAACCGCAACACTTATTGCAACTGGGCCGATGATACCGGCCTTTGCTGCCGGCGGAGGAGGCGGCGGCGGTGGTGGTGGCGGTAGCAATGACGATATCATGCGGCCGTCCGGGGCGTCGCAGCCTCCGTCTCCCCCAGCCACGCGCTCAACCCATCGGACCAAGAGAGCCAACAAGCAATCCTTCCTCAGCGACCCGGCCTTCACCGAAGGGTACCGTGCGGCCTATTCGACAATTTATGACCGCAACGACTATGCGTCGGCCATCGATCAGCTCAGGGCGCTTGGCCACGACGAATATGCCAACGTCGCCAACCTGATCGGCTATTCCTATCGTAAGCTCGGCGACTACGCTCAGTCGCAGGTCTGGTACGAGCGTGCGCTGAAATCCGACCCGAACCACGTCCTGACCTGGAACTATTACGGTCTCTGGCAGATCGAGCAGGGCAACCGCGAGCAGGCCGAATATCATTTGACTCGCATCGCGGAAATCTGCGGCACCGATTGCCAAGAGTATCGAACGCTCGCATCCGCGCTGGAGCAGCCGCCGGGCACCGGCCTCGTCTATTGATCACATCTGCTTGATGACGGTGCGCGCACCGGCGGTGCGCTCCCGAGCGGCGGTGCTCACAGTCAGGTGAGTGTAAGCTTCATGTCAGGAATAGCCGTTCCGAGACGGGTTGACAGCAAACGCGGTGCAATCGCGCATGCGCGATTGCAGGAGTCGTGCATGGTCAAGTCTTCGATTTCCGGCACCGCGAGCTCCGAATATCGCTCGCTCGCCGCCGCGCTGGCGCAGCCGCCGGGCAGCGGTCTCGTCTACTAGACGCCGCCGGTTGAAACGAAACGGGCGCGCTTCACCAGGGTGAGGCGCGCCCTTTTTCTTAGGTCCGAAACTTGTTTATTG
>Ga0070684_100002381_pt1 | contig 13855 bp, 14 predicted proteins | sample KBSC723LmetaG_FD_65653 | JGI IMG/M metagenome (GOLD analysis project Ga0070684, IMG submission 65653) | Corn rhizosphere microbial communities from Kellogg Biological Station, Michigan, USA - KBS C7.2-3L metaG | ecosystem: Host-associated > Plants > Roots > Rhizosphere ...
TCGCGCGAATGCGCGCCAGATCACCGGTTCCGCGAAGCAATCCAGAGGCAACGAAACCTGGACTGGGTTGCTTCGTCGCCTGCGACTCCTCGCAATGACGACGACGAGGTTCCATCACGCCGTCGCGCTGACGCGGTGATAGTCGCCGGCGCCCGCGGGGGTGATCGGCAATCCGCCGTCGGCGTATTCGTTCAGCTTGTTGCGCAGCGTGCGGATCGAGATGCCGAGAATGTTCGCGGCGTGGGTGCGGTTGCCGAGGCAATGCTTCAGCGTCTCCAGAATGAGATCGCGCTCGACGTCCGCGACGGTGCGTCCGACCAGGGCGCGGGTCACCTGTTCGGCGGCGAAGGTGGCGTGCGCCACCGCCGGCACGGTCTTGGGCGTATCGAGACGGTCGCCGTCCGGCGTCAGAATGGCGTCGACGCCGATCTCGTCGCCTTGCGCCATCAGCACCGAACGATGGATGGTGTTTTCCAGTTCGCGGACGTTGCCCTGCCAGCGGTTGGACGTCAGCACCCGCCGCGCATCCGCGGAGATCGGCCGCACCGGCACGCCGTTGGCCTCGGAATATTTCTTGGCGAAGTGCTGCGCCAGTTCGAGAATATCCGCCGGACGTTCGCGCAGCGGCGGTATTTTCAGGTTCACGACATTGAGCCGGAACAGCAGGTCCTCGCGGAAGCTGCCTTCGCGCACGGCGTCGGCCAGATTGCGGTTCGATGTCGCGATGATGCGGATGTCGACCGATACCGGGCGGGTACCGCCGACCCGGTCGATCACGCGCTCCTGGATGGCGCGCAGCAATTTGGATTGCAGCCGCACATCCATCTCGGAGATTTCATCCAGCAGCAGCGTGCCGCCGGTGGCTTCCTCGAATTTTCCGATGCGCCGCGCGATGGCGCCGGTGAACGCGCCCTTCTCGTGGCCGAACAGTTCGGATTCCAGCAGGTGCTCGGGAATCGCCGCGCAATTGATCGATATGAACGGCTTCCTGGCGCGGTGGGAGCGGGTGTGGACGTAGCGCGCCAAGACTTCCTTGCCGGTGCCGGATTCGCCCGTGATCATGACGGAGGCGTCGGAGCCGGCGATCTGCTGCGCCAGCTTTATCACCTTGGCCATCGCTTCGTCGCGGTAGACCAGATCGCGGGAGTCGTTGGCGACGGCGGCAAGCACTGCGGCGATCAATTCCGGATCCGGCGGCAGCGGGATGTATTCCTTGGCGCCGGCATGGATCGCGGCGACCGCGGCGCGGGCGTCATTGGAGATGCCGCAGGCGACGATCGGCACGTGAATGTGTTCGGCCTCCAGCCGCATCACCAGATCGCGGATATCGAGGCCGACATCGACCAGCAGCAGGTCGGCGCCCTTGCCGCCGCGCAAGACGCGCATCGCCTGTTCGTGGTCCTCGGCGTGGGTAACGGAAGCACCATTGTCCATGGCGATCTTGGTGGCGGTCGTAAGCTGGCCCTTCAGTGTGCCAACGATGAGAAGCCGCATGGTAATCTCCTGTTCGTCTGTTCGCGCCCGTTATGCGCGTATCGCTATAGTAGAGAGCCTCAGGTGCGTTCCGCCTTGATGATTTCCGTCATGGTCACGCCCAGCTTGTCTTCCACCAGAACCACTTCGCCGCGCGCCACCAGCCGGTTGTTGACGTAGATGTCGATGGCTTCGCCGACGCGGCGATCGAGCTCCAGCACGGTGCCGGGTCCGAGCTTCAGCAATTCGCCGACATCCATCTTGGAGCGGCCGAGCACCGCCGAGACTTGCACCGGCACGTCGAACACGGCTTCCAGGTCGGCCGCGACCCGCGACGCCTGTTCGTCCTCGTGATAGGCCACGTCATCGATCGCCGGCACATCAGCGGCATTGAGATCCGGAAGCGGAACCTGTGCGTCGGTGTCACTCATGGTTCATTCCTCATAGCCCGGGTTCCACCTGATTGCGGGACGCTATGTAGCGCCCGACAAGTTCGTTGATCTTTGCTTCGATCGCCGCGCGCTCGAGCAGGACGCCGCCATCGGCCCACTCGATCTTGCAATCGCCGGTCTCGATGTCCGGCTCGGCCAGGATCACCAGGCGGCCCTGGAAACCGCTTTGCTTCGCCAGCCGCTCGATCCGCTCGCGTGCGGCCTCGTAAAGCGAATCGTTGATCCGGACCACGAGATGCGGCGTCGAGACCAGATGCGAAAAACAGTCGCTCACCAAGCCGGTGATCTCGCCGAGCGGCTCCGAGGCAATCAGTTCACTGCACAGCTTGCGCGCCACCGCGACCGCGACGTCGACGGCTTCGGTCTCCATTCGGGTTTCAATGCCGGAGAAGCGCGTCGCGATGCCCTGGATGGCGATCCCGATCTCCTCAAGCGCCAGCGCGGTGCGGCGGTCGCTTTCCGCCTTGGCCTCGCGCTGCCCGGCATCGAACCCGTCGCGATAGGCGCGGGCCTCGGCGGAAGCGATCTTCTGCGCGATTTCCGACGGCGTGGCGGGCCGCTCGCGCGTCTTGTCCGGCGCGGAGAAGTCCATGTCGAACAGGAATTTTGCGGGTGCGGCCATCAGTACACCAGCTCGTCGTCGGCGCGGTTCTTGGTCAGCATGATTTCGCCCTTGGCCGCGAGGTCCTTGGCAAGATTGACCAGCAGCGCCTGGGCCTCGTCGACGTCGCGCAACCGTACCGGTCCGAGCGCCGCCATGTCGTCGAGCAGCATCTTGCCGGCGCGCGACGACATGTTGCCGAGGAAGAAGCCGCGGACATCCTCGTTGGCGCTCTTTAGCGCGACGCCGAGCTTGTCCTTGTCGATGTGGCGCATCAGCGTCTGCGCCGACCCCGAGTCCAGCTTGACCAGATCGTCGAAGGTGAACATCAGCGCCTTGATGCGTTCGGCCGACTCGCGGTTCTCTTCTTCCAGCGACGTGATGAAGCGGGTTTCGGTCTGGCGGTCGAAATTGTTGAAGATCTCGGCCATCACCTCATGGGCGTCGCGGCGGCGGGTCTGCGACAGGTTCGACATGAATTCGACGCGAAGCGTCTGCTCGACGCGCTCGATCACTTCCTTCTGCACCGCCTCCATTCGCAGCATCCGGCCGATCACGTCGAGCGCCATGTCCTCGGGCAGGATCGCGAGCACGCGCGCGGCGTGCTCGGGCTTCAGCTTCGACAACACCACGGCGATGGTCTGCGGATATTCATTCTTGAGATAGTTGGCGAGCACCTCTTCCTGGACGTTGGAGAGTTTCTCCCACATGTTGCGGCCTGCCGGCCCGCGGATTTCGTCCATGATGCCGGTGACGCGCTCGGAAGGAAGATACTGCTGCAGCAGCCGTTCGGTGGCATCGAAAGTGCCCATCAACGCGCCGGACGCCGACATCCGCGACACGAATTCGAGCAACAGGTCTTCCACCACTTCGGCCTCGACGGTGCCGAGCGTCGACATCACCATTGACAGTTCGCGCACCTCGTCGTCGTCGAGCAGCGACCAGACCTTGCCGCCATATTGCTCTCCCAGCGCCAGCATCAGGATAGCGGCGCGTTTCGGGCCGCTCATCGCCGGGCCCTTCGGGCGATTGCCCTGCCGGCTCGCCAAATTGGCGATGACGGTGGCGATATCGCTGGAGTTTGTGGTTTGCGGTACGGCCATGTCAGATCACGCTGCCGGCTCGGTTAGCCATTGACGAACAATGTTGGCGGTTTCGTTGGGATTGCGCTCGGCGAGTTCGCCGACGCGATGCACCGACTGCGCATGAACCTGGCCCTGAACCTGGGCGACGTCGATCATCTGCGCGGTGGCGTTGACGCTGGGAATAAGGTTCTGGCCTGCGGGCTGGGCGCTGCCGTCGGTCAGGGCCGACATCGAGCCTGCGCCGGACGAGGATACCTCCTCGGAAGCGAGGATGCGCCTGACCAGCGGCCGGATCACCATGAACAACACCACAAGACCGAGCAGCATCATGACGCCGAGTTCGATGACGTACATCACGTCGTCCTTGGTGAATTGCAGCATGCCGAGCAGGCCGGCCGGCTCGGCGACCGGGACCACCAGCGGCGCTTCGGCGAATTTGAGGTTCACGACCTCGACCTGGTCGCCGCGCTTCTGATCGAAGCCGATCGCCGAGCGCACCAGCGCTGCGATGCGATCGAGCTGTTCCTTGCCGCGCTCTTGATAGACCATCTCGCCTTTGTCGTTCTTGGAATAACTGCCGTCGACCAGCACGGCGACCGAGATGCGGTTGACCCGTCCGGCCTCGGTCACTTCGGTCTTGGTGGTGCGGGAAATTTCGTAATTGTTGGTTTCCTCGGTTTTCTTGCTCTGGTCGCGCGCGGGCGTCGCGTTGTCCTGGCGCTGATTGCCCGGCAATTCATTATTGACGGTGACCTGACCGCTATTGTCGGCGGTCGCGCTGGATTCTTCCCGGGTCTGGCTCGAGCGCAGCACCCGGCCTTCGGGATCGAAGCGGTCGGAGGTCTGGGTAACCTTGTTGTAGTCGAAATCGGCGGAGAGCTGGACGCGGGCGCGGCCGGCGCCGACCACCGACGACACGATCGCCTCGATCTGATTGCGCATCCGCTTCTCGAATCCGGCCCGGCGCTCGTCCCCGATGGCATTATCGTCGCCGCTGGCGCCGTCAGCGAGCAATTGACCGGCTTCGTCGACGATCGATACCCGCTGCGGCTTCAGGCCGTTGACGGCGGAGGCGACCACGTGGCGGATGGCGCGAATCTGCTGCGGCTCGAGCGACCCGCGCACGCGCACCACGATCGAGGCCGATGGTTCGGGGGTCTCGCGCGAAAACAGCGGCCGCTCCGGCAGCACCAGATGGACCCGGGCCGCCTGGATGCGGTCGATGGCGCGGATGGTGCGGGCAAGTTCGCCCTCGAGCGCGCGCAAATGATTAATGTTCTGGACGAAGCTGGTGGTACCGAGCGCGTCGGATTTGTCGAAGATTTCGTAGCCGACCCCGCCGCCCTTGGGCAAGCCGCCCTCGGCAAGCTTCATGCGCAGCCGCGTGACCTTGTCCTTCGGCACCATGATCACCGCGCCATCGTTGCGCAGCTCGAAGGGAATCGCCTGGCGCTCCAGGTCCTTGATGATACCGGAGGAATCCTCGAAGCTGAGGTCGGTAAAGAGGGTGGTCATCTGGGGCGTCGTGACGCGCATGATGACAAACGCGAAGAAACCGATCAGCGCGGTTGTCACCGCGACCATCGCCATCAACCGCGAAGCGCCCAGACCTTTCAGGAAGCCACCAATACCCTGCAAACCAACCGCCCCTCAGATTCGGCCCCGAGAGCCGACTGGGCAATTATTGCCTATGGGATGGTTTCGATATGGTTAACGAAGGTTAAGTGCCGTGGCGAAAGTTCAGCATGAAAAAAATCGGCTTCGCAAAGCGAGGCCGATTTTCGTCAAATGCCGTCGGTTCTGGCGGGGCGCTTACTGGCGATATTGCTGGATGCGGGTGGTGCGCAGTCCTGCAAGGCCATGCTGATCGATGGAAAACTGCCAGGAAAGGAACTCGTCGACGGTCAGCGTGTAGCGGCTGCAAGCCTCCTCAAGGGAGAGCAGGCCGCCGCGGACCGCGGCAACGACTTCGGCCTTACGGCGAATTACCCACCGTTTGGTCCCGGGCGCGGGCAGATCCGCAATTGTTAACGGACTACCGTCAGGCCCGATGACGTATTTTACCCTCGGGCGATGGGGTTCTGTCATGGCGTACTCACAAACTCTCAACCACCTGAACTCACCGGAACAACCTACGCCCCGCGACTTAAAATTTGCCTAAGCCCAAGGCTTCAATACGAATCTCCTTGAAAATGCTTACCAAGAGTTTCGTCCCGGCATCTCAAGGCGCCGGGCCGAAGCGGGATGTGACTCAATCATTAATTCGAAGGCTCGATCGCGGGAGCCGGCGGTGTTGCGGACCCGTGTCCCGAATCCGAAGAACCACCACACTAGTTGGCGGCGATGCTCCTGATCTGATTGACGGTGTAGGTTTGGCCGTTGATCGACAGTAACGGGGGCGACTGGGTGAGATCGACCGAATCGACCACGCCTTGTATCTGGGTGGAGACCGCCACCGCATTGCCCGCGGTGTCGGCTGCGGTAGCCGTCAGCGTGTACTTGCCATCCGGCCATTGCGTGCCGTCATTGCCCTTGCCGTCCCAGCTAAAGGCTTGATTGCTGCCGGCGTTGACGGCGTAGTTGCCGGTGAAGACGGTTTGCCCGGTGCTGTTGGCGATGGAGATGGTGACATTGGAATTGGTCGGAACGCCCAGATTCCAGGTGGCGGAAGCGTTGGTCAGGGCCGCGGTGCTGCCGTCGACCACCGCGGTCTTGCCGACGAAAGTCAGCGCCTGCGTCGATTGCGCGGTCTGCTGCAGCGACACCAGCGTGGTCAGCTGATCGTTGGTCTTGAGCTGCTGCTCCACGGATGCGAACTGCACCAGCTGCTGGGTGAACTGGTTGGTGTCCAGCGGCGAGAGCGGATCCTGGTTCTGCAATTGCGTTGTCAGCAGCGTCAGGAATGTTTGAAAGTTTCCGGCAAGCGTCGAGCCGGTGGTCGAATTCAAAGACCCCGAGGACCCGGATGATGAGGTCGGTAGCGGTGTCGTCCCCGAAACGACCTGGCTGGCCACGCCTGCTGCTGCTGTCATGTTCGTCTCCTCAAACCCTGATGTCCACGCCGCTGCTCGATCCGAGCATGCGGCCATATGTTCGTCCCGCAACCGCCGCGGGGATCGTGTCTTCGTCGCTGATGACCAGCCGTTGCGCGTTGCGACCGGTTTCGTTGCCGTTGTCCTGTCCGGAAGAAGACTGGTCGCGCAGGCTGAACTGCAGGCCGCCATTGCCGGTCTTGAAGCCGGCTTCATCGAGCTGGCGCTGCAGCTGGGGTGCATCCTGGCGCAACATCGACAGCGTTTCCGGTTTTTCGACCGTCAAATGCGAGGTGACCTGGCCGTTGCGATCGACGTCGATGCGAACGTCGATGCGGCCGAGATCGGCCGGATCGAGCCGGATGTCGAAACGGCTCTTGCCGCTTCGTGCCGATACCGCGATCTCGAGCGCGAGCCCGCTCCATGGCACGGCCGCATTCGTGGCCGGCGTGACACTCAATGGTCCGACGAGAGCGGCGGGGGCCGCCACGGCGGGGAGTTGCGGCTGGATCGTTCCGGTCGCCTGCACGGCTGCGTCGGATGCATCGGTCGGCGCGGGCGCTGTCGCGATGATCGGCGAATGCTCATGGGGCGCCGCGGTGGCTGCCGGCGTCGATGAAGAGGCGGCGGAAGGATCAGCCTTCGCCGCGTCAGCCACGCCATTTCGGGTCTCCGGCCTGGCTGCGACGGCCGTTGGCGGCGCGACATCGTTGTGAGCCGCCTCGGCCGGCGTGGCCGATGCGGACGGATCGGGCGTGGCCGGCGCGATATCCGGGGCGCCCGATGCCGCGGTCTTGCTTGGCGCCGCGACTGGCGCCTTGAGGGGCGCGGTTTTCGGTGTAGCGCGTGCCGTCGCGGCGACAGCCGTCGCCAAGGCCACATCGGTTACCGCGGTTGCAACGGTCTGCGTTGCCTGTTGCTTCACGGGCGCGGCTGCCGCCGCTTGCACCGCGATCTTTGCGGTCGCGGCCGCATCCGAGGCGGTTGGGATAGCGGCTGTCGATGTGATAGCGACTGCCGGTGCGGCCGCGTCGATTGCTGCGCCCGTGTCGGCTGCTGCGAACTTGACCTGTGCTGACGTTGCAGCCGATCCGGATGTGGCCGACGAACTGGCAGCAATTGCCGCCGCCGCAATCGCAAGCGGCGCCGTGGCATTGCCGGCCGAAGGCGTTGCCGCGGGAATATCCACCAGCGCGATGGGGACGGGGATCACAACGGCGACCGCGTTCGGCGTCGTCACGGACGGTTCGCCCGGCTGCGCCGGGACGGCAGCAACCGTTGCAGCATCGGCTGCAGAAGTTTGCCCGGAAGAGGACTTTTCAGCTGATTGCGGGGCGCTGGCTTTCAGGACGCCGGCTTTCAAGCCGCTGGACTTCGCCGTGGGGCGCTGGAGCGCATCAGCATCGGCATTGCTGTCGGCGTTGGTATCGGAGAGCTGTTTGGCGGTGGCGTCGCGATCGTCGGAATTCTTCGGTGCTGCCTGGTCGGCAGCCGTGGCGTCACGCGATCGTGCGTGGTCCGCCGCGGTTGCCGAAGCATCGTCGGAGCGGCGCTGCGACGCGGATGGCTGCTGGGCGGTCGAGGCCGCGCGGTCATTGCCGGTGTCGGTGCTGCTGTCGATCAGGGTCCCGAAATGATCGTTTCCGGACGATTGGTCGGACCGCGTGGGCTTCGGCGGCGCGGTCTGAAAAGACACGCTTGTGACTGCTTCTGACGTGACGCTATGCACGGGGCGGCCTCTTGCAATGAAACTGGAACTGAGATCAGCAAGGACCGGGCCACCCCTAGCCATAAAAAATATCAATGTATTTCAATGGCTTATAAGTGCGTGCGGGATACCACAGAGCCGTCGTGGCGATCCCCTTTTCTGCCCGGCGGCAAGATTTGCCGTCTGCCGCATGCAAAAGCGGTTGGCGTGATTGCCTCCCGGGAATACGGCCTATATTAGAGACTAGCTTTTCAGCCGTTTCCGATAAGGCGGATTGGCTTTTTTCGGAACCGCTCCAAGGCTTTCTAGGCTCGGAGTGGCTTTCTAATCGCAAAATGGCTTCCTGACCGCGAAGCGTTTGACGTCACCGCGATCGCATCGATGACCGTAACCATGCTCAACAGTCTGGATATCGAAGGCCGTCCGCAGGACACCAGGGTTGTCGTCGCCATGTCCGGTGGCGTCGATTCCTCGGTGACCGCCGCGCTGCTGAAGTCCGAGGGTTACGACGTCGTCGGCATCACGCTGCAGCTTTACGATCATGGCGCGGCAACCCATCGCAAGGGCGCCTGCTGCGCCGGGCAGGATATCCACGACGCCCGCAACGTCGCCGACCGGCTCGGCATTCCGCATTACGTGCTGGACTACGAAAACCGTTTTCGTGAATCGGTGATCGACAATTTCGCCGCCAGCTACGTCTCCGGCGAGACGCCGGTGCCTTGCATCGAGTGCAACCGCTCGATCAAGTTTCGCGATTTGCTGGCAACCGCGCGCGAGCTTGGCGCCTCCGTGCTCGCCACCGGGCATTATGTCGCTTCCCACCGCATGGGCGACGGCACCCGCGCGCTGACCTGTGCCGCCGACGCCGATCGCGACCAGAGCTATTTCCTGTTTGCGACCACGCGCGAGCAACTCGATTATCTGCGCTTTCCATTGGGCGACATGAGCAAGCAGCAGACGCGCGAACTGGCGCGGCGCTTCGGATTGGCGGTCGCGGACAAGCAGGACAGCCAGGACATCTGCTTCGTGCCCACCGGGCGCTACACCGACATCATCGGCCGGTTGAGGCCGAACGCCATCGAGCCCGGCGATATCGTCGACCTCGATGGCCATACCATCGGCCGGCATCAGGGCATTGTTCATTTCACCGTCGGCCAGCGGCGGGGATTGGGCATCGCTGCAAGCGCGCCGCTCTATGTGGTGCGGCTGGAGGCAGCCAGCCGCCGCGTCGTGGTCGGCCCGCGCGAGGCCTTGCGGATGGATCGCATCGTGCTGCGCGATGTCAACTGGATCGGTGACGGCGCGCTCGATCGCGCGGTCGGCGAGGGTCTCGAGATTTTCGTGCGGGTGCGATCGACCCGCGCGCCGCAGCCGGCGTGGCTGCGCGCGGCCGATGGCGGATATGAAGTCGAGCTGGTCGCGGGCGAAGAGGGCGTGTCCCCGGGACAGGCCTGCGTGTTCTACGATGCACCCTCAGGGCAGGCGCGCGTGCTCGGCGGCGGGTTCATCCAAAGCGCGACCGCAAAGAGCGCCGCGGCCAAAGGCCCGGCGCGGCCGCAGCCACTCGTCGAGGCAATGCGCGGATAAAATTTCGAGGCGCGGGGGCATGGCTGCAGATATCGACCGCGCGGGGGTCGCAAGGGCTTATGGGCGCTGGGCGCCGGTCTACGATCTGGTGTTTGGCAAGGTTTTTGACCACGGCCGCCAATCGACCATCGTGGAAGCCGACAAGATCGGCGGGCGGATACTCGATGTCGGCGTCGGCACGGGATTGTCGCTGTCGGATTATTCGCCGACCACGAAATTGTGCGGCGTCGATATCTCCGAACCGATGCTGCGCAAGGCGCAGAGCCGCGTGCGGGCGCTCGGTCTTCGCAACGTCGAGACGCTCGCGGTGATGGACGCCAAGAATCTGGCATTCGCGGATTCGTTCTTCGACGCCGTGGTGGCGCAATATGTCATCACCGCGGTGCCGGATCCGGAAGCCACCCTCGACGATTTCATCCGCGTGCTGAAACCCGGCGGGGAACTCATTCTGGTCAATCACATCGGCGCCGAGAGCGGCCCGCGCCGCATCTTCGAACTGGCGTTCGCGCCGCTGGCACGGCGGCTCGGCTGGCGGCCAGAATTTCCATGGGCGCGCCTGGCCGATTGGGCGGCAAAACACGGCGGCGTCAGCCTGACCGAGCGCCGGCCGATGCCGCCGATGGGGCATTTCTCGCTAATCCGCTACCGCAAATCCTGAGGTTTCCGATTTTTTCAGGGAACCCCGGCGCATGCGGGCCGTTTTCCCTGCATGCAGATCAAACACACGCTCTTTCTCTCATGCGTGCTGACGGCTGCGTCCGGCGTCGCGGGCGCGCAATCTCCACCTTCGCCGGCGACGCCGCCGGCCCGAACCGCGCCGCCATCAATTGCGCGCGCCAATGATTGCGCGCCGATGCAATCGGTGCCGCCGCGGGGCACCGTCGCGCCGGAGGGCACCACCACCGGCCAGCGGGCGGCGGAGCCGCTCGGCGACAAGCTCGCAAGATCCGATGGCGTGCTGTGCCCGCCCGCGGGCGTTGACCCGGAAATCCACGCGCCCACCCCCGATACCGGCAATACGCCGGTGATCCCGCCGCCCGGCAGCCCCGGCGGCGATCCCAACGTGCGGCCGAAATAGACGCTGACTGCACGCAGTTGGCGGAACAAAGCGATTTCGAGCGAAGTGGGTTCGCGTGTAGAAAACGCGTCAAACAAGGAAATAGAACTTCGGTTCTGATGCAATCAGAACCGAATAAGCCCGATCCGGGTTTGCTTGACATGCCCAAGACCTGCTTCTTATATGCCGCGCGTTCGCGACTGCGGTATATCAGCCGCGCCGGCGGACGCCGTGGCGGGGTAGCTCAGCTGGTTAGAGCACGGGAATCATAATCCTGGGGTCGGGGGTTCGAGTCCCTCTCCCGCTACCAGAATTCATAAAAATATCAGTACCTTGCAAAGAAGCCGTCGGATGCACGGGGGTGTCAACGTCCACCGTCGCAAATCCGTCGCAAGGATTCAAAAAAGATGGGTGAACTCGTCTGATATCGGCCACAACTTCGGCAGGTCATTCGGGCGAACGAGCGGAATCCTTTGCCGCGCCGAAACGGCTTTCCAGAGGCACGGCAAGCGAGGTGCAGCAGACCGAGGTGAGCAGACGCTTTTCAGGCGGCCAGCGCCTTCGGATTTACTTCCCGTTTGGCGAGTTGGGTGAGCAAGGCGTCGACCCGCTTCTCTTCCTCAAGACTCAGGTGCAGCATTTTCTGCTCGTCGCGCAGATCCAGTTGGCCGGCGAGCGCCGCCGCCGTACCGTAGGCGGCAATTTCGTAATGTTCGAGCTTCTGGGCGGAGGCGATCAGGCCCGCGTCGCGAAGGTCGTCGTTGGTCAATATGGTAAGCATCTTCTTGGTTTCAGTGATGAGCGTCTGCATGGCCTGATCGGTATGCGCTGCGGGATCGGCACCATGCTTTTGCAGGATGGTCAACAATCGCTCCTTCTGGATCTCTGTTTGGGCGCGATGATGAACCAGCACGCGCTTCAAAACGGGACGCGAGGCTGCTCCCGCCATGCGCAGCAACGCGTCGGCGAGCTGCGTTTCGACACTCACCAATTCCTGCAGTTCTGCAAGATACATGTCCTTGAAATTGCTGATTTGCATGGCAAGGCCCTTTTTGTTCGTCCAGGATGCGCTCGAAATGTTCCAGGGAAGAAACCGGAAAAAAGGCGTCAGCCGCTCTCCCTCTTCCGATTCCACGTTTGCTCAACGAGATCGAAGGCCGCTCGGTTCCAACGAACTTCTGTTTCATCCGGCCATTTCGCTGACCTTGGATCAACACAGCGATTTCGTGAGATGTCGTCGTAAAGGTACCGCATTTGTTTCGAGAGGAGCCTTTGCGACAATCCGCACCGCGCGAGCAGGGCACGGATCGTCCGGGACGATCCCCTGCGAGTCCTGGCGTTGCCCGCTTCGCTGTGACGCTATGATTTCACCCGCGATTCGACGCCGGTCTATCCGATGCCTTGCTAGCCCTTGCCCGCGTACTATAAAGCCGCGCACGCTATTCCGCTTCAAGGTCCTCTAGTCTGACCCCACGTCCTGCGCGGAGGCTGTTCCGTGCCTGTTCGATACGACGCAAGAAGCGTGGATCATGCTCGAGACGGTATTCGAACCAGTCTTCTTCCGATTCGAAACCGATCAGCACACCCGCCGGCTTGCCGTGGCGGGTGATGACGATCTCCTGCGTCTCTGCCTCGCGAAGAAACCGAGACAGATCGTCCTTGATTTCGGACAATGGAACTTCCTTCATTCCGGATCTGCGAACTGTACGAGCCATGACTCGGCCTCCGATTTGGCCACGACCGCCAAAACCTCGACGGTCGCGCCGGAAACGTCATAGAACACCCGAACTTCGCCAACGCGCAGCCGATATTGCGGACGGAGCAGTCCTCGCAACCGCTTGATGCGACTACGGCTCGTTTTCTCGGGCTCGTGTCTCAGGTGCGTTTCAAGCGCAGTCCGCACGGTCGCCCGAACGTGGGCCGTCAGCCTCCTGAGGTCCTCGACGGCTTCAGGAGCGAGAACGATGGCGAAAGGCATTCTGGCCAGATTATAGCCAGATTTGCAGGCGCGTCAAACGCAGGAAAGCCCGCCTCGAACGCGAACGATTGCGCAGCAGCGGCTACGCTGAAGTTGCCATGGCGTGGTCTAGCGTTGAATGGCGCGCCACGGCCGACGAAGATGGGCAATATCGTTTGGCCGTGGCGCTATGATGCTGCGCGCAAGCCCGCGATATTCTATCCGGTGATTTGCCCAACTGCGTGGGCATGCTCCGACGCGACGCGTGCAGGCGCCATCATTCCGCTTCAGGGTCCTCCAGCCTGATCCCGCGTCCTGCCCGCAGGTCGTTCCGCGCCTGTTCGATACGACGCAAGAGGCGCGGGTCACGTTCGAGACGGTATTCGAACCGGTTCTCGTCTCACTCGAAGCCCGGCCGGCTTGCCCTGGCGCGAAGGGCGGCCTTCAGCGCCGCTTGCGCTGTCGCGGGCGGCGCTCCGTCAGCTGCGAGGGCGCGTAGAGGCGGACGAGTTCCTGCACCGTCGTGACAAGCCGCTCGCGCAGTTCCGAGGGTTCGACGACCTCAGCGTCGGCGCCGAGCGCGATCAGACCGGACGCGGCCCGGTCGATCGATTCAATCGGGATCGCGACGCTGAGCCAGCCGTCGGCATCCGGCAGCGTCGCCGTCTCGGCGGCCGCCCGGGCGACCAGCGAGCCGAGCACGTCGAGCTTGGCGAGGCCGCGCGCCGTCACGCGCAGCGTCGCGTTGGAATGGTAGACGCTGGTCTCGAACGCGCGTGATGATGTGACCCAGAACCGCGTCAGGTCGAAATCCTTCGGCCGTTTGAACGACTCCTCGGTCACTGCGAGGTCGATGATGTTGGAGACACGATAGGTGCGCGGCTGATCGCCGACCTGCGCGAC
>Ga0070684_100002382_pt1 | contig 13854 bp, 8 predicted proteins | sample KBSC723LmetaG_FD_65653 | JGI IMG/M metagenome (GOLD analysis project Ga0070684, IMG submission 65653) | Corn rhizosphere microbial communities from Kellogg Biological Station, Michigan, USA - KBS C7.2-3L metaG | ecosystem: Host-associated > Plants > Roots > Rhizosphere ...
CCCGTCGTCGAGTTCGTCGAGCCGGAGCCTAAGGCCATCGAGGCCGAGCCTGAGATGGAAGCCGAGTCCGAAGCCGAAACCGGTCCCATTCCCGCCGCCGAAGCTGCTGAGTTTGTCGAACCCGAGATCGAAGCGGAACCCGTGGCCGAGGTTGAAGCTCAGCCTGAGGCGTTCGCCGCGGAGCCATTTGAGGCCGTCAGTGAAGACGAGCCGCTCGAGTTGACCGAAATGCTCGCGCCCGTTTCTCATGCCGACGAGCCACCGCTCGCCGACATCCCGGGTACGGATGCCCCGGAGCCTGAGGGCGCAATTGAACCGGCGCCGGTCCATTTCTCTTGGGAAGACGGCCCGCTCCACGACGATGACGAACGCACCGAGATCGAGATCCCCGAAATCACGATCGACGAAAATGCCGGCCTCGCCGACCGGCTGTGGGCAGCCCGCGAGACCGCCGAGTCGGTCAAGGCCGGCGAGGGTCGCACCCGCTCCGCTCTCTACAAGGCGCTGTCGCTCGCCTACGATTTCGCGCTCGCCGCGCGGGCGAACCCCGAGGAATATGCCGAGCTGCTCGAGGAATCGGGCGTGAAGGCCCAGGCGCGCGCGCCGATGACTCCGATCGTCAAGCTCGTTTTCGGAATCGACTATGACAAGGCACGTCTCACGGAGTTCGCTGCGGCGCTGTCCTTTGCGCAGCGGCAGGACGTCGTCGCTGGCGGCTTCCAGGATCTGATCGAGAAGCAGCCCGGTGGGTTGAAAGCGCTGGTCGCCGCCGAGCGTCAGGCCCGCCGCCCCGAACCGCGGCCGGATACGAAGGGCGAAGTCGCGAGGGCCCGCCTCCGCTCGGCACCGACGATGTCGCTGGCTGACGTGCCTGCCGAAGAGGAATTCGCGGTCGTCGTTACCCGCCGCGGCGCCGACGGACAACACGAACCGGTCGCCATTATCGACGACGAAGCCCTGGTTGAACGCGCGATCCGCCGCGCAGCCTGAGCATTTTAGGCCGGTAGCTGCGGCTGCCGGGGTTGTCCGTTTCAGGAGGCCGGGTCTATAGGCCCGCGCGGCCCCACAGTTCCTTGGAGCAAGCTTTTTTCATGACGGCCCACACGCGCCTCGACCCGCCTTTGGTCGAGTCCATTCGCAAGGCGCTGACTGGAAATGCATTGCCAGGGGAGACCCAGGGCCTGAGCCGCGAAGCCGAGCGTGAAGCGGCCGAGTTCCTCACGCAGATCGCGGCGACGCGGCGGCGCGGTGAGCTTGCGCTGGCGATTGAATCCATCGGCGGCGAGGCCGGCAACCGCCGCATGCGCATCGGCATGGTCAACGACGACATGCCGTTCCTGGTCGATTCCGTCGCCAATGCCGTGGCCGCGAAGCAGTTGACAATCCACCGCCTGCTTCACCCCGTCGTGTGCGTCGACCGTGACTCCGATGGCGAGCTGCAGGCGGTCCAGCCGCTGTGCGGCGACAAGAACCGTCGGGAATCGATGATGTACGTCGAGCTCGACCGCGCCGACGCGCGCGGACGGCAGGAGCTTGCGGCCGACCTGCGGCGGGTGCTCGGCGATGTTCGTCTGGCGGTGCGCGACTGGGAAGCGCTCCAGCAGCAGATGCGCGACGATGCCGATGCGATTGCCGACCCTGAGGGCGCAGCGCTGCTCAACTGGTTCGCTGATGGCGCCATGACCCTGCTCGGCTACCATGTCGAGAAGCCGTACGAGACGCCGTCGAACGCGCTTGGCATCTTCAGCATCCCAGGCGCTCCGACCGACGAGGGCGGGTGTCTCGGCGCGATGCGCTATTTCGAGCGCGGCGGCGACGTGCCGCTGATGGCCAAGGCCGAGCGCAAGTCGACGGTCCACCGCCGAGTCCCGCTCGATCTCGTCGTCGTTCCGCTGAAGGACGGCGACAAGATCGTCGGCATCGGAGTCCACGCCGGCCTGTGGACCAGCGAGGCGCTTCGCGTCTCTCCGGAGAACGTGCCCGTGCTGCGCCGGCGTCTGAAGCAGCTCGACCAGGATTTCGACTTCGATCCCAAGGGGCACTCGGGCAAGGCGCTTCGGCACTCGGTCGCGTCCCTGCCGCGCGATCTGGTGATCGCCATCGACTATGAATCGCTGCGTGAGCTGGTGATGATGGCCATGTCGCTCGCCGACCGGCCGCGTCCCGCGCTGCTGCAGGTGCGCTCGATCCTCAAGGGTCAGCTCTTCACCTTCGTCTGGCTTCCGCGCGAAGAGCTCAGCACGGCTCGGAGGGTGGCGATCGCCATGCTCCTCGAAAATGAGATCGGGCGCGAGATCACGAGCTGGTCGGTCGAGCTCGGCGATGCCGACCTCGCTCTTATCCGTTACACCCAATATATCGACGAGGACGCGGCGCGACCGGACAGCGACGCGCTCGACGCGGCCGTGGTCGAGATGGTCCGCGGCTGGGCGCCGGCGGTCGAAGCCGAGCTGATTGCCGCGGCCGGAGCGCCACGCGCGACGCGCCTCGCGCTGACCTACATAAACACCTTCCCCGACGGTTATCGCGCCCGCACTGCCCCCGAGGAAGGCGCCGCCGACATCCTTCGACTGTGCGAGCTTGTCGACGAGAACGACCGTTCGGTGCGGATTTCGCGGAACGAGCATGATCCTGCGCGCCAGCTGCGGCTCAAGACCTACCGCCGCGGGGGCCTGATCCCGCTGTCCGACGTCGTCCCGGTCCTCGAGAATTTCGGCTTCCGCGTGCTCGAGGAATTCCCCAGCGCGCTGGCTGCTGGCAACGGCTATATTCACGACTTCCGCGTCGAGGTGGGCGAGGAGGCGGAGCTCGGCTCGATCCTCGACCGCACCGCCGAGATCGAGCGGTCGATCGCCGACGTGCTGTGCGGCAGCGCCGAAAACGACGAATTCAATCAGCTCGTCATTTACGCCAGTCTTGATCCGCAGGCAGTTGTGTGGCTTCGGGCCTGGTTCCGCTACTTGCGGCAGACGGGCAGCAGCTTCGGACTCGTTACCATCGTCGATGCGCTGAGGCGCGCGCCTAACGCTACGCGCGCACTGATCGGCCAGTTCATCGCGGCCCACGATCCGGCGACGAAAGACCGCGAGGGTCAGGTCGCCGAATATCGGGACCAGCTCGACCGCTCGCTCGCGAAGGTGCGCTCGATCGACGATGATCGCATCCTAAGGCGCCTGCGTTCGGTGATCGACGCGGTTTTACGCACGAATGTCTTCGCGCCCGCGGCCGACGAAGCGATCGCCTTCAAGATCGACAGCAGCAAGGTGCCGGGTCTCCCCGCACCGGTTCCGTGGCGCGAGATCTGGATCTACTCGCCCCGCGTCGAAGGCATCCACCTTCGTGGCGGCCCGGTTGCTCGCGGCGGCATCCGCTGGTCCGACCGGCGCGACGACTTCCGCACCGAGATCCTCGGCCTGATGAAGGCGCAGCTGGTCAAGAATGCGGTGATCGTGCCGACCGGGGCCAAGGGCGGCTTCTATCCCAAGCAGCTGCCGCCGATGACCAACCGCGACGCCTGGCTCGCCGAAGGCACGGAGAGCTACCGTATCTTCATCCGCTCGCTGCTTTCGGTCACCGACAATCTCGTCAACGACAAGGTCGTGCATCCGGAAAGCGTCGTGATTCACGATGGCGACGACCCTTATTTCGTGGTCGCCGCCGACAAGGGCACCGCGACCTTCTCGGACATCGCCAACCAGATTGCGCTCGACCGCAATTTCTGGCTCGGCGACGCCTTCGCGAGCGGCGGTAGCCACGGTTATGATCACAAGGCGATGGGCATCACCGCCCGCGGCGCGTGGATCTCGGTCCAGCGGCACTTCCTCGAAATGGGAGTCGACGTTCAGTCCGATCCGGTCAGCGCTGCCGGCTGCGGCGACATGTCGGGCGACGTGTTCGGCAACGGCATGCTCCTGTCCAAGTCGCTGAAGCTGATCGCCGCCTTCGACCACCGTCACATCTTCATCGATCCCAACCCGGATCCGGCGACGAGCTGGGCCGAGCGCAAGCGCATGTTCGATCTGCCGCGCTCGAGCTGGGACGATTACAACAAGGACCTGATCTCGAAGGGCGGCGGAGTCTTTCCGAGGACCGAGAAGTCCATTCCGCTCAGCGCCGAAGCGCGCGAGGCGCTTGGGACCGAAGCGAAGGTTCTCGATCCGGCGAGCCTCATCAATGCGATCCTCAAGGCGCCAGTCGACCTACTGTGGTTCGGCGGTATCGGCACCTACATCAAATCGTCCGCGCAGAGCCAAACAGATGTTGGCGATCCCTCCAACGACGCGCTGCGCGCAAGCGCATCGGAGCTTCGCGCGAAGGTCATCGGCGAAGGTGCGAACCTCGCCATCACGCAGGCTGGCCGGATCGAGTTCGCCGAGCACGGCGGACGCATCAACACCGACTTCATCGACAATAGCGCCGGAGTCGACTGCTCCGACAACGAGGTGAACATCAAGATCCCGCTCAATCGCGAAATGCGCGAGGGGGGCCTGGAGTTCGACAAGCGCAATGCGCTGCTTGCGCGGATGACCGACGACGTTGCTGAGATCGTCCTTGAGGACAATCGGCTCCAGACGCTGGCGCTGTCGATCGCAGAGGCTGGCGGCGCGACCGCGCTTCCCGCGCATGTCCGGACGATCGAGCTGCTGGAAGCCTCTGGGCGGCTCGACCGAAGGGTCGAGGGCCTCGCGTCGAGCGAGGATCTGCTGCGTCGGGTCCAGGAAAATCGCGGACTGACGCGGCCGGAGCTTGCGGTCGTGCTGTCGATCTCGAAGCTCGTCCTGCAGGATGCTGCCGAGGATCTTCGCCTTGCCGACGACGGGTTGGTGGGTCCCCAGCTGTTCGACGCATTCCCCAAGCCGATGCGCAAGGCTCACGCAGACGCGATCCGGGCGCATCGCTTGCGCAACGAGATCGTCGCGACCAAGGTCGCCAATCGCCTCGTCAACCGGCTCGGTCCCGGAATCGCTTTCGATCTCACCGAGGAAGAAGGCGCGTCACTTCAGCAGGTGGTTGCGGCGTTCCTCGTCGCCGAGCGGCTGCTCGACCTCGACAGATTGTGGTCCGAGCTGGAGCAGGACGACCTGCCGGAAACCGTTCGCATCGAACTCTTTTCGATCGCCGCCGCGAGCGTTCGTTCGCACATCGCCGACGTGCTTCGTTCGGCCGGCGGCGAGACGCGCGTCGAGAAGCTGTGCGCCCTGCTCGAGCCTGGGGTGCGAAAGATCTCGGCTGCTGCAACCAAGCTGATCCGCGCCGAGGTGCGCAACGAGGCGGTGGCGCGCCGCGACCGCTTGCTCGCACTCGGCGCAAGCGACGACATCGTGCGGCTGCTGGTTCGCCTCTACGAACTCGATGGCGTCTTCGGAGTCGCCGCGCTCGCTGCGCGCAAGGACCTCGACGAGCTGGAAGCGACGCGCGCCTACACGCGCCTCGGAGAAGCGCTCGGACTCGATTGGGCGCAGCAACAGGTCGCGCGCTTCGTCCCGTCCGATCAGTGGGAGCGGCTACTGACCGCCGGCCTCGCCCGCGATTTCGAGCAGCTCCGGATCGATTTCCTCACCCGCTGCCGCGGCGAGGCGATCGACGCCGGGGTCGAACATTGGATTGTCGAGCATCAGCAGCCGATCGACCAGTTCCGGAGCCTTATCGGACGCGCCCGGACCGAGGGTCATGTCAGTGCGCCGATGCTCGCGCAGATCGCCGGACAGGCCCGGATCCTGCTCGCTCGCTAGCGCCGCTCGAATAGCCACTGCCGGATCGCGGACGTGAGATTAGGCGTGGGCTTTACGTCGATTCGCTCGGCGTCGATCTCGGCGACCAGCGCATTGACCGGGCAGCCACGCTGCTGAGCAGCATCCTCCAGTGCTTTCCAGAACATCGGCTCGAGGCTGATCGACGTCGCATGCCCGGCAATGAGGACCGAGCGCTTCCTCGGCGGCGCGTAGTCGCAGTGTCCCTTTGGCATCAATACATGTGCTGGCCACCGTTGATCGACATGGTCGAGCCGGTGATGAAGCCGGCATTCTCGTCGACCAGGAATGCGACTCCGCGCGCGATTTCCTCGGCCTTGCCGAGCCGCCCGACTGGAATTCGCGCGACGATCTTGCCCAGCACATCCTCGGGTACCGCGGCGACCATGTCGGTGTCGATGTAACCCGGGGCGATCGCGTTCACCGTCACGCCTGAGCGGGCGCCTTCCTGGGCGAGCGCCTTGGTGAACCCGTGGATGCCCGACTTTGCGGCCGCATAGTTCACTTGGCCGTATTGGCCCGCCTGGCCGTTGATCGAGCCGATGTTGACGATACGGCCATAGCCCCGGCCGGCCATCCCTTCGAAAACCGCCTTGGCCATATTGAAGCACCCGCCGAGATTGACGTCGATTACTTCCTGCCATTTCGCGCGGTCCATCCGCTTCATCGTCGCATCGCGAGTAATGCCGGCATTGTTGACCAGCACGTCGACCGGGCCGAGGTCGGCTTCCACCTGCCTGACTCCGTCCTGGCAGGCGTCGAAGTTGGCGACGTCCCACTTGTAGACGGCGACTCCAGTGCGGTCGGCAAACTCGCGCGCGCGCTCGTCGTTGCCCGCGTAATTGGCCGCGACCTGCATCCCCATGTCCTTGAGCGCGATGCTGATCGCTTCGCCGATTCCGCGCGTTCCGCCCGTGACGATCGCCACTCGAGCCATTCGTGCCTCCTGTTGAATTGCGCGAGCGCGCTTATGCCTGCGCCAGCCACCCTGCAAGTTCGCGGCCCATCAATTCGGTCAGCATGTCCATGCCTTCGGGCGAATCGTTGAGGCAGTCGAGCAGTGCGAACATCTCGCCACCCGCGTCCATGAACGTGCGGCGCCCTCGGATGCCGAGCTCCTCCAGGGTTTCGATGCAATCGGCCGAGAATCCCGGCGCAGCGACCGCAACGCGCTTCACGCCGTGTTTGGGATAATCCGCGAGCGTCGCGTCGGTCGCGGGCTCGAGCCATCTGGCGCGTCCGAACCGTGACTGGAACGCGACGTCGACTTCGCGCCTGAGGGCTTCCCCCAGCAGCCGCGCCGTCTTCTTGCAATGGCAATGATAGGGGTCGCCGAGATCGAGAGTCCTGACCGGCATTCCGTGGAAGCTCAGCAGCAGCCGGTCGGGCGTGAAGTCGAGCGCGGCGAGCTGGCGCGTGAGGTTCCTCGCCAAGGCGTCGATGTACAGCGGATCATCGTAATAAGGCGGCAGCGTCCTCAGCGCCGGCTGCCAGCGCACGCGCGCGAGCGCGGCGAACACCGCGTCGTTGGCGGTCGCCGTCGTCGCCGCGCAATATTGCGGGTAGAGCGGCGCCGCGAGAATGCGCGTGCAGCCCTCGCGCATCATGTTGCGGATCGCGGCGGCGATGCCCGGATTGCCGTAGCGCATCGCATAATGGACGCTGACATCGGGCAAACGTCCGCGCAGTGCCTCTGCCTGACGATGAGCGATCGCGCGCAGCGGCGAGCCCTCGTTGGTCCACACCTGGTTGTAGGCTTCGGCCGATCTCTTGGGCCGTGTTCGCAGGATGATTCCGTGAAGGATCGGTTTCCAGGCGATCGGATGGATTTCGATCACACGCGGGTCGCTCAGGAACTCGGCGAGATAGCGGCGGACTGCGCGGGCCTCAGGCGCGTCTGGCGTGCCCAGATTGATGAGCAGAACGCCGACCTTTTGCGCGGGAATAAGCGGATGATCGCTCATGCAGCCATCACGTCGAACGGCAGCGAGCGCATGCGCTTGCCCGAGCCGGCGTGGATCGCATTCGCGACCGCCGGCGCAAGCGGCAGCGTGCCGAGCCCGCTGATCCCGCCGGGCGGGTCGCTGCTGGGAATGATCGACACGGTGAGGTCCGGCGTATCGCCGATCCGCGGTTGTCCGAGACTGCCGAGGGGCCGCGCGCGCGGCATTCCCGCGATCCATTCGGGAGAGGCGATCGTCGCCTGGGCCAGCGACCAGATCAGCCCAGCCGCGATCTGCTGCTCGGCGACGCCGGCGTTGACTACGCGCCCGCAATCGACGGCGGCGACGAGCCGGTGCACCTTCACCCGCTGGTCATCGCCGATGCTCGCGATCGCGACGAGGCCGATGTGCGATCCGTAGGCAGACGCTCCGGCGATTCCCATTGTGCTCCCCGCGCCCCCGCCGTCCCAGCTCGCGAGCCGCGCTGCCGCCTGGAGGCAGCGCGCCAGGCGCCCATTGTTCCCCAGCATCGACATACGGAAGGCGACCGGCTCGAGTCCGGCTGTATGGGCGAGCTCGTCGATGAAGCTCTCGGTGAAGAAGGCGAACTCCCGATGCGGAGAGCCGCGCATGTAGCCGACCGGGAACGGCAGCTCGGGTCTCACGACCTCTGTCATCACATTGGGAATGGAATAAGGCGGGATCGCGATCACCGCGTTGCGGATCGCGCGGCCCTTGTGCCCGCTGCCGAGCATGCGCGGGATCGCAGAGCCCATGCCGTCGACGGTCGCGATCTGCATCTTCCAGGCGGCCGTGATCCCGCCTTCGCCGGGTAGCGCAGTCATCCGCGCCAGCGCCCCCGATGAAACCAGGTCGTGGTTCTGGCTGGCGGCGTGGGAAAGGGTGATCTGGACCGCTCCCCTGACTTCGCGAGCAAGCTCGGCGGCGATTGGGATGGCGTCGGATTCCATTGCGCGTCCCGCGGGTTCGCCGACCGGCATGGGATAGAGGAAGACGCTCGACGTTCCGATCCTTCCGGCCTTCGCCGCCGCATCTCTTGCGAGGCCGGGTGCCTGCGTTGGCGCCCACAGCTCGAGATGGCGGCCGTCGAACCGCGCGGTCGCGGTGACCGGCTCAAGCCCGAGATGCTGACTTGGGGCAACGAAATAGGTCGCCGCGAGCGGACGCGAACCCCGTACCGCTCCGTCATAATCTCCGCGCCGGAATCGCCTTGGTCTGCCATGCTCGACCGCATGCTCGAACAATGCGCGCATGTTGCCCGGCGTGCGCGTGCCCGAGAAGACGGGATCGGCCGCCTTCACCGCGCGCTCGGCGGCCCACCAGCTATCCGCTACGACCGCGACCCAGCCCTCGCGCACCGCGACGTGCCGCACGCCGGCCGCGCGCTCGACATCGCTCCGATCGAACTTCGCCAGCTTGCCATCGGGCGGGGCGATCCGCGCGGCTGCGAACAGCATGCCCGGAAGCCGCACGTCACCGGCGAAGCGCCAACTCCCCTGCGCCTTTGCCGGCCCGTCGAGCCGCTGGAGCAGCTGGCCGATAAGCCTTCCCTTCGTCGACGTGCGCAAGGGGGTGTTCCCCGGCGGGCTACGGTCGGCGGCTTCCTCGGCGAGCTCGCCGAAGGTGAAGGTCCTCACCCCGTTGAGGACGAACCCGTCGGCAGTATCGCAGGTCGAAGGATCGACGTTCCAGCGGTCCGCGGCCGCGCCCACCAGCATCGCGCGGGCGACCGCCGCGGCTTCGCGCAGCGGCCGCTCGAACCCGCGAACCGAGCTCGAATCTGCCGTAATGCGGGTCCGCCCTTCGCTTTCGATCCGGTGCGCCCGGAGAAAGCCGAAGCCGTCGAGCCACCCCTCCTTGGTAGCCAGCGGGTTCGGGTAATCGCCGGTCAGTGGCGCCGGCTCGACTGCGACCGTTTCCCATGCGGCGCCAAGCTCGTCGGCGACGATCTGCGGGAGCGCGGTCCAGATTCCCTGGCCCGTCTCGACCTGTGGAACAGCGACGGTCACGCGTCCGTCGCGTGAGACCTTGATGTAATTGCCGAACGCCTGCTCGCCGGGACGGACCGAAAGGTCGCTCGAGAGATGCCGGGGCCACGCCGCATAGGCAACCACCAGCCCAACGCCCACGCCGCCGCCGATCAGCAATGTCCTTCGGTCGATGTTCAATGCGCGTATTGGGCCTTCAGCGCGCGGCGGTCGATCTTGCCGGTGCCGAGCTTGGGCAGCGGCTCGGGCGAGACGATGATCCGCTGCGGGATCTTGAACTTGGCCAGCCTGCCGTCGAGGAACGCCCGCAATTCCTCTTCGCCGAGCCGCTCACCGTTCTTGGTGTGGATAACCGCGACCGGCACTTCACCGAGCCGCTCGTCCGGCGCTCCGAATACCGCGACCTCGGCGATCGACGGGCAGGCGTAGCATTCGGCCTCGACCTCGGCCGCCGAGATATTCTCGCCGCCGCGAATGATGATCTCTTTCTTGCGGTCGACAATGAACAGATAGCCGTCCTCATCGACGAAGCCGACGTCGCCTGTCCGGAGCCATCCGTCAGCGGTGAACGCCTCCGCCGTCGCGGCCGGGTTGCGCCAATAGCCCTTGATGTTTGCAGCGCTGCGCATCGCGATCTCGCCGACTTCGCCTGCCGGCAAATGACGGTCGGCTCCGCCGAGGATCGCAAGCTCGATGATCGGCCGCTGCGGCCGGCCAGTGGATGCGGGCTTGGCCGCATAATTGCCCCAGTAGTTCGCGCAACCGGCGGCGTTCGTCTCGGTGAGGCCATAGCCGAGTGCGGGCTGCGCGTTGGGGAACTCCTCCCGCAATCGATCGACGTGGGTTACGGGGCGCGGCGCACCCCCGGCGGTGATGTCGGTCAGCGAGCTGAGGTCGTACTGGCTGCGATCCGGGTGGTTCATGAGCTCGAGGCTCATCGTTGGAACGCCGACGAAGTAAGTGACCTTCTCTTTTTCGATCAGCCGAAGCGCGTCGGTCGCATCCCATTTCGGCATCAGGACGAGGCAGCGACCGATGACGAAGCTGTTGAGCATCACCGGTACTTCGCCGGTGACATGGAACAGCGGGACGGTGAGCAAGGTCCGCGACTGGGCGGCAGGCGCCCTGCCTTCTTGGGTCAGCAGCCCAAGCAGGACCGCGAGCCCGGTCGAATAAGCGTAAACCGCGGTGGTGACTGCACGGTGGGTCGACAGGGCGCCCTTGGATTCTCCCGTCGAACCGGAAGTGAACAGGATCGTCGCATCATCTTCAGGCACGATCTGAGGCACGGTTACTTCATTGTCCGAGCCCGAGAGCAGCTCGGCGATCGCTTCCTCGACCGGCCGATCGATTTCCAGGCTCACAGTCTCGAAACGGCCGCAGCGTTCCGCGATGCGCTTGCCGCGCGCCCCATCGGCGATGATCAGCTTCGGTTCGGTGAGCTGGACCGCATGCTCCATCTCATGCGCTTCCCACCAGCCGTTGAGAAGCGTCGCGATCCCGCCCGCCTTGAGGATCGCCATGTAGCTGACGATCCATGCGGGACAGTTGCGCATCGCGATCGCTACCCGGTCGCCTTTGCCGATTCCGCGCCCGGTGAGACCATGCGCCAGCCGTTCGGAAATGCGATCGAGATCGGCGAAGCTCAATCGCTCCTTGCCCGCCACCACCGCTTCGGCGGGACCGTGAAGCGCACAGAAGGCGCGGAAGAATTCGGGCAGCGTCGCAGGGAGCTTGGCGACGATCGCTCGGCCGTTCTCGTCGTGCGTCATCTCGAGCCTGCCGTCCCGTCCGGTGACCTTCGTTAGTTCCTCGTCAAATCGGCGGTCGAGCTCGCTCAGCATTCAGGCCCCTGCGTCGTCCTTTGCCTTTGTCGGTGCCCGCCTTATGAGGCGCTGAGCATCCATGGGGAAGCCCTTGCAGACCGACGACTATTCAGGGTTCACGAAGTTCACCGACCTGGGGCTCTCGCCGGTCGCGCTGCACTTGGGGCCGTTCGACCTTCGCTGGTACAGCCTCGCGTACCTCGCCGGCATCTTCATCGGCTATTGGTATTTGCTCAAGTTGCTGAAGCAGCCGGGCGCGCCAATGGCGCGCAGGCACGCCGACGACCTCGTCTTCTATGCCGCGCTCGGGATCATTCTCGGCGGCCGGCTGGGTTATGTCCTGTTCTACAATCTGGCTGAGTATCTCAGGCATCCGATCGAGATCCTGAAACTTTGGGACGGTGGTATGTCGTTCCACGGCGGCGTGATCGGAACGACGCTCGGAATCATCTACTTCGCGCGCAAGGAGAAGCTGTCGTGGCTCAGGATCCACGATTATGTCGCCTGCTGCGCGCCCTTCGGGCTGTTCTTCGGACGCATCGCCAATTTCATCAACCAGGAGCTGTGGGGGGCGCAGACGACCGTGCCCTGGGCCGTCCGCTTCCAGGAGATCAACGCCTATGGACAGCGCGTGCTCGGGCCGCCGCGCCACCCTAGCCAGCTTTATGAAGCCTTCCTCGAAGGCATCGTCCTGTTCTGCATCCTCGCCTTAATGTTCTGGAAGACCAAGGCGCGCTACGAACCGGGCAAGCTCGTCGGCGCATTCATCTTCTTCTACGGAATCTTCCGCTTCGGGATCGAGTTCATCCGCGAGCCTGACCAGCAGCTTGTCGCCTTTGCACAGGCCACTCACCTTCACATGGGGCAGTGGCTGTCGCTGCCGATGATCATTGGCGGCGCATGGCTGATGTGGACGGCAAAGAAGCGGCGTGTGCGCGTCGAGCCGACGGCGGGGACGGCCTCTGTCGCTTGACTCGGATGCGCTCACCCTGAGCCCGTCGAAGGGCGAGCGCTCGCATTTCGACAAGCTCAATGTGAGCGCAATGGTGCGCGCGTGACGCCGCTCGAGCGCGCGCTCCGCGAGCGGATCCAGGCCGAGGGGCCGATCACCGTCGAAGCCTATATGGAAGCGTGCAACGCTTATTATTACGCGACCCGCGACCCGCTTGGCGCTCGCGGCGACTTCACGACGGCGCCGGAGATCAGCCAGATGTTCGGCGAGATGGTCGGAGCAGCGCTCTCCGAATGCTGGAAGCGCACCGGGGCTCCTGAGGACGCGATCTACGTCGAGCTCGGACCCGGCAGGGGGACGCTCGCCGCCGATGCGCTCCGCGTTTTGCGCGCCTCGGGGTTCAACGGCGAAGTGCACCTGGTCGAGACCAGTCCCGTGCTGCGCAAGCGGCAGGCCGAAGCTTTGGCGGACGCGAAGTGGCACGACAGTATCGGTGATCTTCCGGCGAAACCGCTACTGCTTGTCGCCAACGAGTTCCTCGATGCGCTGCCGGTTCGCCAGCATGTGGCGGGCGTCGAGCGGCGCGTCACGATCGCAGCAGGGGGGCTTGCCTTCGATCGCGACGGAGAGATTGTCGAAAGTTCGCCGGCTCGGGACGAAGCCGTCGCGGCGGTCTCGACCTGCCTCGCAGCGATGGGCGGCGCCGCAATCCTTATCGATTATGGGCATCAACGCAGCGGCCGCGGCGACACCTTGCAGGCGGTCCGGCGCCACGGCTACGCGCCGGTGCTGGTCGAACCGGGAGAGCAGGACCTGACGGCACATGTCGATTTCGAAGCCGTCGCAGCCGCCGCGCGCACTGCAGGTGCAGCGGTGACGCCTGTCGCCACCCAGGGCGAATGGCTGATTCGTCTCGGGATCGAGGCGCGGGCGCAGTCGCTCTCGCGCGCAAATCCTGACCGCGCGGCCGAGGTCCAGTCCGCGCTCGACCGCCTCACTGGCCGTGATGACATGGGCGAGTTGTTCAAGATCATCGCCATCCATTCGCCCGATTGGCCGGCGCCGGCAGGGTTCGCATGATCATCGCCTATCGCGACGCGATCCCAGCAGACGCCCCCAAGCTTGACCGAATTTTCGACACGAGCTTCTGCGACACCTTCGCGCACCTATACCGTGCGGAGGACCTGAACGCGTTCCTGTCAAGCTTCGGAGTTGCCCATTGGGAGGCACAACTGAAGGATCCCGCTTTCGCCTTCCGCATCGGCGAAGTGGATGGCGAACCTGTCGGCTACGTGAAGCTCGGGCCGATGAAGCTCCCGGTCGATACCGAACGCCGCGCTCTCGTTCTCGACCAGCTCTATATCCTCAAGGAAT